>Ga0335072_10016513_pt1 | contig 10463 bp, 6 predicted proteins | sample Lox_Sample_21_FD_206725 | JGI IMG/M metagenome (GOLD analysis project Ga0335072, IMG submission 206725) | Soil microbial communities from Loxahatchee National Wildlife Refuge, Florida, United States - Lox_Sample_2.1 | ecosystem: Environmental > Terrestrial > Soil > Wetlands | place: USA: Florida... | reverse complement strand
ACTGGGCCTGGATGGTGAAATCCATCGCCAGGCTGTCGCGATCCGGCCCGCTGATGCCGAAGCCGGTACCGGTGGCATACACGAGCCGCGGGTTCACCGTCTTCAGCACGTCGTAGCCGACATTCAGTTCGTCCATGGTCCCGGGCGAGAAATTCTCCAGCAGCACATCGGCGCGTCGCACCATCCGCAACAGCAGGTCGCGGCCTTGCCCGGTCTTCAGGTTCAGCGTGATGGCGCGCTTGTTGGCGTTCAGCATGGCGATCGGCAGCGTGGTGTCGCCAGTGCCGGTGGCGATCACGCGCCGGCGCAACGGCTCGCCGCCCGGAGGCTCGATCTTGATGACATCGGCGCCGGCCTTGGCCATCAGCAACGTGGCATAGGGGCCCTGATAGATCTGGCCGAAATCCAGCACGGTGATACCGGCAAGCGGGGTGGTCATCGGGACGTTTCTCCGCGGCAGACGACGCAGGAGCATACGGGCCGCCGGGCAGGTTCGCCCAGGGCAGCCAAGTCAGGATGCTACGGGCTTGCTACGTCTGCTCTCGCCCGCCCGCTCGTGGCGGCAGCCTGCGCCGCCGCGCCACGCCAAGCCCCGCAAGTCCGGCGGCGAAGATTGCCAGAGTCGCCGGCTCCGGCGCCGGTGTGGCCGCAGCTTCCACATCCAGCACCAGGCTCGTGCCGCTGATATCCTCGTAGATGTACATGCCGTTCAGGCCAGAGCAATCCCAGATATCCGTGCCGCCGGCAGTGCAGGCGATGCCGTTCAGCAGGAACCCGTCGAAGTCTCCGCTCAGGGCAGCGAAGTTCAGGATGTCGAAGCTGTCGCCGATCGACAGCGAAAAGCTGTTGAGCAGGTCCAGCGCGAGAGTGCCATCCAGCGTGGCATTGCCGGAAATCGCGAGGCTGCCAAAGTCAGCCGTGCCGGTACCGGCGACGTCGATCAGCAGCGTGCCGGTATCCAGCTGATCGTAGTTGCCGGTGATGCTCAACGGCCCGCTGACCGCCAGCGGATCGCCATTGATCACCGTGCCTGCGCCGCTGTTGACGACGATGTTGTCCTGCAACTTCGTATTGCCGCCACCGAACATCAGGTTGCCGCTGCCGACGTTGATGACGCCGCCCGCGAGCGTGCCGAACACGGTGCCGCTGCCGCCGATAATGGTGGCGTTCTGGTTATCGATCGAGACGTTGCCGAAGATCAGGCTGCTGTTGGTGATCACGCCGATCGAGCCGGTACTGACGATGGCGTTGGCGCCGGTGATGGTTCCGCTGTTGCTCAGTGCCCCGATCGTACCGGCGTTGTTGATCGCCGTGTTGCCGCCACTGATCGTGCCGCTGTTGCTCAGCGTGCCGATCGTGCCGGTGGCGCGTCCGCCGCTGGCCGTCGCAGCGACCGCGTTGTTGATGCCGTACTGCCGGCCGCCAATTGTGCCGCGATTGGACAGCGAGCCGATCATCCGGCGGTTGGAAACGCCGGTGCTGCCGCCGCTGATCGCGCCGCTGTTGCTCAGTTTGCTGATCGAGCCGATGTTAGAACTGTCGCCGGTGCTGCCGTTGTAGATGCCGACCTTGCCGCCGCTGATGCTGCCATGGTTGGCCAGGACGCCGATCGAGCCGGCATTGTAGATCCCGGTGTCATTCACGCCGGCAATGCTGCCGCGATTGACCAGCGCCCCGATCGAGCCGGTATTGGCGATGCCGCCATCGCCGCCGATGATGCTGCCCTGCGTGCCATTCCCGAGGAATTGGATCGGGCCCAAATTGTTCACGCCGACGATTCCGCCAACGATCGATCCAGAATTGGTCAGTTTCCCGATGTTGCTTTCGTTCTGGATGCCGGCAAACCCGCCGGTGATCGTCCCACTATTGCTCAGCGTACCGATCGAGCCATAGGTGATCGAATATCCGTTGCTGGTCCGCGTAACCGCGGACGCATTGTTAACGCCGGCGAACGCGCCACCAATGCTGCCGCTGTTGCTCAGTTTCCCGATCGACCCTGCGTTTGCTACGCCCGTCCCGAAGGAACCGGCGCCACCGGTGATCGTGCCGTTGGCGGCGTTTGTCAGGTTGCTGATCTGGCCGGTATTGAACACGCCAAGTTGGCCGCCGCTGATCGTGCCGCTGTTGGACAGCAACCCGATGCTGCCGCTGTTGCCCACACCAACCGACGCACCGCTGATGACGCCCGTGCCCGTGTTGGAGAACGTGCCGATCGTGCCGCTGTTTCCCACCCCGGCGCCGAAGTACCCACTGATCGTGCCGCTGTTGGACAGCAACCCGATGCTGCCGCTGTTGCCCACACCAACCGACGCACCGCTGATGACGCCCGGCCCGGTGTTGGAGAGTGTGCCGATTGCGCCGCTGTTGCCTATCCCGGCACCGGAGGGGCCCATGATCGTGCCGCTGTTGCTCAGCGTGCCGATCGTGCCGGAGTTCTGAACGCCGCTATTGGCGCCACTGATCGAGCCCAACGTGTTGTTGGTCAGATTGCTGATCTGGCTATAGTTCGCCACGCCGAGGCTGGTGCCACCGATGCTGCCGCTGTTGAACAGCGTGGCGAGGCTGCCGCCAGACCCGGTGACGACGCCAACCAGGGCAGACAGGATGCCGTTGTTGGTGAGAGTCGTCGCGGACTGAATGTTGACCGCATCGCCGGTGGTCGGAGCAACCGTTACGCCAGGCCCGATCGTTATGCTGGACCCATTGCTGTAAATTGCGCAGTTCGTATTGCTCGAAATGTTCTGGGGACCAGCCGGTGGTGACGGGCACGCCAACGCGCTCTCACCCGGCAGCACCAGAGCAGACAAGGCCAGCACCGAAACGCCAGTCAGCAGGGCATGGCGCAAACCAGGACGCGATGGCGCCGGCGCCGGCGGCGCGAATGCACCGTTACGAGCCGGCCCGGATGCGCGGCACAGACTTCGGCGGCTTCGCTCGCTGATCATTGGCGTCGTGGTGGTACTCGTCAGCCCGGCGATGACTCTGCTACGCATTTCCTAGCGCTCAGCCCGAAAATATGGTTAATGATTCTACGCAAAAACCGGGCCAGCAAAAATAGTCTTGCGAAATCAGTGTCTTACGAATTCACGCCCCGCCATCCAGAGAGCTTGTGTCAAGAATCCCGACATCGCTCTGTGCCTGCGCGTGGGTGCTCCAGATTTGACTCCGGCTGGTGCGGTCAAGCACCTTTCGAATAGCGTCACGACCGGCTGCGTCTTTAGTGGTATTGTCCGGCAACGGGTTGTTATTACCCCTGTACATCAGTTTCCGTTGGCGGCGAGGCCTCGCGCGGGCGCCACCGCCGCCGCGATCAGTGCCCGTTTTCCGGCCGGCGCATAGTTTAATTAGGCTAAACTTTGCTCTAACCGCGCTAACTTGTGGGCCGCTCTGCCGCAGGAACACGTCATTCATGCGCCACGCCCAGCGCCTTCAGCAGCGGCCCCAATTGCGCCGCATGCGCCCGCCAGCGGCCGGCCGAGGACCGATACAAGGGCTGGCGCACCTGGTTGACGCTGGCGGTACGGACCGGGCGCTCGGTTTCATGGAACCGCAGGCAGGCATCGTTCCAGGGCAGGCCGAGAAATGCCAACATCCGACGCGTCTCGGCTTCCAGGTCATCCACCACCGCCTCGTAGTCGACTTCCAGGAAATGCGTTGCCGGCAGCACTGTCCGCCAATGCGACATCAACATCTGATAGTCGCGATGGAATCGGCCCAGTTCCATCATATCGTAGGCGAAGGCTTGCTCGCCGCCGAACAGCTTCGTGTAGCAGGACAGGCAGGTGTCCACCGGATCGCGCCGGCAGTGAATGATTCGGGCCCGCGGCAGGATCAGCCGGATCAGGCCGGCATAGAAAAAATTCGACGGCATCTTGTCCAGCACATGGCGATGGCCAGAGGCCAGAGGCATGACGCGTGCCAGATAGGCTGCTCCCAGTTGCCGCAATCGTTCCGGCGACAAGTCCGGCACGGCATCGGGAAAAGCGCCGATCTCATCCACGACAACTTGCACCTGCCGTAGTTCGCCCGCCCCGTACACCTCCGGATGAGATGCCAGGATTTGCTCTATCAGCGTGGTGCCGGACCGTGGCATGCCCAGTACGAAAACCGGCAGGTCAGACGGATCGCCGCCCCCTGCTTTCGCCTCCAGCAGGACGGCAGTGAAGGTGGCCGCGATCGCCGCCATCCAGCGGGACGTGGCATTGGGATCATAGGCGAAGGTCGCCCGTTTCAGCCGGTTGCCTTCATCGAGATGCCGGAAGGCCTCTCTTGAATCGCCGATATCAAGAAACGCCTTGCCTAATGCGAAGTGCAGCGTCATGCGGTCGCTCAATGAGCGCTTGCCATCGCCCACCAGCAATGCCTGTAGCCGTGCAATCACCGGGTCGTTGGCCGCCACGCGGCGCAGGTCGATCTGGGCCGCCCAGCCTTGCACGGAGTTCGGAAACGCCTCCGTCACCGCATTGAACGCCGCCTGCGCGGCAGCGGTGCGTCCGAATTCCACCAGCAACGTCGCGCGATTCAGCAGCGACGTCTCAAGAGCAGTACCCGGCAGTGTGCTGGCGCGGTGGTACGCCGCGAGCGCCTGGTCGAGCCGGCCCAGCGCTTGCTCGACCTGGCCGAGCGCATTGTATGCGTCCGGGTTTTCCGGCGCCGCCGCCACCGCCATCTGCGCGGCGTTCAACGCGGCATCCAACTGGTCGAGCTGCTTCAGCGTCAGTGCCTGCGCTGCCAGGCCGCCGGCATGCATCGGTGCAAAGGCAAGCAAGGCGTTCAGCCATCGCAACGCCTCGCCATAGTGCTGACGGGCAGTCTCCACGCCGGCAAGATTGATGTAGGCGTCGGCGAATTGCGGACCGAGCTCGATGGCGCGGCGGGCGTAGTCCGCGGCGCGATCGTACTCGCCCTGGTCGATCAGCAGGTTTGCCAGGTTGCTGTACGCCTCGGGGTAATTCGGCCGCAGCGCCAGCGCGCGAGTCCAACATTGCTCCGCCTGGTCCAGCAGTCCCAGGCGTTTGCAGGTGTTGCCGAGATTGTTGTGTGCCGCGGGATTGTCCGGCTGCAGTGCCAGCACGCGTTGCAGGCACAGTCGGCTTTCATCGAGTTTTAACGACTCCTGCAGGATAATGCCCAGATTGTTCCAGGCACCCGGCAGGTTCGGGTTCAGCGCCACCGCACGCCGTGCGGCTTGTTCGCCCTCGGCCAGCAAGCCGCGCTGGCGGCACATCTCGGCCAGGTCGCTGAAGTAAATTGCCGGCGCGCGCGGTGCCTGACAGGCGCGGCGCAGATGCGCGATGGCGAGGTCGAGATTGCCATAGGCATGCGCCATCAGCCCCATCAGGTGCATCGCGTCGGACTGGCCCGGCCAGATCGCCAGAACCTGCTGGCAGGCCATTTCGGCCTGGTCAGCCTGACCCGCCTGCCAATGCGCATAGGCGCGTGAGAGGGTCTGCCCGATATCGATGGTGTGCTGCGGGGAAGCCTGGGTCACAAGGGCATCATATCAGCCGCTTGCCTCGCAGATACCAAATATCATTCTGGCAGCGGCAACCTCACCCCAACATTGGTCTGCTTCGCGACCCAGGCCCGCTATCGCGGGAGAGGGAGTCGAGGGCCGCTTGCACGCCGCCCGGCCGATGCGGAATCCCCGCTGCGCGCAGCCCCAGTTCCACCCCGGACAGCGCGCCGGCAAGCTGCAACGGGCCCAGATCGCCCATGTGGCCAATCCGGAACACCACGTCTTCGATCCGCCCCAGGCCGTTGCCCAGGCTCATATTGAAGCGCTCCAGAATCACGCTGCGCAGGCCATCGGCGCTGCAGCCGTCCGGCACCCGCACCGCCGTCACGCCCGGGGCGCAGGCGGTTGGATCCTGGCACTGCAGCTCCAGCCCCCAGGCCCGCACCGCCTCGCGCGTCGCCGCGGCATAGCGCTCATGGCGGGCGAAGACGTTCGGCAGCCCTTCCTCGAGCAGCATGGCCAGCGCCTCGTTCAGCGCGAACAGCAGGTTGACCGCCGGGGTATAGGGGAAGAAGCCGGTGCGGTTGGCGGTGACCAGCGGCGCCCAGTCCCAGTAGCCGCGATCCAGCCGGGCGTTGGCCATCGCCGCGAGGGCCTTCTCGCTGATCGCGTTGAAGCTGAGGCCCGGCGGCACCATCAGCCCCTTCTGCGAGCCGGCGATCGTCACGTCCACACCCCACGCGTCGTGCCGCAGGTCAGCGCAGGCCAGGGACGAGATCGCATCCACCATCAGCAGCGCCGGGTGCCGGGCGCGGTCCATCGCGGCGCGCACCGCCGTCACGTCGGTCATGCAACTGGTGGAAGTCTCGCAGTGCACGACGCAGACCGCCTTGATACGATGCTCCCGGTCGCCGGCCAGCATGGCGCCGATCGCCTCGGGGTCGGCCCCGCGACGCCAGTCGGTATCGAGGCACAGGGGATCGAGCCGGTGCCGCAGCGCGAGCTCCTCCCAGAGATGGGAGAACCACCCGGTGCGGGTCATCAGCACGCGGTCGCCGGGCGAGAGCGTGTTGACCATGGCCGCTTCCCAGGCGCCGGTGCCGGAAGCGGGGAAAATGGCCATGGTCCCTTCGGTCTGGAACACGCGGCGCAGCTTCGCCACGACGTCGCGGCCGAGAGCGCCGAATTCCGGGCCGCGGTGGTTGATGGCGTTGCGGTCCATGGCCCGCAGGACGCGGTCGGGGACATTGGTGGGGCCCGGTGTTTGCAGGACATGCCGGCCGGCGACGGTGATTGGCATTATCGGCGCTTCCTCTTGCGGGCGGCAGAGAAAGCATGCAGGTCACGGGTTTGCCAATAGTCGCGCCGCCGAAGGCGCTAGGGTTCGGTGCTGCCGTCCTTGCGGGGCGCCTTCTCCGCCTTGACCCGACCGCGTACAGCCCCCTGGCTGACGCCGTCGGCGTCGATCTCTCGCATCGCCTGGTAGATCGCCTGCGTCACCTGCTGTGGCGTAAGCGCAATCCATTGCTCCGGCGTGAAGCGGTTGCGCGCGCGGCGATAGGCATCGTTGAAGAAGTCGCTCATGACGAGAGGATGGGGCTTCGTTTATGCGGCGTTAAAAAAACGTTATATATAAGACAGGTGGAAAGCAACAGGAATTATTGGGCAGGCAACAGGGTTGCCGCAGCCCTTGTGCCGGACCATGGCGATCTGGTTTCAGGGGCGTCGGGCCGTAGTGCCGTCGCGAACAAAGTCTGCTCAGCGGCCTCGGCGCACGCGGCCCAGAAGAGCGAGCGCCACACCGAACAGGGTCAACGGGGCCGGTTCGGGAACCGGATCGGCCGGCTCGGATGAGCCAACGAAATTCGCCGGCTGGGATGAGCCGACAAAATTCAAGATGTCGTAGTGGCTGCCGTCGGCGCTGACATAGATCGTCTGCTGGTAATACGACGTATCCAGGCTGAACGGCGCATCGATGGTGACGCCGGGCACCCAACTGCCGGCCGCGAACAACACGAAGTCCAGCAGCGGAGTCGGGTCAAAATTCGCCAGGGTGATTTCGGTATCGGCGCCGTCCGCAGCGTCAACCACCTCCGACTGGGTGGCGTCCACCGGCGCCACCGTCACGCCGCCGATCGTCACGCTGAGTGACAAGTAGCCGGCGCCGAGCCAGGCGTCGGAACCGGATTGCACCGAATACGACGCCGGCGCGGTGTCGTAGCTGTACGTGGCGGTCACCAACCGGCCGGACAGAGCGCGGCCAGGTGGGCCGAACAATCCATAGGTGTCGTCGGTGTTGCCGGCGATGGTCCCGGTGATGGTGCCGCTGACAACCGTGGCCCGTGCCGCGGCGGCGGCGGCCAGGACCAGCGTGAGGGCAAGAAGGATCACTCGTGACATCATGCCTGGCTTCCCCGGGCTGCGCGCCCGCGGCGGGCAGCGTTGCGGACGAACGTGCAGGAACAAAAGCAAAACGGATGCCATCCGTTAACAAGCTGAAAATGCTGCAAACCTTTGAATACAGTGGCATTTTCGCTGAAGTCCGTAAAATTTCCTGACACACGGGCAGTCGCCTTTCCTGACACACGGGCAGTTGCCTTTCCTGACGCACGGGCAGCCCGCTTCGGACAGTCCGTAACGCCGATTCTTGAGGGACCCGTGCTATTTTCAGAGCTGTGCGGCTCCGCGCCGGCACCTATCTTGGCTACACTCCTGGTTGCCCCCCAACGACGCTACAGTGTTGGCTGCCCTCCATCGACGACCGCCGGATTGCTCGCCCTGCCATGTCCCTTCTGACCGTGTCCGCCGTCACGATCCGCCTCGGCGGACGCACCCTGCTGGACAGTGCCGACCTGGTTGTTGACCCCGGACGTCGAATCGGCCTGGTGGGGCGCAACGGCGCAGGCAAGTCCACGTTGCTGCGCGCCATTGCTGGCGAAATCCTGCTCGATGGTGGCGACATTCGCCTGGCCGCACGCGCCCGTCTGGCGACGGTCGCGCAGGAAGCCCCGTCCGGCGACGCCTCCCTGCTGGACACTGTGTTGGAAGGCGACCCGGAACGGCTATCGCTGCTGGCAGAGGCTGAAACCGCCGATCCGTCTCGCCTTGCGGAAATCCACGAACGCCTGCGCGCGATCGGTGCTGATTCAGCGCCGTCCCGCGCTGCCGCCATCCTGGCCGGCCTGGGGTTCGATGAGGCGGCCCAGCAGCGTCCGGTGCATGAATACTCCGGCGGTTGGCGGATGCGCGTCGCGCTCGCCACCGCCTTGTTCGCCAACCCCGACCTGCTGTTGCTCGACGAGCCCACGAACCACCTCGATCTGGAAGCGACGCTGTGGCTGGAGTCGTGGCTGTCCCGCTTCCCCGGCGCTGCCGTGATCGTGTCGCACGATCGTGGCTTGCTCGACCGCGCGGTGCAGGCGATCGCTTTCCTCGAGCGCGGCAAGCTCGCGCTGACACCTGGCGGGTTCGACGAGTTCGTGCGTATCCGGACTGAACGCGCGTTGCAACAGAATCGCGCCGCCGAGCGCATTGCCGCGGAACGCGCGCATATCCAGTCCTTCATCGACCGTTTCCGCTACAAGGCGAGCAAGGCACGCCAGGCGCAGGCGCGCATCAAGGCGCTGGAGCGGCTGCCGCAGATCGAAACCGTGGTCGATCCGACGCCGACACGGTTCGACTTCCCGGAACCGGCACGCATCGCCCCGCCGATCCTGGCACTGGAACGGGTCAGCGTGGGCTACGATGGCGTGCCGGTGCTGCGTAACGTGTCCGCCACCGTCGACATGGACGACCGGATCGCGCTGCTGGGTGCGAACGGCAACGGCAAGTCGACTCTGGCAAAGCTGCTGTCCGACCGCCTTCCGCCGATCAGCGGTGAACTCCGGCGAGGTCCGAAATTACGCGTCGGTTATTTCGCACAACATCAGGCGGAAGAACTGGTCGCACAGGAGACACCGATCGACCACATGGCACGAGCGTTGCCGCGCGCGACGCCAGGGCAGGTGCGGTCCCAGCTCGCACGCTTCGGCCTGGATGCGGATCGTGCCGAAACGCCGGTGGAGAAACTGTCCGGCGGCGAGAAGGCGCGTTTGTTGCTGGCCCTCGCCACGCGCGACGCCCCGCAATTGCTTATCCTGGACGAGCCGACCAACCATCTGGACATCGATGCACGTGAAGCGTTGGTGAAGGCGCTTGCCGATTTCCAAGGCGCGGTCTTGCTCATTACGCATGATCCGCATTTGGTGGAACTGGTCGCGGATCGGCTGTGGCTGGTGGCGGACGGCACCGTGCGTCCGTTTGACGGCGATCTGGATGACTATCGCGCCTTGCTCGCAGAGCATGCACGGCCAGCGTCCCGTACGGAGTCTGTTACCCGGCGCGATGAACGCCGCGAACGGGCCGAAGCGCGCGCGGCATTGGCCCCGTTGCGGCGGCAGGCGAAGGAAGCAGAGACCAGGCTTGGCAAACTTGCCGCTGAACGGGCCGCGCTGGAAACGCGGCTGGCCGATCCGGCGCTCTACGCAGCCGGCCGGGCGGCGGAGGTTACGGCCGCCAACACGCGCCTGGCGGCTATCGCCCGCGAGCAAGCTGACGCCGAGGCTGCGTGGCTGGCAGCAGAGGAAGCGCTCGAAGCCGTCAGTTAATGGGCCAATTGGCAGTCGAGGAGCGGACAGGCCGATCGATGGGGGAGGCACCCGAAGGCGAATCGATTCCGATCTTTGATGTCACTGCCGTGGTGCTGCGCGATCCGGCATGATTCGCCACGAAGCCGCGAAGCTTCATGCCTGCGCGGTGGTTCATGACATGGGCCGAAGTATTCGACAACGACGGCCCTATGCATTCACCGTACGTGTCTTGCCAGAGCCACGTGCCTTGCCGGAGCCGGAGGGCCGAAGCCGCCTCGATCGGGTGGAAGTCAGCGGGTCCGGGCGCTTCGTGCAACCAAGATTGCTTGGCCGCTTCGTTCCTCGCAATGGCGCGCAGCACGGGGCCGCGCGAGCGG
>Ga0335072_10016511_pt1 | contig 10464 bp, 10 predicted proteins | sample Lox_Sample_21_FD_206725 | JGI IMG/M metagenome (GOLD analysis project Ga0335072, IMG submission 206725) | Soil microbial communities from Loxahatchee National Wildlife Refuge, Florida, United States - Lox_Sample_2.1 | ecosystem: Environmental > Terrestrial > Soil > Wetlands | place: USA... | reverse complement strand
CCTGTTTTGAGAGACGAGTCACTTTCCCCTGTGATTCAAATCACAGCCTTTTTGCGCTCCGAAAAGTAACCTGAACCTGCTTGTGGGAGTTCTTTCATAGCGCTTCGCCGTAAGGGGGACATTATGGTCGTTGCCGGCACTACTCCAAACATGGGCCAAATGGCCTACGACTTCTCGAAAAATCCAATGCTGGTTTACTGGGAGATGACCCAGGCCTGCGGTCTGGCGTGCAAACACTGCCGCGCAGAAGCCATGCCCAGCCCCCATCCCCTCGAACTGACTACCGAAGAGAGCAAGAGATTCCTGCGCCAGCTTCCGGAGTTTGGCCATCCGCTCCCGCACGTCATTATGACCGGCGGTGATCCCCTGAACCGCACCGACATTTTCGAGCTCATCGACTACGCAAAGGGTCTGGGCATCGACGTCTCCGTAACCCCCGCAGCCACCTCGCAGCTGACCAATGACGCGATCTCGAAGCTCAAGGCCCACGGGATTCAAGCGATGGGTTTGAGCCTCGACGGATCAAACGCCGAGAGACACGACAACATTCGGGCCGTTCCGGGCACGTTCGAGCGCACCATGGAAGCCGCGCGGCATTGCGGACGGATCGGGCTGCCGATCCAGGTCAACACGCTGGTCGCCGAAGAAACCGCCGACGATCTGCCAGCGATTTACGAACTGCTGCGAACCAGTTTCCCCGTGATGCGCTGGAGCCTGTTCATGCTGATTTCGGTCGGCCGCGGCAAACAGCTCAACGAAGTTTCGCCGGAAGAAGGCGAGAGCATCATGCGGTGGGTATTCGATCTTTCCCCTCACGCGCCATTTCAGATCAAGACGACCGAGGCGCCTTCGTACCGGCGCATCGCGATTGAAGAGATGCGCAAGGCGAACGTCGCAACCGCAGACATGAAGTCGCGGTCGGTCTACCGCGGTTTCCAGATTCGCGACGGCCACGGAATCGTCTTCGTTTCGAATCTCGGTGAGGTTTATCCTTCGGGATTCCTCCCACTGCATTGCGGCAACGTGCGCACCGGTTCGCTAGTCGATATCTACCGCAACTCCGAAACTTTCCGCGCTCTGCACTCGCCCGATCAATTTCACGGCAAGTGCGGAGCCTGCGAGTACAGCCACATTTGCGGCGGATCGCGCGCGCGCGCCTTCGCCCACACCGGGGACGCTCTCGGAACGGATCCTTTCTGTCCTTATGAGCCGGTGCACCCGCATGCGGTGACCGTATAGGTTGGACAGACGCAGTATGGACCCCGGGATCAAAACTCATGCGGCAGTTATGCTCGACGACGAAGTGGATCCCGAGGATTCCTCCCTCAAGATCCGCGTGCTGCGGAAGAAACTCATCCGCCGCGGCCAGCCCGATAATTCCCAGCGGCTGCGCCACAGTTTCCAGCTCGTATTTCTCGCGCTGAACCTCTGGATCGGCTTTGCGTTTTATCTGTGGGTTCGCCGTCTTGAGTCCGGAATTTCGGCCGCAAGCCTGCGCCGTCCTGCCGGAGTCGAAGGCTGGCTTCCCATCGCCGGCTTGATGAACCTCAAGTATTGGATCTCATCGCGAACCCTGCCCACCACGCATCCCGCGGCGCTTTTTCTCTTTCTCAGTTTCCTCGCCATCGCTTTTCTTTTCCGCAAAGCGTTCTGCAGCTGGCTCTGCCCCGTTGGCACTCTCTCGGAATACTTGTGGCGAGCCGGGCGGCGCGTCTTCGGCAGAAATTTTCAATTGCCGCGCTGGCTCGATCTTCCACTGCGTGCTTTGAAGTATTTACTGCTCGCGTTTTTTGTCTGGGCAGTCGCAAACATGTCTGCCGGCGACATCGCCGACTTCATGCGCAGCCCCTACGGCGTAATCGCCGACGTGCGCATGCTGAACTTTTTCCGCGATCTCGGCGAAACGGCAGCCGTCGTTCTCGCGGTGCTGGGGATTCTGTCGCTCTTCGTGCAGAATTTCTGGTGCCGCTACCTGTGCCCCTACGGCGCTCTGCTCGGCCTGGCTTCCCTGCTCAGCCCGTTGCGCATCTGGCGCACCGACGATGCCTGCATCGATTGCGCGAAGTGCGCCAAGTCCTGCCCATCATTACTGCCCGTCGACAAGCTCATCAGCATCAAATCGGCGGAGTGCACCGGCTGCCTGGAATGCGTCGCCGTGTGCCCGTCGGAAGGAGCGTTGCAGATGACCCTGCCGCGCTGGGCGCGCACGCCCAATAGCGGACGGCTTCCTGCCTGGGCCATGGCCGTCGGCATTGCAGTGCTGTTCGTTGGGATTGTCGGTTACGCGAAGACCTCGGGGCATTGGAAGGGCGACATTCCCGACTTCGTCTACAGGCAGCTCGTGCCGCACGCCGCCGAAGTCGAGCATCCGGGTGACTAACCCCTCGTTCACGAGTACAGCTTGATCGGCTGAACCACTCGCGTGATGGTTCCTGACGGGCTCGGCTGGTCCGGCTTCAGTCCGCAGCGCATCGACGCAAATAATCCAATCAACTGGCCGACCATCACGTCGAGCACAGGACGATAGAAGTCAGGGAAACCGGCGGCGCATTCGAGCGACAGCGGATAGTCCGCAAGCCCCGCAAGATCGGCGCCGTCTCCGGTAGTCACGGCGACGCGCACCCGCCCAAGACGTTTGCGATCGATCTCGCGCAGCAGGTCGAGCTCGTAGCCGCGGCGTCGCGATTCGTTCGACAGAAATGCCACAAACACCGTGTTCGAGTCGACGCTCGACATGGGCCCATGCCGCAGCCCGAGCGGCGTTTCCGGCAGCGTGGTGACTTTGCCGGCGCTCAGTTCCACAACTTTCAGCGAGCATTCGTCGGCGACGGCGCGCAGCGCTCCCGATCCCACGAAGCAGGCGCGCGTGCAGCCGAGCGTGGTGACTTCCGCGGCAGCTTGGGAAGCGCGAGGCAAAAAGTTGCGGCCCGTTTCGGAAAGTTGCGAGACGACCGCGCCAAACTCGTCGAGGTCGTCCAGATGCCCAACGCACTGCCCGGCCAGCAGCATGTTGCTGAAGGAACTTGTCATCGCCAGACCACGGTCGTTGACGGCATCATCGAGCACCAGCGCGAAGGCTCGATCCGGATGCCTGGCGCAAAGTTGCGCCATCGGTCCCTGCGGGTTGCAGGTGATCACGAGATGATGAATTTCGCGATGCCGTGAGAGCGCGCGCTCCAGCAGCGCAACTCCTTCGGGACTTTCTCCCGAACGCGAGAACGAAATCCACAGATATTCGCGGCCCGCCCGGTGGTACTCATCGAACTCTGTGAGCAGTGTTGTGCTCGGAAGCGCCCAGACGTCGCATCCCCAGCGATGACGAAGCAGGGGAGCCAGAGCGCGGCCGGTATAGTCAGAAGTGCCCGCGCCCACCAGATGCACCGTTGGAGACGAAAGCGAACCGCGGCCAATGCCGGCCTTCCGCAGGGCTGTGCTCAGCTCCGATCGAAAGGCTTCGCATCGCCGGAACGTCATACCCCAGGTTTCGGGCTGCTGCCAGATTTCGCGCGGAGTATGTTCGAGACCGCGGTCCGATTTTTCCTGCTCTGGAAGGTCGAGCAAGGCTTGCAAGGGATTCGCCAACGGAGAAACTCCTTCACACGGAAAACACAGTAGTCTATTACAATGCGAGCCCGTTGAAAAGGTTTCGAAAGAAAAAGAAATAGCGATCGCAAGGAAACGGAGCGTGGAAATTCCCACTCACGGAACCGTTCGGGACTTCGAACGCCCCCATAATCGCCCGCTCTTGCATTTTCTGAAACCACCGCGCGGCCACTTGCAACTAATCAATCTTCGATGTGTTACTTATTGTCGAAGGAGAACAACAACATGAGCCGTGGTTCGCATCCCCTGAGCAAGCTGCTGCTGGCGGCGGCGCTGGCGTCCTCCCTGATGGGAATCGCCTGTGGACACCCTCACTACTATCGCGTCTACGATCCGTATTACACCGACTATCACGTGTGGAACAACGACGAGGTTGTCTATTACAACCGCTGGGCTGCGGAAACGCATCGCGATCCGCACCGCGACTTCCGCAAGCTTCCTCCCAATGAGCAGAAGGAATACTGGACCTGGCGCCACAACCACGGCGATCATCACTAGACACGTGGCCGGGCTCTCAGCCGAGCGCGCTGAGAGCCTGGTCGGTCGTAATCAAGCGCGCTCCGGAACGCTTCCAATTCTCGATGGCCTTCTGGCCGTCTTCCCGCTTCAGAGTTTCGATCGCGTCTTCGACGACGGCGACACGTCGCCCACGCTCCAGCAATCCCTTGGCGGCGAAGCCCACGCAGTACTCGGTGACCACTCCGAACACAACGTACTCCGCCTGCGCCGGCAAGCGCCGCACCAGCGCATCCGCGTAACGGCTCTCAAAAACATTCAGAGTCTGCTTCTCCAGAAGTATCTGCTGATACGCGAACAGATCATCCGGAAGTTTCGCGCCATCTTCGTTCGGAACGCGTACAACTTTTCCGGTCAGCGCCTCGGGAACCAGCTCCGCTCCTGGAGTTCCCTTCACGCAATGCGGAGGAAAAATCTTGAACTCGGGATCGTCGGGCGTGTGAAAACATCCATGTGAAACCAGAAACACTTTCCCGTTCCGCGCCGCGTCGGTCAGGCGCCGGATATTTGGCAACAGCTTTTCTGCTCCCGGTACGTATAAATGCCCGCCGGGCAGCATGAAATCTGCCTGTACATCGACCTCCCAAAAAACGAATCGCTCGGAAACCATGATGCTCCTTTGATGCAGAAGGCCGAGCCTAGCACCATCGCTCCGCGGCTGACAACCGCGCTCGACGCTCGAAGAACATGCGCGTTCTGTGTTCTAATTTCCGCGTCGTCTTTCTCACCGTTTTCTGCCCGGAGGGTTATGCGTCACTCACGGATTATTCCTGTCGCCGCGGTCGTCGCCTTCGCTCTCATCGCTCTGGTTCAACCTTGCGCGCGAGCCCAGCAGTCCGGTTCCCTGCCTCCCGATTTCGATGCCTACGTTGCATCCACCATGAAAGCGTTCGACGTTCCCGGCCTCGCCGTCGCCATCGTGAAAGACGGCAAGGTTCAGCTGGCGAAAGGTTATGGAGTGCGCAAGCTCGGCGACCCAACTCCGGTCGACGAGTTCACGATGTTCGGTATCGGCTCCAATACCAAAGCGTTCACCACCGCCGCGCTCGCCACGCTGGTCGACGAAGGCAAGCTCTCGTGGGACGATCCCGTCTACCAGCGCCTGCCCGGCTTCGTCATGTACGACCCGTACGTCTCGCACGAGATGACCATCCGCGATCTGCTCACGCATCGCAGCGGCATGGGACTCGGCGAGGGCGACCTGCTGTTCTGGCCGCACTCCACTTACACCCGCGATGAGGTCATCTACAAGCTGCGCTTCATGAAGCCGGCCTCGAGTTTCCGCAGCCACTATGCCTACGACAATCTGCTTTACATGACGGCCGGCCAGATCATTCCAGCCGTTACCGGCATTTCATGGGACGACTACGTTCGCCAGCGCATCTTTACCCCGCTCGGCATGACCCACTCCAACCTCAGCAACATGGCCTTCAAACCCGGCGACGACTACGCCTTTCCGCACTCCAAGGTCGATGGCAAGTTGCAGGTGATTCCATTCGGAGATCTCGACAACGCGGCGCCCGCCGGGTCCATCAACTCCAGCGCCGCCGACATGGCCAAGTGGGTGCAGTTGCAGCTCAATCGCGGAAAGTTTGTGGATCGCGACGGCCGCCTCTTCGCCGAAGAGCGCTCGAAAGAAATGTGGTCGGCGCAAACCATTGTTCCCGTCGGCGAAGCTCCGCCCGCGTTAAGCGCGCTGCAAGCCAGGTTTGCCGACTACGCGCTCGGCTGGACGTTGCGCGACTTTCACGGCCGCAAACTTGTCGGTCACACCGGCGGAGTCGGCGGATTCGTTTCGCGCGTCGCCCTCGTTCCCGAAGAAAATCTCGGGGTCGTCGTCCTCACCAACGCAGAGGAGAGCGGAGCGTTCAGTTCCATCGTCTACCGCGTCCTCGACCACTACTTGCACATTCCCCCCACCGACTGGACTGCTCTATTCAAGTCCTTGCGCGACACGCAGGAAAAAGACGCGGGGGAGACCATGAAGAAAGCCGAAGCCGCGCGCGACGCCAACTCCAAACCATCGCTGCCGCTCGAAAAGTATGCCGGCACATATAACGACGCCTGGTACGGCCCCATCACCATCCGCTACGAAAACTCGGGACTCGTCATTACCTTCGATCACTCGCCAACAATGGTCGGAGACCTGCAGCACTGGCAATACGATACTTTTAAGGCGCACTGGCGCGTTCGCACCATCGAAGACGCGTTCGTCACGTTCTCGCTGAATCCCGATGGATCGATCGACAGCGCGAAGATGGCCGCGGTTTCGCCGCTGGCGGATTTCAGCTTCGACTACCAGGACCTGCTCCTGAAACCGGCGATCAAGAAGAAATAGGAAGCTGAGAAAACGGAAGTAAAAACACGAGCGTCTTTCGCGGCCGGCCTACCGCAGAAATACCTGCGCCGCGTCGTCGACTTTCACATTCGTCTTGCGCCGCGCGCCGTTCGCCGGAGCGTAGACCACGAGCAGCTTGTCTTCTACGATCAGCAGTTCTTTTTCGCTGATCCATCCCACCAGCGTCGCGTGCGGAACCTCGGCAACCTGCCGTGGCGTGTCTTCTACGCTCTTCACCACCACTTCGGGCAGTTCGACCAGCGCCTTGCGGATGCGCGCCGATTCTTCCGGATTGGCTTGTCCCTGCTCCGCCAGCTGAATCGTCTTGTCAGGTTCCGCCGTCGCAACGATCGTCATCGCCACAAATCCGTCGCCCGGCGAAAGCCGCGCATTCGAAGTATAGAAACTGACGTCGTAGTCCGGATTCTTGTAGGTCGCCTGCTCGTCAAACAGGCTCACAGTCTTGCCGTTCAACAACACCAATGTCTGATCGTTGCTCACGTTCGACCATCCACAACAACCCGCGTCGGGAATCGCCTCAACAATCACATTTCCGCCTGAATCGGCGTCGAGCACCCGCTGCAAGGGACCGGCCAGCGCCGTCGGCGTCCACTTCCCCGCATCCTCTTTATAGATCGCCGTCGATTCGTACGTAGGGGTCGTCTGCCCGGCAACGAAGTTCGTCATCAGGAAATATTTGTCGAGCCCATCGTCTGGAGCCCAAACCACTCCCACGGGACAACTCTCTTCACATGTCCCGGTCGGGCAGCGGCAGTCGGGAAGTTTCGCCGAGGTCAGATCTTCACGCGCGCCGCCATTCAAATTCGTTCGCCACGCTTCCCACGTGATCGTGGTCGACAAATCGACGCTGTCGCGCTGCAGCCGCCGCGTACGGTTGGCGAACCAGAACAAGTGCGCACCGTCGGCAGCCAGCATGACTGCGGGCGCCGATTCCGTCACCGCCTCGTTCGACCCGGTTTCTTCCGTGCTGTGCTCGAGCTGCGGATCCAGCAAGGCCGCGGCGTGTCCATTCCATATCCAGATCTTGTGCGGAGATTCCAGGTCCTCTTTCGCCAGCGGCAACGAGACTCCGGGAGCAAACAGAATCTGTCCGCCGCGCGTAATCGAAACCGCCGCGGGTGAACTCACCGCTTCCGCAGGAACGTTCACCGTCTGCTTCACCTTGAAGGTGTCAAGGTCGTACTCCACAAGCTGGTCGGGAGCGCGTAGCACCCACAAGCGCTTCGATTGCGCTGTCAATAATGACGCGGACAGTAACAAAGAGAAGAAGAAAAGACGCAAGACGAAAATGCAGGCTTTTCGCATTCTTGGCGACCGTGCCTCCGAATTATTATTGCAAACTTTCGAGCGTCGAATTTCAGGCCATGCTCGTCCCGTCGTCGCCCCCGATTCTCAAAACGCCACAGGAAGTGATAGGCTACAACATTCTTGTCTGGGGTGCCGTGGGGGCGGGCCAAAAGCTGCGTATAATGGCCCAGGTCTCATCGGGGTATTTTCCGGTCGATTGGCCGCCGGATCTCACCAGATAGCGCTTCCGAGGCGCGCAGTCTTCAACTATGGCGGTCGATTGCAAAACTCCCAAGCCTGGAATCGAAGCCGCAAGTTTAACCGACGTCGGCCTTCAGCGCTCCAACAACGAAGACTCCTTTCTTTACTGGGAGCCGGACTCCAGTGAAGAGTTCCTCCGCAAGGGACGGCTGTCGGTCGTCGCCGACGGCATGGGCGGCTATGAGGGCGGCCAGGAAGCCAGCCGCCTTGCCGTCGAAACCGTGCGTCATATCTACGACCGCGATTTCACCGGCGACGCGCAAACCGTGCTGGTCGCGGCTCTCCGCTCGGCCCACGAAACCATTCAGCGCTACGCCCAGGAGCATCCCCAGTTTCATGGCATGGGAACCACCTGCACCGCGGTCTCAATCATAGGAAAGCAACTTTCGTTCGCCCATATCGGCGACAGCCGCCTGTACCTGGTTCGCGCCCACACCCTCTCGCGGCTCACCCGCGATCATTCCTATGTCGGACGCCTTGTGGAAAGCGGAATTGTGCGCTCCGAAGACGCCGAGTCTCATCCCCAGCGCCACATTCTTACCGCCGCTCTGGGATCCGGGCACGAGATTTTTCCTCACACGCCCGATCAGCCCCTCGCGCTCGAGCCCGGCGATACACTCGTTCTTTGCACCGACGGCCTCTGGAGCCTGATCGCCGATCAGGATATTGTCAGCGTCGTCGACGCGCGCCAGCCCTCCGAGGCCTGCTCGATGTTTGTGAAAATGGCCATCGAGCGCGGCGCTCCCGACAATGTCACCGTGCAGGTGATCCGCATCCAATAGCCGCCTCGGAGTCCCGCTGACAGCACTCTGATCGGCGTCATCTCCTCCACTTGTTCCCGCCGGGCTCCTCCTCTCCGGAACTGCAAAATCCTGCAAACGGCCCGGTTTTCCACAGCTTGCGTGTGACTTTCTTCCGAAAGAAACTGCAATCGAATGCACATCGCTTCCCGAGCTGAATTGCGCCGCAAGCACTCAAATTACTGAATTCAAAGGTCTAACGGTAACTTTTTTCCGCAGGAGAAATTGGAACCTTGCTTGCTATGTCACTCATGTTAATAATGTCTATTATTTTGATGGACATTATAAAATAATTCGTCTATACCATTCCCTTTAATAAATCCCTCGGGACTGGAGAGGATTCGAGTGTTTCGGCGTTTCATCGTCGGCTTCTTCGTGTGCCTCGCGGCGGGTTCCTCCGTCGCGCAAGGCGGCGCCGTCATTCGCGTCGGCGCCTTCCCCAATATCACCCATCCCCAGGCCATGGTCGGCAAGGCTAATGGATGGTTTGAAAAGGCCATGGGACCGCAGGTGAAAGTGCAGTGGACCAGCTTCAACGCCGGTCCGGCCGCTATCGAAGCCCTCTTCGCCGGCGCCATCGACATGACCTACGTTGGTCCCAACCCGGCCATCAACGGATATGTCCGCTCCAACGGCGAGGCTCTGCGCGTCGTGGCCGGCGCGGCCAGCGGCGGCGCTTCCCTCATCGTCCGCAACGATGCCGGTATCAACAAGCCCTCCGATTTCCACGGCAAGCGCGTCGCTTCCCCCCAATTCGGCAATACGCAGGATGTCGCCCTGCGCAACTGGCTCAAAAACCACGGCCTTCGTACCAACGACAAAGGCGGCGACGTGCAAATCGTCCCCATGGCCAACCCCGACCAGTTGACCCTGTTCCTCAAAAAAGATCTCGACGCGGCATGGGCTCCCGAACCCTGGGCCACGCGCCTCATTCACGACGGCAACGGCCGCCTCTTCGTCGACGAGCGTTCGCTCTGGCCGAACGGCCAGTTCGTCATCGGATTGCTCGTCGTCAATACGAAATTTCTTGCAGCCCACCCCGATCTCGTCAAGAAGTGGATCACCGCCAACATCGATCTGACCGACTGGATCAACGCTCATCCCGTAGACGCAAAGAAACTGCTGAACGAACAGATCCAGCGCGAAACCGGCAAAGCCCTTCCCCCCGAGGTTCTCAACGAAGCTTTCTCCCGTATGCAAGTCACCTTTGATCCGCTCTACGCCGCGCTGCACACCGCCGCCCAGCAGGCCTTCGACGACGGATTTCTCGGCCGCGAGATGCCCGACCTTTCGCGGCTCTACGATCTCACCCTGCTCAACGAAATTCTTGCCGAGAAAAAACGAAAGGTGATCCGATGAGCACCCAGAGTGTGCCGCGCCAGTTTCCAGTTCCCTTCCCGCCTGGTTTGCCCCGGCCCGCGGCCCCTGGCGGAAAGTTTGGCCCCGCTCCCGTCACCAGCCCGGAAAACGTCCCGGAGAGAATCGCCAAGGTTGGCCTGAACGAAATTTGCCTGAGCTACCGCACCCGTTCCGGCGAGCGCTTGCTGGCCCTCGATCACATCAATCTGCAGGTCGAGCCTGGAGAGTTCGTCTGCGTCGTCGGCCCTTCGGGCTGCGGCAAGTCCACTCTGCTGCACC
>Ga0335072_10016510_pt1 | contig 10464 bp, 10 predicted proteins | sample Lox_Sample_21_FD_206725 | JGI IMG/M metagenome (GOLD analysis project Ga0335072, IMG submission 206725) | Soil microbial communities from Loxahatchee National Wildlife Refuge, Florida, United States - Lox_Sample_2.1 | ecosystem: Environmental > Terrestrial > Soil > Wetlands | place: USA... | reverse complement strand
CGTGCTGCTCGCTGGCCCGCTCGGGCTGCGCGGCGCCGCGTGGCAGAGCGTGCTTCCCGATGCTGCGTCCCACAACTCGCAGCGGACGGCTCATGGCGTCGGAAATTGACATGCTTCCCCCTTGCACAGCTAACCCCGTGGTGTAGTGCGGCAGTCTCCCTCGCCCGCCACATGGACGCCGTCCCGTTCGGCATCCCTACACACTGGTAAGAGTGTTGCCGATGGCCAAAGGAGCAAAACAGACCCAACTGGCACCGTGCCCTAATCGTGACCTCAGACATCGCGCGCCATGCCGCGAATACTGCTCGTGACCTGCTATTACTCGCGTTTTCCTAGTCACAAGGAAGCGCGGAGGGCCGCGCCCTTCGAATGGGCCTGCGCCGACAGCTGGGCCTGGAACTCGATCATGTGAGCCCGCAACGCCGGGTCGGCCGCGGCCAGGATGCGCACGGCCAGCAGTCCCGCGTTGCGGGCGCCGCCGACCGCGACCGTGGCCACCGGGATGCCGGCGGGCATCTGGACGATTGACAGCAGCGAATCCAGGCCATCGAGGTACTTCAGTGGCACGGGGACGCCGATCACCGGCAGGGGCGTGACCGAGGCGAGCATCCCGGGCAGGTGGGCGGCCCCGCCGGCGCCCGCGATAATTACCTTCAGGCCACGGTCAGCCGCCTGCTCGCCGTAGGCGATCATCTCCTTGGGCATGCGGTGGGCCGAGACCACGTCCACCTCACAGGGGACGTGGAAGTCCTCAAGAGCCTCGGCGGCCGCCTTCATTACCGGCCAGTCCGAGTCGCTGCCCATCACGACCCCAACCACGGGTTGCTCAGTCATGATGCTGACAGTACCGGGATGCCGGGTCGAGGCTCCGCTACGGACGGCCCTTGACCGTGACGCTGTAGACGCTGCCCGTGTAGGTGCCGGTACCGGATGGTGGCAGCTTCACGAACCAGATGAGGACGTAGCGGGCCCGGGCCGGCTTCTTGAGCCGCAGCGTCAGCTGCCCTCCGGTGTCGGTTGCGCTGGCCACCACGGGCATGTCGCTGAACTCAGCCTGATTGCCCGCCCGGAGCTGCAGGCTCGCGCCCCAGTCGCTGCCAAGCTGGATCGTGACGCTGGTGATCGTGACCGGCTTTCCCATGTCGAGCAGCAGGCCGGTGCCGTGCTTGAGCAGGCCGAAGTCGGCGGTCGCATACCAGTTGGTTTGCCAGGGGGCCGAAGCGTCAGAGGTGATGGCATACGAGGCGCTCTGCGGGTTGTCGCCGTCCGCGAGCCCGTCCGGCCCGAAGGCGCCGTCAGCCTTGACCGATAGGCGCTGGACTGGGGCCGGTGGCCTTACGGTGGGGGTCGGCGTCGGCGTCGGCGTGCTCGCCGGGGTTGACGCGACTGCCGACGGCGTGACCGGCGGAGTGGTGGCGGGCGCGACCGCGGGCGCGCTGGTGTGGGCGGCCGCAGCGCTGGCGGTCTTGGTGGTGCCCACCTGGGAGATGATCTCCCCTGCGGCGACTCCGACGATGGCCAGTACCGCCACGGTCAGTCCGGAGATCGTGAGCACCCATCCCCAGCCCCGGACCCGTGTTCGCGGCCGCTTGGGGCGCCGGGTGGCCGGGACCGCCTGCGGGACCGGAGTACTCCGCCGGGCCGGCGAGGTAGTCGGGGCTGACGCTGCCGAAGAGATCACGGTGGCCCGCTCGGCCTCGGGTCCGGCGGACACGTCCGCGGACTCAGGCGACACCGGGTCGGCCCATACGGACTCGGCCGCTACTGGCTCGGTCCACCCCTGCTCAGACCACGACTGCTCACTCGAGTCGCTCGAGGCCAACCCAGCCGACGCGCCCGAGGCAAGCGATTCAGCCGACGCAACTGGCCCAGCCAGGGCAGCAGACTCGTCCGACCCGTCCAACCTGGCCGTAAAGGCCGCGAAGGCTGAGTCGGCCGTGGCCTCGTCGGCCACCGGCCGGGACTCGGTCTCCGGCTGGGACTCGGTCTCCTCATCCCAGGCATCGCCCTCGGTGTACGACCAGTCAATCGACTCGGCACTGACCTCAAGCCCGGGCTCGTCCGTCGCCAGGGGCTCTTCAAGGGCCGCACTGCCCTGGGCAGCCACCGACCCCTCGGCCACTGAGGCCTCATCGGCCACCGGCCCGGGCGTCGACTCGGAGTCCGGGACCGACTCGGACCCTGGGACGGACTCGGCCGCCGGTTCCGCCGAGTCCACGCCAGCCGCCGAACCCGCGCCCGCCAGCGAGTCCAAGCCCGCCACCGAGTCCACGCCAGCCGGCGAGTCGGCGGCCACGGGGGGATCAGCCACGGTCGCCCGGGCGGTGCCCAGCGTGGACCAGCCGCCGGACCCGTTCGAGCGGGTCGCGTCGAATTCACGGATCAGCGGCCGGGCGTCGATCCCGACCGCGCCGGCGATCTTGCGGAGGTAGCCCCGCACGTAAAGATCCCCGCCGAGGGAGTCGAAGTCATCCCGTTCGATACTGCGGATGACGATCTCGCGGATTGCCGTGCGCTCACTGACCTCGTCCACCGACAAGCCAGCAGCCCCGCGCGCCTCGGCCAGCGCTTCGCCGACGCTCACGCTCGCCTCCACATGCACGAACTGATAAAGGAACGTTGATCATGGGAAAGGTTAGTTGGAAGTGCGCCCCTGGGGTCAGCTAATCGTCCAACTTCGTCCTAATGTGCCCGCATCGCGCGCGCTAGTCGCCGTCTTCGGTGCCCCAGCGCAGGTAACTGGCGGCCCGGCGGGCGCGATCGCGCAGGGAATCCACCGAGTCCCCGGGCCGGCCGACCACGGTCACGTGGCCTATCTTCCGGCCCGGCCGTACCTCCTTGCCGTAGAAGTGCACCTTGACCCCGGGGTCGGCCGCCATGACGTGGATGTACCGGTCGTAGACGTCCGGGTCGCGGCCGCCCAGGAGGTTGGACATCACCGTGTACCCGCCGGGGACCGACGCGGCGGGCGCGCCGAGCGGCAGGTCGAGCACGGCCCGCAGGTGCTGCTCGAACTGCGAGGTCAGGGCTCCGTCGATCGTCCAGTGGCCGCTGTTGTGCGGCCGCATGGCCAGCTCGTTGACCAGCAGCCCGCGCGAGGTCTCGAACAGCTCCACGGCCAGCAGGCCGGTCACGTCGAGCGAGGACGCGATCCGCAGGGCCAGTTCCTGTGCCTCGATGGCCAGGTCAGCGGGCAGCCCGGGCGCGGGCGCGATCACTTCCCTGCAGATGCCATCCACCTGGACGGTCTCCACGACTGGGTAGGCCGCGCCCTGCCCGGCGGCGGACCTGGCGACCTGCGCGGCCAGTTCGCGGCGGAACGGCACGAACTCCTCAGCCATCATCGCCACCCCGTGGCTGAGCACTTCGGCGGCCTCGGCAGCCGAGCGGACAACCCAGACGCCCTTGCCGTCGTATCCGCCGCTGATGGCCTTCAGCACGACCGGCCATCTGTCCTGGGTGAACCCGGTCACGTCGGCGGCCGAGGAGACCGCCGCGAAGCGGGGCACCGGCACCCCCATCTCGGCGAGCCGGGTCCGCATGGCCAGCTTGTCCTGGGTGTAGCGCAGCGCCGCGGGCCCGGGCCGCACCAGCGTGCCGGCGGCCGCGAGGTCCTCCAGGTAGGCAGTGGGGACATGCTCATGATCGAACGTGATAACGTCACACAGGGCAGCGAACTTGGACAAATCAGCCAAGGATAGGTGTGAGCCGACCGTCACGTCGTGGGTTACCAGCGCGGCGCTCTCGGACTCCGAGGTCGCTAGCACGCGGAACATCGCGCCAAGGCCAATGGCGGCCGCCGCAGTCATTCGCGCCAGCTGCCCCCCGCCGACCATCCCTACGATTGGCATGCCCGTGCCATTCAGCCGAGGGATCGGGCCGGCTGCAACCGCAGGACCAGGGACGCCACTACCAGGGCCAACGTAGGCATCCTGACGACGATCGGAAGTTTCAAACACGGCCCGTAGCCTACGCGGAACTCCTGGGGCGTGGGTACATCCACGTTGGGTAACGTCGCCCACCCGCCGCCTACCTAGTCGAACCATTAACACAGCCGTAACATACTGTTTAACTCGCGCGTAATCCGTGCGCTAAGGATCACACCATGACTTCTGTCTCACCAGATACTGGAATTGACGTTAGGGAAGGCACGTACGGCGAGCGGGTGGTTGCCGTCGAGCCGGGCGGAGCCGAGTTCATACCGCTGTCTGAGCGGCACGGCCGACCGCTGAACCTGTTCTGGACCTGGACGTCGCCGAACATGGAGTTCGCCACAATCTTCGTCGGCCTGCTCGGCGTCTGGGGGCTCGGCCTGAGCTTCTGGTCCACCTTCCTGGCCATCGTGATCGGTACCGCCCTGGGCAGCCTGACCCTGGGCCTGCTGTCCGCCCCCGGGCCCCGGTTCGGCGTCCCGCAGATGGTGCTCAGCCGCCTGGGCTTCGGTTACTGGGGGAACATCTTCCCGGCCGGGATTAACGCTGTCGTCGCCGGGGTCGGCTGGTTCGCGGTCAACAGCGTGAGCGGCGCGCTCGCGCTCAGCTCGCTGACCCACATTCCCGAGGTGCTGTCCCTGCTCATCGTCGTGGCCCTGCAGCTGGTGGTGGCGTTCTTCGGCCACAACCTGATCCATGCGTTCGAGCGGTACGCCTTCCCCGTTCTGGTAATCATCTTCTTGATCATGTCGGTTGTCATGCTCGGTAAGGCTCACCCGGCTGCCCCGCACCAGACGGTGCCGGGCGCGTTCCTGATCGAGCTGGGCGCGACCTTTGGCTACGCCGTCGGCTGGAACCCCTACTCCTCCGACTACACCAGGTACTTCAAGCCTGACGTCAACAAGAGGGCGATCGCCTGGTGGTCGGGCCTCGGCGTCTTCCTGTCTTGCCTGCTGCTTGAGACCGTCGGTGCCGCGGCCGGGACCATCCCCAGCGTTGCCAAGGGCGCCGGGGCCAACCCGACGGCCGCGTTCACCGGGGTGCTGCCGACCTGGCTGGGTGACCTCACGCTGGTCGCGATCGTGATTGGTGGCATCGCCGCCAACGCCCTGAACATCTACTCGGGGGCGATCTCGTTCAACGCGCTTGGCTTCAAGCTCCCGCTCTCGATCCGGCGCGCGATCGTGGCGCTCGGCTTCGGCACGATCGGCTTCTTCGTGGGGTGGTCGGGCCTGGGCAACGCGGGGTCTGACTACAACAACTTCCTGCTGATCATCGCCTACTGGATCTCGCCCTGGCTGGCCGTCATGTTCTGCGACATGCTCCTGCGTGCGCGACGCAAGGAGTCCACGGACGTGCAGGAGCACCTGCTCTTCAACCGGAAGTACACCAACTGGGCCGGACCGGTCTCGATGGCGATCGGAGTCGGCGTCTCGATCTGGCTGTTCTCCAACCAGAGCAAGTACATCGGCCTGGTCCCGACCCACTGGCCGAGCGCGGGCGACCTGACCTTCGAGGTCGGGTTCCTGCTGACGGCCGTGATTTACCTCAGCTGGCGGCTGATCGTCGACCGGGGGGCGCGCCCGGCCACCGCCGAGGCCTAGCCGACACGGGCCCGCAAAGGCCGAGCCAATGCGGGCCCGCAAATACAGTGGTTACGAGATCCGCCTAGAGAAGGGGCCACCGCCCATGGTTCGCCTCCTGGCTGGTAGCGTCGCGCGCGTTCGGGGCCTGGTGCCCGAGCTGGCCAAGTTCGGCGTGGTCGGCTCCATCGGCGCGGTCGTCGACCTGGGCGGCAGCGGGGCCCTGTACGGGTCCGCGCACCTGGGCCCCCTCACGTCGAAGGCCATCGCGGTCACCGCCGCCTGCGTGGTCACCTACCTGGGCTCCCGGTTCTGGACCTTCCGTCACCGTGAGAACCAGTCCCTGCTGCGCGAGCTGATCCTTTTCATCGTGCTGAACGCGATCGGCCTGATCATTGCCGAGGCCGTGATCGCGATCACCGCCTACGCCTTCGGCGCCAGGAACCAGGTCGCCTACAACGCGGCCAGCGTCATCGGCACCGGCCTTGGCACGATCTTCCGCTTCTTCGCCTACCGCAAGTGGGTCTTCCTGGCGCCCCCGCCGGTCCACGAGGCCGGCCTGGACGAGGCCATCCGCTGACCACGCCGGTCGCTGACCATCGCCCGTCGTTGATCAGGGCCCGTCGCTGACCACGCCCGTCGCTGATCGGGTGGCCTGGTTGGAGCTAGGCGGGACCCGTGCGCGACTGGGCAGCACTGCTGCCCGGCGGGTTCCTGGGCAGGAAGACCGCGAAGACCGGTGGCCTGCGGCGCGCCAGGACGATCCGTCCTCCGTCGGCGGCCGCCATCGTCCGGGCCAGCGACAATCCCAGGCCAGTGCCCTCGGGGCGCCCGCTGACGCTGCGCTCGAAGATCCGGGCCACCAGGTCGGCCGGGACTCCGCCGCCCTCGTCCTCGACCTCGATGACTACCGAGCGGGCCGACTGGGAGCGCCGGATGGTCACCGTCCCGGCACCATGCATCAGCGCATTGTCGAGCAGCGTCGCGATCACCTGTGCGAGGCCCCCAGGGGTGAAGTACGCCTCAAGCCCGGCGTCCCCGGTGAGCACCATCTTCCGTCCGGACCGGCGGAAGGCCGGCTCCCACTCGGTCATCTGCTGGGCCACGACCTTGTCGACGTCTCCCCGGGCGATGGAGGCGGCCCCGACCCGGCGAGCCGGGCTCAGCAGCTGGCTCACGACGTCGGCCAGCCGCTCGGCCTGGGCCAGCGCCGCGGTCCCCTCTTCCCTGACCACCTCCGGGTCATCGGCCGCCGCGACCATTTCCTCCAGCCTCATCGACAGCGCGGTCAGGGGCGTCCGCAGCTGGTGGGACGCGTCGACGGCCAGCTCGCGGTCGGCGGTCAGCAGGTGGGTGACCCGGCGCGCGGCGGCATCGAGGCCATCGGCCACCTGGTCGATCTCGGTTACGCCGTAGCGCCTGCCAACCGGGCGCGGGTCGCCCGCGCCCAGCCGCCCGGCCACCTCAGCCAGCTCTTCCACCGGCTTCGCGGTCCGCCGGGCCCGGACCGTGGCCAGGGCAATGCCCGCCGTCAGCGCGGCGACTAGCAGCGGCAGGCCCAGGCCGAGCAGGCTGGGGTCCCTGATGGCCACGACGACGAGCAGCGGCACGCTGCCGATCAGGGCGGTGACTATGGCCGTCGCCGACGCCGAGACCCACAGCCGCCGCCGGAACGTCGCACGGAAGCCCGCGACCCTGGGTACTCGCCCGCGTGGCACTCAGTCGCCGCGCTCGAATCGGAAGCCGACCCCGCGGACCGTGGTGATGTACCGGGGGTGGTGGGCGTCGTCGCCGAGCTTGCGCCGCAGCCAGGAGATGTGCATGTCGAGCGTCTTGGTCGACGTCCACCACTTGGCGTCCCAGACCTCGCGCATGATCTGCTCGCGGGTGACCACCTTGCCCGCCTCCCGCAGCAGCACCCACAGCAGGTCGAATTCCTTGGTGGTCAGGTCGAGCTCGGCCTCGCCATGCCAGGCCCGGCGGGCCTCCGCGTCCACCCGGACGCCCCGTACCGAGCCGGGCGGCGCCTCGACCGCGCCCCGGCGCAGCAGCGCCCGGACCCGGGCCAGCAACTCGGCCAGCCGGAACGGCTTGGTGACGTAGTCGTCGGCGCCGGCGTCCAGCCCGACGACCGTGTCCACCTCGTCGGCCCGGGCGGTGAGGATCAGCACGGGCGTGGCATGCCCCTCGGCGCGGACCCGGCGGCAGACCTCAAGCCCGTCCAGCTCAGGCAGCCCAATGTCCAGCAGGATCAGGTCGATCCCGTCAGAGAGGGCGCGGCCAAGCGTCGCCGGGCCGTCCTCGGTTACCTCCACTTGGTAGCCCTCGCGGCGCAGCGCGCGCGACAGCGGCTCGGAGATGGACGTGTCATCCTCGGCGAGGAGAACTCGGGTCATGCGTTCAATAGTAAAACGCCGGTAAAGCAATGCAACCGGTGATCCAAGGGTGAACGCGTGTCGCGGCTCCCCCGGTCAGTCATCCTCGTCCGGCTCGGGCTGCGCGATGCGCTGCCGCTCCTCCTCGATGAGCTGGAAGAGCAGCGACTGCAGGTGTATGACCCGCGGGATCTCAGTCAGCCGCTCTTGCCCGTGCTCGCCGGGCGACTCGACGACCAGCGTCCCGCTGCCCAGGAGCCGGTCAAGGATCCCGGCCTCGTAAGACACGTCGCTGACCCGGGACAGCGGGATGTCCTTGCCGCGCCGGGCGATGATTCCTGTCCGGACCCGCAGCCTCCGGCTGGTCAGCTCATACGTGGTCGTCCACCAGCGCAGAAGCGGGATCATCAGCGTCCACATCACCCCGATGATCGCGATGGCCCCGAGCACCAGCGCCGCGATGGGCGCGGCCTTGCCGAACGGGATCAACACGATCGCCACCAGCACCGCGGCCACGATCAGCACGGCCAGGGCGATCGGCCCGACCATCACCTTCCAGTGCGGGTGCACCCTGCTGACCGCCTGCTCACCCGGCACCAGCGTCTGGTCCTTGCTCATGGGAATATGGTGTCACGCTCCGCACCATGAAATCCCCATACAGAACGGTCCGTCCCCCGGCCGCAGCTAACCGGACGTGGATGACGTCTCCGGCGGCGATCTGGTACATGCCGCCGTCCGCCTCGACGAGCAGCTGCCCGTCGGCGTCGATGCCGCTGGCCAGCCCGGAGATGGCCTGACCGCCCGGCAGTTCCACCCGGACGTCACGGCCCACCGTCGCCGAAAGCTTGTGGTACTGGGCGAGCAGGCCGATTCGCTGCGGGTCCGGCTCAGCGACCAGGGTCTTGTACCACTGCCCGAGGGATCGCAGGATCTCGATGAGCAGCAAGTCCCGGCCCACCGGCACGCCCTCGGCCAGCAGGGAGGTCGGCGACAGCCCGCCCGGGCCGGTCGGCAGTTCCTCTGATGTGGTCGAGACGTTGATGCCGATGCCGACGACGACCGCGTTCCCGGCGGCCTCGGCCAGGATCCCGGCGACCTTACGGCCGCCGATGAGGACGTCGTTCGGCCACTTGAGCTCCGCCTCAAGTCCGGTCAGCATCCGGATCGAGGTCACGGTGCCGACGCCGGCCACCAGCGGCAGCCAGGGCCGCCGCGCGGCCGGGAGCGCCTCCGGCCGGAGCAGCACCGAGAAGGTGAGCGCGGCTCCGGGCGGGCTGACCCAGGAGCGGCCCATCCGGCCCCGTCCCGCGGTCTGCTCCTCGGCCACCAGCACCACGCCCTCGTGCAGCCCGCGCCCCGCCCAGTCAAGCAGGTCGGTGTTGGTGGACCCGGTCTGCGGCACGATCTGGATCGCGGTCCACGGGCCGTTGAAGCTGGGAAGCTCCTCGGTGAGCCGGGCCGCGTCGAGCGGCTCGCGGTAGTCCTGAGGGCTAGTCATTGGCGTCTCCAGGTGAGCGAGTCAGCAGCATGACGTGGTGGCCCTCACAACTCATCGATGGCGATCCTCAGCCGACGGAATCCCTTGCCCTTGCTTTCTACCTTGGCGACGCGGATGCGGCCGACCTGGGCGGTCGATGCCACATGGGTCCCGCCGTCGGCCTGCTGATCGAGCCCGACGATGTCCACGATCCTGACCTCCTTGACGTCCTGGGGCACAAGGTTGGTCGCGGTGCGGATGATGTCAGGAATCTCGAACGCCTCATCCCTGGGCAGCTCGCGGACGACGATTCGCCGGTCGGCGCGCAACTCGGCGTTGCAGGCCTCCTCCACGGCTTCCTTGAATCCGGGGGGAACCGTTTCCAGGTTGAAGTCCATGCGGGCGGTCAGCGGCTCCATGTTGCCCCCGGTCACCAGCGCGCCGAAGTCACGGAAGACGACTCCGCACAGCACGTGCAGGCCGGAATGGGTGCGCATGAGGGCGGTCCGCCGGGGATCCTCCACCGTTGCGCGGACCACCGCGCCGGCCTGCGGGAGCGGGTCACCGTCGGCCGGGATCAGGTAGAGATCGTCGCCCTTGCGGGCATCGACGATCCGGGTTTGCACACCGGACCACAGCAGCACGCCGTGGTCCGGTGGCTGGCCGCCGCCTCCCGGGTAGAAGGCGGACCGGTCCAGCACGATCCCCTCGGGGGTGGACTCAAGGACGGTAGCGTCCCATTCCCGCAACGTCTGGTCATCAAGCTCAAGCCGGTGCGTCCTGTTCACCCCCGGAAGCCTACCCGCCAGTCACATCACTCCGCCGGGTGCTGACGTGGATGCCCGCGAGAACGGCACCGATCAGGGCCATCGCCGCTAGGGCGATCGACGACACCTCGTAGGCGTGGGCGCTGGCCAGCACGGTGGCGTGCAGGCGGCCGGCCAGGTTCAGGTAGAGGGTGCCGAAGATTGCCACCCCGCCGACGATGCCGAGCTGGTTGACGGTCACGATGACGCCGCTGGCGTCGGCCGCGATGGCCACCGGGACGCGGGACAGGACACGGGTCATCAGCGGGCCGAACCCGGCGGCCATGCCGC
>Ga0335072_10016509_pt1 | contig 10465 bp, 7 predicted proteins | sample Lox_Sample_21_FD_206725 | JGI IMG/M metagenome (GOLD analysis project Ga0335072, IMG submission 206725) | Soil microbial communities from Loxahatchee National Wildlife Refuge, Florida, United States - Lox_Sample_2.1 | ecosystem: Environmental > Terrestrial > Soil > Wetlands | place: USA: Florida... | reverse complement strand
GCCCGGAGCGGTCATCGCGCGGGGGGCGCCGAAGGTGAGGGCGCGTCCGGCGAGATAGGGGGTCCAGCCCACGAAGCCCGCGCAGCGCCGGCACAGCAGCCGCTCGTAGAGGCCTCCCAAAACGCCGATCAGTCGCGAGCGAAGTCCCAGATAGGGCCCTACCGCATCGCCGCTTGAGACCACGAACGGCACCCCCAGCAGAGCCTCGGTCGCGAGCAGCGTCAGGCCGCCGGCGGTACCGGTTCCCTCCATCACCACGAGCGACGGGCGACGGGCGCGCACGGTCCGCCACAGACCCAGGGCCGAACGCAGCTTGTTGGCTCGCTCGAAGCGGAACTCGAGCGGCGCGAGCTCTTGCAGCAACACCCGGATGCGCTCGCCCTCGATGTGCTGGTGACCTTGGGTGGCGAAGCACAGGACCCGTGCGCCCTCCCCGTTCTGTGCCTCCACAGCGGGCATGTTAGGACAATTGTGTTGCAGTAATCTTTGCGCCTCTGGCCGCCTCCGGCGCGAGGGCGGTAGCCTTTAGCGGCGGGTAAGGGGAGGCTCTATGATGGCGGCCCACCGCATCCACGGATGGATCCAGAGGCCATGAACGAGACCACCGACGCTACCGCCATCTTCGGCCCCCTGTGGAGGCGCAAGTGGCTGATCCTCCTTGTCGGCGTCGTGGTGGGGGTGGCGAGCTACGTCTACTACAGGAACGAGACGCCCGTCTACCAGTCGAGCACCCAGGTGTACCTGGGCGCCAGCGCCGAAGAACAGGCGCCGGGTGAAAAATCCGCCGGCAAAAGCAAGAGCCTCAACGTCGGCAACCAGATTCAGCTGATCAATTCGATCGTGGTGGAAGAGGTGCACCGGCGGCTGCGCGCGGAACACAAAGGCGCACTGGCTCGCTCCTCCAAAGTACGCGTGCGTTCGCCTGAAAAAAGCGAATTCATCAACATCATGACCGAAGCGCACAGCGCGCGGGGGGCGGCGCTGCTCGCGAACCTGATCGCGCAGACCTACGTGCGCCGCACCAACGCCAAGCACCGGCAGTCGATCGAAAGCGCGATCACGATCGCGCGCCGCCAGCTGCGACGGATCGAAGCGGCGACCGTGATCGCCGCCGCGAAGGCGAGCAGCCCGGCGAAGGCCAAGAACTCCTCCTCCTCCTCCACCACCACCACCACCACGCCCGGAAGCACGGGTACGGCGAACGTGATCCAGGCGGCAAACCTCAACTCGAAGATCAACCAGCTCGAAGCCAGCCTGGCCACGGTGCCGGCCGTGCAGGTGAAACCGGCGCGCGCGAGCAGCGCGGTGCTGTACTCGCCCAAGCCCAGGCAGGACGCGATCTTCGGCTTCGTGATCGGGGTGGTGCTGGCGGCGATCGCGGCATACGTGCTCGACCGCCTCGACCGGCGACTGCGCACGCTTGGGCGTATCGAAGCGGTGATGCGGGAGCCGATCCTGACGGCGCTGCCGAAGGTTGGGCGCACCGTCGTGCGGGACGAGGGCGGCCCGCGGCCCTCGGGGCAGCTGCTGGAGCCGCTGCGCCGGCTGCACACGGCGCTGCGCCCGGTTCAGTCTCGTAACGGCGCGCCGGCGACGGCGGGCGCCGCGGCCGTGGCGAAGGGTCAGAGCAGCGGCCGGACGATCCTGTTCCTCAGTGCGGAGCCGGGCGACGGCAAGTCCACGGTGGTGGCCGACCTGGCGCTCGTGCTGCGCGACGCCGGGCAGCGGGTGGTGGTGGTGGAGGCGAACTTCCGCCGGCCGGTGCAGGCGGGCCTGCTGGGCCTGGAGGGGACCCGTGGGCTGAGCGATGTGCTGGCGGGGAGCCTCTCGCTGGATGAGGCGCTGCAGCGGGTGATGCCCCACAATCCCGTCTCGCCGCTCGAACCGGCGGGGGTGGGAGAGGGAGTGGCCACCGCGGTGCAGGCGCAGGCGGGCTCGTTGTTCGTGCTCACGGGCGACAGGTCGGTGCCCAACCCGCCGGCCCTGCTGGCGGGGGATGCGATCAGGGATCTGCTCGGCTCGCTGGCGGAGGAATTCGATTTCGTGCTGATCGACGTGCCCTCGCCGCTGGAGCTCAGCGACGCGATCCCGCTCATGGGGATGGCGGAGGGCATCGTGGTGGTGGCGCGGGTGGCGCACACGCGTGAAGCCTCCGCGCAGCGGCTGCGCCAGCTGCTCGAGGGTCCCGCCAGCGCGCCGGTGCTCGGCGTGGTCGCCAACTGCGTGGCGCGGGCGGACCTCAAGCGCTACGGCTTCTCCTCGCCCAATGGGCGAGCGTGGCCCGGACTGACCGGGCGATGAACCAGCCCCGGCTGCACTCACCGGCAGCGGCCGGGACGATCCATCCGGTGGTGCTGGAACGTCGCGTGCGCGACCTGGCGGTGGCCGGCGTCGGTGCGCTGGTGCCGGCGCTGATCGCGCTCGCGATCACGCTCGGCCTGCCCCATGCGAGCCTGGCGGAAGTTCTGCTCGGGATCGCGGCGGTGGTGGGCGTGGTGGCGCTGATGGCGAGCGGCCGCCTGGACGTGACGGTGGCGCTGATCGTGCTCTACCTGGGCCTCGTGGATGGGCCGGTGAAGCTGCTGCTGGGCCAACGGGAAGTGGCGGCGGCGATGCAGGACGTGCTGATCTTCGCGGTGGCCGCAGGCGCGCTGATGCGGCTCGCGGTGAAGAAGGAGCGGGTCCAACTGCCGGCGCTGTTCGGGTGGCTGCTCGCCTGGACGGCGCTGGTGGTGATCAACGTGTTCAACCCTCGCACCGAAGGCATCCTGCACTCGCTCGGCGGCTTCCGCCAGCACCTCCAGTATCTGCCGTTCTTCTTCTTCGGCTACCTGCTGCTGCGCTCCAAGCGGAGCTTCCGGCAGTTCTTCGTGATCATCGGCGTGATCGCGCTCGCGAACGGCGCGGTGGCGATCTACCAGACCAGGCTCTCACCCCAGCAGCTCTCGAGCTGGGGACCGGGATACCACGAGTTGTTCACCACCGAAAGCTCGGTGGGTGCCCCCAGGCTGTACGTCAGCGAAGGCGAAGCCAGGATCCGGCCGCCCGGGCTGGGCTCGGACGAGGGCTTCAGCGGCTCCATGGGAGAGATCGCGCTGCCGTGCTGCCTGGCGCTGCTGGGCCTCGCCCGCCGGCGCAGGTGGATCCCGGCGCTGCTGATCACCGGCGCGATGCTCGCGGTGGTGGTGGGCCTGGCGCGATTGTCGCTGATCGGGACGGGTCTCAGCGTGCTGGTGATGGGCGGCTTGACGGCCCTCTCGGGGCGGCGCGTATCACGTACGGTGGCGGCTCTGCTGGCGATGATCGTGCTCGCCATCCCGGCCGGCGCGCTGATCGCCTCCACGGTACGCAGCGGCACCTTCAAGCGCTACGAAAGCATCGGCCTGAACTCGGAAACGGTGCTGCACAAGGAAGGCGCCTGGAGCAAAATCCCCAAGTACGTCGCCGCGGAGCCGTTCGGCTTCGGCCTCGGGAACTCGGGCCCGGTGAGCGGCTTCGGGGGCCGGAACAGCGACCTGCTCGAAGGCCACGGCCTGACGTCGGAGACGCAGTACAACGTGCTGGTCAAGGAACTGGGGCTGCCGGGCCTGGTGCTGTGGCCCTTGATGACGCTCTACGTGATGTTCGTGATCGCCAGGGGCATGCGGCGGGTGCGGGATCCCGACCTCGCGCTGTGCCTCGCGGGCACACTGGCGACGTTCTTCGTGCTGCCGCTCGAGGGAGCCACCGCCTTTCTGGAGGCCGGGGCTATGGGCGTCTACTACTGGTTCGCGGTCGGCGTGGCGGCGTACTGGTTCGTCGGGCCCGGCCGCGCGCAACTCGGCTCGAGCGCGGGAGGCGACGATGCGCAACGGGCGCCGGCCTGAGCACGCCGCCGCGGGGTCGCCTCCGCCGCGGATGAGCACCCGCCTGAGCCTGCTGCTGGGGGACCGGCGGCGGCTGGTGGCGGTGCTGGCGGGCTGCTCGGTGGTGTCGGGGATCACCGAAGCGGGCACCCTCGCGCTCGTGGCCGTGATCGCCGCGTCGCTCGTGCCGGGGACCCACGAATCCAAAAATGGCAGCCACGGACTGGCGGGCAGCCTGTTTCACTTCCATGCCAGCACGGGCACGCTGCTGTGGATCGCCTTCGGGCTGTGCTCGCTGCGGCTGCTCTTCCAGATCCCCCTCTCCACGCTGCCGGCGCGCATCGCCGCGGACGTGCAGGGACGCATGCGACGGGAGATCTTCGACGCCTTCAGCGAGGCCTCCTGGACGGTGCAGTCGCGCGACCGTGAGGGTCAGCTGCAGGAGACGATCACCGGGCAGGTGATGCAGGCGGTGGGCGGAGCCACGGGAACGGCGCAGCTGATCACCGCGTCGCTGCAGTTCACCGTGCTGCTGGTATCGGCGCTGCTGCTGAATGCGGTGGCGGCGGTGGCGGTGGGGGTCACGGCGGTGCTGATGTTCGGCATACTGCGCCCGCTGAGGACCCGCGGCGGGCGCAACGCGCGCGCCCTCTCACAGGCTCAGGTGCGCTTCGCGGGGGGGATCTCGGAGACCAACAGGCTGGCGGAAGAGACGCACGTGTTCGGCGTGGTGCAGGCGCAGCGGGAGCGCGTGGGCGGGCTGGTGGAGGAGGCGCAGCACCTCTTCTTCAACACGGCCGTGATCGGCAGGCTGGTCACCAACATCTATCAGAGCCTCATCTACCTCCTGCTGGTGGGCGGTCTCGCGGCGCTCTACCTGGTTGGGGGCCACCATGCGGGAACGTTGGGGGGGGTGGTGCTGCTGCTGCTGCGGGCGGGCACCGCCGGCCAGCTGGTGCAGGGCTCCTACCAGAGCCTCGTGCAGGCGATGCCGTTCATCCAGCGGGTGCAGGACATGGTGCCCCGGTACCGGGAGAACGCGGACAGCTTCGGAGAGCGGGCGCTGCCGGCGGTGAGCACCCTGAGCTTCGAGCACGTCTCCTTCGCCTATCTGCGCGACCGGCCGGTGCTCTCCGACATCAGCTTCGAGATCCAGGGGGGCGAGGCGATCGGGATCGTGGGACCCTCCGGCGCGGGCAAGTCGACGCTGGTGCAGATCCTGCTGCGGCTGCGCCCGCCGGGGGAGGGTCGCTACCTGATCAACGACGTGCCCGCGGAGGAGTACACGAGCGCCGACTGGCACCGCCAGGTCTCCTACGTGCCGCAGTCGCCACGGCTGCTGCACGCGTCGGTGGCGGACAACATCCGCTTCTTTCGCGACATCGACCAGCAGGAGATCGAGCGGGCCGCCAAGCTGGCGCGCATCCACGAGGACGTGCTGAGCTGGAAGGAGGGCTACGAGACGACGGTGGGTCCGCGCGCGGACGCGGTCTCGGGCGGCCAGCAGCAGCGCATCTGCCTGGCGCGGGCGCTGGCGGCGCGACCGGAGGTGCTGATCCTAGACGAGCCCACGAGCGCCCTGGACCCCCACTCGGAGGCTTTGATCGGGGAGTCGCTGCTGGCCATCCGCAGCCGTCTGACCCTGATCGTGGTGGCCCACCGCATGTCCACGCTGCAGATGTGCGATCGGGTGATGGTGATCGTGGGCGGGCGGCTGGCGGGCTTTGACACGCGTATGGCTCTGCAGCGCGACAACGACTACTTTCGCCACGCCTCCGAGCTCGCCGCGGGCGGGACCGTGCTCTGAGCGAGCGACGGTCGGGAGCTGAGATGGGACGAGGTCAGTCCGCGGATGGGAGCGTGCCGGCGGGTGGCCTGCCGGACTTCCTCATCGTGGGTCACCAGAAGTCCGGGACCACGGCGCTGTTCCAGATGCTCAGGCGCCATCCGCAGGTGTTCATGCCGGACATCAAGGAGGCGTGGTTCTTCGCCGAGGAGCTGCGCGAGCGGACCCCTCCGCGGCCACAGGGGGTACCGGAGACGCTCGCCGACTACAAGGCCCTGTTCGCGCCCGCGGGCGCGGGGCAGCGCAAGGGAGAGGCCAGCGCGCAGTACCTCTGGTCGGCGACCGCCGCCGCACGCATCGCGGCGGCGGCGCCGGATGCTCGCATCGTGGCGATCCTGCGGGAGCCGGCCAGCTTCCTGCGCTCTCTGCACCTGCAGTTCGTGCAGACGAACATCGAGCCCGAGGCCGACCTCGAGCGTGCGCTGGCGCTCGAGCCGCGACGACGAGAAGGACGCGAGCTGCCGCGCCACACCTACTGGCCGCGGATGCTGCTGTACTCCGAGCACGTACGCTACGTGGAGCAGCTGCGCCGCTACCACGCGCTGTTCCCCGCCGAGCAGGTGAAGGTGCTGATCTACGAGGACTTCCGGGCCGACAACGCGGCGACGGTGCGCGAGATCCTGCGCTTCCTCGAGGTGGACGAGTCGGTGTCCGTGGAGACCGTTCGGGCCAACCCGACCGTGAGTCCCCGCTCACAACGGCTCAACGAGCTGGTACACGCCGTGGGAGTGGGTCATGGGCCTCTCTCCAGGGCCGCGAAGGCGTCGCTGAAGGCGCTCACTCCGGCGGGTCCCAGGCGGCGAGCCTTTTACGCCGTGCAGCGCCGCCTGGTGTTCGCTCCCGCGGCGCCCCCGGACGAGCGGCTGATGGGCAAGTTGCGGGCGGGCTTCCGCGAGGAGGTGGAGGCGCTCAGCGAGTATCTGGGCCGTGATCTGAGGAGCGTGTGGGGCTATGAGCAGCGCTGATCGGAGATGACTGGCTGCCCTGATCACGAGAGCTGGAGCCGGATGGGCGCTGTTAAACTCGGTGCATGAGCGCCTCAGCCGAGCTGTCGGACGGGTCGCGGGCACAGACGGGGCGGGCTCCCGACTTCTACGTGGTGGGCCAGTACAAGTGCGGCACCACGGCCCTGTACGAGATGCTCAGGGGCCACCCGCAGATCTTCATGCCGCGGTTCAAGGAGGTGTGGTTTCACTCCCGGGAAATGCGCGTACACCGCAAGCAGCTGCGCAGGAACAGGCGCCCGGAGACCCTCCAGGAGTACCTGTCGCTGTTCGCCGCCGCCCGCCCGGAGCAGCGGATCGGCGAGACGACGCCCTCCTATCTGCTCTGTGCCGCCGCGGCGGGACGCATCGCGGAGCTCACGCCGGATGCCCGCATCGTCGCGATCCTGCGGGAGCCGGCCAGCTACCTGCGCTCGTTTCACCTGCAGTGCCTCTCGAACTACACCGAGACGGAGAAGGATCTGCGCAAGGCGCTCGCACTGGAGGGGCCGCGGCGGGAAGGCAAGCGGATCCCCCCCCACGCGGCGCGGCCGGCGGAGCTGCTCTACTCCGATCACCTGCGCTACGTGCAGCAGCTGCGCCGCTACGAGACGCTGTTTGGAAGGGAGCGCATGCTGGTGCTGATCTACGAGGACTTCCGGGCCGACAACGCGGCGACGGTGCGCGAGATCCTGCGCTTCTTGGAGGTGGACGAGAGCCATCCGATCGAGACGGTGGAGGCGAACCCCACGGTCCGCGTGCGCTCCACGCGGCTCAATGAGCTCGCGCGGTCGGTCTACATGGGCCGCGGCAGGGGACCGCGCGCGGCCAAGGGGGCGATCAAGGCGATCGCCCCCCGCTCGGTGCGCAAGCGGGCGTTCAGCGCCACCCAGCGTCACGTGCTGCTGGGCGCTCCACGGCCGCCCGACGAGCAGCTGATGCTCGAGCTGCGGCGACGCTCCAAGGACGAGGTGGTCGCGCTGAGCGAGTACCTCGACCGCGATCTCGTGAGTTTCTGGGGCTATGACGAGCTCTGAGCGGGCGATGGCGCTCGACACGGCCACCGCGGGGCGACTGCCGGACTTCTTCATCGTGGGGCACGCCAAGAGCGGCACCACGGCTCTGTACGGGATGCTGCGTGAGCATCCTGAGATCTACATGCCGGACCTCAAGGAGCCGCGCTTCTTCTCGCGCGAGCTGCACCCGCGGCTGCGCGACTCCAAGAAGCACCCACGGACGCTCGAGCAGTACCGGGCGCTGTTCGCGCCGGCCCTCGCCGAGCAGCTCGTGGGCGAGGCCTCGCCCTCCTACCTGCGCTCCTCCAAGGCGGCCGCCGCGATCGCGGCCCTGCGACCGGACGCTCGCCTGGTGGCGATCCTGCGCGAGCCGGCCAGCTACCTGCGCTCGCTGCACGCCGAGAAGCTGCAGGACCACAACGAGACCGAGAAGGACCTCGGCAAGGCGATCGCTCTCCAGGAGCACAGGCGCCGGGAAAGTGAACGCGGAGAAGCGGTGGTGCCGCAGGCGCTCATGTACACCGATCACGTGCGCTACGTGGAGCAGCTGAGTCGCTACCGGGCGCTGTTCCCAGCGGAGCAGATGCTGGTGCTGATCTACGACGACTTCCGCGCCGACAACCGCGCCACCGTGCGCGAGATCCTGCGCTTCCTGGAGGTGGACGACAGCGTCGCGATCGCGCCGCGCGAGGCCAACCCCACGGTGCGGGTGCGCTCGCCGCGCCTGTATGGGCTCACGCGCAGCATGGCGCTGGGCCGCGGCACGGGGCCGCGTGCGGCGAAGGAGGCGATCAAGGCGGTCACGCCCAGGTCGTTTCGCAGGAGGGCTCTGGACGCCACCCGTCGCGAGGTGCTGTTCGCCAGCCCCAGCCCGCCGGACGAGCGTCTGATGCTCGAGCTGCGCCGGCGCTTCAAGCCCGAGGTGGTGGCGCTCAGCGAGTACCTGAATCGGGACCTCGTGACGCTCTGGGGCTATGACGGTCTCGGCTGAGGAGCTGCTCCACGCCACCGGATCTCGCCGGCGGCTGCCCGACTTCTTCATCGTGGGCCACCCGAAGTGCGGGACCACAGCGCTGTACGAGATGCTGCGGCGCCATCCGCGGATCTACATGCCCGACCTGAAGGAGCCGTGGTACTTCGCCAGCGACATGAGACCGCGCTTTCAGCCGGCGCGGACGGGTGAGACGCCCGACACGCTGGAGAGCTACGCGGCGCTGTTCGCGTCCGCCACTCCCGAGCAGCGTGTGGGCGAGGCGTCCTCCTCCTACCTGAGCTCGCACACCGCGGCCGAGCGCATCGCCGAGGTTTGCGGGGGCGCGAGAGTGGTGGCGATCGTGCGTGAGCCGGCGAGCTTCCTATGCTCGCTGCATCTGCAGCTGCTGCGCGATCACGTCGAGACGGAGCGCGACTTCGGCCGTGCGCTCGCGCTGGAGCAGGCCCGGGCGGCGGGCGCCGAGATCCCGCGCCGCTCTCACCTGCCTCAGCTGCTGCGCTACTCCGAGCACGTGCGCTATGTGCAGCAGCTGCGCCGCTACCACGCGCTGTTCCCCGCCGAGCGTGTGCAGGTGCTGATCTACGAGGACTTCCGGGCGAACAACGCGGCGACGGTGCGCGCGGTGCTGCGCTTCCTCGAGGTCGACGAGGAGGTGGCGCTGGCGCCGATCACCGCCAACCGGACGACCGGGCGGATGCGCAGCCAGCGCCTGGAGGAGCTCCTGAACACGGTTGCCGTGGGACGGGGTCCGGCCTCACGGGCGGTGAAGGCCACCGTCAAGACACTCACGCCCAGCGGGGTCCGTGGTGCGGCGATGCGCGGCACACGCCGTCACGTGATCTACGGCAAGGCCAAGCGCCCGGACGAGGAGCTGATGCTCGCGCTGCGGCGGCGCTTGAAGCCCGAGGTGGTGGCGCTCAGCGAGTACCTCGAGCGGGACCTCGTGACCCTCTGGGGCTATGACCGTCTCACCTGAGGCGCGCCCTTCCGACAGCCCACCCGAGATCCCGTGTGGGGCGCGGTGGCGCGAGCGGGAGGCGGTCGCCCAGGAGCGGGCGCTGGCGGGCGGAAGCACGGTGGTGTGCTGCTCGGCCAGACCCGGCAGCGGCGGGCTGGGGCGCCACCTGAGTGAGATCCTCGCCGCGCTCGAGCGCGGCGGCCACCCGCATCAGTGCATCTCCGGCGCCACCCGCCAGGCGGCGGCGAGCGGGGCTCGTGCTGGCCTGGCGGCCGGGCGGTCGAACCTCGCGGGCCTGCTGGCGGCCACCCCGCTGGCACGCTCACCGGGCATCCGCACGCGGGCCTTCATGGTCGAGTTCGACACCTTCGCCGCGGGGAGGCTCACGGCGGTGGAGCACCTGATCGCGTTCAACGGACAGGCGCTGCGGCAGCTGCGCGCGGCGCGGCGGGCGGGCTATGAGTCGGTGGCGCTCGTCTCGGCGAACTCCCACCTGCGACACGTCGCCCGCCAGCACGCGCGGGCGCTGGCGCGCCATCCGCTCGAACGGTCCTGGACCACGCATCTGGTGGCGCGCAACGAGCGAGAGTACGGGCTGGCCGACCGGATCTACTGGGCCACGAGCTACATACGGGATTCCTTCCTGGCCGCCGGCGTGGCCGAGGAGCGTCTGGCGCGCTTCCCGCTCACGCCCGATCCGCGCTACCGGCCCGTGACGGGGACGGGCGCGAGCGCGGAGGGCTCGGCGTCGCAGAGCTTCGAGGTCGTGTACGTGGGCAGCCTGGCGGTGCACAAGGGGGTGCCGCTCCTGATCGATGCCTTC
>Ga0335072_10016507_pt1 | contig 10467 bp, 11 predicted proteins | sample Lox_Sample_21_FD_206725 | JGI IMG/M metagenome (GOLD analysis project Ga0335072, IMG submission 206725) | Soil microbial communities from Loxahatchee National Wildlife Refuge, Florida, United States - Lox_Sample_2.1 | ecosystem: Environmental > Terrestrial > Soil > Wetlands | place: USA... | reverse complement strand
TAGCCTGAACCTTGTGAAGCTAACCGGGCCGCTGGAGCGCGTTCTGCGGGTGCTACTCGCTGATCCAGCAGCGCCACACTACGGCTACGACTTGATGAAGGCCACGAGGCTGCCCAGCGGCACCCTGTACCCCATGCTCGCCCGCCTGCAGCAGGAGGGTCTGGTGGACTCCCAGTGGGAGGACCAGCGCCCCGACGCGGGCGGCCGACCACCGCGCAAGTACTACCGCCTGACCGCGGAAGGCGCCCGCGTCGCCCGCCTTGAGCTCGCTCACGCGTCCGCTGCGCCAAGCGGCGCGCGGCGTGTGCCAGCGCGGCCAGCGCATGGGACGCCGGGGAGCGCGTTGTGAGCGGTGCCCAGCCTGTACAGCGGATCGCCGAACGACTGATCCGCGCTTCCTGCCGTCGGCTCCCGGAGGACGAGCGCGCCGAGCGCTGCAGGGAATGGTCAGCCGAGTTGCCCGCGATTCTGGCCGACGCAAGTATTCAGCTGCCGATCCTGCGGTCCGTGCGGGTGCTGAGGTATTCCGCTGGGATCTCGCGAACGACTCGGCGGCTACGAGGGACTGGGAGTCGCTCCGCTCGTGCGCGGCCCTCCGGCTGGCGTAACGGCGCCATCCCCGCGCGGCCGACAACGCCGGGACCACGCCTGACGATTGGCGCGATCGTCTGGCTCGTCGTCATTTTCGCGGCCGTATCGATCCTGCGTGCCCACCCGCACCCCGACGGCTGGCCCTTCCTTCTTTTCCTGGCGCTGGCCGCCGCCTTCGATGCCTTCTGCCTGATCGACATCGCCCGCGCCAGTCAGGTGCGCTACCTGCCCAAGTGGGCGTGGGCGCTGATCTGCCTAGCCCAGTGTCCCGGAGGGGGAATCGTCTACCTGTGCGTCGGCCGGGTCAGCCGGGAACGGTCAGCCCCGCCGGGCTCAGCGCAGCGGCCATGATCGAGCTGCACGGGCTCACCAAGCGGTTCGGCCGGGTCACCGCGGTCGATGACCTGAGCTTCACGGTCCGCCCGGGACACGTGACTGGCTTCCTGGGCCCGAACGGCGCAGGCAAGACCACCACGATGCGGATCATCCTGGGGCTGGACGCCCCGACGTCGGGCACTGCGCTCGTCGCCGGTCGGCGTTACCAGCAGATCGTCCGTCCCCTTTGGCACGTCGGGTCGCTTCTGGATGCGACGGCCGTGCACGGCGGGCGCGCCGCGTACGACCACCTGCTGGCCGTGGCGCTTAGCAACGGCATCGGGCGCAGCCGGGTGGCACAAGTGCTGGAGCTGGCCGGCCTGAGTGCTGTCGCACGGCATCGCATCCGGAGCTTCTCTCTCGGCATGAAGCAGCGGCTCGGTATCGCGGCGGCGTTGCTCGGCGAGCCACCGGTGCTGATATTCGACGAGCCGGCCAACGGGCTCGATGCCGACGGCGTCCGCTGGATCCGCATGCTGCTGCGCCAGCTCGCCACCGACGGCCATACCGTCCTCGTGTCAAGCCACCTGATGAGCGAGATGGCACTGACTGCCGATCACCTGATCATCATTGGGCGGGGCAAGCTGCTCGCCGACACGCCGACGGAACGGCTTACCGAGTCAAGCACGCGTACCGACGTCTTCGTCAGGTCGCCGCGCGCCAGCGAGCTCGCTGCGCTGCTGACCGCGAGCGGCGCGGACGTTACTGCCGAGGACGGCGGGCTGGCTGTCACGAGCCTGGACGCACCCGCCATCGCCGACTTGGCCGCTCAGCACGGCATAGCCGTGCATGAACTGATGCCACGTCAGCCGTCCCTGGAGCAGGCCTACCTGGACCTGACTGGCGCCAGCACCGACTACCGAGCAGCTGACCAGGCAAGCAGATCGCAGGCAAGCCGGTGACCGCAGCCCAGATCCCCGCCACTAACGCAGCGGCGCCTTCGCTGGCGGCACGTGCGCGGGATGTCGTTGCCTTCGAGTGGACCAAGCTCCGATCAGTCCGCTCGCACTACATCACGCTGCTGATAGCGGCGGTTGTGACGATCGGCACCAGCGCGATCGTCGCGCACGCCATTGCATCCGTGCCCAAGTCTCCGCCGGCGGGCTTGTCAGCGCTGACTGCGAGCTTCCTGGCCTATGCCGAGTATGCGGTGATCCCGGTCAGCGTTCTGGCGGTGCTGCAGTTCACCTCGGAATACAGCACGGGTCTTATCCGCACTACGTTCATTGCAGTGCCGCGCCGCTGGGCCGTGCTCGCAGGCAAGGCCGCAGTCGTCGGCTCGGCTGCCCTGGTAACAGGCGAAGTCCTGGCATTCGCGTGCTTCGCAATGGTCCAGGCGCTCTTGTCTGGCCGCCACCGTGGAGTGTCACTAGCCCAGCCGCGAGTGCCGGGGGCCGTGCTCGCGGCAGGCTTCGTCCTGTGTGCGTGCGCGCTCACCGCCCTGGGCCTAGCGGCCATCATCCGGCACACCGCGGGCGCAATCACGGCCACGCTCGCAGCCATCTATCTGGTCGCTGGTTTGTGCCTGTTCCTGCCATCACCCTGGAAGGACGACATCGGCAGGTTCACCATGGCATTCGCCGCATCCCAGGTGATAGCGCTGCACCCGCAGGCGGGGCTGTTCTCCCCGTGGGCGTCGATGCTGGTGCTCGCAGCCTGGCCAGCCGGTGCGCTGCTGGCCGCTGGCCTGGTGATTTCCCACCGGGACGCCTGACGACGCGGGACCCGGTCCTAGAGGTTCGGTGAATGCTGCCTGAGCGTGAGGGCGCCCGCCATGGCCAGAACCAGCGGCGGCCATTCAGTCGTCTGGCCAGAGCCCGATCAGCCGGCCGAAACTGTCCACGATCGCAGCGACGATCCCATCGGCAGCGAGTGCGCGCCCCACTTCTTCGCGTGAGGGGCAGCGCTCCCCGTTGGCCCAGGAGTGCAGCCGGCGCAGTTGAGGGGCGGCGCCGGGCTCGAGTTCACTCCACCGCCTGACGGCATGTGATCGGTCGGTGGTCCAGGTGTGGTCGTGGACGCTGACCAGGCCGGCAACGGCCAGGAGTGTCTTACGGGCGGCGCGGACGCCGAGTAGATCGGCAGCCACAGCCCTGGACTCCAGCCCCTGCCGCCAATGCTGAAGATGCTGGCCGAGGTCGCCGTTAAACCCCCGAGCAGCCCGTGCATCGGCAGGAAAGGCCGGTAGCGCGGCCCATGGATCTGGACCGGCGAGGTGGATGCAGTAGTGGCGAATGAAAACCCGATAGCCGTACGCGGAATCGGTGTCGCCGACGAAGTCTGCCGCCGTAGCGGCGGCGACTTCCACGCCCCGGCACCTATCGGCATACCGTCCGGAGAGGCGCTGCCCAAGGATTGCTGCATCCGGCAGGCCGATCGACAGCAGGTCGACATCCGATGAACCGGGCCGTACCGAGCCGTTAGCAACCGATCCGTAGACAAACAGCGATGCCTGGGTCCCGGCCAGAAAGGCAATCGCGTCAGCCAGGACTGGCTCAAACGCCGCAGGCACCCGGTCACGGCGTGCGCCGGTCCGGATCGTCCCGTCAGCCGCCACACCCTCTTCCCGGTCAGCCACCGCGAGATCGCCTGGTCAGCTGGAGGGCGGAGCGGAGGGCGGGCGCTGTTCCAGCGCCTGCAACGCCAGCCGGACGGCAGTGTCGAGCTGAGGATCGCGGCCCGCGGCCCAGTCGTGCGGCGGGAATGCGACCTCAACGTCTGGGTCCACGCCGTGGTTCTCCACACCCCAGCCGACGTCGGGAAACCACGGCGCGGACGCGGGCTGCGTCACCCAGGTCCCATCGACCAGATCGTTGAAGTAACAGCCGATGACGCCACCCCAGGTACGGGTGCCGACCACGGTCGCGACGCCGTAGAACTTCAGCGCCTGGACCACGATGTCGCCGCCGGACATCGCGTACTCGTCCGCGATCGCTACGATCGGCCCGCGCGGCGCCTCGAACGGGTAGCTCGACGGCTCCTCGCGTCGGCACTCGTACCAGCCGATGATGCGCCGGGCGAGCTTCTCGACGACGAGCTGAGAGGTGCCGCCGCCTTGCGCATCTCGCAGATCCACGATCAGCCCGTCTCGTGAGAACTCGGTGTACTGATCCCGGTGGAACTCCGCCCAGCCCGCCGCCATCACGTCCGGAAGCTTCAGGTAGCCGAGCCGCCCCCCGGACGCCTCACGGACGGCGGCTCGCTGCCGCGCGACCAGGTCGTGATAACGGGTCGGGTGCTCGCTCGCGAGCGGAACCACGATAGCCCGCCGGTCCGCTCCGTCGCGGCGGAGAGTGAGCTCGACCGGCTTGTCAGCCTTACCGACCAGCAGCGCGTTAGGGCCGAGGTCCGCGTCTACCGGCCGCCCGTCCACCGCGACGATGAGATCGCCTGGCGCAGCGGCAACGCCCGGGGCGGCCAGCGGCGAGCGCGCGCCGATCACCGACGACTCACCGGGCAGGATCCGCGCGATCCGCCACGCCCCGTCCTTGGCGCGCTCGAGGTCGGCGCCGAGCAGGCCCTGAGCCAGCGCCGGGTCAACGCCCGCGGCCGGCGGGAGCACCCCGGTGTGCGAGGTGCGCGTCTCGCCCTGCATCTCCCGCAGCACGTCGTGAAGGTCATCGGCGGAGCCGATACGGTCGAGCAGGGGCCGGTAGCGGTCGCGCACCGCGGTCCAGTCCACGCCTCCCATGTCTGCGCGCCAGAAGTTGTCTCGCATCAGCCGCCACGTCTCGTGGTACATCTGCCGCCACTCGGCCGCCGGGTCAACAGTCACCCGGATCCGGTCCAGGTCGACGCTCACAGCCTTCCCATCGGGATCGCAGGCCGGCTTGATCTCCAGTGACTCCGCGATCTGATAAGCCAGCAGGGCTCCGTCGGCGGAGATCGCGTAGTCGTTCAGGCCCTCGACCTCGACCGAGCGTTTGCGCTGAGCCAGGTCATAGCGGATTAGCCGGGTTTTCGGGTGCTCCTCGGCCACGCCGATCATGACCTCACCCAGCTCCCCGGCGCGGGGCAGGTCCAGCCAGACCACGCCGTCTCGAACCGCGCGGAGCTTTTCGTAGCGTCCGGCCGCCACCGGGAACGGCACGATCCGCTCCGCCAGCCCGGCAATGTCGAGACCGGCCGGCGGAGGTTGGGTGTCCGTGCTCTCGGCCGCGGGGATCTGTGCGGGAAGTTCCGGTTCTGCCGGGCGGCCATTCAACTCGGGCGCGAACGGCGATGGCGTTGTGGCCAGCAGTGTCACGAGGTACGGCCGGACTCCGGGCAGGAACCCCAGATCGACGGCGTGAGCGTCGTAGACCGGATCGAATGCACGATTCGACAGGAACGCCAGGCAATTGCCGTCCAGGGTGAACACCGGCGAGCTGTCGTGGAACCGGCGCGGGGTCACGTCGGTGACGGTGCCGTCCTCCAGGCGGGCGAGCCGTATTTGCGAGGCACCGCCGGGGTTGGGCCGCCACGGCTGCGACCAGGCCAGCAGCGCGGAGTCGGGCGAGAATGCGAGGCCCGCGACCTCTTCGTTGGTGCTGCGCGCGATCTCGTTGATGACCGGCTCGCCATCCAGCGCCACCGTCAGCAGCCGACCGTCGGCGCATGCGACCGCTGCCAGGCGCCCGTCCGGCGCCACCGCTAGTTCGAGGATCCGGCCGAACTCGCCGTGCCCGATCCGCCTGGCAGGCGAGCCATCGGCGGGGATCACGTCCAGGCCGTCTTCGCCGCCGTAGTCTGATGTGCAGACAACGGCGCCCGCGCCGGGGATGACCACCGGGAGCCGGGCGCGCACACCGGGCTCGGCGACTAGTGCCCGGGCCGCGTCGTCCCGGCCGCGCAGCCAGTGCACGGTGCCCCGGACCTCGGCGGCAACGACCTGCCCGGCTGGATCCAAGTTGAATGAGCTCAGCTGCGACTTCGCCGACACCGGATAGGCGGCCCGCCCGGAGCGGTCCCCGCCGAGCCGTATGTCCAGGCGCACCGGCTCGGCGTCGAGCGACTCGAGCAGCCAGATCTCCCCGGAACGCTGGTAGACCACGCGCTGACCGTCGGTCGTCGCGTGCCGGGCGTAGTACTCGCCGAGGTCAGTGTGGCGGCGCAGGTCGGTGCCGTCCGGGAGCGCGGAGTAGAGCGCGCCGGTCCCCTCATGGTCCGACAGGAACACCACGCGCGGCCCGACGAACATCGGGTTCACCAGGTTGTCACCCACGTCGCCGAAGATCCGCGTGTACCGCGTGCCGTCCGGCGAGTACCAGATCTTCCCTCCGGCACCGCCGCGATAGCGCTTCCAGTGGGCTGGCTCGGCCGGCTCGTTGTTCAGGGCGCTGCCAACCAGCACGGCGCCGCCGCGTACTGTGACGTCGCCCGCGGGCCCGTAGTCGAGTCGGCGCGCTGGCCCGCTCAGCGGCACGGCGAACGGCCAGGTCTTCATGCTGGAATGCTGACCGGCCCGGCTGAGCACGAGCACCTCGTTGTCGCTGACCCAGCCGCGGACTGTCGCGAACCGGTCACCCCAGTAAGTGAGCCTCGTAACCGGGCCGCCGCCCACCGGCCCCGCATACGCCTCGCGCGGGGCACGATAGCTGAGCGACCGGGTGCCGTCGCGAGTCGAAGTCCAGGCGACATGCGTCGCTGACGGGTTGAGCCGTGGATGCAGCAAAGGGGCCCGGTCAGCCGTCAGGCGCCGCGCCTGGGTGCCACGGCCGTTTGCCGCTTCGCTCAGCGAGGCGAGCCAGACATCGTCCTCAGCCGTGAATGTGATGAGATCGCGTGCAACGTGCGGGTAGCGCAGGTACTGCGTCATGACGATAACTCCCGTTTTGTCAACCAGGGCCGGTCTGTGGCCCGCCTCGCTCTCGCTACGAAGTGGCCACCGCCGAATCACATGCGCGCCAGAAGCCGCGGTCAGTCGTCGATCGCCTGGAAAGCAGCTGTCCAGAAGTCGTGCAAGATCGGCAGCGAAGCTGGCGCGGGCGCGCGCTGGATCATGAGGATTGTCATCATGTCCTCAGCAGCTTCGACGAGAAGCCACCAGCGGTCACTTTCCCCTCCTCATCTTGTCCGTGTGTCGCGTCAGATCACCTCGGCTTCGACTTCTCTGACGCCAGCGCGCATCGCGTCGTCGAGGTCCCCATCGAAGAACGCGCGGACTTCGACCGGCCGCTGTTGCGCGGCCGCCGCAAGCTTGGCCCACTCCAGGGCCTCGTCCAGGTCTGCGGCATTGACGATATAGAACCCGGCGAGGTGTTCCTTGGTCTCGGTGTACGGCCCGTCGGTCATCAGGAAGTCTCCGCCGGACTGGCGCACCACAGTCGCCGACTCCGCTCCACCTCGCAGGCCGCCCTGGAACGCGAACGCGCCGACGTCGGTCATCCTGTCGTTCAGCGCAAGCACGCCGGCCCATTTCTGCCGCGTCTCTTCCGGTGAACGGGGAACGGCATAGTCGCGGTAGATCGCGAGCAGGTACTGCGTCATGACGATTCACTCCCATTTGTCATCTGAGGCCGCTCTCTGGCCGGCCCTCACTCCAGCTACGAAGTGCCCGCCGCCGAATCGACACCCCGCCCGCCACGATGCCAGAAGACTATGCGCCAGGCTCGCCCAGCTACTCTGTGATACCGTATAGTGGTACTCGGTACTACGGAGTACCAGGAGGACCGAAGAGGACCCGCGATGGACGACCTGACGGAGATGCTGAAGGGCACGCTTGAGGGCTGCGTGCTGGAAATCATTGGCAGCGAGGAGACCTACGGATACGCCATCACGCGTCGGCTGAACGAGCTCGGCTTCGCCGACGTCATCGAGGGGACGGTCTACACCATCTTGCTGCGACTGGAGAAGAACGGGCTCGTCCAGGTGACGAAACGGCCATCCGGGTTGGGGCCGCCGCGCAAGTTCTATGCGCTCAACGGCGCAGGGCGCGAAGAGCTCGCGACGTTCTGGGCGAAATGGGAGTACCTCTCATCACGAATCGACAAGCTCAGGGAGGGCGGGAGATGAACTTCTGGGAGACCGTGACAGGCAGCGATCTCACTAGGGAATGGAAGGCGTTCGAAGCCCGGGCCGAGGCGTTGCCCGCCGACTACCGGGCGGCGTGGGAACAGATCAAGGTTCACCTCTTCCCCTACGCGGGCTTCACGGGTCGCAACCTGATGCCGATCCTCGACGGCGTCCTGGGGCTGCTCGAAGAGACAGCGGCAGACGGGCAGAGCATTTACGAGGTGCTGGGCGACGACATCAAGGGCTTCTGTGCGGCGCTGGCCGACGGAGAAGGGGCTCGGAGCTATCGAGACCGATGGCGCGAGCAGCTGAACAGGAACGTGGCAAGGAAACTGGGCCAGCTAGGAGGCTGACGTGGGCATCCAAGACATCATCGATGGCAAGAAGCAGTGGCGCTCGCACATGGCGCGCGTCAAGGCGCTTCCGAGGGACTACCAGATCGTCTACAAGGAGATTCAGAGGTACCTGTTCAAGGTCGGACCGATCGACCTGCCTGACGGGCGCCTGCTCTCAGGGATTGTCGATTTCTTCGAAGAGGGCGTCGCGGACGGCAAAGGGGTCCTGGAACTCATCGGCAACGACGTCGCTGCCTTCTGCGACGACCTGGTCAAGGACTCGCGCGCGGATATCCATCAGGCGAGAGCTTGCGGCCCTACCGGATCGGGCACGCCTCGTGGATCCATTCGCCACTGACCCTGCGCCGCGCCTCCTGACCTGCCTTGATCACTGCCCCGCACAGCTCGCAGACCTTGCCCGGAGCGGTCGCCGCGTTGTCGTCGTGGAAGACCCGAGAACCGAGGAACTCAACCCCGCAAGTCGTGCTCGACCCAGACGTTTGGCTCGACATAAACGGCGTGGTCATGCTCGACGTCGCACCGAACCGGAACCAGGGCCTTCGGAACGATCACATCCCCGGTCTGGTCGAAAGGCAGGCCGGTCCAGGCTCGCCACTCCGCCAGTGAGCCTGGCATGACCATCGAGGCAGGTGCGACCCGCAGGATCCGTCCGCCCGCCCGGACGTGGACCCGCAGCCACGGGTCCACCGGCAGCCCGTCGGCACGGACCATCGTGATGTACTCCTCCATCGGCAGGTGCGGGTGCTCATGCTTGGCATTGGGCCGAACCGGGGCCACCAACCTGGTCAGGCCAGCTGCGCGCGTTGCCTCGCGCAGTGCCGCCAGCATCCGGTGCGATAGGCCGGTGCCCTGATAGTCGCGGCCGATGGCGATCTCCACCGCCGACGCGATATCCGGGGTGCGTCCTGCCAAGCGGTCGTTGAAAGCCCAGATGGTCACCCGGTCCAGACCGCCGTCAGGAAGCTCGCCGCGGTTGGGCAGGTCCAGGGCGAACGCCATCGCCCGGCCGGTCGCGATCACGGTGTCGGCGTCGTCGGTTGCCACTGCGCACAGGTTCGGGAAGGTCCCGGCGACTTGCCAGTACAGGGCGTTCGCCACTGGGTCGCGGGTCATGAAGTCGGGCCAGGTGCTGTCGACCTCATAGATGCGGTCGATGAGGTCGGGCCGCTCGTCCAGGCGGTGGATCGTGATCTCCGGCATGGCGTTACGTTATCCAGATGCCCTGGACGACGCATTTTGATAACTAGGCTTATTTCGCCCGCAGCCTTCCCCCCGAGTGGGACAATTCCGGTCAGCGCACGGGCTTGGCGTCGCTTGGGTTGAGCGACAGAACAATGAGGCTCGGTGCCGGGCCTGCCTCACGAGGGTCGGCGAATCGCGCTACGGCGGTACCCGTAATGACTGCCTGGGCGAAATGATCTCTGCCGCTTGGGTGCGCCCGGCACTGGTCGCTGCGGATGTCCAGTGCCATGGCGGAAACGACGACGGCATCAGCACCGACCGCGCGTATCGTCCGCTCAAGGCGAGTCCGCGCATCCTGCCGCACGTAGACCATCAGATCAGTGTAGGTGGACACCTCGGCGTTCCCTGTGCCCCAGGATCCGGAGCTGGTCGTCACCAGGTTGTCGTGCAGGCCGGCTACGGAGATGCCAAGCGCGATTCCGGCCGGCACCCAGCCGGCCACGAGTAGCTTGGCGAAGTCTGGCCCAGGCAGTTCGGTTGTGAACGGACGGGGCGGCGGCGGACACCCTTTGGCGCGCACAGCTGTGCCGATCGCCTTGAACTCAACGGTGGCGGCGGTGAAGTCGTCGCCGGGGGTCTTGGTCACGTGTAGCGCAGCGTCCACGATCCCGTGGCCGCCGAACCCACTGCCCAACGTCGGCGGTTCGTTGCCATCGCAAACGATTTACGTTAACGCGGAGGGGGTACCCGGAACCACACCCGAGGTCATCTGTCGTCGTAGTGCCGAGCGCCGCAACTAGGGAGGAGGGACTCCACGGCAAAGGTAAGCGGCGTGTGTCAGACTCGCGCTGGCCGTGCCTTCCGAGTGCTTGCGACCGTCTACGCGTTCGCTGGGGCGACGCTGCTCATAACGGCGCCGGCGGCTGTCGCCACTGAAGTAAACGCGAAGTTTGCTCAGGCAATGGAGGTA
>Ga0335072_10016505_pt1 | contig 10467 bp, 8 predicted proteins | sample Lox_Sample_21_FD_206725 | JGI IMG/M metagenome (GOLD analysis project Ga0335072, IMG submission 206725) | Soil microbial communities from Loxahatchee National Wildlife Refuge, Florida, United States - Lox_Sample_2.1 | ecosystem: Environmental > Terrestrial > Soil > Wetlands | place: USA: Florida... | reverse complement strand
CTGGAAGTCGTGCCGGGGCGGTTCCAGAGTGTCGACGAGGGCCAGCCCTTTCTGGTGATCGTGGACTACGCGCATACCGATGACGCTTTGCGCAACCTGATTTCGACGGCGCGCGAGCTGAGCCCGTCCGGGCGGATTATCACCGTGTTCGGAGCGGGCGGAGAACGCGATCGAACCAAGCGGCCTCTGATGGGCGAGGCGGCGGGTTCGCTGAGCGACATTGTGGTGCTGACGAGCGACAACCCACGCGGTGAGGACCCACTGCGCATCATCAACGACGTCGCCGTGGGACTGCAGCGCGTCAACGCGAAGTATCACGCGGAACCGGATCGCGAGCATGCGCTGGAGATCGCACTGGGCCAGGCGCAGAGGGGCGATATCGTCCTGCTGGCCGGCAAAGGGCACGAGACGTATCAGGTGTTGCGCGAGGGCAAGATCGAGTTTGACGATCGCGAGAAGGCGCGAGCGATTTTGAGACGCAAAGGCTACGTGAAGAAATAGGTTTGCGTCGAGGCGGATGTTCGCGGAAAGCGGAGATTGGATTTTACACGGCCACGAATCTGCAGGAGTAGCAGCGAGGTCCACGGGTCTGAGAGCCAAGGGATTGAGCGACAAGCCAAGCCCGACGGAGAGGCGATGCGGTGGACAGTTGTACAGGCGGCTGACGCGCTGGGTGTCCCAATTCCCACGGGGCTCGACCCCCTGGCCGGGCTGGCCGGTGTGTCGATTGACTCTCGCACTGTCCAGCCAGGAGAACTGTTTATCGCGATACACGGTCCGCGTCACGACGGACACGCTTTTGTTGGCCCAGCTTTGGCTGCCGGAGCGGGGGCCGGGCTGGTGGCGCGAAGCCGTTGGGCGGAATATCCGGCGGAAGTCCAGGGCCGTTTGTTCGGGGTGGACGATCCGCTCGCAGCCCTGCAGCGACTGGCATCCCATGCTTGCAAAAGGTGGAGGAAGGCGAAGCCGGGGCGACTTGTCGGGGCCGTGGCGGGCTCGGTGGGAAAAACCACCACGAAGGAAATTCTGGCGGCGCTGGTGGCCTCGCGGTTCCGCGTGCTGAAGACGCAGGGAAACTTGAACAATGAATACGGCCTACCGCTCACGCTGCTGCGTCTGGACGACGACTACGATGCGGCTGTCGTCGAGCTGGGAATGTCGCACCGGGGGGAGCTTGCGCGGCTGGCGCGAATCGCGTCGCCGGACGTGGGCGTGATCACGCGCGTAGCGGTGGAACACCTGGAATTCTTTTCATCTCTCGAGGAAATTGCGCTGGCGGAGCGCGAGCTGATCGAAAATCTCGCATGGCCGCGGGCAACGGCGGTGCTTAATGCGGACGACGAGCGCGTCGCTCGTTTCGCGGAGGTTGCGCGGGGGCGCGTCGTCACCTTCGGAACAGATTCTCGCGCGGACTTTCGCGCAGAGGCCATCGAAGAGCGCGGCATGGAAGGCTCGTCCTTCGACTTCGTCTTGTCTACGGGACGTAAGCGTCTCGAATTGCCCCTGATTGGCCGACACAACGTGATGAACGCACTGGGAGCTCTTGCCGCCGCCAGCATGTGGGGAGTCACGGGCGCCGACGCCGAGCGCGTTTTTCCCTCGTTGCAGCCTGCTGATAAGCGCGGCGAAGTCGTTCGGTTCGAAGAGGGCTTCACCGTAATCAACGACTCTTACAATTCGAGCCCATCCGCCCTGACCGCGATGATGGAACTCCTGGCCGCTACGCCGAATTACCGGCGGCGAATTGTGGCCGCGGGCGAAATGCTCGAGCTCGGCGAATCATCCGCCGATCTGCATCGCGAGTGCGGACACGCCGCGGCGAAGCACAAGGAAATCGGCTGGATCATCGGCGTGCGCGGGCAAGCGACGGAATTCGTCCGCGCGGCCGTGGAGGCAGGGCATCCGGAGGACCACGCGATTTATTTTGAGTCGTCCGAGGAAGCTGCGGCATTCCTCAAGAAGTTCGTCTCGCCCGGCGACCTGCTGCTGCTGAAAGGGTCGCGCGGCGTTCGCATGGAAAGAGTCCTTGAGGCTATCGATGCGGACTACCATCGCCTGAGCGCTACGGAACGCGCGTCGAGCAGGAATCAGCCGGCGGCTGGGGTCGAAGTCCAGCCCAAGGGACGCGGCTGAAATGCTCTATTACCTGTTCGTTCATCTGCTGCGACCTTACTTCAGCCCGCTGAATGTTTTTCGCTACATCACTGTGCGAACGGCCGTGGCGAGCCTGACTGCGCTGCTCCTTTCACTGCTGCTGGGGCCGTGGGTGATCGAGCGGCTGCGCGAATTGCAGGTGAAGCAGTACATCCGCGAAGAGGGTCCGAAGGGACACCAGAAGAAGGCGGGGACGCCGACGATGGGTGGAGTGCTGATCGTCGGGGCCATCGTGATTCCGACGGTACTCTGGGCTGATTTGCGAAACGTGTACGTGCTGCTCGCGCTCGGAGCCACGCTTGCTTTCGGCGCGATCGGATTCGTCGACGACTACAACAAGGTGGTGCGCAAACGGAGTCTGGGCCTTACCGCGCGCAGAAAGTTTCTGCTGCAAGTGCTCACGTGCCTAGGCGTGGCGATCGTGCTTGCGGGAATGCAGAAAGTGACCGGGTATTCGACGGTGTTGACGGTGCCGTTTCTGAAGAAGCTCCATCCCGATCTCGTGATCGATTCCCTCTTGAGGCACCGCTTCATATGGCCGCTGGCGTTCGTGCCTTTTTTTCTCTTCCTGGTGATCGTGATCGCGGGCCTTTCGAACGGAGTGAATCTGACGGATGGGCTTGACGGTCTGGCAATCGGCTGCGTTCTGGTCTCATCGGCCGCGCTTACCGTCATCACGTATCTTTCGAGCAACGCGCGCTTCGCCGGGTACCTGGAAATTCAAAAAATCTCCGACGCCGCGGAGTTGACCGTTTTTTGCGGCTCGGTCGTCGGCGCTTCGCTGGGCTTCCTCTGGTACAACGCGCATCCGGCCGAAATGTTTATGGGCGACGTGGGCTCACTGGCACTGGGCGGGGCAATTGGCGTCGTGGCGGTGATCCTGAAACAGGAAATTCTGCTGCTTTCGATCGGCGGTATTTTTGTGATCGAGCTGCTTTCGGTCATCATACAGGTAGGCTCGTTCAAGCTCACCGGCAGGCGCGTGTTCCGCATGGCTCCTCTCCATCACCACTTCGAGCTGGCAGGCTGGAGCGAGTCGAAAATTATCGTGCGTTTCTGGATTGCGGCGTTGGTGCTGGCGCTGTTCTCGCTGACAACTTTGAAATTGAGGTGAACGAAGGTGAGGCCCGGAATCGATCTGGAGGGCAAGCGCGTGCTGGTAGTGGGGCTGGCGCGTACTGGGGTGGTCGTGTCCTTGTTCAGCGCGGGGTACGGCGCGGTGGTAACGGCCACAGATGAAAAGCCCGAGTCTCAACTCGCGGAGTCTGCAGCAAGACTGCGCGCGGCGGGAGTGAAACTCGAACTGGGGACCCACGATCCCGCGATATTTCTCGAACAGGACCTGATCGCGCTCAGCCCCGGCGTTCCGGCCAGACTTCCGGCGCTGGAGGCGGCGCGTGCGCGCGGAATCCCGGTGTGGAGCGAAATCGAACTGGCGTGGCGTTTTCTGCGCGGCAAGCTCGTGGCTGTGACCGGTTCGAACGGGAAGACGACCACGACCTCGCTGACCGGTCACATCCTGAAGGCGTCGGGCATTCACACGCTAGTGGGAGGAAATATCGGCATCCCTCTGCTGGCGCTGGCGGAATCCTCGACGGACTCCAGCGTTACGGTCGCGGAAGTCAGCAGTTTTCAGCTCGAGACCATCGCCGATTTTCGTCCCGAGATCGGCGTGCTTTTGAATCTTACGCCGGACCATCTCGACCGCCATGTGTCTTTCGAGGAGTATGCCGCGGCGAAAATGCGCATGTTCGAAAACCAACTCGATCGCGACGCGGTTGTCCTCAACGCTGATGATCCTCAGGTGGCTCGCCGCATGCCTGCACGGCCGCATGTTTACTGGTTCAGTCGGCGGAAGCGCGTCGCGTCGGGCGCCTTCCTGCGCGACGGACAGATTATCCTTCGTACCGACGGCTCGGAAATTCTGCTTCTCAGGCGCGACGAAATTCCTCTGCGTGGCGAACACAACTTGGAGAACGTTCTCGCGGCCTGTACGGCCGCCTATCTGGCTGGCGCTGATCCCGCGGGAATCGCGGCGGGCGTGAGGACGTTTCGCGCCGTCGAACACCGGCTCGAATTCGTCGCGGAAATCGCGGGCGTCTCGTATTACAACGATTCGAAGGCCACCAACGTCGATGCAAGCCTCAAGGCCGTCGAGGCCTTTCCTGGCCCGCTGATTGTGATCCTGGGCGGGAAGGACAAGGGCGCGCCCTACGCTCCTTTGCGCGAGGCGTTACGCGAGCGGGCGCGGGTCGCTGTTCTGATTGGCAGCGCCGCGGAAACAATCGAATCGGAGCTGGCCGGGGCTGTACCGCTGGCTCTCGCGGGCACACTCGAGCGCGCGGTCGGGATGGCGTTCGAGTTGGCACAGCCCGGCGACACTGTGTTGCTCGCGCCCGCCTGTTCGAGCTTCGACCAGTACGAAAATTACGAGCACCGCGGCCGCGCATTCAAAGAGCTGGTCGCGCGTCTCGAGAGTCAGATTGGTCCCCCGCGTTCGCAAACCGGAATGCGGACGGACTCGCAATCGTCGAATCGAACGCTGGCGCACACGAATGGCGGGTCAACTTTGGAAAGGAAGGGCTAAACGATGCCTCGCAGCCTGCAACCCGACCGGCAGCTTTTCGGAGCGACGCTCGCCATGTGCCTGTTCGGCGCCGTGATGGTGTTCAGCGCCTCGGCGGTGACAGCGCGCGACCTGTACGGCAACGCTTACGTCTTCCTGATCCGCCAACTTCTCTACATCGCGCTCGGAATCGGCGGCATGTTCTGGCTGATGAACACTGACTACCGCAAGCTGCGGCAACCGCGCGTGATTTTCCCGGGACTCGGGGTGACGCTGATTCTGTTGACGGCCGTTTTCTTCCTCGACCGCAGCCATGCCACGCATCGCTGGATTCGCATGGGGCCGTTCAGCTTGCAGCCGTCGGAACTCGCCAAATTGTTTGTGATCCTCTACCTCGCATGGTTCATCGAAATCCGCCGTTCGCCGCGCGGCCCGGGCATCAACGATTTCGTGCATACGATGCTGCCCGCGCTCGGAATCGTTTTTCTTGTTGTCGCGCTCGTGCTCGCCGAGCCGGACATGGGCACTGCCTGCATGATCGCCTTCATCGCCGCCGTGATGCTTTTCGTGGCAGGGCTATCCCTGCGCTATATCTTTCCCGTGGCTCTCGCGGCGCTGCCGGCCATTTATCTTCTGATTGTTCGCGCGCCGTACCGGCTGCAGCGGGTTCAAGCTTTCTTCTCTCCGGGCACTGATCCGCAGGGACGCGGCTTCCAACTTTTGCAGTCCTTGATCGCTGTGGGTTCTGGCGGATTCAGCGGCGTCGGGCTGATGGAAAGCCATCAAAAGCTTTTTTATTTGCCCGAGGCTCACACCGACTTCATCTTCGCCGTGATTTGCGAAGAGCTGGGGTTCATCGGCGCTGTCGCCGTCCTCTCGCTCTTTGCCCTGTACGGGTGGCGCGGCTTCGTGACAGCGATGAAAGCTCCCGACGATTTCGGACGCTTCGTGGGGCTGGGAGTCACGACGATGGTACTCGGGCAGGCGATGATCAACCTCAGCGTGGTGCTCGGTTTGATGCCGACGAAAGGCATTCCGCTGCCGTTTATCAGTTATGGGGGATCGAGTTTGCTCGGAATGCTGTTGGCAACGGGCGTGCTGTTAAATATCAGCCAGCACGCGGACGTGACGTGAGCGCTGATGACAATCCGCGATTCATTCGCGCCGAGAAATCTGTTGATCGCCGGAGGCGGTACGGGCGGGCACGTTTTCCCGGCGATCGCCGTCGCGCGTGAATGGCTGCGGCGCGGAAGTGGAGCAGGTTCAAGCGGGGAACGAACCGTGGTGATCGTCGGAACAGAACGCGGACTGGAAGCGAGGCTGGTGCCTCAGGCTGGGCTGCCACTGGAATTGATTCGCGTCGCCGGGCTGAAGGGAATCGGCGGGACGAAATTCGTGCGCAACCTCGCGCTGTTGCCCGCCGGGCTCTGGGATTCCGAGCGGATCGTTCGACGCCATAATTTCTGCGCAGCGTTCGGAGTGGGCGGCTACGCTTCCGGGCCGATGATGCTTCTGGCGGCCATGCACGGCGTTCCTTCCGTGGTCTTCGAGCCGAACGTGCAACCCGGCTTCACCAATCGCGTGCTGGCGAAGATGGCCACGCGTGTGGCGGTGGCATACTCCGAAACCGCGGAGCGGCTCGGCCGCAAGGCAGTGGTGACCGGGTGCCCGGTTCGCAAAGAGTTCTTCTCCGTGCCGCCCGAGCAACACCGCACGCCTTTCCGCGTCCTGATTACGGGCGGCAGCCGCGGAGCAACGCCGATCAATCGCGCCATCGTTGATTCGCTCGACGCGCTTTCGGTCCGAAAAGACCGACTTTTCATGGTGCACCAGACGGGCGAGCGCGATTATAATGAGGTGCGTTCGGCGTATGCGCAGCGCGAATTCCCAGCGGAGGTTTTGCCCTTCATCGATAATATGGCGGAGCGGTTTGCCCAGGCGGACCTGATCGTCTGCCGCTCGGGCGCGATCACTGTGGCGGAAGTTTCAGCCGCCGGACGCGCCGCCATCTTCATCCCCTTTGAAGCTTCCACAGACGCGCACCAGACACGCAACGCGGAAGCCATGCAGAACGCTGGCGCGGCGCGGCTACTCCCACAGGGCGAACTCGCACCTGAACGCCTGACCGCTGAGATCTTCCCCTTCATGGACCAGCCCCAGTGGCTTGCGGAGATGGAAACACGGGCCCGCGCGCTCGCTCGCCCGCGAGCCGTTGAGGATATCGTGGACCTGCTCGAAGAGGTCGCTATGCCGGCGCACGCGCGGCGATCGGAGGGATCGCGAGAAGGCGCCGAGGTTCGGTCGAGCGCAGCAAACCCGGCTGGATTGCGCACGGACGCGATTCGATCGGGTGAAAAGGACGTCGCGATTTCGTCGGACGGCAAGGACCATCGGCCATGAACGGATCGTTTCGCAATTTTCGGCATATTCATTTGGTGGGCATCGGCGGCAGCGGGATGAGCGGCATCGCCGAAATCCTCCTCTCGACTGGCTACGCTGTTTCGGGCTCGGACGTGAAACTCTCCCCGGTAACGGAGCGTTTGCGGAATCTCGGGGCGACGGTTTATGAAGGCCACCAGGCCGGGCATATTCAGGGCGCGCACGTGGTGGTGATCTCCTCGGCTGTCCATTCCGACAACGTGGAAATGACGGAAGCGCATCGGCTGAAAATTCCCGTGATCCCCCGCGCCGAAATGCTGGCGGAGCTGATGCGTTTGAAATTCGGCATCGCGGTGGCGGGGGCGCACGGCAAGACCACGACCACTTCGATGACTGCTGCGATTCTTGCCGCCGCGGGGCTCGACCCAACGTTCGTGGTCGGCGGGCGCGTGAATCACGTGGGCTCGAACGCGCGCTTCGGCCAGGGCGACTACATGGTGGTGGAAGCGGACGAAAGCGACCGCTCGTTCCTCCTGCTGAATCCGATGGTCGCCGTCGTCACCACGATCGACCGCGAGCACCTGGACCATTACGCCTCGCTCGACGAAATTCAGGACGTCTTTCTGCAGTTCGTGAATCGCGTCCCCTTTTACGGCACGGTGATCCTGTGCGTCGACGAGCCGAACGTGGAGGCCATTCTGCCGCTCGTCAAGCGGCCCGTGATTACCTACGGTTCGGCGAGCCATGCGGACGTCCGCATCAGCGACATCAAGTTGAAGGGCCTTTCGAGCGGATTTCGGATCGAGCACAGAGGCGTCGACCTTGGGCGTTTTACGCTTCCTGCGCCTCCTGGAATTCACAACGTGCGCAACGCGGCCGCCGCTGCCGCCGTGGCGCTCTCGCTAAGCGTGGAGCCCGACGTGATTCGCGAGGCGCTTGCGAAATTCGCGGGCGTTGGCCGCCGGTTCGAGATTAAAGGTGTCCACGAAGGCGTCACACTGATTGACGACTACGGTCATCACCCAGCCGAGGTTCGCGCCACGCTCGAGGCAGCTCGCGGCTGCGGCTACCAGCGGCTGCTCGTCTTCTTTCAGCCGCACCGCTACACGCGCACGCAGCATCTCTGGAACGATTTCCTGCACTGCTTCGATCGGGCGGACATGCTGGTGTTGACCGAAATTTATCCGGCGGGCGAGCAGCCCATCGAGGGCGTCACCGGGGAACGCCTGGCCGAAGCCATCACCGCCGCCGGGCATCCTAACGTGATTTTCTCGAGCACGATGCAGGGAGGAATGGAATACATCCTCCGCGAGGCGCGTCCGGGCGACGCGGTGCTGACGATTGGCGCCGGCAGCGTGGGGCGAGTGCTTGACCAACTCGCACTGCTGCTTGGCGCCAGGGTGTCTTCGACTCATGCGGCTTGACGACAACACGCTGCTTGCTCGACTGAAGGAGCTTGGCGTCGAAGTGCGCCCGGGCGTTTCCCTGAAGGACAAAACGTCGCTGGGGATCGGCGGCACCACCGACCAACTGCTCCTTCGGCGCTACGAAGCGATTCCCGACGTGATGCGCCTTCTTGATGAGAATCAGATTCCGCATCGGTTCCTTGGCGGCGGCACGAACGTCCTGATCGACGACGGGGAGTTGCCCTGGGTGGTCCTGCACCTGCCCACCGCGCGCCCGAGCGTCCAGATCGAAGGCAACGTGGCTGTAGTGGAGGCTTCGGCCGATCTGGGGGGAATGGTCACTTTCTGCGCCAAGAACGATCTGGGCGGCATGGAGGGCCTGATTGGGGTTCCGGGAAGCGTCGGAGGGGCGTTGCGCATGAATGCGGGCGCCTACGGGACGCAGATCGGCTCCTATGTTCGCGAAATTGAGCTCTATCGCGCCGCAAAGGGCGAGCTGGAGACCGTTCGCGGCGCCGACATTCGGTTCGACTATCGACACACGTCGTTTGCGCCCGAGGACGTCATGCTCCGAGTGAAACTCGAGCTGCCGTCCAAACCGTTCAAGGAAATACTGGCGGGCATCCGCGTCTGCAACGAAAAACGACGCGCGAGCCAGCCCCTGAACCAGAAGAGCGCCGGCTGCATCTTCAAAAACCCTCCTGGCGGGTCCGCAGGTCGCATGATCGACGAGCTCGGGTTGAAGGGGCATCGCGTCGGAGGAGCCATGGTCAGCGACCGCCACGCAAATTTTTTCGTGAATGCTGCGGATTCCTCTTGCGCCGACATGCTCAAACTGATTGACTACGTTCGCGGTCGTGTGCGCGATTCTTACGGGATCCAACTCGAAAACGAGGTGATCGTCTGGCGAAATTAAGGGTCATGGACGCCGAGACGTTCCCGCAGGAGCTTCTAGCGGACGAGGAGCCGAAGTATCTTCGTCGTCAGAAACCCCTCGAAATCAAGCGCCGCAAGTTCGGCCGCAAAACACTGAATTCGTTTTTCCGTACCACGCTGTGGGTTGGCGCGGGCTTGGTGTGCGTGTGGTCGGCCTACGCCAGCACCCGGTTCCTCGTAACTGCGCCGGAAATGCGGTTGATTCATCCCGAGCAGGTTGCCCTTTCGGGGAATCACTTCGTTGCGCGGGCGTCGATACTGCAATTGTTTGCCGTTGACCGAGGCAACAGCGTCTTGCGCATCCCGCTGGCGGAACGCCGCGCCCAGATCGAATCGCTTCCCTGGGTAGAACACGCCACCGTCCGCCGCGTCCTGCCCAACCGGATTCAAGTCGACATTATCGAGCGCACTCCCGTCGCATTTCTCCGCCAGGGAAGTGACATGCTGCTGATCGATGCGCAAGGCATGGTTCTTGACCGGCCGCTGCGTGCGGACTTCCAGTTCCCGGTTGTGACGGGCATTCTGCCGGGCATGCCGGCTGACGAGCGCCAAAAGCGCATGGAGCTTTTTGAGAGCTTTTCACAAGAAGTGGAGAACGCGCGGCCGGGCGCTATGAACCAGGTGAACGAAGTCGATCTGTCGGATGCGAACGACTTGACCGCATCGATTACGGGTCTGCAGAGGTCGGGCCCGTCGAACGGATCCTCGCGGCAGATGGATTTGCCGGTGGTGGTCCATTTCGGCAATACGGATTTTGGCGGCAAGTTCACAACGCTGGTCGAGAACATTGCTCAGTGGCGCACCACGGCAGGCGAGGTTGATTCGGTGGACCTACGCTTCAGCCGCGAAGCCGTGGTGAACCCGGAGATGGCCACTATGGCGCAGCTGCCGCCGGAACCTGTGCCGCCGCCGGTATTTCGGCAGCATGTGGAGCGGGCTCATCGCGCTGCTGTGGCGCCGGCGCGCGCCAGGCGTCCGCACAAAACGCACCGCCGTTCGGGCTGATCTCTTGGCCGCGGTGGAAGC
>Ga0335072_10016504_pt1 | contig 10468 bp, 6 predicted proteins | sample Lox_Sample_21_FD_206725 | JGI IMG/M metagenome (GOLD analysis project Ga0335072, IMG submission 206725) | Soil microbial communities from Loxahatchee National Wildlife Refuge, Florida, United States - Lox_Sample_2.1 | ecosystem: Environmental > Terrestrial > Soil > Wetlands | place: USA: Florida... | reverse complement strand
CGGTGGTCGCCGCCGCTTCCATCTTCCTCGTCGAGTTGAACTCGCGTGCTGCCCCGCGCTCGAAGCCCCTGTGCCGGAGCACGCTTTCCTGCTCGCTATGGGCGCTTGCGGCTGTCATCGCGATCGCCGCTCTAGGCGTTGCCTTCGCCGTGAGGCTGCACACACTCCATTTCTTCGGTACCCCGGCTTCATTCGTCGAGCATTCGGTCGCTTACGTGGTTTGGGCGTGCAACCAGCAGTTTGTCATCCAGATTTTCTTTCTCGCGCGCCTCCTGCGTGTGATGGCCGATTCAACTCTGGCCGCTGCCACCGCCGCCCTGCTCTTCGCCGTCGCACACTTTCCCAGCCCCATTCTCATGGCCGTCTCGCTGGTCTGCGGAATGGCCGCAAGCCTCTTCTTCCTTCGCTATCGCAGGCTCTATCCGCTAGCCGCCGCCCACGCCATCCTCGGGATCTCGATCGCCGTCTGCGTGCCCGCGGCCGTCGATCACAACATGTATGTCGGCCTTGCCTACCTCAACTATCCCGGCAACGCCGCGCCCGCCCAGAGTTCCCCGCACCTACCGCAGCCATAACGACCAGATCGCATCCACGGTCGCATGGGTCATCGCCGACGCCCCCACGCGCCGATTCCTCCGCCACGCTCGCCCATAAAAGATACCCGCCAGCGCCGCCAGCAGCACATAGCGCCAATTGAAGTGCACCGCGCGCTTGTTGAAGTGCGCCAGCCCAAATAGCGCCGCCGTCACCAGCAGCGCCGGCAATCGCCCTAACCTGCGCTCGAAGAGGTTCTGTATCCATCCGCGAAAGAAGAGTTCTTCCGGCACGGCAATAAAGAAGAAGGTAAACAGCCATGCGCCAGCAATCGGCCCCACTCCCGGCCATCCCGTGTGCCAGTGCAGGAACTTGAGCGCCAGGCCCAGCGCCAGCGCAATCGGAGTATAGAAAACAACTTCGCGCAGCCCGACGCCCACATCGCGCAGCTTAAGCCGCAGGTCGAACCCCACCCCGCCCAGCCGCCGCAAAGCCAGGAACGAATAAATCCCTACGTCGAGCAGCAGAACCTTGTTGAAGATCGACAGATGGGCCGGCCATGCGCCTTCAAACCAGCGCAGGTCCACAGCGAGTCCCAGCACTGCCAGCACCAGCCAGTCGCGCCAGTTGCCTCGCTGCTCCGGATCGGCCCCTACTGCGCTCCACAACAGCAGCGCAATCGCCACCGGCAGCCCTCCATACAGCGCAAACCATCCCCAATGGAAGGCATGAGCAGAATTCGCCACCAGCGTATAAGGCACGCACATCAAGCATGGGCAGCAGAGCTTAGCCCACACCGGCAGCCTTTGCACTTGCGCAACAAAGCCATCGGCAAAAAACGCCGCAGCCAGGAATGGCGCAATCGCCATCAGCGCGGCAGTCAACGTCAGCGGATTGAAGATCAAGCCCTGCATCGCACTTCGCGAATCGATATTCGACGCTCTTCTTGCCGCACTCGCATTTGACGGCATGCCCGCCATTCCGGGAACGTCGCCGTGGCGGGGAACGGCACAAACTTCCGTCACCCGCTCATCTCTGCTCCAACGTCATGACCTGCGCTGCGCATCCGATATTCTTACGTGGCTCTTGGAGGCCCCAGTGATCCTTCTCACCTGGAATCATGCCTGCGCCGTCGGCATCCGCGCCATGGATGATCAGCACGGCATTCTTATGGACACGATGAACGATCTTCGCCTGGCCAGCGTTCGCAACTCCAGCCGTGAAGAGGTCGGCGGCCTGCTGAGCCGGCTCGTCGAGCTTACCCGCCTCCATTTCCTCAACGAAGAGCAGCTCATGGAACAGTATGGCTTCCCCGAGTTGCCTGAGCATCATTTCGAGCACCAGCAATTGCTGTCGCATCTGCTCGAGCACTCCCATCGCGTGCAGCTCGGCGAGACGGTATCCATGCGTTCACTGCTCATCTTCCTGCGCTCCTGGTTCATCGATCATATCGGCACCGTCGACCGCAAGTACGGTTCCTGGCTGAACGAGCGAGGCGTTTACTAGCCACGCTTGGATCGCCCGCGCCCCCTCGGATACACTTCTCCCTGCATTCGCGAGAGGTGGAACCTTGTATTCATCGCGGAATTGTTCGACCGCATCGTCATTCATGATCGCAATTCTCTGCGCCGCCACAGCGGTCTTGTGCCAGGGGCTAGCCGTCGGTCAGAGTCTGCCCTCATCCATCGCACCCGCCGTCCATTTCAACGGCAAAGCTGGCGGGCGTCTTGAAAACGGCAGCATCGCCGCGGAATGGAAGATCGGCAGCGACGGCCGGCTCAGCGGCCTGCGCATCGTCGACAAAGACACGCCGGACAACCCTTACGCACTTGCATCGATCGAGCTCAGCGAGCCTTTCCGCGTCGAACTTAGCGGCGTCGGGGTTCTCCGTGCGTCGGATTTCGTTGTCAACGGCGAGCCGCGCGTCGAGCGCATCGCTCCCGCCGCCGCCGCATCGCGCTTCTCCGACCGCCTGCCCGGCATCGCTGTCCACTACGCGCTCGTTGATGCTTCAAAGCGCTTCACCGCCGATTGGTCGCTGATTCTGCGCGAGGGCTCCGCCTATATCCGCCAGCAGCTCACCATTACCGCGGGTGCCAATCCCCTGCCTGTCAGCGGGATCATCCTCATCGATGCGCGATCGCCTTTCATGCAGGCCGCGGGTAAAGTGAAAGGCTCACCACTCGTCGCCGGTCGCTTCTTCCTCGGCTTCGAGCAGCCGCTGTCTGAGTCGAGCGTGGTCGCCGGCCGCGGCGTTTGCGAACTGCACATGGGCGTGCCCATCGCCGCCGGCCACTCCGCGTCGTTCTCGGCCGTCGTCGGGGTTGCCCAGGCCGGCCAGATCCGCCGCGCGTTCCTCGCCTATCTCGAGCGCGAGCGCGCGCACCCCTACCGCACCTTTCTCCACTACAACAGCTGGTTCGACATCGGCTATGAAAAGCCCTACACGCAGCAGCAGGCCCTCACGCGCATCCACGAAATCGGCGACGAGCTGAACAGGAAGCGCGGCGTTGTCCTCGATTCTTATCTGTTCGACGACGGCTGGGACGACCTCAGCGATCTCTGGAAGATCCGCTCCGACTTCAAGGACGGCATCGAGCCCCTCACCCGGGCCGCAGCCGAATACGGCACTGCGCCCGGCATCTGGCTCTCGCCGTGGGGCGGCTACGCACAGGCGCGGCAGGACCGCCTTGCGACCGCCCGGCGTGAAGGCTACGAGATCGTCGATGGAGGACTCGCACTCTCGGGTCCCAGGTACTACGCCCTCTTCCATCGCGTGGCAACCGAAATGGTCACTCGCTATGGCGTGAATCAATTCAAATTCGACGGCACCGGCAACGTGAATCAGGTCGTCCCCGGCAGCGCCTTCAGCTCCGACTTCGATGCGGCGATCCACCTCATCGGCGACCTGCGCAAGCTCAAGCCCGATCTCTACATCAACCTGACATCGGGCACCTGGCCCTCGCCGTTCTGGCTGCTCTACGCCGACTCGACCTGGCGCGGCGGCGACGACACCGATTTCGCAGGAGTAGGCACCGACCGCGAGCAATGGATCACCTACCGCGACGACGCCACCTACGAGCACATCGTCAAAGGGGGCCCGCTGTTTCCCCTTAGCTCACTCATGCTGCACGGCATCGTCTTCGCCCAGCAGGCGGAGCGCCTCACCACCGCCTCCGACGAGGATTTCCGCAACGAGGTCCGCTCCTATTTCGGCTCTGGAACGCAACTTCAGGAGCTCTACATCACGCCTTCGCTGCTCTCCACGCCTGACTGGGACGTGCTGGCCGAATCGGCCAAGTGGTCACGCGCCAATGCCTCCACGCTCTTTGACACGCATTGGATCGGCGGCGACCCGGCATGGCTCCAGGTCTACGGCTGGGCTTCGTGGTCGGCGAAGAAAGGCATCCTCACCCTGCGCAATCCCAGCGCGCAGGCGCAGGACTTCAGCATCGACGTCGCGCAGGCCTTCGAGCTTCCGCCCGGCGCGCCCACCCGCTACTCCGCTCGCGGCCCGTGGGCCGCCGATGCGCAGCAACCCGCCATCGAGCTCACCGCGGGCGCGCCGTACACCTTCCATCTCGAGCCCTTTCAGGTCCTCACGCTGGAGGCGATCCCGCAACCATGAAATTCCGTTCGTTACTCTTCGCACTTTCTCTCGCTCTCGCCGTCTTATTTCCGATGGTCTCCCTCTCGCAGCCGCCCGCTCCCACAGGCCCGCACACGCTTCGCGCCGGCAACGGCCGTTTCGAGCTCGACGGCAAGCCGTTCCAAATCATCTCCGGCGCCATCCATTACGCGCGCGTTCCCCGTGCTTACTGGCGCGACCGCCTACGCAAAGCCCGCGCCATGGGCCTCAATACCGTCGAAACCTACGTCTTCTGGAACCTGCATGAGTCTTCGCCGGGCGTCTTCGATTTCGCCGGCCAGAATGATGTTGCGGAGTTCATCCGCGAAGCCCAGCGGGAAGGCCTTTTCGTCATCCTCCGCCCCGGCCCATACGTCTGCGCCGAATGGGAGTTCGGCGGGTATCCGGCGTGGCTCCTTCGCGATCCCGCCATGGTTGCCCGCTCCAGCAACCCCGCCTTCATAGCCGCCGTCACCCGTTGGTTCCACCGCCTCGGCCAGGAGCTCGCCCCGCTGCAAAGCGAGAACGGCGGCCCGATCTTCGCCATCCAGGTCGAAAACGAGTACGGCTCCTTCGGCTCCGACCACGCCTACATGGAACGGATCCATCGCATCCTCGTCGACTCCGGCTTCGACAAAGCCATGCTCTATACCGCCGATGGCGCCGACGAACTGCCCAACGGCTCGCTGCCCGAACTCCCTGCCGTCATCAACTTCGGCACCGGCGACGCCAAAACCGAATTCGCCAAGCTCGCCAAGCTCCGTCCCAATGGGCCAAAAATGTGCGGCGAATACTGGGATGGCTGGTTCGATCACTTCGGCGACAAGCACCACACCGCCAGCGGCCAGAAAGAAGCCGCGGAGCTTCGGTGGATGCTGGAGCAGGGTTACTCGGTGAACCTATATATGTTTCACGGCGGCACCAGCTTCGGCTTAATGAACGGCGCCAACAGCGACGGCAGGAATTACGAGCCCGACACGACAAGTTACGACTATGACGCGCCGGTCAGCGAAGACGGCCAATTGAGTTATAAGTTCAATTTATTCCGGGAAGTCATCGCGAAGGCAACGGGGATAACTCCACCCGCCGCGCCCCCGACCACTCCGCTCCGGACTTATCCATCCATTTCGCTCTCCCGCGCCGCAGCGCTTTGGAGCAATCTGCCCGCCGCCGTCGAATCCCGCCAGATTCTATCCATGGAGGATGTGGGGCAGGCCTACGGATACATCCTCTACCGCACCGCGATTCCCACCGCGCAGAATGCGGAGCTCCGCATCGAAGACCTTCGCGATTACGCACAAATCTATCTTGACGGCATGCTCGCGGGCACGCTCGACCGCCGTCTCGGACAGTCCTCGCTCCCGATCAGAACCACCCACGCCAACACCCGCCTCGACATCCTCGTCGAGAACACTGGACGCGTGAACTTCGGCCGCCAGTTCATCCACGAGCGCGCCGGAATCACCCATGAGGTATTGCTCGGCAACACTCCGCTCACAGGCTGGAAGATCTACCCGCTGCCCATGCGTAACTTAGCTTCACTGACGTACAAGTCCAGCTCCTGCACAGGCGCCTGCTTCTACCAGGCAGACTTCCAGGTCGACGAACCCGCCGACACTTATCTCGACACCCGGTCACTTACCAAGGGAATAATCTTCATCAACGGCCAACCCCTCGGACGCTTTTGGAATGTCGGCCCGCAAGGAGCGCTCTATTTGCCCGCGCCTCGGCTCAGGAAGGGCCCTAACGAAATCATCGTCTTCGATCTCGACAGCCGACCCGGCCGTTCCGTCGGCTTCGTCGATCGCCCGGTCCTGGATTTCGCAGCGAATTAGGATTGCGGAGCGCGAACCGGCCCCGCACGCGCGCCAGCCCGCGAACAACAAGTGGCTCGCGTCGAAGATTCGATCCCTGATTTACCAAAGCCCGGGTGCGAGGCGGTAGCGTGTATGGCCCGCATATTCCCGATAACCTGCGAGCGACCGTTGAAGAAACTCATCTTCGCGTCCTGTACGCCACGCGACGAGGACAGCGGTCAGCGCCGAAAGCGCGAGCGCCCAGCCCGATCCCAGCATGAGCCCGGTTCCGGGATACATCAGCAACATGCCGGCGTACATGGGGTGGCGAATCACCTGGTAAGGCCCCTGGCGAATCACTTTCTGGCCCCGGTCGGTTTGAAGGCGCACCGTGCTTTCCGCAAATGGATTCACGGCGAGCGACCATGTGATCAGGGCCATCCCCATCACAAACAGAAGAACTCCGGGAACCGCCGTCCACGCCGCCAACGGAAGCCACCGGAAGCGGACGGCATCCAATCCGGCGACCAGTGGCTGGCCCAAGGTGAGCGGTAAAAACAAGGCGATGAAAACTCGATCGAAGCTCGCCGTGTTGCCACGTTGCCACTTCCCACGCACACGCAGCAAGCCGGGATTGAACCGCTCCACTACGAAACCGGTAACCCCCATCACGGCTGCGTAGATTGCGAAGGAAGTCCAGCCGCGCCACCAGTCCAGCCGCCCTGCCCCGCCAAAACACGCCGCCATCCAGAGGATGATGCTCGCCGCACTCTGGACGATCATCCGTACCCGGCTTGCGGCGTCGGGCGCAAGCCTCGCTACTGCATTGTTTGATTGACTCTCGGCCATTCCTCGCACTCGCAATCGTTCGCAACACGCAAGGAAGGAACTCGTAGGCGCTGCCTTTACTAGCCCGATGCGCTCCCGAGCCTCCCTTTCCGCCTGGCGCGGTGAGGAGCGGAACGGCTCCGGCACCACGCTATCAGAAACCCAAGGGCTTTGCTGGATTATGGACGCGAAGCGGATCGGGAACTGTGACGGCTGCGACCTCTGTCGGTGATCGCTTCGGGCCGCGCACGCGGTCAGGCCTCGAACGACAACTGGCTCGCCGCAAACAGCCTCGCCGCGGCCTTCGGCTCTGACGCCAGCTCGTAGATCAGCCGCTCCAGCACCAGCCGCTTGTCCGGTGGAGAGGAGCGCAGCTCGCGGTCTGCGCGGGCCACCAGGCGCAGTGCGCGAGCCAGCTCACCGCGGCTTCTGTAGCGTCGCGCCTGGCGGATCAGGTCATCCGCGGCAAACGGCGGCATGCGAAAGCCCTGCCACAGCGCCTGCCAGATGGCCCGCGAGTCGCGCACGTTTTTCTCGAGAATCACCATCATCTGCCGGAACGTCCGCGCCAGCATGTAAAGATGCCCGATCGCCGCGTCTTCCCCGGCCTCCGAGCTGTTCAGCAGCCCATGCAGCAGCGCCAGAGCGCGCACCCGGTCCCGCGCGCTGATCGCATCCGTAAGTTCGTAGAGCGATCGCTGCTTGGCCGCGAGCACCATCGTCTCCACATCGCCCAGCGTGATCCGCTCATGCCCCAGCGTGTAGAGCAGCAGCTTCTCCAGTTCCGACGCAATCAGCATCATGTCTGCGCCCAGCGCATCCACCAGTTCCCGCGCGGCGTCGCCTTCCAGGCGTGTTCCGGCCTGCTGCGCCGTCGCGATAGCCCAGCGCATCGCATCCTCTTCGTTCACCCGCGCCAGTTCCACCATCCCGCAATGCTCGCCCAGCGTTTCTCTGATTCGTTCGAAGCGGTTGCGATCATCCATCTCCATCCGCCGCGCGTCGGAGGGAATGCGCACAAAATCCGCCACAAACACGAGGAGTGCCTGCGGGTTGGGCGAGCGGAAGTAGCGATCCAGCGCGGCAAACTCGTCCTTTTTCGCACCGCGGGAGTAGAGCTGCCGCAGGTTGCGCACAAATACCACCTGGAATGGCGCCATTAACGACGGCGTCAATGCGCGGTCGAGAATTTCGAAGACAGAAGTTTCCGCCAGGTCGAGGTCGGAGAGACTGAAATCGCGCAGATCCGGCGGCGCAAACGCCTTTAAAATCGCCGCACGGCACCGGTCGAGCAGAAAAATCTCGTCGCCGGCCAGCACGTACCCGGGCTTCAACACGCCTTTGCCCGCCGCGGCCGCATCGACCTCCGCCACAAAGCGGTTAAGCGCTGCAAACGCCGCTCCCCAGCGCTCTCCGCTCACCTGCGCCCGCTCCGGTACGTCGCTTTTGCGCTCATCCGGTTCCAGAATACCCTCGCGCGGCCCCCGTCGCCACCGTCATTACCAAAAGTCCCCGCAAACGTAAACGCCTGGCCCCGGCTGTGCGTCTTTCCAGTACAGTAGATTCAACCCACGCGTTCTCAACGCTGGCGAAAAATGATAGGTTCTTTCGCCGCGGTGCACGATTCGATTGATAGAGGATTCCGCCCATGGTTGCTCGTATCCCCCGCAAGGCCCTCGTTCTTGCTGTCGCCGCTTCGGCTGCCGTATCCGCCTCAACCGGCGCGCTGGCTCAGCAACTCGTCCGTGGTCCCATTGACGAGACCCGCCGCGTAGTTCTCCACGGCAATACGCGCCCTGAAGCGAATGCACACAACGATCTTGGCCCCGTCGACGATTCTCTCCCGCTCGCGCACATCCAGTTGCAGCTCCAGCGCTCGCCCGAACTCCAGAAGCAGCTCGACGACTACACGGCCAGTCTCTCCGACAAGTCTTCGCCGAATTACCATCGCTGGCTTACCGCCGATGAGTTCGGCTCGCGCTTCGGCGTCGCGCAGCAGGACATCGACAAGGTCACCGGCTGGCTCACTCTTCATGGATTCGAAATCGGCGCCGTCTACCCCAGCCGGATGGCCGTCGACTTCAGCGGCACCGCAGCGCAGGTACGCGAAGCGTTCCTCACCGAGATCCATGCCTACGACGTCAAGGGGGTTCGGCATATTGCCAACAACAGCGATCCCCAGATCCCCGCGGCGCTCGCCCCGGCCATCGCGGGCATCGTCTCGCTGCACGACTTCAGGCCGCATCCCATGCGCCGTCCCCGGGCCGAATACACATTCAACGACCAGGGTGAGTGGTGGGCAGTCACGCCCTCTGACCTGGCCACCATCTATCACCTCACGCCCTTGTTCAAGGCCGGCTACACCGGAAAGGGCCAGACCATCGCCGTCATCGAAGACACCAACGTGTATTCCACCGCCGACTGGACCTCCTTCCGCAAGACCTTCGGTCTCTCCTCCTACACCTCGGGCACCTTCACCCAAGTGCATCCGGCACCGAAGTCCGGCACGAACAATTGCGAGAATCCGGGAATCAACAAGGACGGCGACGACAGCGAAGCGATCCTCGATGCGGAGTGGTCTTCCGCAGCTGCTCCCGGCGCGGCGATTGAGCTGGCCGCCTGCGACAACACCACCGTCACCTTCGGCGGGCAGATCGCCCTCCAGAATCTGCTGAGCGAGAGTAAGCCGCCGGCACTGATCAGCATCAGTTACGGCGACTGCGAGCCCGACAACGGCGCCGCAGACAACAAGGCGCTCAGCAGCCTCTATCAGCAGGCCGCCACTGAGGGCGTCTCAGTGTTCGTTTCCGCCGGCGACGAGGGTGCGGCCAGCTGCGACGCGGGAAATTCCGTGGCCACGCACGGCATCAATATAAGCGGCTTTGCCTCCTCGCCCTACAACGTCGCCGTGGGCGGCACTGACTATGCCGACAGTTACCTGAACGACAACTCGACCTATTGGAACACCCAGAACACGTCGACCTTCGGCTCGGCCAAGAGCTACATCCCCGAAATTCCCTGGAACGACTCCTGCGCCAGTACCCTGCTTGCGAAGGCTGAAACCGGCTCGACGGTCCCCTACGGAAAGTCCGGCTTCTGCAATACAAGCTCCGGCGAGAGCTTTCTCGGCGTGGTGGGCGGATCGGGTGGACCAAGCAACTGTGCCACTGGAACGGCATCCACAACCGACGTCACCAGCGGCACCTGCCTGGGATGGCCGAAGCCCTCCTGGCAATCGCTGCTGGGCGTCCCCAATGACGGTGTACGCGACATCCCCGACGTCTCACTGTTCGCTGCCAACGGTGTCTGGGGACATTACTATGTCTATTGCTTCTCCGACCCCAGAAACGGCGGCACATCGTGCAGTCAGTCGCCCGAGAACTGGGCGGGCGCAGGCGGCACCAGCTTCTCGTCACCCATCATGGCCGGCATTCAAGCCCTCGTGAATCAAAAGACCGGCTCGCGCCAGGGCAATCCCAACCCCGTCTACTACAAGATCGCGCGTTCCGAATACGGCAAGACCGGCAACTCCTCCTGCAAATCGAACCTGGGCAAATCGGTCGCGGCAAGCTGTGTGTTTTACGACGTCACACTGGGCGACATGGACATGAATTGCAGCGGCAAACACAACTGCTTCCTCGATGGCGGCAAGAACGGCGTCCTTTCCACTTCGAACACGTCG
>Ga0335072_10016502_pt1 | contig 10468 bp, 12 predicted proteins | sample Lox_Sample_21_FD_206725 | JGI IMG/M metagenome (GOLD analysis project Ga0335072, IMG submission 206725) | Soil microbial communities from Loxahatchee National Wildlife Refuge, Florida, United States - Lox_Sample_2.1 | ecosystem: Environmental > Terrestrial > Soil > Wetlands | place: USA... | reverse complement strand
CAAACTCGGAGGAACTCCCGCGTCGCCTGACGGTCCGATTCAGGACGCCTGACGTCGCGTCCATTTTCGAGTTGAGCCACGGGCCAGTTACCGGTAACCCTGATCCTGGGCAGTTTCTTGCTGAGTTCCTCATTGCAGGAGGCAGACACCTCGTACGTCTTTCGACCCATAAGGATCGGTTCCACATCCTTCCAGGACGCGGATGTCACGTCCTCCACGTCCCTGCTTGAAATGCAGCCAGTCAATTGAACCGTCCACGCCGGCCAAAAACCCGTCGAGACTAACCGCTCCTCCGTACGTCACGATGTGCATAGCCAGCCCTCCATCGCACCCTCATGCTCGGTTCCCGGCTGTAGCACCGGCAATCATTCAAGGAGCAAGTAGGCAGAAACCTGAACAGCCTCTCGCGCAATGTGCTGGATCAGTGTTTTGCGGCTGTCGGTTTTGCTGTCGAAGGCGAAGCGGCTGCGGGCTTCGGTGGCGAGGAAGCTGCAACGGACTCTGGTAAAGCTGTCGGCAATGCGCCTGAGGTTACGATCGGCGGAGGGTCTTGACTCACGGGCAGATACTGAATGAGAACAGAGATCCGGCGATTCGATGCATCCTGGGGATTTTCAGGCTTCCGTAGTTTGCGATCGGCGTAGCCTCGAACCTGCGTAACCTGGCCCTGCCGGAGTCCGCTCTGCTCCATCAATCGCCGCGCTGCGTTGGCACGGTCGGTGGATAGTTCCCAATTGCCATAGGTTCGCGAGTCCGAGAATGGCACTGAATCGGTATGTCCCTCAATGGAGATTGGGTTCGGCAGTCTGCCGGCCTGCACCGAGAGAACCTTAAGGACCTCCTGAAGGGCCTCCGTCGGCTCCGCCTTGCCATTTTCGAAGAATGTTCCGGAGGGTTTTTCGAGAAGCTCGATGCGCAGACCCTCGCTGGTGACAGTGATTTCAATCTGGCTCTTGAGCTTTTCAAATCCGGGCATCGCCTGCATCGCCCTTAGGATCTGATTCTTTACTTTCTCTAGATCATCTTTGGGAGAAAGGGGCTCGCCGGCGCCGATATCGTGGCCAACCTTTCTTGCCGAGCCATACGGGTCCCGAAAGTACCCGCCGACCGCCTCCTGAACAGCTTTGCTGGTGTTCATGAGCCAGAGAACGATGAAAAGAGCCATCATAGCGGTCACAAAGTCCGCATATGCGACCTTCCAGGCGCCACCGTGATGGCCGTGCTGGCCACCTTTTTTCTTCTTGATGATGATAACTTGATGCTTATTATCCAAGGCGCCTGGTCCCTATCGTTTCTTTGCCGCTTCAGCCTTTACTTCGACTACTTTCTGCCGGCAAGCTTTTTCGAGCTCCGAAAAACTGGGCCGGGAATGCGCGGGAATTGCCCGTCGACCCATTTCCACCGCCATGGTTGGCGATGTTCCCTTTATGTAGGCAATCAGCACTACACGCAGAACGTGGTAATAGCAATGTTCTTCCTCGACGCATTTGCTCAGATTGGCTGCAAGGGGGCCAACCATGCCATAGCAGAGCAAGATGCCGAGAAACGTTCCAACCAGCGCTGCTGCAACCTTATGCCCAATCTCCTCGGGAGGCCCTCCCAGTGCGCCCATCGTAATGACAACCCCAAGGACCGCGGCCACAATCCCAAGGCCGGGGAGCGAATCTGCTACTGTTGTTAGCGCCGAAATTGGTTGATGGATCGTTTGCTGGTGAACATCCATGTCCAGCTCCATCATCTGATCCAGATCGAATGCCGCCACTCCCCCGGTTATGGCCATGCGCAGGGTATCGCAGACAAAGTCCCGGGCATGATGGTCAGCCAGGAACTCCGGATAACGGGAGAAGATCGGGCTCTTTTGGGGTTCCTCAATGTCCGACTCAATGGAAATGGCGCCTTCTTTTCTGGACTTTGAAAGCAGGTCAAAGAGCATTTTCAGAGTGCCGGTATAACGCTGTGTGGAGAAAGGTGAGCCGCTCCAGATTTCCCGCAAACGCCCGGCTATTTGCTTCAAAACACGCGTCGGATTTGCAGCGAGAAGGGTCCCCACAGCTGCACCTGCAATGATCAGGACCTCGGCTGGTTGAACAAGTACACCTAACTTGCCCTTTTCCATCAGAAATCCTGCAATTACGCAGATAAATACGAAAACAATTCCGCCAACTGCAAGCATCGCTATTCCACCCGTCTCGTTTAGCTGCAGGGAAGCGAGCAGCCATCATCCAGTCCAGCCGCAAGAAACCCCAGACTTGTATGACCCTTATCGGCTGGCGGCCATCGGAATTACAACCCGGCGGCCGGCACCGGCGGTGAAGCCGCCGGATTGCCAGATAACCGCGAAAATGTCAACCATCTCTCGTACCAAATCGAAACAAATACAACCCAAAAGTCGCTGAAATTCTGGCCCATTGGGTCGATAGATAGCAGGCATGCACACCCTGGGTGTGCTCAGGTACTTGGCTTTAGGCGGATCGGCATGCTCGGTAGATGCCAGCCGGAATCCTCAAGGCCGGCTTGTTTTGTATAGAAAGTATTGACGGTACGGCGTAGGTCGACTGTTTCAAAGGTAATCGAAATTAGTCTGCAGATTACCGGTCTAGAACTTCACGGACGCCGAGATCGGGGGAGAGCAAACCATGCAATCGATGCATCTGGCGGCTGTCGAAAAGAACCCGCAAATCGCAAGCGTCGACGAGAGATCGGGGAAGTATCTCGTGTTTCAGCTTGATCGCGAAGAATTCGGGATCCGCGTGCTGAAAGTCCGGGAGATTATGGGCGTTCAGGATATTACGGGGGTGCCGCAGACGCCGGGATATGTCAAGGGTGTCTTCAATCTTCGCGGCAAGGTGATTCCCGTGATTGACCTTCGTCTTAAATTTGGCTTGCCGGAAGCCGAATACACGCAGCGCACTTGCATTATCGTCGTCCAGGTCAGCCGCGAATCCGGAGAAATCCAGATGGGTATCGTGGTCGACGGTGTTGCCGAGGTATTGAATCTGGCGACGGCCGATATCGAAGACACGCCGAATTTCGGGAGTGGCGCCGATTCTTCCTATCTGCTCGGTATGGCGAAAGTCAAGGGCAAGGTCAAGATCCTTCTGGATATCGACCAGGTACTCGGCGGTCAAGAGTTACTCAATTTAAGCGCAATGGCGCAGTGACCTAAATATAGAGGAGAAAAAACGTGTCGAATTGGACGGTCGGAAAGAAAATTAGTTTTGGTTTTGCCGCTCTGGTCTTCCTCTGCCTGGCCCTGAGCGTGGTGTCCCTTGTAAATGTCAGCAACATCAATAGCAATCTTCAATCGATTACTACGGACTCATTGCCGGGTGTGTACCGGATCTCGGTCGTTGAAGTAGACCTGCAGACGCTGCGTGGTAACTTCTGGAAATACATCGCGACGAACGATTCAGCGAAAAGAGATCAGATCGACGGCGATATTGACAAGGCGAAGCAGTCTTTTCAAGACGAGATGAGCGCCTACGAGAAGACAATCACAACCAGTGAAGACCGTCAGCAATTCGAGAAGATCAAGCCCGGTTTCGATCGGCTGGTCGACGTGTGGGGCGGTGTTCATGCCCTCGTCAAGGCAGGAAAGACCGAAGAGGCAACCGCGAAGTACTATTCCGAGCTTGATCCTATTCATCATGCGGTTCTCGCAGATGTCCTTGGACTGGTCGAGTGGAACAAAAGCAACGGCGACAAGAATGCCGACAATGCTACTTCGACTGTTTCCCACGCGCGGATATGGGCGATTTCTCTGCTGCTTGTCAGTGTGATTACAGGATGTCTCCTGGCCTTCTTTATCACGCGCAGCGTGAATTCGGTTCTAACCCGTGCCATTACTGAGTTGAGCGAAGGCTCCGATCAGGTGGCGAGCGCCGCTGCCCAGGTCTCCTCTTCGAGCCAGTCCCTGGCTCAGGGCTCGTCTGAACAGGCCGCTTCTCTCGAGGAAACGTCGGCATCGAGCGAAGAAATCAACTCGATGGCGCGGAAGAACACAGACAACAGCCGCTCGGCGGCAGACCTTGTTTCCTCGTCGCAGCAGAAGTTCACCGAAACCAACCAGGCGCTGGAGCAGACGGTTCTGGCGATGGGAGAGATCAATGCCCAGAGCGGCAAGATCTCCAAGATCATCAAGACCATCGACGAGATCGCATTCCAGACCAACATCCTCGCCCTGAACGCGGCTGTTGAAGCGGCTCGCGCCGGGGAGGCGGGCATGGGCTTTGCGGTTGTCGCCGACGAGGTTCGGAACCTCGCTCAGCGCGCTGCCCAGGCCGCAAAGGATACCTCGTCTCTTATTGAAGAGTCGATCGCCAAGTCGGACGATGGCAAGGTCAAGGTCGATCAGGTTGCCTCTGCGATCCAGGCCCTCACGACAGAAGCTGGCACGATCAAAACCCTGGTGGATGAAGTAAGCCTTGGTAGCCAGGAACAGGCTCGCGGTATTGAACAGATTGTTAAGGCGATCTCGCAGATGGAGCAGGTAACGCAGAAGACCGCCTCCAATGCCGAGGAGAGCGCTTCGGCAGCTGAAGAACTGACGGCCCAGTCCGAGACGCTGAAAGATGTCGTGGCCCGGCTGAGCCAACTCGTGGGTGGAGAAAGTGCGCCGGCTGCACGCAGAACTCATGCGAAGGCGTCCGCGGCGAAGACGGTTCGCAAGTCTTGGGACAGCTCCGCAACGCGAGTAGGTTCGGCGCAGAAATCTCATGAATCCGCACCAGTGGGAAAGTCAGTGAAATCGTTCCCGCTTGAGCCGGAATTCCATGAATTCTAAGTAAAGCAAAATCGCCAACGGCCAGGAGGCGAGTTACCTCCTGGTTCGCGTGGCTTAATTATGGTGGTCTAGATCCGGAGAAAAGTATGTCGGTTAAAGAGAAGCAAGCACCTTCCATGCTTGAAGACCTGAGAGTGCGGGTCGACGGTCTCGCTACCCGTCTCGCGCTTCAGGGCGCAACCAGCGAGCTTATCGACGACTTGATCAAGGTCTGCAAACAGTTAGATAAGACGATTGATTCCGGAAAGAGTCCCTTCACTTCGAAGAAGTCCGGCCTGCGGAGCCTACCGGGGCCGGAACTTGAAAAACTGGTTGAAGCTGAAATCGTCCGAATTCAGGAAGTAATCGAATTGAGCACTCAAAAGCAGCCCGAAAGCACGCCCACCGACGAGCCAAAGCCGCCTAAGTCTGCACCGCGGGTGGCAGCTCTCTCGCAGGACGAGGAACTCGTCGGAGATTTCGTGGTTGAAGCGCGTGATCACCTGGTGGCGATCGAAACCCAGATGCTCGTGCTTGAACAAAACACAACCGACACTGCTGCAATCCATTCCGTTTTTCGCGCCTTCCATACGATTAAAGGTCTCGCCGGCTTCCTCGAATTCGAAGACATTCAATGCGTAGCGCACGAAGTTGAGACGCTGCTCGATCTTGCGCGTAATGGAACACTCTCGATCACTCCGGCAATCGTAGATGTTGTCCTGGGTGGCGCAGATTACCTCAAGGAAGCTATTGAAGGCGTCGTCAAGGCGCTGGCGAATAAGTCGCCTCGAGTCATTGTCGATTACGACGATCTCCTGGCAAAGATTAAAGCCGCTATGAAGGGCGATTCCGGCGCGAGTGAGCCTGGTTCCGCACAGGGACAGGCAGCCGAGGTTGAGTCGGTAAAGTCCACTGCGCCTGAGAAACCCGTCAATGTGCAGAATGCGGATAGCGAGCCTGTTGCTACGCAACAACCGGTAAGCCCATTTGAGCCTGCCAAGCCGAGCGCCCCTGTTGAGAAGCCAGCCGGTGTCCAGAAAGTCGAAACCGAGCCGGCCCCAACGCAGAAACAGTCGCCTCAGGCGGAAAACGCGAATCCAGTCGGTACGCAGAAAGCGGAAAGCAAGTCCGGCAAAGCTCAAGAAAACTTTTCGGTTCGCGTCGACACCATGAAGCTCGATCACTTGATGGACATGGTCGGCGAGATGGTGATCGCGCAATCGCTCATTCGTCACAACCGGGTCCTCACGTCAGTTCAGGATGCGCGCCTGCAGCGCGATCTCTCGCAACTCGCGCGCATCACCAATGAAGTCCAGCGCACCACAATGGGTATGCGCATGCTGCCGGTGGGTCAGCTGTTTCAAAGAACCGCGAGATTGGTACGCGATCTGTCTCGCCGCGCCGGCAAACAGGTCGAACTGGAAACCAGTGGTGAAGACACGGAAGTCGACAAGACCATCGCTGAAGAACTGGCCGATCCCCTCATGCACATGGTTCGTAATGCCGTCGATCACGGGATCGAACCGCCTGCCGAAAGAGAAGCAGCCGGAAAAAGCCCGACCGCGCGCGTGCGGCTCGCAGCCTATCACCAGGGTGGCCAGATTGTTGTCGAGGTGCGGGACGACGGACGCGGGCTGAATCGCGACAAAATCTTGAAAAAGGCGAAACAAAACGGTCTCATTCAAGAGAATGCGCAGCTCACCGAGAACGAAATACATCACCTGATTTTCGAGCCCGGCTTCTCGACAGCCGACCAGGTTACCGACATCTCCGGCCGCGGCGTGGGGATGGATGTGGTCCGCGGAAGCATCCAGAAGTTGCGCGGTCGTATCGAGATTCAAACCGCTCCGGGAGAGGGAACAACCTTCTTCATCAAGCTGCCGCTAACCCTGGCAATCATCGAAGGACTCGTGGTTGTCGTTGGCGACCAAAGATACATCGTTCCCCTTTTTGCGGTGAAAGAGATGTTTCGGCCGATCCCCGACATGCTCTCCACGGTTGAAGTAACGAATGAAATGGCGACGGTCCGTGGCCGATTGTTGCCGATTGTGCGCCTTCATCGCAGGTTCAACATCAAGCCTCGGAGCGAGGAACTGGTCGACGGACTACTCGTCGTGGCCGAGTGCCAGGGCCGGCACTTCTGTCTCCTCGTAGATGATTTGATCGGAAAACAGGAAGTGGTCATCAAGAGTTTGGGCGAAGGCCTGAAGAATATTCCCGGAATCGCCGGCGGAGCTATTCTCGGCGACGGCCGCGTTGGTCTGATTCTGGATATGGATGGCGTATCCCCGGGGGCGGCTCATGATTAATGCCAGCGAGGCGAATAATGACATTCGGCCTCTGACCCCCCGGGAATTCGAGCAAATCAGAACCCTCGCGTACGAGAAGTTCGGTTTGAGTCTCCGCGAAGGCAAGGAGACGCTCGTCTCTGCCCGCCTTGGCAAAAAAATACGCGAGCTGAACTTCAACTCGTTCCAGCAGTATTACCAGCATGTCGTGGGAGACTCCTCCGGCGAGGCGCTCGTTGCTCTTATTGACGCTCTCACGACCAACCACACCAGTTTTTTCCGCGAACCCATACATTTCGAGTTTCTCCGCGAAAAAGTTCTTCCCCAAGTCCGGGACCGGGAGCGAATTGCAATTTGGAGTGCCGCTTGCTCCACCGGGGAAGAACCTTACTCGATTGCGGCCTGCATCCAGGAAGAATGGGGCGAGGCCGGGCTATCCAGACTTCGTATTCTGGCAACCGATATCTCTACGCGCGCACTGAAGAAGGCGCAGAATGCGGTTTATCCGGCAGAGCGATTCGAGGGAATTCCCGTGCAACAGCTCCGTCCGTTTCTGTTGCGCGGTAATGGAGAGTCCAGGGGGTTATATCGCGTGAAGCCTCAGGTTCGCGGTGCCGTCGAGTTTGCGCGTGTGAATCTGATGGAGAGCCTATCTCACCTGGGTCCTTTCTCTGTGATCTTTTGTCGTAACGTAATGATCTACTTCGATAAGCCTACGCAAGAAGGGCTGGTGAATCGATTGGCGGGATGTCTTGAACCCGGAGGCTATTTGTTCACCGGACATTCCGAGAGCCTGAACGGCATCAAACATCCCCTGAAATTTGTTCGTGCTGCCATCTACCGAAAGGCTTCCCCTAACGAGATGGAAACCCCGAGAGGTCTTAAGAAATGACACCAACACCGCTCGTTGTAGGCATTGGTGACTGCAAGGTTACAGATAATCCCGAAAGTGTGCTGGTGACCTATGCACTTGGTTCTTGTGTTGCAGTGATGATTCATGATCCGGTCGCGCAAGTGGGCGGCCTGCTTCATTTCATGTTGCCCGAGTCGGGCATTGACAAGGAGAAGGCGCAGAGCAGGCCATTCATGTTCGCCGATACAGGCATCCCAATGCTTTTTCATAGCGCCTATTCCAAGGGCGCCGAGAAACGCCGCCTGACTGTGTCGGTCGCCGGGGGAGCGCAAATGATGGACGAAGAAGGCGTATTCAACATTGGCAAACGCAATTGTCTTGCTATGCGAAAGATCTTTTGGAAAGCCGGCGTCATCCTGAAAGCGGAAGACGTAGGCGGAACTATGTCGAGAACGGTTCGACTGGAAGTAGGCACGGGTAGGGTCTCATTGCATAACGCAGGCGAGAAGACGCAGGAATTGCTGCCCGCAGGCGGCACTTCGGGGAGGAGTATCTAAATGGCATACAACGTTTTGATCGTTGACGACTCGCCGGCAATGCGCAGATTTGTGCTCCGGGTGCTCGATCTTTCTGGCTTGGAAATCGGAAGCTGCTCGCAGGCTGAGAATGGCGAAGCAGCGCTTGCTGTGCTCGGTAAAGAATGGGTTGATGTCGTTTTGACTGACATTAATATGCCGGTGATGGATGGCGAAAGCTTCGTGCGAAACATGAATGCCAACGACGCGTATCGCTCCATTCCCGTAATCGTCGTATCAACTGACAATACCGAAGGCCGCGTGCGGCAGATGATGAGCCTGGGCGCCAAAGGTTACGTCAAGAAACCCTTTCTCCCCGAAACATTGAGAGAAGAAGTAGAAAAGGTTCTAGGAGTTTGTCATGGGTAACGATAGATTCACTCAGCTTCTCTCCGAATCAGTGGGCGAGGTTCTCGAAAGCATGTTCTTTACCGGGGTCTTCGATGAGGATGCTTCGAGCAAGGAAGAACGCCAGCTGATTGCGGCAAGGCTTTCGTTTCGCGGCACGCCATCGGGAGAATTTGGTATCGGGACCAAACCTGAAACCGTGCAAAAACTCTCTGCAAGTTTCTTGGGAGAAGACGAGAGCTCGATCAGTGAAAGTCAGAGCGGCGAAGTACTTTGCGAACTCGCCAACATGCTTTGCGGCTCATTTCTGAGCCGCCTGGAAAAGAACGGCAGATTTGATCTGTCGAAGCCGGAGCTCCAACCCGCGGGAACAGAGATGCCTCAAGATTGCGCCATTCGCAGAGAATTTCATTCTGAAGAAGGCTCCCTGCAGGTATGGCTGGCTTTGGAGCAGAGCGCGTGACCGCCAATCGCAAAATCAAGGTTCTGGTCGTCGACGACTCAGCAATTGTGAGGAAAGTGCTCACGGATGCGATTGCCGAGGAGGCCGATCTGGAAGTGGTGGGCACGGCGCCTGATCCGTTCATTGCGCGCGATAAAATCATCGCGCTGAATCCGGATGTGCTGACTCTCGATATCGAGATGCCGAGAATGGATGGCCTCACGTTCCTCAAGAAACTGATGCAACACCATCCTCTACCGGTCATCATCATTAGTTCGCTCGGCCAGGCGTCCTGTAAAGCGACCCTGGATGCGCTCCGGATTGGCGCCGTAGAAGTCCTGGCGAAGCCCGGAGGACCCTATTCGGTCGGAGAGCTGCGCAAGAGCCTTGCAACCAAGATACGGGCGGCGGCAGCTGCCAGGGTGAGATCGATTCGCACCCCTACCGATCCGGAGCCGGCTGCACCGAAAGAACAGGCGCCTCAGCGCCAGAGCTATTCCGCGAGCGCTGTCATCGCAATCGGTGCATCCACCGGTGGTACCGAAGCAATTGAGGAAGTCCTCATGCGCATACCGGCAAACGCCCCCGGAATTGTCATCGCGCAGCATATACCTCCAGTGTTTTCGCGTACTTTTGCAGAGCGGCTCAATCAGGTGTGTCCGATGACCGTGAAAGAGGCCGTAGATGGAGATCCCGTTGCTCCAGGGACGGCGTTGGTCGCTCCCGGTGACTTTCACATGGTTTTGAGAAAGTCGGCCAAGGGGTACCGTGTTGAAGTGAAGACGGGCCCGCGTGTTTGCTATCAGAGGCCATCGGTCGATGTTCTGTTCAGTTCAGTCGCCGAGTGTGCGGGTGCGAAGGCGGTAGGCGCCATTCTTACTGGAATGGGTTCTGACGGCGCCAATGGCTTGCTTGCCATGAAGAACGCCGGCGCTCCCACAATCGCTCAGGATGAGGCAAGCTGTGTTGTCTTCGGAATGCCCAGGGAGGCGATTCGTCTCGGAGCCGCCGATCGGGTGGTTCCACTCCATCGGGTTTCTCACGCCATCATGACTGAGATCGGGTCCAGGTAGGTGGCCTGAACCCTGCTGGTAGTGTTTGGCCAGACCAGATGGTGCTCACCCGTTCTTAGAGTTCAGCTAAACCTTCACACGTTGATTTGTCCCTGTCCTTGAGGGATCCGATCACAAAATGATCTGA
>Ga0335072_10016500_pt1 | contig 10469 bp, 8 predicted proteins | sample Lox_Sample_21_FD_206725 | JGI IMG/M metagenome (GOLD analysis project Ga0335072, IMG submission 206725) | Soil microbial communities from Loxahatchee National Wildlife Refuge, Florida, United States - Lox_Sample_2.1 | ecosystem: Environmental > Terrestrial > Soil > Wetlands | place: USA: Florida... | reverse complement strand
CAGTTGTGACTGAGCACTTCAAGCCCGGGCGGCAAGGACACATAACCCAACCGTCCCAACAGTCCCGCGATAAAGAGCGTCGCGTACAGACGGATGCCGCTGGCCCACGCCAGCCCGCCAGCCAGTGCGAGATTCGACAGCATGTTCATAGACCGTGACTCCTGTCGCGACGAGGCATAACGGCGCCATCCTCGCTCCAAAGGGGGGCTGGCATCTACCTTCTTGCTCTCCCTCCTCCCGCCACGTAGCTACCGTCGCTCGTGATCTCCGCGACTTGCAGATCTCCAACGACACTGGATCCCAGCTTTCGCCGGGATGACGAGCATGGTGAGTGAACCGCAAGTCCACGCATAAAAAAAGCAGCGCCGAAGCGCTGCCTTTTTGTTCCATCTATCGGGTCTATCAGTGGCTTGTGGACGAAGCCGGTGCCGGAGCGGACGATGCGCCCGGCTCCACGGTCGGCGACGGCAGCGAGGGCGGCGCGGTAGCCGCGGCAATCGATGGGGTATCGCCTTGCTTGCCGCCGTACGGCAGCACGGCGGCGGCGATTTTGGGGTTGGCATCGATCAGGCCGACCGCGTCGAACAGGATGTGCGCGGTTTCCTGCAGCTGCGGATCGGGCGCCTTCTTCGCCTCGGCCTGTTCCTGCAATTCGCTCTTGAGACTGCGCTCGTTCGGATTGAGGCCGTCGTCGAGCTGGCTTTCCTGCTCGTCGGGAGATGCGTTGCCGTCGATCGTCTTGTGACGCGCACGGAAATCGGCTTGCATGGCATCGAGCTGCTTGCGCTCGGTTTCGCGCTGCGCGTAGTTCAGCGAGATGCTGGTGCGATCGGCCAGTTTCTTGTACTGCGCAAGCTCGTCGAGCATGAGCTGCCATGCCGGCGACTTGGCCACGCGTGCGTCATGCATTTGTTGCAGCTGCGGCAGGTAGGCCTTCATATCGGCGACGGGTTTGTAATCGGCCGGTGCGATCTGCGTCCATTGCAAGGCGTTGTCGTAGGTCGACTCGCCGAAATCCTTGTCGTCGCCGTTGTTCGGATACAGGAGGTCCGGCGTGACGCCGTGCAGCTGGGTCGAACCGCCGTTGATGCGGAAGAATTCCTGCACGGTCATCTTCAGCGCGCCGAAGTCCGACTTGCTGTCCGGATCGGACGCGAAACGGTTGAGATCGATCAGCGTCTGCACCGTGCCTTTGCCGAAGGTTTGCGTACCGATAACCAGGCCGCGACCGTAATCCTGGATCGCCGCCGAGAAAATCTCGGACGCCGATGCCGTGCCGCGATTGACCAGCACCGCCAGCGGGCCGCTCCAGGCCATGCCCGGATCGTCGTCGCCCTGCACCTGCACCTGGCCGCGCGCATCGCGCACTTGCACCACCGGACCCTTGTCGATGAACAGGCCCGTGAGCTCGTTGGCTTCGTACAGCGAGCCGCCGCCGTTGTTGCGCAGGTCCATCACCACGCCCTGCACGCCTTCGTTCTTCAGCTCGCCCAGCAATTTGGCCACGTCGCGCGTGGCGCTCTTGAAGTTCTTGTCGCCCTCGCTGCGTGCGCCGAAGTCGGAGTAGAACATCGGCAGTTCGATCACGCCGATCTTGCGCGTGACACCCGCGTCGGTGATCTGAATCACTTTCTTCTTGGCGGCTTGTTCTTCGATGGTGACTTTCTTGCGTACCAGCGCGATGGTTTCGTGCTTGCCATCGGTGCCTTGATCGGCAGGCACGACTTCCAGGCGCACGGTGGTGTCTTTCTTGCCGCGGATCAGATTGACCACATCGTCGATGCGCCAGCCGACCACATCGGTGAATGCACCAGTATCGCCCTGACCGACGCCGAGCACGTAGTCGCCCACATGCAGCTTGCCGGACTTGATGGCCGGGCCGCCGGGTACTAGCTCGCGAATCACGGTGTAATCGTCGCGCTGCTGCAATACCGCGCCGATGCCTTCCAGCGACAGCTTCATCGAGATGTCGAAATTCTGCGCTTCGCGCGGACCCATGTAGTCGGTATGTGGATCGGTGGAATTGGCATACGCGGTCATGAACGTCTGGAACGCGTCTTCGCTATCGAGCTGCTTCACGCGATCGATGTAATTGCTGTAGCGCTTGTCGAGCGTCTTGCGGATTTCGTCGTCGTTTTTGCCGGCAAGCTTCAGGCGCAGCCAATCGTTCATGGTGCGCTTGCGCCACAGATCGTCCAGCTCGGCTTTGTCTTTGGGCCAATCGGCCTTCTTGCGATCGATCGTGTAGCTGTCGTTGGTGTTGAAGTCGAAACCTTGCTTCAACAGGCTGCGCGCATAGTTCATGCGATCGACCGCGCGCAGAATGTATTGATTGAAGATGTCGAACGGGCCGCTGAGGTCCTTGTTCCAGATCGCGTCGTCGAACTTGTCCTTGTACTGCGCAAACTTGGCCATGTCTTCTTGCGTGAAGAAGACTTTCTCGCCGTCGAGCAGCTTGAAGTACAGGTCGTAGATCTTCTGCGACATCGCATCGTCGAGCGGCTGCGAGTCGTAGTGGAAACGGGTGAGCAGATGCGCGGAAATCAGCGCCGCGTTCGCCTCGTCGCCGGTCGACTGAAGCGGCAGCGTGGACTCTTTGCGCGGCTTGGAGGCGCCCATATCAGCCGCCGATTGGGCGAAAGCAGGAGCCGCCACGCCAACGGCGATCATGAGTGCGAGCAGGGGACGAAAGCGAAAGGTCATGGTTGAGCCTGTTTTCATATTCCAAGTACCCCGCGCTGGGAGCTGTTTGCCCGCAGGGCAAGGAAGAACGAAAGAGTGTATGTCGATACACGACTGAGTGATGACGCCGCCCTGTGGGCAAACAGACCCAGCCCGAAGGGTTGCTCCTGAGCGATTGCCAGGCTGCCGCGCGCGGCTTGACCTGACGGCCAGTCTGGCGCTGCGCCACGCGCGGCAGCCTGGCAATCGCTCAGGAGCAACGCGGGGCACTTGGAATATGAAAACAGGCTCATCTCTTTAGGCATGCTCGGTGACACCGGCTGCGTGAGCTTGCAGATCGGCGTGATAGGAAGAACGGACTAGCGGACCGGATGCGACGTGGTGGAACCCCATCGCTTCGCCCGCGACACGCAGTGCCTCGAACTCATCCGGCGTCCAATAACGCACTACCGGGTGATGATGTGGCGTCGGTTGCAGGTACTGGCCGATGGTGATCATTTCGACGTCGTGCGCGCGCAGGTCGCGCATGGTCTCGATCACCTGCTCGTAGGTTTCGCCCAGGCCCAGCATGATGCCGGACTTGGTGGGTACATCCGGATGCTGCGCCTTGAAGCGCTTGAGCAGATCCAGCGACCACTGATAGTCGGCGCCCGGACGCACTTCGCGGTACAGATGCGGCACGGTCTCCAGGTTGTGGTTGAACACGTCCGGCGGAAATTCTTTGAGCACTTCCAGCGCGCGTTCCATGCGGCCTTTACCGCGAAAATCGGGCGTCAGGATTTCGATGCGGATGTTCGGACTGGCATGACGCACGGCGCGAATGCATGCCGCGAAATGTTCGGCGCCACCGTCGCGCAAATCGTCGCGATCGACCGAGGTGATCACCACGTACTTCAGGCGCATGTCGTGGATGGTTTCGGCAAGACGCGCCGGTTCCAGCGGATCGGGCGCCGCGGGGCGGCCGTGCGCCACATCACAGAACGAGCAGCGGCGCGTGCACACCTCGCCGAGAATCATGAAGGTGGCGGTGCCTTTGCTGAAGCATTCGTGGATGTTCGGACACGATGCTTCTTCGCACACGGTCACCAAGGCGTTCTGACGCAGACGCGCTTTCAACTGCTGCACGGCGTTGCCTTGCGGCAGACGCACGCGAATCCAGCTCGGCTTGCGCAGCGTGGGCACGTTGGTGTCGAAGCCGGCACGATTGAGCGAGATCTTGTCGCCGCCCAGTTGCTTCTCGACAGGCGCACCGCTGACGACGCTGATCGGAATGACTTTCGTGGAGGATGCGCTGGTATCGCTCATGAAATAGCTCAGACCGCTACACGAGCGGGGAGTTCGGGGACCACGGGAGCGGCCGGTTCAGCCTCGAAACCGAACTGCCGGCAGAACTCGCCGATCAGCACATCCTCGACATCCGCCAGCCGCGACGGACCGCCCAAGTCTAGCACCTGTGTGACCGCCAGACCCTTGTAACCGCAAGGATTAATGCGGTGGAACGGTTCCAGGTTCATGTTCACATTGAAGGCCAAACCGTGAAAGCTGCAACCTCGGCGCACACGCAAGCCCAAGGCTGCGACCTTGGCATCGCCCACGTAGACGCCCGGGGCGCCCTCGCGACGTACGGCCTCGATATTCCAGTTCGCCAGGGTGTCGATGATGGCCTGCTCGATCTTGCACACGAGGTCGCGCACCCCGATGCCGACCCGGCGCAGGTCGATCAGCGGGTAGGCCACGATCTGGCCGGGCCCGTGATAGGTGACCTGGCCGCCGCGATCCACGGGCACGACGGGAATCTCGCCGGGAGCCAAGACGTGCTCCATCTTGCCCGCCTGCCCGAGCGTAAAGACCGGATCGTGCTCCAGCACCCACAGCTCGTCGGTGGTGGTTGCGGTGCGGTTATCGGTAAAGGCGCTCATCGCCCGCCAAGTCGGCTCGTAGGGTTGACGGCCCAGACGGCGGATTTTCAGCGGAAGGGACATGACGTGCGGGCCTGCTTGGGGATGGGCTGAATCTGTGGCCGCCGGAGACCGCTTGCAAGTGAAGGAAGTCGCTGTTGCGGCGCCTCTGTGGGGGAAGGGTATGAGGCGCATCTTGCCCCACACCCCACCCTTACCTTTCCTCAAGCGAGAAAAGGCGGTTTTTACAGCGTGAACCGTATATCCGGATCAGCCCGCAGCGCGACGTGCGCCGCGTCGTACTGCTCGCGTGTGTCACAGCGGAAGCTGACGGTGACGGACAGAAAGTTGCCTTCGCGTGAATGCTTGTGCCGCACGGTTTCGTGCAACACGTGAAGGCCGATGCCTTCCAGAATTTCCGGAACCCGCGCCTTCAAATCGGCGCTGGCGTTGCCCATGGCGGTAATTTCGAACTCGCCGGGAAACTGAAAACCCTGGCCCTCCTGTTGCGCCTTGATATCGCCCAGGTCTTTCATCGGCCCTCTCCGTTCACATCGACAACCTGATTCACTTCTTGCCGCTACCGTGGAACCACAACAAGATGGTGTCCCACAGGCGCTTGAAGAAGCCGCCCTGCGGCGCATCGTTCAAAGCGACCAGTGGCACGTCCATGATGGACTGGCCGTCTTCGGTGATGTGCAGCGTGCCGACCTGCTGGCCTTTCTTGTAAGGCGCGATCAGCGTGGACGGAATGTCCATGGTCGCTTTGAGCTTGTCATAGTCGCCGGTCTTCACCGTAACGAGCACGTCCTGCTGGACGCCGAGCGGGAGCGTGTCGTCTTCGCCCTTCCACAACCGCGGCGTGGCCTGAGCCTTGCCCGCCTCGTAGAGCTTGTGCGTTTCGAAGAAGCGGAAGCCGTAGTTGAGCAGGGCCATCGCCGCATCCGCACGGCCTTTTTCGCTGCCCGAGCCCATCACGATGGCGATCATGCGCTGGTCGCCGCGCTTGGCCGACGCGTCCAGGCAGAAACCCGCGGCGGCGGTGTGGCCGGTCTTGACGCCGTCCACGGTGGGGTCGCGCCACAACAGCGTGTTGCGGTTGCCTTGCTTGATGCCGTTCCACTCGAACTCTTTGATCGCCGAGATCGCGTAGTCATCGGGATAGTCGTGGATCAGGGCTCGCGTAAGGGTCGCGATGTCGTGCGCGGTCGTGTAGTGATCGTCGACCGGATACCCGGAGGCGTTGACGAAGTGCGAGTTCACCATGCCCAGTTGCTTGGCATAGGCGTTCATCAGGCTGGCAAAGGTTTCCTCGGAGCCGGCCGTGTGCTCGGCCAGCGCAATGGCCGAATCGTTGCCGGACTGAATGATCATGCCGTAGAGCAGATCCTTCAGCGGGACTTGACTGTTGAGCTTGAGGAAGCTGGTGGAGCCGTCCGTGCCCGCGCCGCCCGCACGCCATGCGTGCTCGCTGATGTTGACCTGATCGGTAAGGTGAATCTTGCCTGAGGCGATTTGCGCGGAGATCACGTAATCGGTCATCACCTTGGTGATCGACGCCGGCTCGACGCGCACGTCGGGGTTCTTCGAGGCGAGAATCTGGCCGGTGGCGTAATCCATCAGCACCCATGCCTTGGCATCCACGTCCGGCGGCGGCGGCACCGGCACCTGAGCGGCGGCTGGCGTCGGCGGCGGATTGGGCACGGGCCTGGGCGGTGTCTGCTGGGCGGTGGCACTGACGCCGACAACCAATGCGGCGGCGGCAAGAATGTGCAAGGGGCGGCGGAACAGATTCATTGTGGGATTACATCCGTTTGCTAAATGCTCGGCGCCTGCGGCGCCACGACGTCGACGAAATATTTTGGACGGTCAGAAACCATTCGTCATGGATTTTTTCTGACGCGGTGAGGCCGGCGCATGTCCGGCCTTGCAGCAGCAGCGCTCAGTCTACCGCGACCTGCGGGTGGGGCAGACCCAATTGCTCGATCTTGGAACTCACCTGGTCGGCGCTGTCCACGTCGCTGAGCGGGCCCACCCGCACGCGATGCACCAGCCGACCGCCGATGGTGGCATCTTGCACCTGCACCGGAGCGAAATTAGCGACGCGCAATTGCGCGGCCACGCGCTCCGCGTTCGCCTGGTCGGAGAATGCGCCAACCTGCAAGTAGATGCTGGGCGAATGATCGGGCGTGGCGGTGACCAACGGCGGCGGTGGCGCCTCTTGCGCCGGCGACGGCGCGGAGGGATCGATGCCCTGCACTTCCACCAGCCCCGTGCCTTTGGGCCAGATGCCGATCTTCACCGCGGCGGCATAAGACAGATCGATCACGCGGTTCTCGTGGAACGGACCGCGATCGTTGACGCGCACGACCACGCTTTTGCCGTTCTCCAGATTCGTCACGCGCGCGTAGCTGGGCAACGGCAACACCTTGCTGGCGGCGGTGAACTTGTACATGTCGTAGTCTTCCAGGCTAGAGGTTTTGTAGCCGTGGAACTTCGAACCGTAGAACGACGCGATGCCGCGCTCGTCGTAACCGCGCGCGGAAGGCAGCACCGAGTAAGTGCGGCCCAGTACGGAATACGGTGATTTGTTGCCATAAAGCGAGCGCGGTTCCACCTTAGGTACCGGTTCGACCAACTGGCTGACGTCCGGTGGCGGGCCGTCCGGAATGCTGTCGTTGTCGTCGCGGTAACGACTGCTTTGCGGCTTGCTGGTGTCGTCTTGGAAACCGCCCGTGCTGCTGCGACGCGATCCGCCGCTGCCGTATGACGACGATGACGATGCATTGGGACGCGTGCTGTGATGACCGCCGCATCCGACCAAGATCGACATGATCGCAAGCAGGCAAGGCAGGCGCCAAAGCGTCTTCATCGCGTGGCGCTCTCCTGGTCGTTTACGCCATCCACGATCGCCTGCGCGAGTTGATGCACAGCCATGGCGTACATCGGGCTGCGGTTGTAGCGGGTGATCACGTAGAAGTTCTGGAAGGTGTACCAGTATTCCGGACCGTTCGCGCCCTGGAAGGTCTGCAAACTGCTCATTGCGCCGGGATCCAGATGCTGCAGCGGCGCATAGCCCCACGCTTCCAGCTGCTCGATGGTCCATTGCGGCGTGGAGTCCTTCACCGTGAGCGCTTTGGCAGCCGCATCAGGCTGCGCCCGTGCGGCGACCGGAGCGCCGGCCACCCAGCCATGCTTGGCAAAGTAATTGGCGACGCTGCCAAGGATATCCGGCAGCGAGTTTTGCAGATCGATGCGGCCGTCGCCGTCTTCGTCCACGGCGAAATCGCGGATGCTGCTGGGCATGAACTGCCCCCAGCCTTGCGCCCCCGCGTACGAGCCGTTGAGCGTATCGAGCGGGCCGGCGAGCTGGCTGTCCGGCAGCTCCAGCAAGGTCTTCAGTTCGCTACGGAAAAAGGTGGCGCGCGGCGGGTAGTAAAGGCCCAGCGTCACCAGCGCATCGAGCACTTTGTACTTGCCGGTATTGCGGCCGTAGAAGGTTTCCACGCCGAGAATCGCCACGATGTACTGTGGCGCCACGCCGTACTTCGCACCGATCTGCTCGAGCAAGGCTTGATGGTCGCGATAAAACGCAACGCCCGCGTCGATGCGCGCCTGCGTCATAAAAATCTGGCGGTAATCGCTCCACGGCTTCGCCTCGGCCGGGCGGTTCATCGCGTCGATGATGGTTTGCTGCCGCTGCGCTTCGTCGAGCAGGGCGTTTAACGCGGCCGGATCCTTGCCCGTATCGTGCGCGACTTCGTCGACCAATTTCGCCTGGCCAGGATGGTCGGCCCAGGCGGCAACAGGCGCCGCGAAACACAACGCTGCGAATACGAAAAATGTTCTTCCTGTCATGGCCACGGAGCGTAACATGCAGAAGCGATCAACTTTCCACCTTCGGGAAAAAGACCTCAGAATGCCTGCGGCGCCGCGTTTCAATCGTGCACTTTGCGGTTGGCGTGAATCGACATCAGCACGCCAAAACCAACCAGCAGCGACACGGCGGACGTACCGCCGTAACTGACCATCGGCATCGGCACGCCCACCACCGGCAACAGTCCGGCCACCATGCCGCCGTTGACGAATACGTAGACGAAGAAACTCATGCCGATGGCGCCCGCCAGCAGGCGCGAATAGGTGTCTTTGGCTTCCATCGCGATCCACAGGCAGCGACCGATAATGAAGGCATAAAGCACCAGGATCGCGCACACGCCGATCAGACCGAATTCTTCGCAGAAAACGGCGAAGATGAAGTCGGTGGTGTGCTCGGGCAGAAAATCCAGGCGCGACTGCGTGCCCTGCTCGAAGCCCTTGCCGAAAATGCCGCCCGAACCCACCGCGATCTGCGATTGGATGATGTGCCAGCCGTTGCCGAGCGGATCGGATTCCGGATTGAGCATGGTCAGGATGCGGTCACGCTGATACTGATGCATGAAATGCCACGCGATCGGCACCATGCCGCCGGCGCCCGCCAGCAGCAAACCGATGCGCCACCACGCCATGCCCGAAAGAAACAGGGCGAACGCACCGGCCGCCGACACCAGCAACGCGGTGCCCAGGTCCGGCTGCTTGGCGATCAATCCGGCCGGTACGGCGATCAATACGCCCACGGTGACGATGTCTTTCCAGTGCGGCGGAAGCTGGCGCGGATGCAGATACCACGCCACCATCATCGGCATCGTCAGCTTCATCAATTCGGACGGCTGAAAACGCATGACGCCCAGATTGAGCCAACGATCGGCACCGCGGCCTTCGCCCAGCACCGCCACCACCACCAACAACATCACGCTGCCGATGTACAGCCACGGCGTCCAATTGCGCAGCACCGACGGCGGAATGCGCGACATCAACACAATGAACGCACCACCCAGCGCAAAACGCGCGGCCTGGCCGATAACCAGCGAAAGGCTGCCGTCGCCGGCGCTGTACAGCGTCACCAATCCAACGCCGCATAAGATCAGCAACGCGAACGCCAACGGCAGGTCGATGCGCGGACGCGTCCAAACCCGTCGAAAAAAACGATGAAGACGAAGGCTCAAGGTATCCAGGATCATGGCGTATCGTCCCCCGCACTGGAGCTGTCCGATGCTGGCGTGTCGTCTTGCGGTAAGTCCTCCGGTCGCGATGCGGCGGACGACGATGCCGCTAGGCCCGACTCTGGCAAGGGCGTGTTCGGCGGCACGGCACCGCCTTGCGCGGCGAGCCACGCATCGAGAATCTTGCGTGCGATCGGGCCGGCATCCTTGGCACCCCATGCACCCGCCTCCAACACCACGGCCACCGCAATGCGCGGATTTTCGGCCGGCGTGAAGGCTTCGAACCAGGCGCGATGGCGCGCAGCGAGATAGGCGGTGTTTTTGTCCTCGTTGTACGCATCGGTCTTGCGCGAGAAACGCTCAGCGGTACCGCTCTTGCCGGCGATGCGATACGGGAAGCCGTCACCCAGCTTGGCACCAAAACCGGTGGAGGTCGGGTCGTTGCTGTAGATCACCAGCTGCATCCCCTCGTTCACCGCTTCCCAATCCTTCATGTTCTTGATCAGCGACGGCCCGGTGGGCGGATTGAGCAACGGCGACGGCGACTTGCCGACCTCCGCCGTCGACATCACCACATGCGGCGCATAAGGCACACCGCGGCCGGCAAACGTTGCCAAAGCATGCGCCAGCTGCACCGCGGTGACCGACCAATAGCCTTGGCCGATACCGGTAATCACCGTTTCGCCGGGATACCAGTTCCGTTCCTTGGGCGAATGTTTGGCCTTCCATTCGCGCGACGGCAGGATGCCGGACACCTCGCCGGGAAGATCGATGCCGCTGGGATGCCCGAAGCCGTAGCTGCCCATGAACTCGCTGATACGGTCGATGCCCAGATCCAACGCGAGCTTGT
>Ga0335072_10016499_pt1 | contig 10469 bp, 11 predicted proteins | sample Lox_Sample_21_FD_206725 | JGI IMG/M metagenome (GOLD analysis project Ga0335072, IMG submission 206725) | Soil microbial communities from Loxahatchee National Wildlife Refuge, Florida, United States - Lox_Sample_2.1 | ecosystem: Environmental > Terrestrial > Soil > Wetlands | place: USA... | reverse complement strand
GAAGTTTTCCAGGAACTGTTCAAAGTGATGAAGCTCTCGTGGGGCGAGGAGCCGTTCTCATTCGACGGGCGCTATTACAAAGTTCCGATGCCACCCGAAGGGATGGAATGGTTACCGCATGAGGCGACCGCGCGTTATGGTGCGCCGGGCGAACTAGACGAGCAGAACCGCCTGCGCAAAATCTCGCCGGTGCCCAAGACCTATCAGAAGCCGCACCCGGATTTGTTCATGGCGCTGACGACATCCGAACAAACTATTCGCTGGTCGGCACGGGAAGGAGTGGTGCCGCTGATTTTTCTGCCGTTTCCCGAACTAGCAATCAAAGGCGCCCAGTTCTATACCGATGAAGCGGTGAAGGCCGGACGCACTTTCCGTCTCGGCGAAAATATCGGATTGACACGGCTCGTCTATCTTGGGAACACTCGCGAGCAGGCTTTGGAGCGGGCGCAGAATGGTGCGATCTTCTTGTTTCGCCAGTTTCACGCCAAGTTCATTCCGCAAATTCCGACTACGATCGAGCCATTCATCCAGGCTGGACTGGCGTTTACCGGAACAGTCGAGGATGTGAGGCGGCAGATGGTCGACGTGCAGGAGCAGCTAAATCCTGAATGGTTCATGGTTTTGTGTGATCAAGGATTCTCACCACTGCATGAGGTCAAAGAACAGCTGCAAATGTTTGGTACGAAGATCATGCCGGAGTTCATCGGCTGACGGTCCTACGATTCGTTGCCAGTTGCGCGTCGACAAAAGAGGTGGCGGAGTTCGAGCCTTTTATCTCGCACGCTTCCAGTAGATTGAGCGGCGTAGGTTGGTTAGATCAGTTTCATGCGAATTGGACCGCGTTGTATTGTTTTCGCGCTAGCTTTGATCTGGTGTGCGGCGTTGAAGCCTTCCATTCTTTCCGCTGGAGGACCGGACCTGAAGCCGCCGCAGGTGACGGTGAACTATATCTTCCCGCCGAGTCCGCTGATACAAGACCGCCGCACGCGCCTATACTATGAAATGGCCGTCACCAACTACATACCGATCGCTTATCGGCTCGAGACGGTTGACGTTCAAGCCGGTACGAAGGCCTTTTCCTTCACCGGATCGGTACTAGAAGGCATGACGCGGACAGCCGGAGTCGCGGGTGACAAAGCGCATTCTCTGGAAATAGGCGCAGGAGGCACGACTATCGTTTTCGTTGCGCTAGAGTTTGCGCATCCGTGGGAAGTGCCCGGCGTGATAAACAATACGCTGCATATGCGGTCGCCCGATGGGGTTGATCATGCGTTAGCCATAACTCCGCTGGACGTTATCAGTACGCCGCCGATCGTAGTCGCGCCACCGTTGCGCGGCCCCGATTGGCTGGCAGGCGATGCGGCCAACAATCGGCCGGATGCGGCTCATCGCCGAGCCGTTTTACTTGATCACGGCCAAGCATATATCGCGCAGCGTTACGCGATCGATTGGGTGAAATACCACATAGTCAATGGCGAGGGTGTGACTTGGTCAGGCCCCGAAGACAAGAACAGCAGCTACTTCTGTTACGACGCTCCTATCTATAGTGTCGCGAACGGCAAGGTTGTCGAGGCGCTCGACGGGATACCTGAGAACGTACCTCATTCGGGTAAAGTTTCCATCGATGTCAATTTCGCCAATGCCGCGGGCAACCACGTCGTAGTGGACATTGGCTATGGCCTCTACGCACTATACGCCCATATGCGGCCAGGTACGCTGCGGGTCAAGGTGGGAGATACGGTAAAAGCCGGCGATTTACTTGGACATGTCGGCAATAGTGGGAATTCGACCGAACCGCATCTGCATATGCATATCGACAATCAGCCGTCGTTCCTGGCGGGTCAAGGCGTGCCGTACGAGTTTGACCATTTTGAGGCGAGCGACACTGGCGGCATAACTAACGGTCCGCACGATCGGATGATGATCAAGGGCGTTGGCGGTACGACGCAGCCCTTCACCGATGATTATCCAGCAGCAGACGCAGAGGTAACATTTCCTCGGGCAACCGACGAATAAAGGAGGTTTCGTTTATGCCTCAGACTGAATATAACAAGCCCCTTCCTTTGATTACTTCGTTGAACAAGCCGTATTGGGACGCGCTGAAGAATCGCGAGTTGCGCCTTCAGCGCTGCGATGAGTGTGGCAAGGTATGGTATCCGGCAGCGCCGCTCTGCCCGCAATGCTGGTCGCGGCGTTATACGTGGGCAAAGCTGAGCGGTTATGGACGAGTCAATTCGTGGGTAGTGTTCCATCAATCTTACTATCGCGGCTATGACGGCGAATTGCCTTACAACGTTGCGGAAGTTGAACTCGATGAGGGTCCCAGGCTACTGACTAATCTTGTGGAAATAGCCAATGACCAAATCCGCGCTGGGATGACGGTCGAAGTGGTATTCGACGACGTGACCGGTGAGATAACGCTGGCGAAGTTCCGGCCGCGATCCAGCTAGCCCGGAGAGGCATAGGCAATGGACGCCAGAAGGATTGCTGGCGTAGTTTTCAACGTCGTTATCTTCGGCGTGTTGCTATTCGGTCCAGCCGGGACACTCAACTGGTGGCGGGCATGGGTCTTCCTCGGGGTCGTGCTGATTGCCACGGTTACAATGATGACGACGGTATTTCGCGGCAACGAAGAACTACTGAAAGAACGCTTCAAGCCGCCGATCCAAAAGGATCAGCCGCTGGCCGACAAGATTGTGCTGATGGTATTCGTCGCGCTCTTTTTCGCGCTGATCGTGATGATTCCGCTCGACGTCTTTCGTTGGCATTGGCTCGCAGGTCCGGGAACGGTTGTGTCGTGGCTTGGGCTGGCATTGTTCGCAGGAGGTTGGTGGCTAATAGCTATATCGTTGAAGACGAATCCATTTGCAGCGCCGGTGGTAAAATTACAGGCTGAACGACGCCAGACGGTTATCGCCAGTGGGCCCTATCGCTTGATCCGGCATCCGATGTACAGCGGCGGGGTGTTGCTAATGATCGGAATACCGCTATGGCTGGGCTCGTACGCCGCCGCATTGTTTGCGGCTGTTCCGATCCTCGTGTTGGCCCTGCGAATCATATTCGAGGAGCGGTTTCTGCAGCGCGAACTGAAGGGCTACACCGAATACGAGGCTAAAGTTCGGTACCGGCTAGTGCCATTCCTTTGGTAACGGAGGATCCGCTTCAACGCCGGCTCACCGCGAAAGTCACAGCCGAGCGATAGAGTTTAATCGCTGATCTTGAGCGCGCCTGACGGGCAGGCGGCCACGGTCTTGCGAACTTGATCGTCGGAAGCGGCAGCCGGATCGATAACGAATTTGCCGCCTTCGACCTTGAACACCTGCGGCAGGCCTTTGACGCAGTTACCCGAGTGGATGCAACGGGCGCTGTCCCATTGGACTTGCAATGCCATAGTGGTGTCTCCTTGTAGGTCCTAGCCGCTACTTATAGACGATCGGCGTGGCGGCATGTCAATCGCGGCGAGGGACGTTTGCCAGTCTATGCGTCATCGCCTAGGATATTTGGCGTGGCGACGCCCAGGAGGGTTGGGGGATGAACGGAGCGACGACGGCGCCGGAGAACAAGCCGATTGCGGCGCTGACTTATCTTTTCGGCCTGATTACCGGACTAATCTTCCTTAACATCGAGCCCTATAATCGCGATGATTTCGTGCGGTTCCATGCGCGGCAGTCGATTGTTTTTTCGGTCGCGTGCATCGTGCTGTGGGTCATTTTGTCGGTGTTTATCGCGATTCTACCTGGCGCCCTCGGGAATCTGCTCGCATTTATCGGACGAGTAATCGCCTTCCTGCTCGCGGTTTACTGGCTTTTTCTAATGTACAAAGCGCTGACCGGCGAGCGTTATCGAATTCCACAGCTGGCAGATTGGGCGGATAGCGTAGGCTTCTAGTCGCGAGTTTAACCAAATTCCACACTTTCGACGCGAATTCCGGCTGCCTCGAAGCGAATCACCAGTTGGCATCCGGCGGTTTTGAGGGTCAGAGCGTAGGCGCCGGGGCCGCGCGCAACTGCGCCTGCGTGGTCAAGGGTCTGTCCTTGTAATTGGGCAAGCGCGCTATTGAGGGCTTCGATAGAAGCCGCAATCTCGCGTCCCTTGGGAGTCCTTTGAAAGAGCGACCATAGTGCCAGTTCGGCGCCGGGACCGTGGGCGGCGCGCACGCGTCCGCTGGTCAGCGCGATTTCGGTAATGGCGCCGAGGCGTGGGGCTAATTCCTCGGGAACTTCGAGAGTGTCGATAGCGGCGCGGAGTGCGGCAAAGCTCGCGCGCGAAGGCGAATCGGGCGTGGCTGCGAGAAAGGCGTCGAGTTGCGGAGCGAGCGCGTCGCGCTGCAACCGATCAAGCTTGATGGGTTCGCCCGGAGTCATCGGGCTTGCGGGCTTGCAGACAAGCTCAGCCGTGGTGGCCGTTGCCGTTTGTACCATGACCGAGCAACGCCGCCAGTTCGTGCTCAAAGCCGCCGGTCTCAATGGAACAATGCATCCCACATTCCTTTGGCGCACCGGTTTCCCACCACCAGCGGCCGGAGCGCGGGTCTTCGCCGGGCTTGATTGCGCGGGTGCATGGGCCGCATCCGATGCTCGGGAAACCTTTGTCGTAAAGCGCATTGTACGGAACGTCGTTGGCGCGGATGTAATCCCAAACTTCCTCTTCGGTCCAATCGGCGAGCGGGGCAACTTTGACGATGCCGCCGTGGTCGTGATCGATTTCGATCTTGCGGATATTGGAGCGGGTGGCCCATTGGTCGCGCCGCAGTCCCGTTACCCAGCCGTCGAAGTTCATCAGGGCGCGGCGCAGCGGGAGCACCTTCCGCACCTGGCAGCAGAGCAAGCGCAGATTAACGTCGCGATAGAAGAGATTGTTGCCGTGCTTGGTGACCATCTGCTCGACGACACTCGTATCGGGAAAGAAGACCTCGGTACGGATGCCGTAGCGTTCGCGGATCTGGTCGATGACATCGTAGGTCTCTTGCGGCTGGCGACCGGTATCGATCGTGAATACACGGATGCCCGGATCGATGCGCCAAGCCATATCGATGAGAACGCAACCGTCGGCCTGAAAGCTGGAGCAGATACCGAGGTTGCGGCCGAATTTCTCGATCGCCCAGGCGATGACTTCCTGCGGCTCCTTGTCGTCGAGTTCGACCGCCGCTTCGCCTGCTTCGAGCTCGTCCATCAGATTGCGTTCCATATGCGCTTCCATTGCCAATCCTTACGATCCTCACGAATGAGTCGTGGGCCTTACGCTCCGACCTCAGTTGCAGCCGCAGTCCCGTTGCCAAGCGCCACCAGCGTGTTGTCAGGGGTACGGACACAGAATTGCGTGAATGATTCGCCGGCCTGGCGGTGCTCAAGATAGCCAGCGAAAAGCCGTGCGACCGTATCTTCAACTTGCAGCGACGGCACGCGGCGCAAAACTGGCTTGCCGATAGCGGCGTCCCGTCCGAGGCCGCCGCGCAAGATAACGTCGAAGGCTTCGAGTGGCTCGCCCTTGGGGCCGCGGCCAGTCGTGCCTTGGAGGCCGATATCACCGGTCCAATGCTGGGCGCAGGCGTGCGGACAGCCGTCGAGGTTAACCTTGAGGTCGGCAACCTTATCGCCGAAATCGTTGACCAGCCGATCAATCACGGTCGCGAGCTTTTCCTTGGTCGGCGTCACGGCGTAGTTACAATGCGGGTCGCCGATGCATCCGATGGAAGCAGCGAAGAGGCCATTGACGTTCAGCGGAAAGCCAATTTCGCCAATTCGTGCAATGGTGTCGTCCAGCCGATCTTGCGGGATATTCGCGACGATGAAGTTCTGGCGGCGGGTGAGCCGGATATCACCACCGACCGCTTCGGCCGCGTCGGCGATTTCACGCATCTGAATACCGTTCATCAGGCCGAGACGCACCGGGATGCCGACGTAGAAGCGGCCATTTTCCTTCTGCTCGTGGATACCCATATGGTCGCTTTCGGCGTCCGGCAGGGGCATATCGGCCAGCGTCTCAAGCTGGAAGCCCAAGCGCTGTTCGACCAAGCCACGGAAGGCTTCGACGCCGTAATCATCGATCATGAACTTGAGGCGAGCCTTGACCCGCGAGATGCGATATTCGGTGGTGAGACGCCAGACGTCGAGGATCGCGCGGAGCGTGGGGATGACCTGATCACGAGTGATGAAGACGCCCAAATGGCGTGAGAGGCGCGGGGTTGAGGATTGTCCGCCACCGACGCGAACAGCGAAACCCTCGCGGCCATCGTTGACGGTCCCGACCAGCGAAACGCAGTTTATCTCGGGGGCGTTGCACTGGAAGCGGCAGGCAGCAATTGAAATCTTGTGTTTGCGTGGCAGATCGGAATATTCGCGATTGCCATAGAAGAAACCGGCGGCTTCGCGAATCAGGCCGGTGACATCGAAGAGTTCGTCGTGATCGACACCGGCAACCGGGCATCCGGTGATATTGCGAACGACATCGCCGCATCCACCGAGCGTGGTTAGGCCGGCGGCTTTCAGCCGTTCGTGAATCACTGGGAAATGGTCGAGCGTGATGTAGTGTAACTGGATGTTCTGGCGAGTGGTCAGTTCGCCCTGACCGCGGCCAAAGTCCTCAGAAATCGCGCCGATAGTCCGAAGGCCTTCGGGCGTCAGGATGCCGCTCGGGATCTTCACGCGCATCATGAAGGTGCCGATTTTTGGCTTGTCGTGGTACATCCCGAACCACTGGAGGCGGACGATGTCTTCCTCGGGGAGCTTTTCGTACGGAGTCTCGACCAGGCGGTTCCATTGGTTGGTTAGCTCGGAAGGAAACAGATCGTGCTTGAGGCGCTCCACGGTATTGCGCTTGAGGACGAGTTCCCAAGATGGCGGTTCTCGCTTAGGCACGTTGTAAGATGCTCCGAAGGGAAAGGGGTCTCGAAAGTTAAAAGTAACTTACCAGACCATTTTGGTCAACTACTTACATGAGTAGATGAGTCAGCTATTTATGTATTAAGCTGGCCGTGCTATTCGTTAAGCCAGCCATGAAATTCGGTGTCGGCGTCGATTACTGCCTCAAGGCCTTGATTATGCTCGCGGAGCGTTATCCGAACGTGCAGCCGCAGCGAGTCGAAGAGATCGCAATGATGCAGAGTATCCCCGAGAACTACCTGCGACGACTGCTGATCGAGCTAAAGCGTGGCGGATTGGTGGCGAGCCAAAAGGGTCCGAACGGCGGCTACCTGCTGGCGCGCCATCCGGCGAAAATCACAATGGCCGACGTGGTACAAATCGTCGAGGGAGATTACGTGCCGGTCGAATGCCTCGAAGAGGCCGGTGGTTCATCACCATGTCAGCGCGGCGAATCCTGTCCCATGCGGACGGCCTGGTGCGAGATTCGGGACAGCGTCAACGCGATCCTGGAGCGGACCACGCTGCAGTCGCTGGCCGAACGGCGCAAGAGCGCTATCCACTTCCAGATTTAACCTGTCGCCCAACAACGGCTCCGTCCCAATCCTAAGGCGGGATGCTTGCGCCTCGCACCGGCGCTTAAAACAGGGCTATGGCGGATCGGCGTAGGAGCGCTATTCACTCGCGGATGTCGACTACGCCTCTCGGAGCCTACCTTTCGGTTGTGCGCTAGGCGCGGCCATAGACTGGCACGACGGCGCCTGAAGTCACCTGATTCTGCTCCGAACTAAGAAACGCCAAGGTGCGCGCAATATCTTCCGGCTTGACCCAATTCTCGTGCTTGGCCTTGGGCATCGCCTTCCGATTAGCCTCGGTGTCGATGGTGCTGGGCGCGATGGCGTTGACCAGAACGTTATCGGCGAGCACCTCCTCGGCCAGCGAGGCGGTGAAGGTTTTGATCGCGCCCTTGGCGATCGCGTAGGCGGCGAACTCGCCCGCGCCGGTGAGGCCGGTCCGTGAACTGACAGAGACGATGCGGCCGTATTTGTTTTTCTGCATCACAGGCACAGCAGCGCGGCATAGCAGAAACGTCGGCTTGAGGTTGATATCGAACATCGCCTGCCATTCGGCAAGCGAGGTATCGGCTACAGTCTTGAAGCCCCAGAAGCCGCCGATAAGGTTAATCAAGATATCAACCTTGCCGAACTTGCTGGCCGCTTCTTCAACGAACTTCGCCACCTGGCCCTCGTCGCTGACGTCAACCTTGCTCAGCCACGAACTGGAAGCCGGGAAGCGATTACCCAAGCGTTCGTTGAACAGCGGCACTTCGGCATCGACAATATAAGGAACGGCGACTTTCGCACCGTGCGCCAGAAAATGCTCACTGACGGCGCGTCCAAGCGCACCGGTTCCACCAGATATGATTGCGACACGATCTTTGAGTAGTTCCATCGGCAGACCTCCCGGGGACGGCCATCAATTCAGAAGTTGATGCTTCGCAGCGTAGGAAGTTTAGCGGTCCGCGTCCAGTCCAAGGGGGCAAAATAAAGGACATCCTGCCGACGCAAGATATTAGTGGCCGTCTGGGAAAAAGAAGAGGCAGGCAGTGGGGAGCCTGCCTGCCTCGGTAGGCGATGAGGCCGGGGGAGCGGACCTCATCGCGCGGAGAGGGCTTTAATTTTCCTGGGTGGTGCTGGCGCCGGTCTTCCAGTTCGGGACATCGGGCAACGCTGCGGCCGCGGCTTCAGCGGCATCGGCGGCGTGATCGTACTGTCCGACCTTGAAATCGCGCTCCGCGTCCAGATAGTCACTCTCTGCGGTCGGACTATAGAACGAGGCACGCTCGTCGCTACGGAGGCGGTCGCCGACTGTATTCAACTCGGCCTGGACTTGATCAGGCGTCGGCAGCACGACCGCGTCGTAGATCATTGAGTCGTGAGCTGTCGTCGTAGCTCTCGATTGACTCTGCGCGGAGACTGCTACGCTGAAGAATCCGATGGTAGTGACTGCGACCAAGGCTGGCTTGAAAAAACTCATTGCCTATCCTCCCTAAACCTGCCGTCACCGTTCGATTCCGAATCGATGCGGCTGCGATAGAGGGGTACAAGCTAAGCTCGTGCCAAGGACTATAAGAGAATCAAATAGAGTTTGCGATCACCGGATTAACTAATCAATTCAAATACTTACGATAACGAAAATAGTAATGAATGAAGATCCGTGAGACTGCTGGTGAAAAGCATTTCGCGACAGAGGCAAAGCCTTTCTTGGCGAAATGAGAAAGGGCCAGAGCGATCAGAGACCAATCCTGAGGCTCAAAGCCACATACCGGCAGGGCTCGCGTGGAGACTCATAAGACAAAAGCCCGTCGCGAATTGATACTGATAAAATTTGTGATCGGACGTAGCGTCAGAGTGAAGCGGGCGGCGAGATTAGTCAGTCTCGCCGCCCACTAGTCAGTTGGTTTTAGTATTTATGGTCAGGCGTCGTAATACAGTGCGAATTCATACGGATGGGGCCGGAGCCGAATTGCGCTTACCTCATTCGCCATCTTATAGTCGATCCAAGTTTCGATCAGGTCTTCAGTGAAGACGTCGCCCTTGAGCAGGAATTCGTGATCTTTGCGCAGGTTGTCCAGCGACGCCTCCAGCGACGGCGGCATGCTCGGCACCTCAGCCAATTCGGCGGGCGTCAGCGCGTAGATATCCTTGTCGAGGGGCTTGCCCGGATCGAGCTTGCGCTGAATTCCGTCGAGACCCGCCATCAGCATCGCGGAGAACGCAAGATACGGGTTGCAGGTCGGATCGGGGAAGCGAACTTCGATACGCTTCGCCTTGGGCGACGGCGAGTACATCGGGATGCGCACCGAGGCGGAACGGTTGCGGCTCGAATACGCGAGGTTAATCGGCGCCTCGAAGCCCGGGACTAAGCGGCGGTAGGAATTGGTGCCCGGATTGGTGAAGGCTGCGAGCGCAGGCGCGTGATGCAAGATACCGGCGATGTAATGCATCGCAGTTTCAGACATACCTGCGTAGCCATTGCCGGCAAACAACGGAGTATCGCCCTTCCAGATACTCTGATGGGTGTGCATGCCGGTGCCGTTATCGCCAAAAATCGGTTTCGGCATGAACGTCGCGGTCTTGCCGTGGCGGGCGGCGACATTCTTGACGATGTATTTGTACCACATCAGCCAATCGCCCATTTTAGTCAGCGGCTGGAAGCGCATATCGATTTCCGCCTGGCCGGCCGTGGCGACCTCGTGATGCTGCTTTTCGACGCGGATGCCGACGCCTTGCATCACCAACACCATCTCGGTGCGGATATCCTGAAGGCTGTCGGTCGGAGGCACCGGGAAATAGCCCTGTTTGTTTTTGACCTTGTAGCCGAGGTTAGCTCCGCCAGTTACAGCGCCTTCCCTGCCGCTATTCCAGATACCTTCGTTGGACTCGATGAAGTGATAGCTGGATTGCTGATTGGTATCGAAACGAACGCCGTCGAAGATGAAGAATTCCGGCTCAGGGCCGAAGTAGGCGATATCCCCGACGCCGGTTGATTTCAGATAGGCCTCAGCCTTACGTGCGAGATTGCGCGGGTCGCGGGGATAATCCTCAC
>Ga0335072_10016497_pt1 | contig 10469 bp, 7 predicted proteins | sample Lox_Sample_21_FD_206725 | JGI IMG/M metagenome (GOLD analysis project Ga0335072, IMG submission 206725) | Soil microbial communities from Loxahatchee National Wildlife Refuge, Florida, United States - Lox_Sample_2.1 | ecosystem: Environmental > Terrestrial > Soil > Wetlands | place: USA: Florida... | reverse complement strand
GGCGCCCCCCCCCCCTCTTTTCTAGTGCCCTAAGGCTTGCAATGATGGAATAGCAGTTGTGAGTAGACAGGGCGAGATTGGAGGACAGGCGGGGTCAATCTTTGTGCAGCGTTTGCTTGCAGGCGGGGCTATATAATCCCTCTGTACTTCCTGCTTTGAAGACTTAGCTTAAGAAATCTTTATTTTTGTAGCGTTCCCAAGACGTTCCCCTTTGCCCACATCTAATTTTTTCTCAATGGCTACTGTTGACTTAAATCACGTCCAATTTTGGGCCCCCCCTTCAAACCTAATCCTTTACAAGCAGCGCACTACTTCATCACAGAGCAAGGGCAGGTCTATCTGCACAAACAGCTCTTAAAACCAGCTAGCACCGCTGCATAACAAAGCAGATCAAATATTCAAACGCAACAACCAGTCCAAATCTGCAATTACAGCAGCTCAACACCAAGGGATGACTTTGCAGTTAGAGCTCAAGGTACGATCAAGAGAGACTCTTAGAAATATAAGCCTATCTAATCTGTTGTAGGAGTCGCAGGCCGCAATAACAACTCCACCAACTGCAACAACAATGCAGACGACGACTTACCATCGATCGAAGAGATCCTAGGTCTGATTTTGTACTAGGGAATCTCGACAGGAGGAGACCAGAATGCTAAAGCTGCCCTGCAAAATCTCAGTAAGCCAGCTCTCAACACAAGTAGAAGTCGTATTGGTCCAAAACAGTCAAAATTAGATAATAGTGCAGGCGACAGCTAGGGCACCCAAAGTATGCGCAACGGCTCTCTACTGCTATAGCAAGCAGTCTCCTAACCGTACACAGACAGACTAGTGATTCTTAAAGATGACAAGCTAAATACTCCTAACCTTAAAGCCGCTACTATTTCCCTCCCTTAAGGCCCGGTTACACTTTCCTCCTCTTGTCTCTAGGGGCGGTCCTATTTTGGCTCTGACAAGATTCTATCCAGAACCTTTTGCCTAAGGGAGGAAAATTTATTTTCCGAAGGGAAAAGGCAACGTGTTACTTATAATAGTCCGCTGAACGTCGGCCTTTGTCTGGCACTTGTGGTACCGCGACCGAGGGTTAGACGTACCAAAATAATGAGGACTGTGCGGATGATAGAAGCAAATCCACAAGGGTAGATTTGAAGAATATTCTTCTATAAGTAGTCCAATGCTACCGGGAGGGGGTCATTGTTACCTGAACCTCGTCCATTGTCGGATCCAGATCCTGTGAGACAATGGACCCACTTTATGCCTTAGGCTTCGAGCTATCGGGGAAACAAAATTTTCAACTTCAAATCATTCTATTTACCCACGAGATCAATTATTCCCAAAGCCCTGCGCCGTTCCGATGGTCCACGATGTCGTGTGAAGCGGTGAGTGACTCCGCATGCTTGTCAAATTATCTTTTTCCAGTGAACTGACGTTCTCAGATTGCAGCCGCCCCTTGGGCTCGCTCGCTCTGCCGCGCGACCGGCAGCCTGTCTAGTCGATGCCTCTACATTCAACATATCGTCCGCTTGCGATGCCATCAGCACTCCCTTCGTCGCTCATTGACCACTACAACCATTGCTCGAGCAACAGTTTCGTCGAACAAAGTAACGGGGGGTCCCACCCTTGGCAACAGCCCTTGCGAAAGCAAGACACCGCAAACCCTCACGGAGAAGATCGTGCAACGCCACGCTGTTGGTCTGCTAGAAGGCAAGCTCGTTCGCAGCGGCGACTACGTTCAGATACGACCTCATAGGTGTCTCAGTCACGATAATACCTGGCCGATTGCCCAGAAATTCATGTCAGGGCCCCCCGAATCAGTTGCTTTTACAGGCTTTTCATGTATTGGAATGCAATTTTAGAGTATTTGGTTGACCAAAACAGGTCGATGAACGCCACACGAATCGAGGACCCGACGCAGCTGGTCTTCGCGATTGACCACCAAGTTCAATTGAAGAGCGAAGCCAATCTCCGTAAATACGAGTTGATCGAGGCATTTGCCAAGAAACACGGTGTAGCCTTTTTCCCCGCGGGCTATGCGATCGGCCACCAAGTCATGGTAAGCGCCCATATAGACTCCGCATTTGGGCTGTGCTAATCTCCTCAGATTGAAGAGCTCTTCGTTTGGCCAGGTACATTGTGCGTTGGCTCGGATAGTCATAGCAACATGTATGGAGCCATAGGATCCCTGGGGGTCGCCGTGGTGAGAACAGATGGAGCTTCAATCTGGGCAACGGGCAAGAGTTGGTTCCAAGTTCCTCCTGTCGCACAGGTTATGCTTACGGGAACATTGCCGCCCGGTGTGACTGGAAAGGACGTCATCCTAGCGCTCTGCGGGCTCTTCCCTGCGGATGTACTTAACCATGGTGTTGAGTTTGTTGGCTCGGAGGAGACCATGGCTAGCCTCTCTATCGACGATCGACTTACCATCAGTAACATGTCGACGGAGTGGTCTGCGACTTCTGCAATGGTATGTTCATATGTAATGATTATACTACTTCATCCATGTCTAACGTCTTATATGTTATAGTTCCCGATTGATAAGACTCTGGAGCGCTGGCTACGAAATAAGGCTACAGAGGCAGCAACCTACGAGGACCGGACGACTCGGGAGAGGCTCACACACGACAAGATCGATCAGCTCTACGCTGACCCTACGCATATCCAAGCTGATCCTGGAGCTCATTATGCCAAGAAGCTATACCTCAACCTCTCTACCCTCTCGTCTCAGATAACAGGACCCAACTCTGTGAAGATATCGACCCCGCTCAGCGAGCTTGCCCCGAAAAACATCAAAGTTAATAAGGCTTACATTGTAAGCTGTACCAACTCACGGAGCTCTGACCTGAAGGCTGCAGCCAAAGTCTTCCAGGATGCTGCCAAGGCCAGCGGCAGCAGGGAGATTCCCAAAATCGCGGACCATGTTCAGCTCTATATCGCGGCAGCTTCGACCAATGAGCAGAAGATCGCCGAGAAGGAAGGTAGCTGGCAAACATTACTTGATGCTGGCGGGATCCCTCTTCCTGCTGCTTGCGGACCGTGCATTGGGCTGGGTCAAGGCTTGTTGAAGGACGGTGAGGTCGGAATCTCTAGTTCGAACCGCAACTTCAAGGGCAGGATGGGCTCGAGACGTTAGTCCCCTCACCATGCTTGGAGATCTTCGCAGGAGATTGACTGACTGTGTTACTAGTCGCCCATGCATACCTTGCCAGTCCTGCGGTGGTAGCCGCTAGCGCTCTTAGCGGTAAGATTTCAGGTACCGGCGTATATAAGACCTCCGAGAACCTCAACGGCATCGAGTTCGGTTATGGTACTGGATCACCGGCATCCCCTCTGAGTGGGCTCGAGAGCGCTGTCGAACAGCTAGATTCTCTTATCGACCGGCTTGAGTCTTCTGTCCTCCAGGGCGACGACGCCGCAGAGGAAACGACTCGGATACTTCCGGGCTTTCCCAAGAATATCAGCGGTGAGATTTTATTCTGCGACGCCGAGAACCTTGATGTGAGAGTTCCCCCGATTTATTTCCATGGAGCCTTTCATTCTGACATTGATGTTCTCCAGACCGACAACATCTATGCGGCAAAATGGACGTATCAGGATGATATCACGAAAGAGGGCATGGCGGAGGTCTGCATGTCGAACTACGACCCAGACTTCGGCTCAGTCGCTAAGCCCAATGATATCCTTGTCTCGGGATATAACTTTGGCTGCGGCTCATCAAGAGAGCAAGCAGCAACAGCCATCCTTGCCAGGCAGATCCCGCTCGTCGTAGCCGGGAGCTTCTCCAGTATTTTTGCCCGCAATAGCATTAACAATGCGCTCTTAGGAATGGAGGTACCGCGACTTGTTGAGCGTCTTCGCGCTGCTTTCCCCTCATCGGAGAAGGTGCCGACACGGCGGACAGGCTGGACCCTAACGTGGGACATCTCCCGGAGCACCATCAAAGTGCAAGAGGGTGAGGATGGAGAATGCTGGGAGGAGAAGGTCGGCCAATTCCCAGAGAATCTACAAGAGATCATTGCGAAGGGGGGCTTGACAGAATGGGTCAAGCACGAGATTGCGAATGTCGCTGTATAGATTGTGAAAGAGTACGTGGATTGATGATCCAATCCTGGTCAAACATGTAAGAGCTTGCGGCGTTGCTCGTGACCCACCTTAAGCGAGGCGTCTTATTCGCGTCTCCCCACCCACGCGTTACTCAAAACACGCATCAAAACCCTTAAATTGGACGATTCGATCCTCTCGTCTCCTGTGCGTAAGGAGCATAAGCCAGGAGATACGTGGAGGGCTCCTGTACGCTTGATAGTTCGATCAATGAAGCGAGATGACCAAACCTACGGCCAAATCTTTGATAAAACTGGCGGGTTAACTTGTAAGCTTGAGGACGTAATTGACAGTAAAGGCATGGCTACTATACACTGAATCATGGTAAATATACCTTAATTTATAATTAATTGATTGAATAGTGGTTGAATAATAGTAAAAATGGTGGGGTAAAGTCAGGTGGGTCACGAGCAATGCCGCGAGCTCTTACTTGGACAAGTAAAAGTGTGAGAACAAGTACAACTCAGTAAACTGGGGCATTCCAATATCACAATTTCTTTCCACTGCTAGGTTGACTAATCTGTCGGCCAAGGCTCATTCATGGTCATATCTAGGTGCTGGTAAGCACCGGTGCTGCTGGCCTTGATACTCTCAATCCGTCGCAAAGGCATTGTCAAGTATGCCTCGCATCACGGATATCTAATCCTTGCTGGAGCGATTTCGCACCAGCGCGAACTTTCCTTGCACTGCAAAGACGCTCCGAGCAGTTCCAAATCTCGCGTGGAATGCGGCAACGAGGCCTCGCTGCGTAGGATCTGGCCAGTCCCTGAGAAATTGTTCTTCCTCGATGGTCCAGTGTTCCCGCGTCTTCTCCGGGATGCCTCCGGTAGCCTTCATTTTCGTCGCCATCGTTGCGAGGGCCCTTTCGGATCGACCAGTTCCAAACCTCTTCCAAAACTTGTCACATACTTCCGACCGTGTGAGACCGAGACAAACGCAATCCCAGACAAGGTCTAGTTGATCCTGGGCCCACTCGTTGCCCTTTTCACTACCAACGAAACGTTTGATCCCGCACCTCGCCTTGAAAGCTTTGCGGGAACGCTCGATGCCAAACTTTTCTCGGAAGAACTTGGGATACTCTTCCAGAGGCGTTTGATTTCCGCAGAGAACCTTCAGATAATCATCTTGTTCATCTGTCCACGGGTGCGAAGTAGCAACAACCCCGGAAGTGTCTAACTCGTGAGTATGGGCATAAGATCGATATGCCGATGTCAATCGATTCTTTGCAAATCTTGCCTCCATTGCTTTCGAGATATCCTCCCAATTCATGCCGGCTTGCAGAAGTATCTCTAAATGCTCTCGCTCCTCGGGGTCCCACTTGGTGATCTTTCGCATTGCTAGTTGATCTTTCCTCAAATGTCGCATTCGCCCAGCCAGTGACGCTTTGGTACGGTGAGGGCCGAATCTTGCTTGAAATTTCTCTATTTTGGTATCTCTCGCGAGATCCAGTTTCATGACGTAGCCAAGGTAGTCATCTTCTTTGGGATCCCACCTCCTCAAATGCTTGGTTGTATCGCCCCGCAGAGGTGAGTGCGGTGGTGGAGAGAGGGGCGGAGAAGGAGATCCTGATGAGTCCGGGGGCTTCGGCGCGGTCAGCGGCAATGGCTGAGTGAAGATTGATGTCGCCGCGGGAGCTTGAAGATCATTCATCCTAAAAGGTTCGTCGTCTTCATAGTTCAGATTGTCCAGGGTCATTTGTCGATTTGATACCCTTGTTTCCAGTCCAAGTGAGAGTGGCGAAGGTACTCGAGGTAAGCTGGCTGTGTTGGTGAGATCGCTGTCTTCGCAAGGAGCTAGCACCTCTCCGCCGGAATGTGTCTGATCAAAGTCTTGATACCGATGGCTCGGCTGGTACATTGACTCTTCCCAGAGGCGCGAGATCAAAATACCATACATGTCACAGAATCCCTTGATACCGATGCCGTGCATGCGGCCTCGAATGCCCATCTCTACGCTTCGTAACGCCCCTGTGGCACTCAAAAGTTCCTCGACCCATCTTGGGCATAGGTCCGGATTCAGTAGAGTGTCAGTAGGATGCTTACTCTGATAGCTGTAGGGGTGCGTTTGACACAGTAGCACGTTATCCGCCAAACCCTCCCGCAGAATATCGTTGGCAGTGTGGGCATCTGGAGGCAGACACCCAGTTCTGATGAACTCCAACACCCAACCAAACCGCTGTCGTAACCGGTGCTGGTCGGGTATTTTCCACGACTTGTCAAGACCGCCGATAAAAAGGGTTTCCCAGAAATCTATATCCGCGGAGACCTCAAAGTCATTGTCGAATATTATCTGATGATAATTTCGCATGATATGAGTCAAGACACGTAGAGTTGACGGACGATGTTGCGCTAATTCGCATGGCGATGACCGATTACGTCCCAGCTTCAGAACCCGGTGGGGTTTGTGGATCGTATGAGTACCCATAAGGGCAAGCACTTCGTTCGTCGAGGCTAATGCCTCATATCGGCTTACTTCAGACGGCCATTCGTATGGCTCTTCTAAGCTTACCTCAGAGATACCTTTGTCTTGTACCAAAGTATCCATCTGATCTTGCTGGTCTCCTGAGTGGCTGAGGGAGGACGATTGCCGTACCATGGGCTTTTCTTGCAGCCCATCCAGAGATAGTTCGTACTTCCAGCGCTGTAGAGGCTCGGAACGACGTGGATCCAAGAGGCAATTCCGACACCGATTCCAGACGTCTGCCAGCCGGACTAGACCACCGACTAGAATGCGTTCAGGCGGCACCCCATCCGCTAACATTTGGGAATAAACTCGATGCCATAGTTGAATCAAGTTTTGCCATGATAAAGACGGGATCGATGGGTTCGTGGAGATTGGTGAGGCGAGATCAACACCCTGTTCAACGAAAATGTGCCGCGCATAATGCAAGACGACTTCTATAGTCCGTTCGTTCAGGTATCGAGATGAACCTTGTCGCTTAGCTGACAAGCGCTCTGGTGGTGATTCTTTTGTTGTAAGTATAGAACATTCCGGAGTTTTAGGCAAGGGGATGTTACCTGTGATTTTCTCCCAGACATCTCTATGGAGTAATCTTGGCAGATATCGAGGGAAAAAGCTTTCAAGAAAAATGGGGTGGTTGTACTCTGTATATCCTGAGTGTTGGAGGAGTCCGCGAAAGTGCCAGGAAGTTTTTAACCCATTCTCCAAAGTTGGAATATGGTAGAATAGGTCGTTGTCATCTCTAGGACCGTGAATGAGACCGCTCTGGTGTAGATGTTCCTTCACGCGATGAACCTGAGCCCAGATGAGTCTCCATCTACTTGCTCGACACGAAATGAAACCAGACTCAGGATTGCGGACGAGTTGCGCGTACATCGCCATTGCTTCGGCTTTCGTTTTGTGAACCCCTTGAACACGCAACTGTGCTACCAGAAAATCCCACTGGATAACTCCCTGGTTAGACCCAACATGGACGTAGATATCTCGCTCGTGTCGCTCAACAAGGCTGATCAGAGATACAACATCTTGAGGAGACCAGCAGGTGCTCACAACCGATGTACCAAGCAATTTATTGTGCTGCTTGATTGGCAAGGCTCTATTCAGTCCTTCGCAAGCTCTTGAGGGCAACCAGGACGGCCTGAGAGACACCCCATGCTGTGATCCAGTGTAAAGGGTAGAACCGCCAGCTTCTGGCATACTGAGAGAACCTATTAGAACTATGTCGACAGTTTCGACGAGTGTAAGCAGGCACACGAAATGTCGGAGTGTGTTCCCCATTTCTGCCTTGGGGAACGGAAAGACAGACAGCACCACAAACTCTACTCTTTCGATTTCGGCGTTCGATAACCGACGATGAACATGCAAGGCCGATTTGCTAGGGGCACCCGTTCTGACTTTCGAAATCTCGTACCAGTGTTGCTGTGATCGAAGACGTAGGCCCAGAGCTCCTGTATCACTCGGCTTCACGGCAGCCGACTGTCCGATATACACGAGATCCTGCGATTCGTCTTGAGATTTGTCTTGTTCGTCTGTCCTGACCCCATGGAGAAGGTATGTGCCAACCACGTTAGGAACGGCTTTCCCACATTGTGTTAGCGGGTATGATTCGAGAATGTCGAATATGAGTTGTTGGTTACGTTGGCCTAATGCAGCCCGACAACGGTAGGATCTGACGTGTGGGTGCAGAAGAAACTCGAGCAGCGCGTTACGAGTCTTCATGTCCGAATTGGCTTGAAGCCAGCGTAGCATGGGAAAGGCAAAAGGGGAATCCGGTACGCTTTCTTCGTTGGTCTTGAGCGCCATCTCAAAGATTTGGTCGAGAATTGACATATACTGGCTGTCGTGCTCCTCGATGTTTCTGACAATGTATTCAGGAACTACCAAGGCATGAGTTAGCTTTTCCCGACATGAGCTGAAGTCGAGGGATAGGATGTTAACCAGTCAACACCGCTATCGAATATTAAAGTTGACTTACACAAATCCATTTCAGGCTTGGGCCCGCAGACTCTTTCGATTTCATCGATCAAGATGTCGATATCTGAGAGTTCCATTTTCTTCGGTGGTGGCCCAGCTGTGACTTCTTGGCTGTGGACAGATTCTCCATCATCCGCATCCACAAACCTGGCTTCTGAAGCAGGAGTAATGCCTTCATCCAGGAACTCTTCGTCCGTTGCTAGAGCTTCGACCAATTCATGCAGCTCATCGGACGCGGCTGCTAGCCGCGGCCGTGGGCGTTTGCTATGCTTCTGCTTCTTCGCGACCTCAGTGGTCACGTTCAGCTCATGCCGCCTGATACTGGGTGCGAATCCGAAATCGCTAATCGACGAACCCCAGGGCCGCGACGGTGCCGCGTTGACCGTCGAACGGGTGGTCGATGGCATTTTAAAGCAAAGATGAAGGAGTGGAGGAGTCGTCAACACAGCGAACTGAGACGAACAGAGATAGATGTAATGGCGAGAAACGCGGTTTAGGCCTACCAAGGAGAGTGCAGAGAGGGATAGTTTCCCTTAGGCGTCATTGTGAGAATTCACCAAGAACCAAAGGGAGCGTGAAGGGATTAGAACAGAGGAGAGAGAAGGGAAGAGTCGCATGTCGGGTGACAGGGTGTGGTTCAAAGGGGTTCAAAACAAAAGGTACAAAACAGTATTATTATTAAAGTCTAAGGTTCTAAGTCTCGTAAGAGACGCTGTTTATATACTGACCATCGTGGGTCAGCTGATCCAGGCGAATGAGTCACGTATCTCCTGTCGAACTGACTCGGCTGATATATATTCCGACATCGAATAATGCATACGGCGCAGGTTGATTACACAGCTGGGATAAGAAAGCACATCAGTACAAGGTTGTAGAATCTCTCAAACCACTAGGCGAAATCGAAGAACTCGACCAATATGTGTTTGTTGTTCGTGTGCGAATTGGTGAGTATAGACTGACTTTTTTAACCAGACTTCCCTAGCTAATGGGAAACTCTAGATAAGGACACTGAAGAACGAACATCCTATATTGATATCAAATCAGAACTGTTGCGAGATATCTTGAGAACGGTTCTCAAAGAAGTTCATGGGATTAATTTGGGGGAAGACAAGCCTACTGTATAATCCTTCCTTCCTATTCATGCGAAACAATACCTAACTCAAAGTAAGGTTGAGGCAAACCTCCTATACCACTACCTTCCCGAACTTGAATCGCATCGATGCAACCTGAACGATGACCCACTTGATGATGACTCGCCTAATGATGATTCGTCTGATAATGCTCCTCTAATGATGGTTCGTCCAATGATGATTCGCCCAATGACGATTTGCCCAATAGTTCGCTTGATGATTCGCTTAATGCAATTCGCAAGGAGCATCTCGACCTCTTAATCGAACATATTAAGACAACCTATGCCCCTACAACGCACAGCCTCTTCTCGCTCCGAGAGATTAAGGAGATTACATATAATCTACTTTGGGCCCTTTTCAAGCCTGGCGAATTAGTCTATACTACTTGTATTAGCACCAAAAAGGCTCGATGCGTTATTTATGATTCTGGTGAAGAAAAGACATCAAAACTTACAGGGAAATTGTGACGGAGCTGGGGCGGCCCAGGCGTCCTCCGTCAGGTATATATAGTAGAATAGCGAATAAGATTTCTAACCTTATTCTTGTGCCTTTTGGCCCGTTGGCCGAGTGGTTAAAGCTATCACACCGCTTGTCGCGGCACTTGGTCCGTGTCCCGTCACAGAAATACTATGTATGGAGTGCCGGTTTCTCGATTTTAATAGTAAAATGTTTAGCGAAGTTTCTGTTACGGACCGCAAACCAGGTAACGGTCCGCAACGGCCCGGGTAGGGGCCCAGAGCTGCCCTTACGGATGGGGGTTTACGGGCGGTTAGCTATGGCCCGTTAGCACTTGGTTTACGGACGGCCCGT
>Ga0335072_10016496_pt1 | contig 10470 bp, 5 predicted proteins | sample Lox_Sample_21_FD_206725 | JGI IMG/M metagenome (GOLD analysis project Ga0335072, IMG submission 206725) | Soil microbial communities from Loxahatchee National Wildlife Refuge, Florida, United States - Lox_Sample_2.1 | ecosystem: Environmental > Terrestrial > Soil > Wetlands | place: USA: Florida... | reverse complement strand
CTGGATCCGGCCACGCTGGTAACCGGTTTCCATGGCGCCGAGCACCCCTCCCCGCTCGGAGATCCGTTCGAGCTCTTCGAGGACGGCTTCCTCGACCAAGTCGGTGAGCTGTTCGACGACGAAGCTCCCCTGGAGCGGGTTTTCGTTTTGGGCCAGCCCCCATTCGTTGTTGATGATGAGCTGGACGGCGAGCGCCCGCCGGAGCGATGCCGCTGTCGGGGTGGTCACCGCCTCGTCGAAGGCGTTGGTGTGGAGGCTGTTGGCATTGTCGTAGACAGCGCAGAGTGCCTGAAGCGTGGTGCGGATGTCGTTGAAGGCCATCTCTTGGGCGTGGAGGGAGCGTCCCGAGGTTTGGACGTGGTATTTGAGGCGCTGCGAGCGCTCGCTGGCCCCATAGCGGTCGCGCATCGCGATGGCCCAGATGCGGCGCGCCACACGGCCTATGACGGTGTATTCGGGATCCATCCCGTTGGAGAAGAAAAATGACAAGTTGGACGCGAAATCGTCGATACCCATGCCGCGGGCAAGGTACGCCTCGACGTAAGTGAAACCGTTGGCGAGCGTGAAGGCGAGCTGCGTGACGGGGTTGGCTCCTGCTTCGGCAATGTGATAGCCCGAGATCGACACCGAGTAGAAGTTGCGCACGGAGTTGCGCACGAAGTACTCCTCCATGTCGCCCATCACGCGTAAAGAAAAATCTGTCGAAAAGATGCAGGTGTTTTGTCCCTGGTCCTCTTTCAGGATGTCCGCCTGGACGGTCCCTCGCACGTTCGAAAGGACAAACGCCTTGATTGTGCATGCTTCTTCGTCGTTCGGCAGGCGGCCGTGCTCGGCGGCGAAGCGGGCCAGGGCCTGGTCGACGGCCGCATTGAAGAACATCGCGAGGACTGCGGGTGCAGGCCCGTTGATCGTCATCGAGACCGACGTCAGCGGGTCGCAGAGGTCGAAGCCGCTGAACAGGGCCGCCATGTCGTCGAGCGTCGCCACCGAGACCCCGGACGTGCCGATCTTGCCGTATATGTCCGGTCGGGCGTCCGGGTCGCAGCCGTAAAGGGTGACAGGGTCGAAGGCCGTCGAAAGCCGCGTGGTAGGTTGCCCGTCCGCAAGGAGGTGGAAGCGGCGGTTGGCCCGTTGGGGGCCCCCCTCCCCGGCGAACATGCGAGTCGGTGGCTCTGCCTCGCTCCTAAAAGGGAAAACGCCTGCGGTATAGGGGAACCTCCCGGGAAGGTTCTCCCCCCTCAACCACCGGTAGATGTCTGCGGTGCCCGTGAAGCGGGGGAGCGCCACCCGCGGTACCGGCGTCCCGGACAGCGACCGGCGCGTGAGAGGTACCTGTTTGGTGGTGCCGTTCGCGCAGACCTCCATTTCGCCGGCCGAGTAAGCCCTCGCCGTAACCGCCCAGCTATCGGCGAGCTCGGTCGCGGCCGGGCTCACCGCCGCTGCGGCTTCGGCAGCCAACGCGGCCAAGCCCTCGATCCGGCGGCCCTGGCGGCTGGCGAACTCTGCCGCGGCCGCGACGTTGCCGGCACGCCGCAGCAGCTCGGCTTGCCTTGCCGTCTCGGCGTGGTACCCGCGGACGGTGGCGGCGATCTCGGCGAGGTAGCCCTGGCGCGCCGGCGGGACGACCGATGGGGCGCCCGGGGCAGCTTTGCGCACGGCGGGGGCCGCCCGGACCGGCCCGGCGGGGGCCGTCCGGACCGGCCCGGCGTCGAGCCCCTTGCCCGCCAGGGCCCCTAACAGGTGGCGGTAAAGGGCCGTGACGCCTTCGTCGTCGAGGCGAGAGGCCGTTGTGGCGAACACAGCCAGCTCTTGGTGGTCACCGCTCGAGGCCTGGTGGCTCCGTGCCCGTTGGCGGCGCACGTGGCGAAGCGCGTCGGCGGAGCCCCGGCAGTCGGATTTGTTGACCGCCACCGCGTCGGCGAGCTCGATCATGTCTATCTTTTCGAGCTGCGACGGTGCCCCGAACTCGGGCGTCATCACGTAGAGCGAGACGTCGGACACGTCGACGATCGCCGAGGCAGCTTGGCCGGTCCCCGGCGTCTCCACGATGACGAGGCCAAAACCGGCGGCGCGGTAGGCGTCGATGACCAGGCCGGCGTATGGCGGGACTTCAGCGGAGGCGTTGCGTGCAGCCATTGACCTGAAGAAGACCTCCGGGGAGCGGACAGCGTTCATCCGGATGCGGTCGCCGAGGAGCGCCCCGCCCCCGCGGCGCCGGCTCGGGTCGATGGCCAGGACGGCTATCCGGAGCGGACCGCCCAGGTCGTAGAGGGCGCGCCTGATCAGCTCGTCGGTGAGCGACGACTTGCCCGAACCCCCTGTCCCGGTGACCCCGAGCACCGGGGCGCGCCGTCCCTGCCTGGCACGTGCTGTGATTTCTTCCCTGAAGGCTTGGGGGAGCGTGCCGCACTCGGCGGCCGTTATCACCCGGGCGAGGACGTTGCTGTCACCCGCATAAAGGCCCTCCAGCGAACGAGGGAGGCGGCATGCGAGGTCCGTATCGCATTCCTCGATGAGGAGGTTGACCATCCGGGCCAGGCCGAGCCTCTGCCCGTCGGCGGGCGAAAAGATGTGGCTGGCACCGTAGGCTTCGAGCTCGGCGATCTCGCTTGCGACGATCACGCCGCCGCCTCCCCCGTAGACGCGGATATCTGGCCTGCCGGCTTCGCGCAGCTTGTCGAGCAGGTACTTGTAGTACTCGACGTGCCCTCCCTGGTACGAGCTGACAGCCACGCCCTGGGCGTCCTCCTCTGCGGCCGCCGTCACTACCTCGTCCACCGAGCGGTTGTGGCCCAGGTGGACGACTTCGGCCCCTTGGGCTTGCAGGAGCCGGCGGATGACGTTGATGGCCGCGTCGTGGCCGTCGAAGAGGCTGGCCGCCGTTACGAACCGGACGGGGTGCTTGGGGATGTGGAGCGCCGGTGGGTCAGCTGGCTCCAGATGGGGTGATGGGGTGACCTGTGCAATCGGCGCCGCCGGGGGGCCCAGGGGAGCCACCGTGGAGGTCATAGGATATACAATAGTCCAATTTCCTACAATCTGCTCGGTCAGCCTTCTTCCCCCGCGTCCCGACGGGAGCGGCGCCGCGCGACGAGGGCTCAGGGCCGCGCTTTGAGAGCGGCTATCAGCCTCGGGAGCACCTGGTGGACGTCACCTACTATCCCGAGGTCGGCGACCTGGATGAGGGGCGCCTCGGCGTCGGTGTTGACCGCGACGATGTGGCGTGCGTCCTTCATGCCGACCAGGTGCTGGGTCGCGCCCGAGATCCCGAAGGCAAGGTACACGTCGGGTTTGACCGTGCGGCCCGTCTGGCCGACCTGGTTGGCGTACGGCGCCCAACCGGCGTCGACGATGGCACGCGAGGCAGCGGGCGCACCCCCGAGCAACCGGGCGAGCTCCTCCACGAGGGCGTAGTGCTCGGCGCCGCCGAGGCCGCGGCCCCCTGCTACGACGACCTTGGCGTCGTCGAGGCTCGGCCCCTCGAGCCGCTCGACGTGGCGCGAAACGACCCTGGCAGCTTCGGCCTGGCCGAGCTCGGGCGCTTGCGCGCCTACGACCTCGGGTGCCGCCCGGGCGGGCGACGTCGTGGCGCCGGGGGCGCCAGCGGCGCCCAGCGGGAACGACTTTGCCTTCACGATGAAGATCCCTGCCTGCGCCCCGCTGAAGCGAGCGCGCACGAGCTCCCGGCCACCAAAGACGAGGTGAGTGCTTACGAGGCCGTCCCCGACCCTTTCGATGGCGACGGCGTTCGCGATGACGGGTAGAGCGGCCCGCGCCGACAGCCTTGCTGCGATGTCCCTGCCCTCGTAGGTGGCGGGAGCGAAGACGGCCTCAGGCGAGCTCTCCTCGACCTGTTGCGCCAGGACCGAAGCGACGCGTGGTGCCGCCAGCAGGTCGCCAAGGTCGCCGATCGTAACGACTTTGTGGGCCCCCATTTCTCCCAGGGCAGCCGCTGCTTGCTCCGACCCCTTGCCCCATGTGACGGCCATCACTTTGGCGGCGAGCGAGCTCGCGCCCGAGCACAGCTCGAGGCTGTGCGCCGTGACCGCGCCGTCGTGCTGCTCGGCGACTACGAGCAGGGTGGTCACGACAGCACTCCCCACTCGGTCAGCACCTCGATGACCTTGCTTTCGGCACCGCCCTCGTCGGTCATCACCTGGCCGCCCCTGCGCTGCTCGGCGGGCTCGACGGAGATGACCTCCTGGCGTGCCCCGGCGGCGCCGACGAGCGATGGGTCGATGGCGATGTCCGCCAACGAAAGGACCTCGACCGGCTTGTTCTTGGCGCTCAGGATGCCCTTCAGCGATGGGTAGCGGACGTCGACCACGCCGGCGGTCACGCTGAGGACCGCAGGCAAGGGGCAAAGGACTTCCTCGTAACCCTTGTCGGTCTGGCGCTGGACGGTGAGCGACGAACCGTCCGTCTCGGCGTGCTTCGCGTACGTGACGGCCGGTTGCCCGAGAAGCTCGGCGACCTGGGCCGGGACCGTACCCGTGTACCCGTCGCTCGACTCGGTCGCGGCGACCAGGAGATCTGCCCCGGCACGACGGGCAAGTGCTGCCAGTACCCGGGCGGTCCCGAGAGCGTCGCTGCCGGCAAGGCGTTCGTCCGAAACGAGCAGGGCGCGTGCGGCGCCCATCGCGAGCGCGGTCCGCAGGCCAGATGTAGCGGTGTGGGGAGCCATGGAGAGCAGCACGACCTCACCGCCCCCGGCCTGTTCGGCCAACCTGAGCGCGATCTCGACGCCAAAACTGTCGGCCTCGTCGAGGACGCTGTCGTCGCCGCGTTCGAGGTTGTGAGTTTGTGGGCTCAACTGAGCCGGCGCGTCGGGAGCCGGGACCACCTTTACGCAGACCGCGACGTTCATCGGGTCAGCGTAGCGGTGACCCGGCGGGCTGCCTCCCCATTGCTGATGCCCGAGCAGGGCGAACTACCCTCCATCCATGGCGTTGTCTCGGCGTGGCCGGCCGGTTCGGGCCCGGTCCTGGCCGAGGTCGCAAAGATGGACAGGAGCAGGCAAGGTGCGCGCCCTTTGCGCCTCGACCTGCGCCTGTTGCCTGTTACTTGCGGCGCTTTCTTCTCAGGTTTTCGGCCCCGGCGCGGCGGGCGCACGGGCCCCAGGCGGGGCGACAGACGTCGTGGCGCCGCACGTGAGCGCCGCTGGTTTCGCCGCTCACGGGGACCTCGCTTTTATTTCCGAAGGCGCACTTTGGGTGCTCGACGGCTCCAACGGGAAGCTGACATTGGTCGCCACCTCGCAGCAGTTGCCGCGCCATCTCGAGTTTTCTCCCAACGGGAAATGGCTTGTCTACACAACAGGCGCCGGTCGCGTCTGGCTGGCGCGCGCTGACGGGAGCGGCGCCCGCCAGATCGCCGCCAACGGCTGGGGCGGCTGGTTGCCGGACGGCGAGCTCCTGGCGGGACGCTCGGTATGGCAAGTTGGCGCCGGCGGCAGGCTCGGCTTAGCCGGCACCGTCCCTCCCGGCCTCGTCGCGTGGTCCCCGGACGGCGACGGTTACGCGTTCATATCGAGCAGCCTCGTTATTTCGTTTACGAAGCCCGGGAGCGGGGTGGAGCGCCTCTTGCTGGCGAGCGGGCTGGGTGCTCAGCACACGACCTGGTACGAGGCTCCCGTGTCGTTTTCCGAACAGACCGGGGCCGAGGGCAATTTCATCGACCGCGCCTACGTGCTCCCCGGGGCGAGGGGGGCCCTTTTCACCGTCGACCCGGACATGTCGGCCTCCCTCGCCGCCGACGGGGTCAACCTCTACGAATTGACGGCCCCGGGAGCCAGCCCGCTCAACCTGGGCGTGACGGTGGGCCAGGCCGTGGCGATCGGGCCCGGTGGCGAGTTTGCCTTCACCAATGGCCCGGACCGTTACGAATGGCTGACCAAATCGGTCACTGTCTGCATGCCGGGCGAGGAGCCCTGCACCCCGGTGCCTGCTTCCCCGGGCATGCTCTCCTACGACCCGGCGTGGTCGCCCAACGGGCGCGAGCTTGCTTTTGTGGAGGCCCCGGTAGGAGAGGCAGTCAATTTCTCCCAGGGCACGGTCGCCGCTTGGTACGCGGAGCACTCCCTTTGGGTGATGCAGACAGCCAACCGGACAGTGGCCGAAGTCGAAGGCGCCAATGGGGCGTCGGCGCCCGTATGGTCGGCCGACGGCAAGAGCATCATGTACGTCGCCGGCGACGGCTTGTGGCTCGTGACCGCTCCCTCCCCGGGTGGGCAAGCAAAACCGGTGCTGGTCGCAGCGCCTCTTTTCCAGCCTGGCGACTGGCCGAACTATTACGCCCAGGTCGCCTGGTCGTCTCAGTTCGCCTGGTCGCAAGCGACCGCCGGCTAAAGCTGGCGGATTCTCGTTGCTGCCGCCACCCCCGCCCTGCCTTGCACCGCGCTACCACCGATGTTAGCGTTCTCATCAGCTTCGAGGAAATCCTTTGCCTTCGCAGAGAGGGGATGAATGGCTGAGGACGGGGTGCTGCCTCCCTCCGGGTCGGAGGGACCTGCGCGTATAAATATTGACCCATCGCGGCCGCTCGGCCGGCTCGACCGCAACGTCTTTGGCGGGTTCGTCGAGCACCTTGGCCGCTGCATCAACGGCGGGCTCTACGAAGCCGGTTCGCCGCTCAGCGACCAACGGGGCTTCCGGACCGACGTGCTCCAACTGCTGAAGCCCCTCAAGTTGTCTGTGCTGCGCTGGCCGGGCGGCAACTTCGCCTCCAACTACCACTGGAAGGACGGAGTTGGCGCCAAGTCGTCCAGGCCGGCGCGAGCCGAGCTTGCCTGGGGCGGCGTCGAGCCCAACCAGTTCGGCACAGACGAGTTCCTCGCCTACTGTGCCGAGCTCGGGGTGGCGCCCTACATCTGCCTCAACATGGGCACGGGCAACTTGTCCGAGGCGCTCGACTGGGTCGAGTACTGCAATTCCGCGACCAAGAGCTATTGGGCCGGCCAGCGGCGGGCCAACGGTCACGAGGAGCCTTACGGCGTTACGTACTGGGGGCTAGGCAACGAGATGTACGGCGAGTGGCAAGTGGGCCAGCTCTCTGCCGCCGAGTACTCCGCCCTGGCGGTCCGCTGGGCCCGGGCGATCCGGCGCGCCGTACCCGATGTCAAGCTTGTGAGCTGCGGCCTGAACGGGTGGAGCGATTGGGACCGCGAGGTCATTGAGAGCCTCGTCAGCCTCGTCGACCTGCATTCGGTGCACATCTACACCGGTTCGACCGACTACTGGACAAATGTGCTCAGCCCCCACCAGACCGAGCGTGCCATCGTGACCACATCCGCCTTGATCTCCCAAGCGGCTTACAACCAGGGCGTCAAGGTTCCTCCCCGTATCGCCTACGACGAGTGGAACGTCTGGTACCGCACTGACGACGGGGCCCTGGAGGAGCACTACGACTTCGACGATGCCTTGGCCGTGGCCACTTACCTCAATATCTTTACGAGGCACTGCGGCTGGGTGAAGATGGCCAACCTTGCACAGATGGTCAATGCCATCGCGCCGATAATCACGAGCACCGAAGGCGCCGGGACGCAACCGATCTACTATCCCTTCCTGCTGAGCTCCCAAGCAGCCCTCGACGAGGCGGTCGACGTCAGCACGAAAGCCCCTGTCGTGCCCGCACCGTCGCCCGTGGCAAGCGACCGCTGGCGGCACCGGCTGTCCGACCTGGGCCCGTTTTCTACGCTCGACGTCTCTGCAACCTGCGACGCCAGCCGCGGGCGAGCCTGCGTGACAATTGTCAACCGTGGGCTGGCTGACCTCGCCTCCACCGAGCTGGTCCTGCGAGACGCTTCCTTCTCGGGCCAGGCACGCGTGCGCGTGCTCACGGACCGCGCCGGCGCACTTTCGGGGCCGCCCGTTGCCGGCCTCGCTCAAGCCAGTTCAGACGAAAGTTGGCACGAGGCCAAAGGGGAGCGCCTCGTGCTGGACCTGCCGGCGCGGAGCTTCAGCGTCGTCGAAGCCGCCATGGAAATGGGGAATTGACCGAGCCTCTACTAAAGGACCAAATCCCGATCGAGGAAAGGAGGGCAAAAACGACGATCGGGCTCAGAAAGTAGGCCAACGCCAAGTTGGCCGGCAAATCTGAGCGACAATTTGCAGTAGCTCGTACCAGGCGACCTTCGAAGCTTGAGCGCGGGCGAATGTCTATCTTCCCGACGAGTTATGAGACGATAGGAGTTATTCTGGGATGAGACAAACCAAGACATTGACGCCCCGCCACCGTCGGGCGTTGTTCAAGAAAATGCTTTGCGGCGCAACCGCTTTGGCTACGGCGGCGTCTCTGGTGAGCTTGACACCCGTGCTCACCCCGACGGCGTCAGCCGCTTCGAGCACTGGTGGTTACAGCACTAACACCACTTCTTACTGCAAGGCCGGCGCCACGCCCGTCACCTTCTGGGGATGGGTGCCCGGGATGTACCGGATGGTGGACGTGTTCAACCAGACCCACCCGAGCATCTGCGTCGATTTCGTGACCAAAGTCGGTGGTTCGGGTGAGTACGTCCCGCTCCTCAACGCCCTGAAGGCCAATTCCGGGGCCCCGGACGTTGCGGAGATCGAGTTCGACGTGCTGCCCGAGTTCGAGACCCTTCACTACGTGGACGACCTCTCCAAGTACGGCGCCGCGATGTACAAGTCCGACTTCGTCAACTGGGCTTGGGACGAGGTCACCCAGGGGAGCCACATCTGGGCCATGCCGATGGACGGTGGCTCGATGGGCCTCCTCTACAACGCGACCTTGCTGACAAAGGACGGCGTGGCTTCCCCGCCGACAACGTGGGCGCAGTTCGCGACCGACGCCGCCACGGTCCACAAGGCAAATCCCAAGTCGTTCTTGGGCGACTTTGCCGCCGGGGACGGCCAGTGGGTGCTTGCCCTCATGCAGCAGGCCGGGGCTTGGCCCTTCGTGTGGAACGGTGGCTCAAAGGTGACCATCGACTTCACAGGCCCGAAGCAAATGGCATTCGCCAGTTACTGGCAAAACCTGGTCAACGAGGGCGTCATCGACCACGCCAACGACCCGTTCACGAGCAGCAGCCCGTTCTTCGAGGGCCTCAACAACGGCACCTACCTAAGCTGGCCGACCTCGGCCTGGGGGCCCTCGTACTTCGCCAGCTACGTCACCAGCAAGTCGTCAGGTGACTGGGTGCAGGCGGCCCTCCCAGGGAGCGCCACGTCCTCGGGCAACTGGGGCGGCTCGACCTACCCCGTCTTCAGCGAGAGCAAGCACCCCGCACAGGCCGCCGCCTTTGCGGAGTGGCTCACCGCCTCGCAGGCGTCGTGGAAGATCTCCGTGACCCCGCCGTCGCTGCTCTTCCCGACTTACAAGCCTGAGCTTTCGGCTCCCGGCTTGCTGAGCCTGACCATCCCGATGCTGAAGGGCGGGTCGTCGCTCTTCGCCGCCCCCGCCAAGTCGGCGCCGGCGATCCCCCCCATCACCTGGCCGCCGTTCATGGTCTACTACCTGAACAGCACGACGGCCTGGGCATCGAAGTTCTTCGCGGGCAAGCAGACGATCCCGCAGTACTTCCAGTTCCTCCAGAGCACCATGGTCAGCTACGCAAAGAGCCAGGGCTTCAGCGTCAGCACCTAGTACCAGACCGTGACCGGCCCGGGCAGGAGGCCACCCGCCTCCTGCCCGGTCGGCCAAGCCTGGGCAGGAGCGGTAAAGACGCGTAATGTCCTGTGAAGCGGGCCCGGACAAGTCGGCCCGTGCATCCTCCAACTGTGGGAGCAAAAGTGACGCAGGTTGTTGTCAGCGGGGCCGAGGGCCGCAATATGGCACCGCCCCCGGTTGCGACGGCAGACGTTGCCCGGAGGCGGCAGCGGGCGTTCCAGCACCGCCGCGACCGTCGCGGCCTCTGGTTCGTGATGCCGTTTTTTGTGGTCTTTTTGATGTTCTTGGTCGTCCCACTTGTCTATTCCGTCTACACGAGCTTTTTCACCACACGGATGATCGGCGGGACCGTTTTCACGGGCTTTTCCAACTACACCCAGGCGCTGGGTGACGGGGCCTTTTGGACGGGCATGGGCAGGACCTTCCTCTTTGCAGCCATCCAGGTCCCGATCATGGTCGTCATTGCCACCTTTTTCGCAACCATCTTCGACATGGGGGTCGCCAGGTTCGGCGGGGTTTTCCGGGCGCTCTTCTTCCTCCCCTTCGCGGTCCCTGGGGTTGTCGCCACGGCGATGTGGGGGTCGATGCTGCAAACCCATGTGGGCGTCTTCGTGCGTATCTTCCTCGACCTCGGCCTGCCCGACCCCAACTTTTTCGGACCGGGGCACCTGCTAGGAGTGATCGTCGTCATAGCGATCTGGGAGTGGACGGGCTTCACGATCATCCTGCTCTACACGGCCCTCAAGTCCGTGCCCCGGGACGTAGTCGAGTCCGCCATCGTCGACGGGGCAAAGTTCAGCAGGATCGTGACGCGGATAAAGCTGCCGATCATCCGGCCGGCGA
>Ga0335072_10016495_pt1 | contig 10470 bp, 11 predicted proteins | sample Lox_Sample_21_FD_206725 | JGI IMG/M metagenome (GOLD analysis project Ga0335072, IMG submission 206725) | Soil microbial communities from Loxahatchee National Wildlife Refuge, Florida, United States - Lox_Sample_2.1 | ecosystem: Environmental > Terrestrial > Soil > Wetlands | place: USA... | reverse complement strand
GACATGACGCCCGAAATGCAGGATCTTCTGCTTGGAATGGCCGATGTGGTCAGCCAGCAGCGAGGCAGGTTGCTGGCACCGCGTCGCAGTCGAATTTGACGGCAGGCTTTCGCCCCAAAGTGCCCTAAAGTGTTGATCGAAGAGCCCCGCCCGGCCGTGTCACGGCGTTGATTGCAGGGGAAAATACTTGTCCCGCGGCAAAACTCCTTTCTGCTTGCATTCCGGCGCAGACTCCGGTATTTTACTAACCAGTTAGTTTAACTATTTGGTTAAAGTGGACTCCGGCACACAAATCGCAGTATCGACAGATCGTTCGGCGGAAACGCGGGCGCGGATTCTTGAGGCAGCTCTGCGCGAGTTCAGCTCTCTCGGGTTGGCCGGGGCGCGGATGGATCAGATCGCCGCGGGGGCTGGGGTAAACAAGGCGCTGCTGTATTACCACTTCGATAGCAAGGAAAACCTCTACGTGGCAGCAATCGAAATGATCTCGGCGCGGGTTCGCGACCAGTCAATGGCGGTGTTTCTTCTGAACGCCTCGCCGGGAGAGCGCTTCATCCGCTCCACGCTGAATCATTTCGATCGGATCCTCACGCAGGGTGAGTTTCAGAGCCTGATGCAGCAAGAGATGATGCGCATGCACAGGGGAGAAGAGGCCGGTGCGATGTCGATTGTGGTGAAGCGGGTGTTCGCGCCGATGCAGGCGATGCACCAGGCAATGATGCGCGAGGGGATCGAATCGGGCGAACTGATTCACGCGGACTGGATGCAGATTCACCTGTCCGCACTGGGCGCGAACGTCTTCTATTTTCTTGCTGCGCCGGTGTGGCGGCTGCTGCATGAGTTTGAGCCGTTCGAGCCGGAGGTGTTGGCCGCGCGGCGGCGCGCAATGGTGGAGTTTTTGGGGCAGGCGGTTTTTGTGAACCGCGCACGCGGTTCGGAACTTGCGGCGAAGGTGCTGGCGGATACGCCGATGCCGGAGTTGGCGAGCTCACGATATCTGGCGGGGAGAAACGATGAACGCAAGAAATAGGGTCTTTGTAATTTTGGGCTTGCTGACGGTGGGGTCACTGGTCTGGTATCTGGTGACAGCGCGGCCACCAAGCGAATTGAAGCTGATCGGCACGGTGGATGCGAATGAGGTGCTGGTGAGCGCGAAAATTCCCGGGCGCATCCAGACCTTGAACGTGGAAGAAGGCCAGCAAGTAAAAGCGGGCGACCTGATCGCCGTGGTGGAGAGCCACGATTTGGCAGCAGCTGAGAAAGCTGCCGAGGCCAACGTGCAGAGCGATCAAGCGAAGCTCATGGAAACGGTTGATACGCAGCGTCAGAATGAGGGCGAAGTTTCAAGCGCCACGATTAACGCCGAGGCGCAGGTGAAGGCTAGCCAGGCTGCACTGCTGCAGGCACAAGCGAACCTTGCCCATCAACAAGCGGATACGACGCGAATTGTGGCGCTGGCCAAGCAGGGAATCGACAGCGAACAAGCGAAGGACGACGCGGTGACGACCCTGCAGGCAGACGAGGCCGCGGTGGAATCCGCAAAGGAAAACATCGCCGCCGCACAGGCTGCGTTGAAACAAGCGCGGGCGCATGAGTTGCTGGCGCAAGCATCGGAGCGGACGGTGGCTTCGACGCGTGGGACTGTGCAGAATGCGAAAGCGCTGGCGGATCAGGCCAATGTGGAGCTTGGCTATGCCAAGGTCTATGCACCGGTTTCGGGGCCGGTGAATGTGTTGGCGGCACGGCAAGGGGAAGTGCTGGCAGCGGGCGGGACGATTGCGACCATCATGGACCTTACACAGACCTGGGTGTATGCGCCGGTGCCGGAGACGGAGGCCGATGCGGTGCAACTGGGGGATAGCCTGCGTGTGGAGATGCCGAGTGGCGCGAGCGTGCAGGGGAAGGTGATTGCGAAGGCGGGGCTGGCCGATTTTGCCACACAGCGGGATATCAATGGCGGGCGCAAGCGCGACATCAAGACGGTGCAGATCAAGCTGCTGATTCCGAATCCGGAGGAGAAGTTCGTTCCAGGAATGACGGCTGAGGTCTTCATCCCAAAAGACAAGCTGGTGAAGCAATGACGTCGCATGCACGTACAGTCACACCGACGCCGGACCCTTTGCTAACCGCTGCGCCGCCGGCAATTCGTGTGGAAAACATCGTGAAGAAGTACGGCGACTTTGAAGCGGTCAAGGGCGTGAACTTCGAGGTGGCGGAGGGCGAGATCTTCGGGCTGCTGGGGCCGAATGGCGCCGGCAAGAGCACGCTGATCCGCATGATGACGACGCTGATTCCGGTGACGAGCGGAAAAGCGATTGTGGGCGGACACGATGTGAGCAAGGAATCGAATGCGGTGCGAAGCATGATCGGGGTGATTCCGCAGGCGATGACGAGCGACCAGGATTTGACGGTCGAAGAGAACCTGATCATCTACGCGAAGCTCTATAGCGTTCCGAGAGTCCAGCGCGAGAAGAACATCGCGGATGTGCTGGAGGCTGTGGATCTGACCAAGTGGCGCGGGGCGCAGACGAAGACCCTTTCCGGCGGCATGCGGCGACGGCTGGAGATTGCACGTGGCCTGGTCCACGATCCGCGCATTTTCTTTCTAGATGAGCCGACGACCGGACTCGATCCTGTGAGTCGGATCGCGGTGTGGGAGATGCTGAACAATCTGAAGAAGAAGCGGCGCCTAACCATGCTGATCACGACGCACTACATGGAAGAGGCCGACAGGCTGTGCGATCGAATTGCGATTGTCGATCACGGGACGCTGGTAGCGCTGGGCACGCCGGTGGAACTGAAGCAGAGCGTGCCGGGATCGAACGTGGTGGAAGTTCAGTTCAACCGCGAAGATCCGGAGTGGAAGGCCCGGCTGGAGAAGCTGCCAAATGTGTCGGAGGTGCAGTCGCAGGCGGCGGGGGTGTACCGCGTGCTGACTTCGAATGGCTCGCAGACCACCTCGCAACTGGTAGAGATGGCGAATGCGCTGGGTGAGCAACTCAACTCGCTGAGCGTAGTGAACACTTCTCTGGACGATGTCTTCGTGCATTACACGGGACGGCAATTGCGCGACGAGCAGGTGAAATCGGTGTTCATGATGCCGCCGCGTCCAGGAGCAAACTGATGAATCGATTCCTGGCCATTGTGGAACGCGAGATGCGAAAGTTTTTCCGCTCGCCGGTGTTGATGATCATGTCGATGATGCTGCCCATCGTGCAGCTGGTGATCCTTGGGCACGCGTACGGCGGGCATATCCAGGGCGCCAAGGTTGCGGTGGTGGATCACGATCACGGACCGCAGGCGGTGAAGGTGCGCGAGGCTTTCGATTCGGTGGCGGCAAACATCGCGACATTCAAAACCATCAATTACGAAGATGAGACGCAGGCGAAAGAAGATGTGCGCACCGGCAAGGTGGATGCCGCGGTGATCATTCCCGCGCAGTATTCGCGGCGAGTGTATGCGCAGGATGCGCCGAAGATCGGGTTGGTAGTCGACAATTCTGACCAGGTGATGAGCGGGAGCATCGAGAGCGAGATGCAGTCGCTGGTGGATGCTCTGAATCAGCCTGTGATCCAGGATCGAGTTGTGAAAACAATAGCCCTTCAGATCGTGGAGCTGTATCCCTACGTCGAGTACATGAAGTACCTGCTGTCGGGCTCGATAGCGCTGGCGATGTACATCTCGGTGATGATCGGCGGCGGAATGCTGTATATCGACGACAAGGCGCGCGGCGTGCATGAGGGATACCTGGTAACGCCGATCAGCAAGCTGGAACTGGTGATGGGGCTGAACGTGGCCGGCGCGGTGAAGGCGGTGCTGTCGGGCATTTCGATTACAGTGATCGGATCGCTAATGGCCGGTCTAGGTGCGATCTTCCGGCCCGGCGCCGATATCAACCTGCTCCTGCTTATTCTGGGGACGTCGCTGGCCTTCAACGGAATGATGTTCCTGATGATGGTGCGGGTGGATGATCCGCTGGTCCCGCGCGCGATGTTCGGCGTGCTGAACACGCTGCTTTTCTTCCCCTCGGGCGCGATCTCACCGGTGGCGGCTTTTCCGAAGTGGCTGCGCGGAATTGCGATTGTCGATCCGTTTACATACGCCATTCACGGCTTCAAGGCAATTCTGCTGAAAGATGGCGGATTCGTGGCGATACGAGGCGACCTCTCGTACCTCTTCTTGTTTGGCATCGGGACGCTGCTGGTGGCGACGCCGTTATTCAAGAGGACGCTGTAGGCGAGGAACAGGGATTGGGGACCAGGGAATAGGGATTAGAAATCAGGTTTCCGGCGGCGAGAAAGTTAGTCCGGAATACGACGAGGCGGCTTACTCCTTGTGGGAGGGTGAGCCGCCTTGGCGTTTTGGAGAATAGCTTTCAGATCGTATTGCGGACGATGCTGCGCGACTGTTTCAAAACAGGACGATTGTCCCCCAAAGGTACTGTTACCATCCACTCTTGTGGGAATTGATCGCGTCAGAACCTCGGGTAACATCGAAATAACGGAAGAATCCCATGAGTGCTCATGTTGCACCTGCGACTGCAAATGACGCGATAGCCCGCCGCATTGCGGAAGTGACAATGCCAACTGGCCCCGAAGAGAAAGTGGCCAAAAGAGTTCCCCTCACGTGGGAAGAAGAGGAACTTGCGTTCTACGAGCCAAAGCGCTCCGTTGCTGTTGAGATCAAGCGGAAAGCGGATGCACGGGAAGCCTTGCTTCAGCACCAGAGTCCTTACCAGTGGAATGCGCTCTGCGAAGTGATCAAGATTCGTTGCGAGAGCATCAACTCCAAGGCTCACCGGACGGTTCTGCGCACCATGGCAACCGACCGGAATCGCTTCGAGGTTCGGCGCGAAGATGATGAGGGCTTTGCGGTACAGTTCGATCCTGAGAAGAGGAAGGTCACGTTCTCGGGCAAGCCACTGGGCTACGATCGCGATCACGAGCTGGTCGTTCAGTCCCAAGACAATGTGGATACGACCGCGTGGTTTTCATCGACGACTCTGACGACCGAACAGACCGACGATTTGTCGAAGGCGATGATCTCGGTACTGATGCGGTTTCAGCAATAGTCACAGATTTCAGTCTTCAGTTCTCAGTTTTTCAGCTCATCCCTGCGGGATCAGAAGCCAGCGCATCGGCATCCGTGATCGCCAGTATGCTTTTCGGGCGGCAACCCTATCGCCTACAATGATTTCTGAGATCATGGAAGAGGACCCCATGCCGCTGTCTGGTGAAGCCATTCGATTGATGAACTACATTGATGACGTTGCGGTGACGCTGCGTCGCATTCTGGCGCTTGTGCCCACACTCCCGGCCGAAGAACGAGTCCGAATCGCCGAGCATCTGGAGCAGGCGAAGCCGAATGCCGAGGACGTAGCCAGAGCCCTGAACGCGAAGTAATCCCAAGCCAATGCAAGTTGCAATTATTGGAGCCGGGCCACTGGGTCGGCGGCTCGCGCTGGCGTGCATGCGCGCCGGATTTACTGTGCGGCTCGAAGACGTGATGCCGGCTAATCTGCATCACGCCCAGGAGTATCTGCGCCAGCAGTTGGGTCCGTCGGCGATGCCGAGCGTAGGTTTTGTATCGACGATCGAAGAAGCGGTACGCGAGGCGGACCTCGCCATTGATTGCGTCCCGGATGAGCTGGAATCGAAGCTGGAGATTTTCTGCCTGCTCGATCGGATGGCGCCTCCACGAACTGTGCTGATGACGCCGACGAGGAATCTGTCGATTGCCGATCTCGCGTCTTGCACCTATCGCGCGGAGCAGTGCGTGGCGATCGTTGCCGATACGCGGGAGCTGGCTCTTGAGACGGACAGCGAATTGAGCCAGACCCACAGCCGCGCAGAGATCCTGTTGCGAATCCCGCCGCAGGCGAGCGAGACGACGCTTGAATCGGCGCGGAAGTTTTGGGAAGGCCTGGGGTTGTCGCCGCGCTTCGAGATCGATCAGGCGGCGTAAGATGCGGCACGCAATCTATTGCCCGAGGATCTGCTCGTAATACTTCACATACTTGGGAAGCACCAGCGAGGCACAGAAGCGTTTCTGCGCATCCTTGCGGGCGGCGTCGCGCATCGCTTCGAAGCGAGTGCGGTCCCTCAGCAGGCTCACGATGCCTGCCGCCATCTCGTCGACGGCGCCGACTGGGAACAGCAGGCCGGTTAGGCCGTCCTCAATCAGCTCGGGTACGCCGCCTACGCGGGTCGCGATTGCAGGCACCTTGCAGGCCATCGCTTCCAGTGCGGCGAGGCCGAAGGATTCGAGCGAACTGGGCATGATCATGAGGTCGGCCAAGGGAAGAAGCTCGTTCACGCGATCCTGCTTGCCGAGGAAGTGAACGCGATCGTTGATTTTCAGATCGTGAGCGAGGTACTCAGCTGCGGACCGGTCGGGACCGTCTCCGACGAGAATCAACTGAGCTGGCATTTCATGGACCACGCGCGAAAACACCTTCACGACGTCGACGACGCGCTTTACGGGACGGAAGTTTGATAGATGGATGAAGATGGCCTCGTCCGGTTGCGCAAATTCAGCGCGCGCCCTTTTGCGCTGTTCGTCATCCGTGATGGGAGTATAGACATCGCAATTGACGAAGTTCGGAATGACCTCGATGGGACGGGAGATTCCGAAATCGGCGACGGTCTTGTCCTTCAAGTAGGTAGAAATGCTGGTGACGCCGTCGCTTTCCTGGATGGAATAGCGGGTGATTGGCAAATAGCTGCGATCGAGGCCGACGAGGGTGATGTCGGTGCCATGCAGGGTTGTGACGAACGGCAAGCGTCGCCCGCGGGCAGCAAGCATTTGGCGCGCGAGCAGGGCGCTTACCGAATGCGGAATGGCGTAGTGGACGTGGAGAAGATCGAGATTGCAGAACTCCGCCACTTCGGCCATGCGCGAGGCCAGAGCCAAGTCGTATGGGGGAAATTCAAACAGCGGATAGCTGGAGACAGGGACTTCGTGATAAAAAATGCCGCCGTCGCGGCCGGTAAGCCGGAACGGTTGGGAATAGGAGATGAAGTGGACTTCGTGACCCGCTGCGGCAAGTTCAATACCGAGCTCGGTGGCGACAACTCCCGAGCCTCCGTAAGTGGGATAACAGGTGATGCCAATCCGCATTCGGCCGCCTTGTGCTCTTTCGACGACGATGATGAGAAAAAAAGCATAAATCTGCCAAATGGCAGGGTTATCCCATTTTCCAAAAGTTGTACGAGGTACCAAGTTCCATATTCAATCCTATAAGATGCCCAATTCGGTTGCAGGACGCTATTTCTGTCCCATAGATCGCCCCAGTCTTCGGCCTAGCATACGGTCACTTGTTACTGATTAGTGACTACCCCGGGGCTCAGTGAACACCAGCCTATTCGGACAACCGGAGACCGCAGGCACTTCCTTGCGTTGGATCTGGCCGTTTGAGAATTCGCCTCTGATAAGAGGGTATTTCCCGGGATCAGAGCCGACGCACTCTCGCGGAACATCTCGGCCGGCCGGATGTAGCGCCGCAAAACACGACGCGAACGGTGCCGCGTGGTCTTAGCTATGGCGCGTTCCGACGATCCATTCAAGGCCACTTGTGTCGTCATCCCAGCGCGGACGCTGTGGCTGGCTAAGTTGGTTGCATTCCTCCCGATCTTCGGGATATTCGCCGCTCTATTCTGTTCGTAATGCCTGAATCGGATCGATGCGCGACGCTCTCCACGCCGGAATCAAGCAGGCGAGCACGGAAACGGCCATAAGGATCGTCGCTGCACCTGCAAACGCCACCGGATCGAGCGGGCGCGTGCCATAGAGCATGGACCGCAGCAGTTGTGTGGCCAAAGCGCTGGCAGCGATACCAAAGATCAGTCCGATCAGTGCCGGACGCAGCCCCTCGAAGAAAACAAGTCGCAGGAGATGTGATCGCTGCGCGCCCACGGCGATACGAAGACCGATATCCGGTGTCCGCTGCGTGGTCAGGTAGGAGAGCACTCCATATAGGCCGACGGCCGCCAAAAGAAGCGCCAGGGTGGCAAAGGCCAACACCAGAGTGGCTGCGAAACCCTGACTCGCCGAAGTTTTGCCCAGAATCTGGTCCATGGTCAGCGCGTTATAGACAGGTAGCTCCGGTTCGAGCGCCGAGAAATTCCGAACTGTCGTAGTCATCCTGCGATGATTATCTGCTTCTCGGAAGGAATCTTTTTCAGGGCCGCCTCATTGATCTTCAAGTGAGCCATCGCCATCTCCGGAGGCATGCGGCTGATCCAGTTATTAAGGGAGAAATCGATGACGCGCGGCGCTTTGAACATCTCAAGGAACAGAACATCGGTGTTTCCGGTGTTCTCGATGTAGTGTCCGGCTACCTGGGGAACGAACCCGACATCGTTTGCGTTGAAATCCATGGTCCGCGCTTTTCCGTCGGTCATCACAATGGTCATTCTGCCTGAGCCCTTCAGCCAGAACTGCCATTCGGAGGCGTTGGGGTGCCAATGAAGTTCGCGCATCGCGCCCGGCTTTAGTCGAACGATGCCGGAGGCGATGCTGGTGCTTACCGCGAAATTGGTTGAGTCAATGATGCGAATCTCTCCCCCCGCATTCTTGATTGTTGGCGGCATCGAGCCGGTCTTGAACGTGTATTGCTGCTGTGCGGCGACTTTCGGTCCTCCAATGGCAGCGCGGTCTGCTGCCAGGGATCCAGGCAAATTCGCTGAGAACATGTAGAGCTGCTTCCTGGGCAGCTTCGTGATGTCGCTCGAGGCGAGCCGGGTATTCTTCTGAAGTACCTCGGGCGGAACATGCGCGACGAATTCGGAGAGCAGGAAGGTGTTGTCCTCCGAAAACAGGCCCTCGCTGAAGACCAGCAGGAACTGGCAACCGTCGGGTCCCAGCCCCTGGATGGAATGGGGATACCCGGCTGGAAAGAACCAGAGATCCCCTTCGTTGACGTCGTCGAGGAACATGGTTCCATCGGGATTCATCACGCTTACACGGGCACTTCCATACTCCATGTAGGCCCATTCGTCTGCGGTGTGCCAGTGGAGTTCCCGGAAGCTTCCGGCGGTCAGCCGCATGTTTACGCCGGCAAGCTGGGTCGAAGATGGCAACTCGCGCTGAGTCACCTGGTGCGTCCAGCCTCCTTCTTCTACGCGTTTGCGTGCGAGGTCGAAGGAATACCAAACCGGTCCAATATCGCCGTGGTCAGTGGCCGGAGGCGCATTGGTGTTTGGGTTAAGCGCGAGCACGGGCCGGTTTTCAGGGCCGGGATCACTGGACGGGTGATTCGATTCTGGCTTGGTTGCCGGGGATTGTTGTGCAGCTGCCGGGACGGTTGCCAGCGCAAGACTCGCCAACGTGGTTGATCCTGCGCTCAGAAAATCTCGCCGCGACACATTTATCCGCTGCGCATCCTGGAAACTCATCGCTTTGCACCTCACTGTTGGTGTGGGCGGGCAAGATCGGCAAACGAAATCAGGCCGAGGCCGCCGTACTCCTTGATTGCCATCAGAGCATTTCGCTCGATCTCGCGTGACTCCAGCAGGCGCGTGTTGACCCTGGCGAGTTGCTCGTCCCGGTAGCCGGGATGAGACACAAACTCAAAGGTTCCCTCCGGCATTCCGTTAATGAGCGCATTCACGGTGGAGATGGTCACGCTGCCGGTGGCCAGTACGCCAACTGCGCCGTCGGTGGTGACGAAGCCCTCTTCGGCGACGATGCGGCGGAACTTGGACTCGAAGCGGCGCAGGAAGATCACCTCAGCGCGGCGCAGTTCCGGCGCATCCGCTGTCGCGTTCAGACTCCAGATCGGCTCGAACGGATTGCGAATCGCATGAATCCCGGCAGCCTTTGCCGCCTGCAAGACCGGCCGGAGAATCGAGGGATACATGTGCAGGTGCTTATGCGTGTCGACATGCGTCAGACGCAGTCCATAGCTCTGAAGCAGGGCGATCTGTGCGGCAGCTTCGGTCTCGATCTCGGAACTGCGGATGCGGAAACTGACCAGCCGCTTGATGAAAGCACCGAGGGTAGGATGGAAAGCGCCTGTGCCTCGATCGACAAGCGATGGAATGTTGCGGGGCTCCGAGACCGGAAAGCCGTCAACCAGGACGACGTGACAACCAACGCCCAGGGTCGGCATGGCCAAAGCCATATCGATGGCCTCTTCGGTCGCCGCAGCGCGCGCCATCATCGTCGCGCTGGTGAGGATCTCGGCAGCGTGAAGCTCAAGAATCGCCCGATTGACTCCGGGCGCTAGCCCGAAATCGTCGGCATTCACGATAAGAGAGGGCACGAGAATTAGCTTATCAATCCCCGACGAAAATGGGAGCCGCGTAGGAGGCAGGTGGCTGGTATCATTGAGGAAGTCCGTCTCTGTGGGCGGTTAGCTCAGTTGGTTAGAGCGCCTGCCTTACAAGCAGGAAGTCGGGGGTTCGAGTCCCTCACTGCCCACCACTCCTCCTTACTGTACCCCTGCAGCGGATTGGCCTCCGAGCAATT
>Ga0335072_10016492_pt1 | contig 10472 bp, 8 predicted proteins | sample Lox_Sample_21_FD_206725 | JGI IMG/M metagenome (GOLD analysis project Ga0335072, IMG submission 206725) | Soil microbial communities from Loxahatchee National Wildlife Refuge, Florida, United States - Lox_Sample_2.1 | ecosystem: Environmental > Terrestrial > Soil > Wetlands | place: USA: Florida... | reverse complement strand
CTTCTTCGCGATGTCCTGGTCGCTCACCGGGACGGAAATGACCTCGATACCGGACAGGGCCATGATGGTTCTCCTGTGCGTCCAGAAACGGATTGGTGGTTGATCACATGAGTGAGTGATTGCTGATTCGTATGCTCGTCGTCGCTTGCCGGTGTGAGTCCGGTCCGGGTAGCTGTCAGGAGGCCCGGTAGCAGGCTGGCGGCGTCGTCTGGAAACGGGCGGGGTCGGAGCCCAGCGTCAAGCGTCCTGTGGGGGCGTGCAACTGTGCGGTCCGTAACGTGAAGTGAAGCCTGCCGCGTCGTTACATCACCTCGCTCGTGAGAGCGGGGGCGAGGGAGTGCCGAGCCCGGAGGAGAAGGGCGAAGGCCATGGAAGCGGTGAAGATCCTGAAGGCGCAGCCGCGAGGGACTCCCCGGCGTAAGGGGCTCGGAACGTACAGATAGTGATGGCGGGAACTGGAGAGGCCCTCCCTGGCCCAGCGGGCTGCGGAGTCTTGCTGGAGCGTCGCGACCTATAACCGGTGAACCCGGGAAGTGGAAGCGGGCCGGGTGGGCGTCGGAGGTGGCCGTAGTACCGGTTGAGCCGGGCGGACAACACAACCGCCGGTGAGGGAAGGGCCACTGCTTCGTCGATGCGTGCTGATGTGGTGGAGGTGCCCGGTGAGTGCCGTTCTGGCTAGTCCCGCCGTCAGCCGAAGTTCTCGGCTGGATACGGTGCGTGCCCTGCAGCACACGCTTTACCGGACGGCCAAGGCCGATCCCGGACGACGGTTCCACGCGCTGATGGACAAGGTCTTCCGCAAAGACGTCCTGGCGCGCGCGTGGTTTGAGGTGCGCCGGAACAACGGCGCTCCCGGCATCGACCGGGCCACCTTGGCTGATGTCGAGGAGTACGGGGTAGCCCGGCTGCTCGGCGAGCTGGCCGTTGAACTGGAGGAGGGGCGGTACCGGCCGCTCCCGGCGCGACGGGTGATGATCCCTAAGCCGGGGTCGGCGGAGTTGAGGCCGCTGTCGATTCCTTCGGTCCGGGACCGGGTCGTGCAGGCCGCGTTGAAGATCGTGCTTGAGCCGGTCTTGGAGGCGGACTTCCTGCCGTGCAGTTTCGGGTTCCGCCCGAGACGGTCGGCGCACGACGCTCTCCAGGTCATCATCGATGAGGCCTGGCGGGGCCGCCGGTGGGTGGTCGAGACGGACATCGCCAGCTGTTTTACGGCGATTCCGCACGAGGAGTTGATGCGAGCGGTCGGGGAACGCGTCTGCGACCAGTCCGTGCTGAAGCTGCTGCGCGTGATCTTGCGCGCGGGAGTGATGGCCGACGGGCAGGTCAGACGTGAGGTGACCGGGACCCCGCAAGGCGGGGTGATCAGTCCCGCGCTCTGTAACGTGTACCTGCACCGGCTCGACCGGCAGTGGGATGTACGTGAGTTCGGGGTGCTGGTCCGGTTCGCCGACGACCTGCTGGTGATGTGCAAGTCCGCTCAGCAGGCCGAGGCCGCGCTCGCGCGGCTGCGCCAGCTGCTGGCCGGTCTCGGCCTGGAGCCGAAGGAGGCCAAGACGGCGATCGTGGGTCTGGAGGAAGGCGGCCCGGGTTTTGATTTCCTGGGTTTTCACCACCAGATGGTCCGGTCCCGTGGCTTGCGCGGAACCAGGGGAGTCGTGTTCCTGGCTCGCTGGCCCGCGAACAAGGCAATGCAGCATGCCCGTGACCAGATCCGGGAACTCACCGGCCGGTCGCGGCAAATGCTCGGTGTCGCAGCGGTAGTGCAGGACGTGAACATGTTCCTGCGCGGCTGGGCGGCGTACTTCAAGTACGGCCATTCCGCCCTCCGCTTCGACAAGATCAGGAACTACGCGATGCAGCGGCTGGCGATCTACATCGGCGGACGGCATAAACGCGGGCGGGCCTTCGGCCTGAACGTGGTCGCCTACCGGTCGCCGGACCAGTGCGGCCTGATCAGCCTGACTGGAATTGTCGTCCCGCCCAGGGCGAACAAGCCCTGGCGGGAAAGACCGAATACCGGCGGTGAACGGCGTCGGTGAGCCGTGTGCGGGAGAACCGCATGCACGGTTCGAGGCGGCGGGAGCAGGAAAAGGAATGACCTGGCCAAGGTCACCAGGCGTGGCACAGCCGACCGGGAAACCGGCGGAATAAAGGCCCTGGGCCCTACCGTCAGGCATCATCACCTCGCCTGCTCCCGACCCGACTAACGGCTGAGGGCGTGTCGCCAGCGGCGAATCAGGCCCAGGTATGCACGCCCTCCCGAGGCGCATTCGGCATCGGCGGGCCGGGCGGACGCCCCCGAGCCTGCCTCCCGGTCCAGATAGGCCGGCAACAGCTGCCGGAGTATCCGCGGGTATCCGCTCGCAAGAATCCGGCGGGTCAGCTGCGCGCCGAGGCCATGGAAGCCCACCTGACGCATGCGCAGCCGGGTCCCGCCGTCGACCGCTTCGAGCGTGAAGGTCACCGTCGTATCGATGGTGCCGCCCGCCCAGGTCCACACCATCCGCGATGGCGGCTCCATCTCGACGACCTGGCAGTGCACGATGCCGTCAAAGCCAGGCGCGGGCCGGGTCCTCAAGCTGAAGTGGTGGCCGACCACTGGCTCGAAGTCATTCGGCATCAGCCATGCGGCCAGCGCGCTGCTTGACGTCAGGGCCGCCCAGACCCGCTCGACCGGGTGCGAGTACAGCTGCGTCTGGTCGATATCAGCTTTCATCCGGCTCCTGTCTCAGGTAGTCGCTGAGCACGCCAAGCCGCTCCCGCCAGAATCGGTCGAGCTCATCGAGCCAGTCGCGCAGCTCCGTCAGGCCGGTCGGCTGCAGCTGGTAGTACACGTTCCTGCCCTCGTGGCGCGAGGTGACCAGGCCTGCCTCCCGCAGCACTCGCAGGTGCTGCGACACGGCGGCCTGGCTGACCTCCAGGCCGGTCATCAGCTCGCTGACCGCGAGGTCGCGACCAGCGAGCCGCTCCAGCAGGTAACGCCGGGTGGCGTCCGCCAGTGCTGCGAACCGGTCGGCTGGTTGCGTCGTTCCGGTCGGCTTCCTTGGCCGTCCAGGCCGGTTCGCCACGTTAGCAATTCTCATTAGTTTTTATTTAAGTGTCAACCGCAGACCGGAACCGGGCGTGAGCGGCGGCTGCCAGCGAGACCGCCCAAGCCCGGCCGGGCTCATCGGGGCGCTGGTTCCACCGGCCAACTGACTCAGACGGTCGTGCCCGCCGCTAGACACGCCCCGCCAGCGGCTTTAAAGTTGACTGTATGGTCAGTCAGCCTGAGATTGCGTCCGCCCGCAGCGCTTCTGTCATGCCGGTCGCCTCCGTCGCACCGGTTACCTCCGTCGCACCGGTCAGTTCCGTCGCTTCGGCTACTCCCATCGCACCGGTCACTCCCGCAGCGCCGATCGACCCAGCCGGCCTCGCCCGGTCCCTGCGACCATTCGGCGAAAGCCTCATGCTGCCGAGGGCTGCCTACGTCGACCCGGCGATCTTTTCATGGGAACAGAAGCACTTCTTCGACGGCGGCTGGAGCTGCGTGGGCTTTTCTGCAGAGCTGGCCAATCCGGGTGACCAGCGGGCCGTTCCCGTCGGAGGAGGCAGCGTGCTGCTGAGCCGTGACGATGACGGCATCCTTCGCGCCTTCGCCAACACCTGCAGGCATCGTGGCCACGAGCTGCTGCCGTGCGGCGGCTCCGCCCAGCGCCCGTCGATCGTGTGCCCGTACCACTCGTGGACCTTCGAGCTGGACGGCGGACTCAAGACGGCGAAAGGCTTCAAGGGCACGCCCGGCTTCGACGACTCACAGTGGGGCCTGATCAGGCTGCCGGTCACCGAGTGGCACGGCCTGATCTTCGTGGACGGCTCGGGTAAGGCGACGCCGATGCAGCCCGCGCTGGCTGAACTCGACGAGCTGGTCGCGCCCTACGAGCCAGAACGGCTCGTCATAGCAGGCCGCCATTCCTACGACGCTGCCGCGAACTGGAAGATCCTCACTGAGAACTACCACGAGTGCTACCACTGCCCGATGATCCATCCCGAGCTGTGCAAAGTCAGCCCGCCGCGCAGCGGTGAGAACTACCGGCCGAGCGGGCCGTGGGTCGGCGGATGGATGGATCTGCGTGAGGGCATGGACACCATGTCGCTGGACGGCAGCAGCCTCGGCGTGCCGCTGCGCGGGCTCGACGCGACCGGGCTCCGCACCGTCATCTACCTCAACATCTTCCCCAACGTGCTGCTCAGCCTGCACCCCGATTACGTCATGACGCACCGGCTGACGCCGCTGGCCGCCGACCGCACGCTAATCGAGTGCACCTGGGCGTTCGCGCCTGAAGCGCTGGACACGCCGGGCTTCGACCCCGGCTACGCGGTCGAGTTCTGGGACATCACCAACCGGCAGGACTGGGGCGCCTGCGAGTCTGTCCAGCGCGGCCTGACCTCGGAACACGCGGTGCCCGGCCCGCTCTCCCCGGACGAGGACGCGGTCTACCAGTTCGTAACGCAGGTGGCTCGTGGTTACGCCGGCCAGCCGCCATGGCGCCAGCCAGCCACAACGCAGCCCGCGGAGGCTGCGGCCGTCAGCTAGCCGGCAGCCGGTTAGGTGTGTCTTCTGTTCCAGACCTGGAACGCCCGCTTGCCCGACTCGGTGCGCTAGGAGGGCGCAGCGTTCATATCGTTAAGTTAAGTAGTCATTCAGTAGACCTCTTGACAGAATCGTACCCTGCGTGCCTAAAGTCGCATTAGTTCACCCTATATAGACTAGGGAGTATAAGTGCGACATATCCTCCCAGTTGTGCTGATCACGGTCGGCACTCTCGCTACTGGCGGCGCAGCGCCTTGTCTGAGCCAGGCGCCGCGCGCCCGGCAGGAGCGAGGCATGCGCCGTGGCTAAGCACTCGGTTTACCCGCAGGACGCAGTTTTCTTCAGTTGCGGCCACTGCGGCGCTACGCACGATATTGAGGAAATCCGCCGCAGCCTTTACATCTCCCACCGCACTATCCGCGACTATCTAAGGCCTCGGCGCAAAGACGGACTCGGGCTCGGAGCGCGGCTCGCCCGTCGCGCCCTGGCCAGGCGGCTTATCCGGTCGCTTTGGGGGAACTGACGAGCCCGAGGTAACCGTCCGCGTCCGGCCAATGCCAGTCGGCCGGACGCGGACGTTCCCGGTAGTTAATGGTTTGGGATCTCGCGCGGCAGCGCCAGCACCAGCGCCAGGGCGACGATCACGAAACCTAGGTTGGCAAGCAGTGCCAGCTGAGCACTGTGCGTGAACGCGCTCGCGACTGCGTGCGGGCCTGGCGTGAACTTCAGGCTGCCGAATAGCACGGTGCCAATGATCGCGATGCCGATCGCGGTGCCGAGGCGCTGCGAGGTGCCGAGGATCCCGGCCGCTGTGCCCGCCTCTCGACGTGGCACCGTGGCCAGCACGAAGTCCTGGTTGGGCGCGATGGTCATGCCGGTACCGAGGCCGGCCAGCAGCAGCGGGCCGACGAGATCCCAGCCGCTCACGGCTGGTTCGGTCAGGTGGACGACGAGGACGACCAGCGCGAGCCCGATCAGCAGCAGCGAGCAGCCGAGCACGAGCACGAGGCGGCCCAGACGGGCGGACAGCTTGTCGCTGTTGGCCGCGGCGGTGAGCGTGCCCAGCGAGTACGGGGCGATAACGATGCCGGTGATCAGGGCGGAGTGCGCCAGCCCTTCCTGCCACAGGATCGACAGCGTGAAGAAGATGCTGCTGAACCCGCCGAAGAACGCGATCGCGAAGACAGCACCCGCTGAGAACGAGGACTGCCGAAGCAGGCTGGGCTTCAGCAGGGGGTCACCGCCGCGGTTGTCCACGCGCAGTTCCCAGGCGGCGAGCAGCGCGAACATCACGACGCTGCAGCCGAAGCAGATCCACGTCCACACGGGCCAGCCATCTTGCTGGCCCGCTACCAGCGGGATCAGCAGCAGGAGCAGTCCGCCGGTGAGCAGGCCGAGTCCGACCGGGTCGAAGCCGCGCTTGGTGCGGGCGCTCGCGCGAGGCAGTCGCCACGCGGCCATCGGGATCGCGACGGCGCCAATGAACAGGTTCACCAGGAACACCCAGCGCCACCCGTCCTGAGTGCCGACCCCGGCGATGATCAGCCCGCCGAGCAGCGGGCCCATCGCGGTCGAGACCCCGATCACGGCGCCGAGCACGCCGAACGCCTTGGACCGGGCTGGCCCGGTGAACGAATGCTGGATCGTCGCGCTGATCGCCGGGAAGAACAGGCCCGCGCCCGCGCCTTGGACGATCCGGGCTGCCACGATCTCGCTCTGGCTCTGCGAGATGCCGCACGCAACGCTGGCCAGGGTGAAGATGGTGAGGCCGATAAGGAACAGGTTCTTGTGCCCGAACCGGTCGCCTGCCCGTCCGCCGGGCACCAGGGCCAGGCCGTAGGACAGCGCGTAGCCGGACACGATCCACTCCAGGCTGGCCGGCGAAGCGTGCAGCCCGGTCCGGATGCTAGGTAGCGCGACATTAACGATCGTGGTGTCGAGCAGGGCCATGAAGGCGCCGACGAGCACGATCGCGACAGCGCGCCAGCCGTGGCCGTCAGCGGCGGGGGACTGGGCCGCCGCAGTGGTTTGACCGGGCGCGGTGGCTTGGCTGGGTGCGGAGGCATGGCCGGCGGTGGTGGTTGCCTCGGGACCTGGGCGTGCCGGCTGCCGGTCGGCTACCGTCGGCGTCGGCTGACCTGCCGACCCGGAGTCGGGTGTGGTCATCGTGGAGTTCCCTTCGGGTCGGGGTCCGTCAGGTGCTGCGGTCCGCCGATACCTTGGGCGAAGTCGGCGGCGATTTTTGGTACTCGGGCGGCGACTTCGCGGTGCCAGCGGATCTCCGCCTCGGTCCGCGCGATCAGGTGCTGGATGATCAGCCGCTCGGCCTCGTTCACGTACGGGTCGGCATGCTCGGCGGCATGGCGCTGCGTGTCCAGCTGGACTCTGAGAGCGCCGATGCGGTTCTGCACGATCTGCTCGAGGTCTTCCTCGGGGATGCTGCGCGACTGGGTCAGCGCCAAGTCGAACGGGTCGTGGTGGCGATCCAGCTCCCGCAGGGCCTTGTCGTGGATCGCAGCCAGCGAGCGACGTCCCTCTGGCGTGATCTCGTAGACCGTTCGCTCGGGCCGGTTGCCGACCTTCTCGGTGCGCAACTCGCGAATCAGGTCCTCGTTGGCCAGCCGTTTGAGCGCTCCGTAGACCGATCCCACCTGGACGTCGGAGTAAGTCTCGGCGCGGTCGGCGAGCGCCTGCTGCCGGATCTGGTGCCCGTGCAGTGGTCCGCTCGCGGCGAGCGTGCCAAGAATGAACAGCCTGATTGATGACACATGATTACTCTTACACGAGTAATCAGCTAAGAGCAAGTGCACGACGCACGCTTGTGGATCGGCTGGTCGGAGATGAGGCGCCGGCTCCCTGCCGGTGCTTGTGGGCGGCTCGCCTTCGACAAAGCGGTCAAATCGTCGAAGCGACGGCTGTCGTCGTCTCCGGCCGCAGGGGCTGTCATCGCACTTTTCACGGATCCGGTGCGGCCAAAACGCCACAAACTAGGCGCAGGAGCGTACCGGAGCCGTGAAAAGTGGACGCAGCCGTGGGCGATCGCGCACGCTTTGCGTGCTATGGCCGTTTGCTGAGCCGTGGTGTTGCGCAGGCCACGGAGGTACGGGCCGAGCCAGCCGTTTCGCGTGGGTTGACTCGGCGTCCGTGGCTGCCCGCGGCTGAGCTGTCGGCCAGGCCGCCGCGAGTCGGGCTGACCCGGTGTCCGTGCCTGCCTCCGGGCCGTGCGAGTCGGTCAGGCTGACGATTGCCGCAACCGGTCGCGGATGCGAAGGCGGCTCGGCGAGGCTCAGCCGGCAGCGGATCGCGGTTGCGAACTGACCCGCGTTCACGAGCCGCGTCGGCATATCTGTGCGGACCGTCGTGTTGACAAGCTTGCTGCGGCATAGCCTGTGCGCAGCGACCCTTCGAGCGTGAGGACCTGCTACGTGAGCCTGCGCGACATTCCTGTGAACACCCTCGCCGGCCAGCCGTCGTCGCTTGGCGAACTGGACGGCAAGACGCTGCTTATTGTCAACGTCGCCTCCAAGTGCGGACTTACCCCGCAGTACACGGGGCTCGAGGAACTGCACGAGCGGTTCGCCGACCAGGGTTTTGCGGTGGTCGGCTTCCCCTGCAACCAGTTCGGCGGGCAGGAGCCCGGGAGTGCCGATGAGATCGCCGAGTTCTGTTCGGCCACCTACGGTGTCACATTCCCCATGTTTGAGAAGATCGATGTCAACGGCCCGGAGCGGCATCCGATCTACACCGAGCTGACCGCCACGGCCGACGCCGACGGTGAGGCCGGCGACATCCAGTGGAACTTCGAGAAGTTCCTCGTCGGCCCGAATGGTTCAGTGCTCGCACGCTTCCGGCCGATGACGGCGCCGGATGCGCCCGAGCTTGTCGACGCCATCGAGGCGAACCTGCCTGGCGCCTGACGGCGACCGGCTCATTCCGCGATCGTCGCGTGCACGAGGCACTACCCCGGGCGATCACTGAGCGATGCTCGTGAGCGCGGCCATTGGCCGTCTGGCCGTAAGGGCATGAGTTACCGATCGTGGCCCGAAGAGGGGCCTCGATCGGTAACTGACGCCCGTTAAGTCGTGCGGACCGGCGCGCGTCTGCAATGGTGGCCGTAGAGCGTGGATCCGCTAGGCGGGCTGTCGTCGCGCGTCTATTCCTGGGTACTCCATGCAGGGAGGCGTCGACCGAGACGGATCGGCTGGCGCGCCGCCGCGAAGAGCAGTCCGTGCTTGCGCCCCGGCCGCGGTCCCGCACAGGCGGTCCCGCACAGGCGGAGCCGGAGGGTCGGACAGAGCGTGCGCCTGGCTGGCAGACTGCTGCCGTGCCAGGAGGACTTGACGAGCTTGTCGCGATGATGCCGTTCGCTGCCGATCTCGGCATCAGTCTCGAAGAGGCTAGCGCCGACCGCGTGGTTGCGGCGCTGCCGTGGGCTCCGCGCCTGTGCACCACGAGTGGCATACTGCACGGCGGGGCGATCATGTCGCTCGCGGACACCGCGGGTGCTCTGGTTGCGTTTCTCGGCTTGCCCGACGGAGCCACCACTGCCACGGTCACGTCGACCACGCAGATGTTCAGGCCGGTTAGCGCCGGGACGGTGCGGGCGGTCGCGGTGCCGCTGCACCGGGGCCGCACAACCGTCACAGTGCAGACCAGCATGCGCGACGATGCCGGAAAGCTCGTTGGGCAGACGACGCAGATCCAGGCGGTGCGCCTGCCCGGCTAGTTCGCCGCGGCTAGTTTTGCCCGACCCAGTTCTGGTCGGCCCCAGTTGCCCGGCCAGGCTTGTCGCCGCCTGCTCGTCGGCGGACTGTCGTGGGCAGTGGGGCTGCCGTAGACGGCGGACTGTCGTGGGCAGTGGGGCTGCCGTAGACGGTGGGCTGCTGCGGAGGCTGGGCTACTGCGAAGAGTGAGGCTGCTGTGGCGAATGTTGCTGCTGTTCAGTCTCGGGCTGCCCGAAGCGTCCGCCCTGGTCAGGCCAGTGAGCGGGGCCCGCGCTTGATCATCTGATCGGCGATGATTGCGCGCTGGACCTCGCTCGTCCCTTCCCAGATCCGCTCCACCCGGAGCTCACGGAAGAAGCGCTCGGCGACGTTCTCGCGCATGTAGCCGCGGCCGCCGAAGATCTGCACTGCCCGGTCGGCAACCCGGCCGGCCATCTCCGATGCGTACAACTTGGCCATCGAGCACTGGGCGTGCTGGACTTTGACGTCAGCGCCGGCGTCGATGCCGCGCGCGGTCTCGTAGACCATTGAGCGCGCCGCGAACAACTCAGTCAGGCAATCGGCCAGCATCGCCTGGATGGCACCCAGGTGCGCAATTGGCTGGCCTTGTACTACTCGTTCCCGTGAGAAGTTGGTTATTTCCTCGACCAGCCGCTGGGCGCCGCCGAGGCAGCGGGCAGCGACCATCATGCGCTCGAACCGAAACCACTCGTAAGCGAAGCTCATCCCGTCGCCTTCGGCGCCGACGAGGTGAGTCGCCGGCACACGCACGTCGGTGAACGCGACGATCGGGTGATGGTGGCTGATGGTATGGCTATAGGCCGGGGTGCGGACCACGCTGATGCCGGGGCTGGGGAGGTCGACCAAAAGCATCGCGTGCTCGCCGTCATGCTCGCCGCCAACCAGCTTCCCCTGGAAGAACGCGTAGTCGGCGGAGTTGTAGGAGGTGACGTGCCACTTCTCGCCGTTGAGCAGGTAGTCGTCGCCGTCCCTGCGCACAGTGGCGACGATCCCGTCGACGTCTGAGCCGGCACCCTCCTCGGTGATGGCGTAGCACTCTTCGCGCTCGCCACGCACGGTCGGCAGGACGAACTTCTCCAGCTGGTACGGCGTGGCGACGGCAGGCAGCCAGGACGGCGGAGTGGCGACGACCCAGGCCAGCGCGTTGGTAACCC
>Ga0335072_10016491_pt1 | contig 10472 bp, 13 predicted proteins | sample Lox_Sample_21_FD_206725 | JGI IMG/M metagenome (GOLD analysis project Ga0335072, IMG submission 206725) | Soil microbial communities from Loxahatchee National Wildlife Refuge, Florida, United States - Lox_Sample_2.1 | ecosystem: Environmental > Terrestrial > Soil > Wetlands | place: USA... | reverse complement strand
GGCACGCTGGTTTGGAGTCCGCTGGGCTGGGGACGGCTTACCGGCAAGCTGCGCCGCGGGCAGCCGGTGCCCGAGGTGAGCCGCCTGCACAAGACCGCAGCAAACGGCCCTCAGGTGGACACAGAGTATCTCTATCGAGTTGTGGACGCACTGGACGCCGTAGCCGCCGAAACCGGCAAGACCATTCCACAGATCGCGCTCAACTGGCTGTTGCAGCGGCCCACGGTCTCGTCGCTGATCGTCGGCGCGCGCAACGAGGAGCAGCTCCGGCAAAATCTGGGCGCCGTGGGCTGGAACCTGACCGCCCAGCAGGTGGCCGCGCTGGACAAGGCCAGCGAGACGCAGCCTGTCTATCCCTACTGGCACCAGCGGCAGTTCACAGAGCGCAACCCGATTCCGGTGTAGGTCCAGATGCAAAAGCCGGAGCCATGCCGCGGGCCGTCAGCCGGGTTAGCGGCCCGCTGTACTCGGAAGCAATCCCGGCGGCGGAAGACCACCCAATGATGCTGTGATTCGACGCATCGGGCAGCGGGTGGTTTGAGTTCTGCGCACAAGCGCAACCACCCATGGCCAGCGCGAGGAGGTGCGCACGGAAATACAAGCGCGTCCATCGAAGAAGACTTTCCCAGCCAGATCCGGCGGTCATTCAAAGGGGATGATCCACCCTCGCGGCGATCCGGTAGCACGCAGGAACAAATCGTCCTTCTACCGGACGGCCGGCGCTGCCTCTGACAGGTAAATCTCCACAAAATCGAGGTAGTTCTGCGCGTATTCGAGAATCAGGGCGCGGTCTTTGTCGGTGAGCTCGCGGCGCATCCTGGCGGGCACGCCGGCCCATAGCGTGCGCGGCGGCACCACGGTATTCTCCGGCACTACTGAACCGGCGGCTATGATGGATCCGCTCCCGATGCGGCAGTTATTCAGCACGCGCGCGCCAATGCCGATCAGGCACTCGTCCTCGACTACGCAGCCGTGGACGGTGGCATTGTGGCCGATGGTTACCCAGTCGCCCACGCTGACTGAGTAAAGATTGCGCTGGCCGTGGAGCACGGCGCAGTCCTGCACATTCGAGCACGAACCCACCCGGATGGAGTTCACGTCGCCGCGCAGAACAGCGTTCACCCACACCGAGGAGCGGTCGCCGAGGACCACGTCGCCCGAGATCTGCGCCGAGGGGTCGATATAGCAGCCGGCGCCAATCTGGGGCAGCTTTCCCTGGAAACTGCGGATCATGAAAAACCTCTTGGTAGAAATTTTACGCGGCTGAAAACCTGCGGCCAATCCATGCTCACGAGCCGGCTCAGTTTACCCGAAGCAAACGATTTTACGGCAGAAGCTCGTTGCATAGGGGCAATTTTAGCCATGAAATCGAAGCCGATTGCGGGTTAAAGTAGTTTTTCAGACCACAACTCAAGTATGATATTCACAGCCTTTCGGCAGGTTTGGAGGTGGAAGTCGTTGGCAGAGGTTCGTGTACAGGAAGGCGAACCGCTCGAGAATGCGCTGCGCCGGTTTAAGCGCAAGGTACAGCAGGAGGACATCATCAAGGAAGTCAAGCGTCACTCCTATTACCTGAAGCCCGGTGAGAAGCGCCGCGTCAAGGCAGCTTTGGCGCGTAAGCGGAATCGCAAGAAGGCTCGCAAAGAGCAGGACTAATAAGGTCTAATCTTTAACTGAATCGCCGATCCGAGCGGCTTCCACTGCAAACCCCGGTGGAAGCCGCCAAAAATAGATCAGTAACGATCGGACGGCATGTTCCACTATTCTTGGCTGGCTTGTTAATCGCTTAGCGTTTGCTGGGCGATTTGTAGTTTTTGCCTCCCGTTTGCAGCGGGAGATTGACAATCACCGCTTGCCTTTTGACGCGGTCCGGGCCCTTGTTGTCAACAAGAACGGATACAGGGAACCGCGACCGGCACGCCACATTGCTATGGCCGATTACGGTGCGCCTCCCTGTTCGGGGAAGCCTGGCCATGGAATTCACAGATCGAGTCTTGAAGTGCAGCGACTGCGGCGCCGAGTTTGTCTTTACGGCCGGCGAGCAGGTCTTTTTCCACGACAAACAATTTAAAAACGACCCCAAACACTGCAAACAGTGCAAGGCGAAACGGGCTCGCGGCAATCCCAGAGTGCGGCCGGAAACCCGCACCACCTGTTCCGAGTGCGGGCTGGAGACCACCGTCCCCTTCAAGCCTACACAGGGCCGCCCTGTGCTTTGCCGCACCTGTTTTCAGAAACAGGGCCACGCCTCAACGGCTTCTAGCGCAGCGCAACACTGAACAGCAGATCGTCACCAAAGGCCACCGGATACCCGGCCGTGCGGACCAGTGTGGCCAACTGGGCGTAGTGTCTCTGGCTGTGAAGCAGCGAGTGGCCGGCGACCTTGCGCCGCGTAATCATGCGCTTGTCGGGCGGTACCCAGTCGAACTTGAGCTCGTAGGTCTCATCCCAGCGCTCAGCCGGCTCGGCCAGCAGTTCGCGATAGAGCTCCACGGCCGCGGTGTGCAGGGCGAAGAGCACGTCCAGCGGGCCTGCGGGTGCGTCCGGCGTCGGCCTGCCGGCCAGACGCAGGCTCCAGCGCTGCTCCGCAGCCCAGATGTGACGCATCAGCCCCAGCACGTTGCCTGATTTGTTCACGTCGCAGGGCAGGTCGAGAATGGCCGGATGCGCCTCCAGATGGCCTTTCCAGCGGATCGCCGACTCGTCACCCCAGTTCAACAGCTCTTCCAGCGAGATTCCAACACCTGAGCTCATGATTGTCCCTTTCAGGAATGGATGAAGCAGCCGGAATTTTCGTTGAATTATTTGTGCAGGGTCTTGAGCGCCCGATGGCCAATGTCCCGGCGGTAGTAGATGCCCTCAAACTGGATCTCAGCCATGGCCTGGTAGGCGCGGGCCAGCGCTCCCTCCAGTGAATCGGCAACGGCGGTCACACCCAGCACCCGTCCGCCCGCGGTAACCAGCCGCGGCCCAAGCTGCGCTGAGCCGGCGTGAAACACCTGCACGCCGTCGATCCGCGCGGCCGCGCTCAGGCCGCTGATGGGCAAGCCGGTCTTGTAGCTGCCGGGGTATCCCGAAGAACTGGCTACCACGCACGCCGATGCTCCCGGCGACCAGCGCAGCGCGGTCTCGCTCAGGCGGCCATCGATGCAGGCTTCCAGTGCATCCACCAGGTCGCTTTCAAGCCGCGGCAAGATCGCCTGCGTCTCCGGATCGCCGAAGCGCGCGTTGAACTCGAGCACCTGCGGACCCCGCGCGGTCATCATCAGCCCTATGTAAAGCACGCCGGTGTAGGGCGTATCTTCCTCGGCCATGCCGCGGATGGTGGGCTCGGCAATGTGGCGAATAATCCACTCGCGCATGGCTGGTTCCAGCAGTTCGTCGGTGGTGTAAACGCCCATGCCGCCGGTGTTGGGCCCGGTGTCGCCCTCGCCAATGCGCTTGTGATCCTGCGCCGGAAGCAGCGGGATCACGTGCCTGCCGTCGCTCAGGCACAGAAAGCTCACCTCGTCGCCTTCCAGAAACTCCTCGATCACCACCTGCCGCTCTGACTCGCCCAGCAGCGTTCCGTCGAAAAGGCCATGCGCGGCCTCAAGCGCGGTGTCGCGGGTGTTGCAGATGATGACGCCCTTGCCCGCTGCCAGTCCGTCAGCCTTGACCACCATGGGCGCATGAAACACCTCGACGGCTTTTTCAAGCTCGGCCGCCGTGGAGCACACGGCGTATTGGGCGGTGGGGATATTGTGCCGCTGCAGAAAGCGCTTGGCGAAGCCCTTGCTGGTTTCCAGCATGGCCGCGCCCTGCGTAGGCCCGAACACTCGAAATCCACGCTGCTGGAGCGCGTCCACAATGCCCAGCGAGAGCGGCAGCTCCGGCCCCACGATCGTCAGCCCCGGCTGCTCGGCTTCCACCAGGCGCACCATGGCGCCCAGGTCCTTGAGATTGACCCCCACGCAGCGCGCTGCCTGCGCAATGCCGCCGTTGCCCGGCGCGCACACCACCTCTGTGACCCGCTCACTGCGCAAAACCGCCCAGGCCAGCGCGTGTTCGCGCCCGCCGGAACCAAGGATCAGGACCTTCATCTTTGCCGCCTTCCCCACCAGATCGCTGCCCGGAAACTCCAGGACCAACCACCTATCGTCGGCAATGCAGGCCGTTGAAGTCAAACGGCACGCCGCACGGTTATGCAGATGCGCGACTCCGCGCGTTTGACGCGAAGATCTTCGATGCTTTGCAGCGTGTTGTGGAAGCCGCTACTGCTTGGCCCCTTGCTTGCCGCCGTCCACGGCGCCCTTGGTCGTGGTCTTTGTCTTGTGAAACACCTTCTTTGTTGCGTGGACGGTCTTGGTGGTTCCCTTTTTCACGCCTTTCTCGGTATCTTTGGCGGCCTTCTTGGTGCCGTGTTCGGTCGCTTTCAAATCCTGCTTGGCGCCGCTGTCGTCGGTTCGGGGTTGACTCCATCCGGGAGCCTGCAGGAACAGCATTGCGGCTCCAAGAGCGATTGCAGGGAAGTGTCTCTTGACTCTCATACACAGGAGCATACGCCAGCGCCGCCGCTGCCGGCAGCCCTCTTTGTGAATTTGCGCGGCAACAGTCGCCGCGCGCCAGCCCGCTGCGGGGTTTCTCCTATACTGGGGCACGGAGCCCGATGGTTGAAACCCGCATCAAGCCGCACCTGGAGCAGGCCGCGCAGGCCGAGCGCCGCGCCGAGCAGCAACGGGTCTTCCGCCGCCGCCAGGTCTTCGGACTGGTGCTGCTGGCCGCCGTTATCTGTGCCTGGTGGCTCTTTCACACCAGGCCCGGATGGATTTTTCCGCCCGGCTGGTGGCGCCCATGAGCGCGGCGCGCGGCAGCGCTCTGGACCCGGTTGCGCTTCCTCTGGCGGTTCTGCTCCTCGGCCCCACCGGCAGCGGCAAGACGGCGCTGTCGCTTCTGCTGGCCGACCGGTTCAATGGCGAAATCGTGAGCTGCGACTCGGTCGCCGTCTATCGCGGCATGGAGCTGGGCACGGCCAAGCCCTCGCTGCAGGAGCGTGCCCGCGTGCCACATCACCTCATCGACGTGGCCTATCCAGACGAGCCCTTTACCGCCGGCGCCTACATGAAGGCTGCGCGCGCCGCGCTTGGCCAGATCGTCGCGCGCGGACGGCTGCCGATCGTAACCGGTGGCACTGGGCTCTATCTGCGCGCGCTCACTGAGGGGTTGTTCGCCGGCCCGGCCCGGCAGGAGCCATTGCGCGCGCGGCTTGCCCAGAAGGGGCAAAAGCGCGGAAGCGCCTGGCTGCACCGCATCCTGACCCGGCTCGATCCTGCCTCGGCCGGACGCATTCACCCCAACGACACACCCAAGCTCATCCGCGCCATTGAGGTATGCCTGGCGGCCCGCCAGCCACTGTCTCAAATCCTCAGCCACGCGGCCGGTGGCCGCGACCCGCTCACCGGCTTCCGGCTGCTGCGGATTGGGCTGAATCCGCCGCGCGCCGCGCTTTACGACCGTCTCAACCGGCGCTGCGCCGCAATGTTTGCCGCCGGCCTGCTGGACGAGTCGCGCGAGCTTCTGGCGCGCTACGGACCGGTAAAGGCGCTGGACTCGCTCGGCTATCGCCAGGCGCTGGCCATGCTGTCAGGCACTCTGAGCATTGAGGCCGGCGTGCTGGCGGCGCAGCAGGGACATCGCAACTACGCCAAGCGGCAATTGACCTGGTTTCGCCGCGAGCCGGACGTTCACTGGCTGGCCGGTTTCGGAGACGACCACGCGATTGCCCACGCCGCGGTTGCGCTGGTTGACGCGGCAGTCGCCGGCTCTTAGGCCCGGCAGGTCATCGTCGGCGCATCGTCCCCGGCGTATCATCGAAGCTGCGAAATCGAAGCTGCGAAGAGGAGACGAGCCATGGCCGTGCAGATCGGCGCAAAACCGGATAGCGGATTCGACGATCCCCTTGGCATGCTCTCCGATTGCCATCGCCGCATCGAACGGTTCCTCGACGTGCTCTACCGGGTGGCCCGGCAGGCGCAGAGCAGGGCTCTCGAAGCCGGCGAACAGAATGCGGTCGAGTCGGCACTCCGCTACTTTCGCGAGTCAGGCCCTCGCCACAATCTGGACGAAGAAGAGTCGCTGTTTCCGCGGCTGAAAGATCAGGGCGCTTCCTCGGTGCTCGACCAGATGGACCGCCTGCTCTCTGATCACGCGGAGGCTGCGCCGCTGCACGTGGAAGTGGAGACGCTCTACGCAAAATGGATCGCCGGCGGCCACCTGAACAGCGCTGACAGCGCCCGTCTGTTGACCGTCACGGACCGCCTCCAGCAGCTTTACCGTGAACATATCCGTGTTGAAGAAGAGCTGGTATTTCCCTGCGCGGCGAAGCTCTTTGACCGCGGCACGGTCTCCGCCATGGGCGCGGAGTTCAAGGCGCGCCGGCAGTAAATCCAGCAGCCCGTCCGGGGCAGGGTCGTCTTACCGGAAGGAACCCCAGACGGCTTCCAGGCGGTATCATTCGTCTGCAGGCAAAACCAGCCTCAATCCGTCACGAAAAAGGGATTCGCGCATGAATGCTCTCATCAAGCTTGCAGCACTGGGACTGCTGCTGCCCGTCTCCGCTGTCTTCGCCATCGCACAGCAGGACTACTTCACCAACTGGCCGGCGGGCGACTCACCGCAGGAGGTGGGCAAGCGGGTCGCCGAGCACTTTGTCACCAGCCCACACCAGGGCAAGACCACCATCGTTTACAGCGAAGTGGGCACCTGGTATGGCGGCCTGACGTTTGCGCAGCTCACCCATGACGACAAGCTGCGCGACGAGCTGATTCAGCGCTTCCAGTCGGTCATGCCCGGCGGCTCTGAGGCTGACCGCATTCCCCGCCGCGACCACGTGGACGACTCCATCTTCGGCACCGTTCCGCTGCAGATCTACATGGAGACGAAGGATAAAAAGTATCTCGACTTCGGGCTCACCTTCGCTGACCGTCAGTGGCAGGATCCGCTGCCCGACGGCCTCTCGCACGAGACCCGCTACTGGATCGACGACATGTACATGCTCACCATCCTGCAGCTCCAGGCGTACCGGGCCACGGGCGACCGGAAGTACCTGGACCGGGACGCGAAGGAGATGGTGGCCTACCTGGACAAGCTGCAGCAGCCGAACGGCCTGTTCTATCACGCGCCCGACGTGCCGTTCTTCTGGGGCCGCGGCGACGGCTGGGTTGCCGCGGGCATGGCCGAGATGCTCAGCACCCTGCCGGCCGACCATCCTGACCGGGCCCGCATCATGCAGGGCTACAAGCTGATGATGGCGGCGTTGCTGAAGTACCAGGCCGCCGACGGCATGTGGCGCCAGCTCATCGACAAGCCGGAAGCGTGGGAAGAAAGCTCAAGCAGCGGCATGTTTACCTTTGCGTTAATCACCGGTGTCAAGAATGGCTGGCTTGATGCAGCCACTTACGGACCAGCCGCGCGCAAGGCCTGGATCGCTCTCACCGGCTTTGTTGACCAGAACGACAACGTCACTAATGTTTGCGAAGGCACAAACAAGTTCGACAGCGAGGAATATTACCTGGAGCGGCATCGCCGCACGGGCGACTTCCACGGACAGGAAACGGTGCTTTGGGCCGCCTCAGCCCTTCTGCGCTGATTTCTGCTGCGCCGCTTCCTGATTTGCCGAATCCTGAATCGATCACCAGCCCGCGCGCTCCATCCCTTCCGCACTTTCCTTGCGCAGGGGATAGAGCGCCAGCCGGGATCCGGCGCCGCGCCCGTTTGTCAATCCTGACGGTCAATCCTGACGATCAATCTGATGATCAATCCGATGATCAATTCTGACGATCAATCCTGGTAGTCAATTTCATCCGGCCGCCTGATCAGTCCAGCCGGGTCAGATACGCTTCGCCCTCGCTCAACCGCAGGTGGCGCGCGATGTACTCCGCCATCTGCCGGTTGTCGCCCTCCGGGCGAATGCGTACCCAGTAGCTCTTCTCGCCGGGAAACTCAATCACATTCGAATCGGCATAGGTACGCAACAGCTCTTCCTTGAGCCGGATAGCCTCGCGCTCGGAGTGGAATGCGCCAATCTGCACGCACCAGCGGCCGCCGGTGTTAATGGACTTGGGCGTCTCGTAGACATCGATGCGTACCCGCGCCAGGCCCGCGCGATACACCCCGGTCGCCTTGGCAGAGGCGATCGTCATGTCCAGAATGCGGTCTTCCGCAAATGGGCCGCGGTCGTTGATGCGCATGGCCGCAGACTGGCCGGTGACAAGATTCGTTACCAGAATCAGCGCGCCCAGCGGCAGGGTGCGATGCGCGGCGGTCATCGCCTCATCGTTGAACACCTGTCCGTTGGCGGCTTTGCGGCCGCGGTAAGGGGCGGTGTACCACGTGGCGTAGCCCACCTGGGTAAGGATCGGCCGGTGGGTGGCAATGTAGTCGAGGTCTTCCGCGGTCACTCCGCCGGGCGGCACCGGGGTGATGGGAATGCGCGTCGGCGGCGGAGCCTGGGCTTCAGCGGGCGGCGTATAAACCGGCTGCTGGGGTGGCGGCGGCAACGCCTGCGGCGGTGGCAACTGGGATACGTGATGGTGGCGGCATCCGCTTACCGTGAGCATCAGGGCCGCCAGCCCGGCCAGCATTGCCAGCCGCGATTTGCCGGGCCATTGCGCACGCATGGCAGCCACGCTGCTCCGGCCCGGATATCCGGCGTGAAACTGGCCTGCTCTGCTCAAGCCTTTGGATCCTTTGGTCCGCCCGCATTCTGGTCCATGCGGTCCGCCAGATTCCGGAGCGTATCAGACAGGTTGCGCATCGCCGAGATGGACTCGCGGCGCACCTGCGGTATGACTGCGTCGTTTACATAGGCGACGGCGTGGCGCAGCTCCATCTCGATCAGCTCGATCGCCTCTTCCAGGCGCCGTCCCACGCCGCCGGGTCCCGGAGGCGGTGGAGGTGGATAGGTGCTCATGGCAAAAACCTTCGCTACAACTCGCCTTCAGTCTGCGGGACATGCCACGGCGGGTCAATGCCCCATCCGGGAGGGGTGCCGCAAGTGTCACTAAGGCGTCGATCCTCTCAGTTAGAGGCCAAAGTCCTGCCATTCCGTTGTCTTAATAGACCTTTTTCTCAAAAAACGCGTCACACTGGAAGGCGAAAGCCACCATAAAACATGGCTCGACGGAACGTGGCACGACGAAACCTGGACGAATCGCCCGCCCCGTGTCCGTCGTTGTGCCCTGAGTGCGTATCCTGAGTGCGTATGACGCGATACCTTCCGGTAACGAGGATCCGGCTTCTGGCAAAAGATTTGCTCCATTCCGGCAGGCTTCGCCGGCTCCTGTGGCCACTGGCAATGCTTCTGCTGGCCTCCGCCTCTCATTGCCGTGCGGCTGAGGATGCGCTGCCTGACGCGCCCCGGCCGCAGCAGGCGGCAGCCCCGCAGGCGGCCAATCCCTGTGACGTGAGGAACGCCGGAGCCACCGTGGCAGCCACTGCGGCCCTGCGCGCCACCGAGGTGACCGCGCCCGGCATCTCCACCGTCTCAAACCCCCGCATTGCCGACACCGTGGTCTGCGTTCCGCACATGCCGGTCATCGTCAACTGGTACGCGCGTTTTTTGAACGGGCCGCAGGTCAAGGCCCTCACTCCGCTGCAAAAGGCGCACCTGGCAGCGCGTAACCTGATCGATCCGTTCAACCTGCTCACCATCTTTGGCGAGGCCGGCATCTCGGTGGCCATCAACTCCCACTCGCCCTACGGCCCGGGAATGGCCGGCTGGGCGCGCAACTCGGGGGTCAGCTTTACCCAGGACATGACCGGCGAGTTCTTCGGCACCTTCCTGATTCCCTCCATCGTCCACCAGGACCCCCACTATCATCGTCTGCCTCAGGCCACCATGAAACGCCGTATCTTCCATGCCATCTATCAGATTGCGTGGACGCAGGGCGACAACGGCAAAGGCATGCTCAACTACGCTGATCTGCTGGGCTTTGCCATTGACGACGAGGTCAGCAACCTCTACGTGCCTGACCGCCAGACCGACGCCGCGGCTACCGCCTCGCGCTATGGAATCGCGCTGGCCACCGCGCCCATCGACAACTTCATCACCGAGTTTCTGCCCGATGTGGCCAGCCACATCCACGTGCAGATCGTCGTGATCCAGCGCATCATCAACCAGGTAGCCAAGACCGACCAGAACACCGGCCCATAGACACGCCTGCCACTCTTGCCGCGCCGGGCGCAAAAGCCTGCCCCGGAGGCCGCCAGGAGCTTCGCGGATTGATTTTCCGGCGGCGCCGCTCCACGGCTGCGGCAATAAATTGCGCGACAGGACCAACTTGCGGCCATCTGCCTGAACGAACCAAGGGTCCCCGTTCGCGGTCTACTAGTCTCCATTCAACCGGCCATTTCCCCATTCGCTGCACCCGATTTGGGTTGACCGGGTACGGAGGTTACCCTGAATCATGAGTTTCGGTACCCGTGGCGCTTCC
>Ga0335072_10016490_pt1 | contig 10472 bp, 8 predicted proteins | sample Lox_Sample_21_FD_206725 | JGI IMG/M metagenome (GOLD analysis project Ga0335072, IMG submission 206725) | Soil microbial communities from Loxahatchee National Wildlife Refuge, Florida, United States - Lox_Sample_2.1 | ecosystem: Environmental > Terrestrial > Soil > Wetlands | place: USA: Florida... | reverse complement strand
TATGCGCGAGCAGGGCCAGGAGCAGCAGGATGCCGGCGCCGAACAGGCCCCAGACCAGGCCGGAATTGAGCCAGTCGAGCCGGTTGCCCTGGTCGAGTGCGGCGTAGATCAGGGCGAGACCCGCCCCACCGGCGACGAGACCGAAGACATCGGCCGGCGGGCGCGTCGTAATCCGCTTGACGGCGATGCCACGGCTCAAACACAGCGACATCAGGAGGGCGAGAGGCACGTTCTGCCAGTAGATCCATCCCCAGGACAGATGATCGAGATACCACCCTTCGAGCGAGGCCGAGATGTTGAGAGACAGCTCCAGGTTGAGCGAATACAAAGCAATGCCGAACGGCCAGTACTTCGGCGGCATGTTGAGCAGGATGAAGCTCAACGTAAGCGGAATGAAGAACCCGCCCGCCAGGCCGCTGAGAAACTGCATCGTGAGCAGCGTCGGCAGGTTCGGCGAGAAAGGAGCCACGACCATGATCACCGCGAACGCGATCGACGCGCCCATCAGAACGCGGCGCGGACCGTAGGCCGCGCCCATCCAGACCGCGATGATCGTGACCAACATCTGGCCGCTGGCCTGCGCGGTCGTGATCCAGGCGCCCTCGTCGAGCCCGGCATGTACCGCGCCACGCACGTCGGCGAGGCCGAACGAAGAGAATCGGGTGTTGAGGGTCGAGATGAAAGTTCCCATGAGCACCGCGAACAGCCCCAGCCACGGAATGGAGGTGGGCGGCGTGAGGTTGGCCGGCGCGATGATGCCGGCCGGGGGTGCCGAGGGAAGTGCTTGCGCCGGAACGCTCATTTCCGCTTGCGATCCACCGCGTCGACACTCGCAATGACCGACATGCCCGGCACGAGCCGGTCGGCCAGGCCGTCCGCATCGTCGATCACGATCTTGACCGATATGCGCTGCACGACCTTGGTGAAATTACCGGTCGCGTTGTCGGGCGGCAGGAGAGCGAACACGGCACCCGAGGCTGGTGCGAACGCCTCGACGTGACCGCGGAGCGTGTGCCCGGGAAAGGTATCGACCCTGATCCGCGCCTTCTGCCCGACCGCCATGTGGGTGAGCTGCGTTTCCTTGTAGTTCGCAATCACCCACACCTTGGGCAGCGGCGTCAGCGAGGTGATCTGTGTTCCGACACCCACCAGTTCCCCGGGCTTGACCTGGCGCTGACCGAGGACCCCGTCCTGCGGCGCAATGATGGTCGTGTATTCCAGATTGAGGTTGGCCACGGCGAGCGCGGCGCGTGCCGCCACGAGCGCCGCCGCATTCTCTTGGAGTTGCGCCTGCAGGACGGCGAGCTCACTCTCGGCGGCCGTCTCGTGCGCCCGACTCTCGGCGATCTGCGCCTGCAGCTGCGTGTGCTGCGTTTGCAGCTTCTCGCGCGCTTCGGTCGACGAGGAGCCGGTCCGCAGCAGCTTGCCCTGTCGCGCGAGGTCACGGCCGTTCTGCTGCCAAGCGGCAACGGTGGAGGCAATCACCGCACGCGCCGCCTGCACATTGGCCAGCTGCAGCCGGCGCTGGGCCTGCAGCGCCTGGTTCTGCGCGGCGACGGAGAGGATGCGCGCCTGTGCCTCGTCGACCGCGGCGCGATAGTCGATGTCGACCAGGCGGGCCAACACCTGCCCTTTGCGCACCCGCTCGTAATCCTGGATCGGAAGCTCACGCACATAGCCGGCCACCTTCGCCGAGATGGGCGTGACATCCGCCTGCAGGTAGGCGTCGTCGGTTCTCTGCCAGCCCTGCCGGCCCTCCCAACTGTTCCAGTTGCTGGTCACGACGATGATGATGGCGACCGCGACGATGAAGACGAGAATCCGCCACGTGAACTCGAAGACCTTGTTCCAATCGAGCTGGATCGATCGCATAGCTTGGTATTTTTGGTTACTGGCGTTGCTACGGACCCGCACCTGGCGCCCGCGCTGAAGTATAGGGCGCCCTCGCGACGGCTGGCGAGTTCGCCGCGCTCATGATTTTGAACCCTTCACGCACCGCGGTGGTGCGGCCGATGGACAGGCAGCACCCATAGGTGGAGACTTGCGGCATGGCCACACGTCACCCCCGCGATCTCTCGCACCCGATTGACGCCACGGATCACGTTCTCGGTAGCCCGCACGCTCCGGTCGCTGTGGTGGAATACGGGGACTTTGAGTGCCCCACCTGCAAGCAGGCGGCGCCGTCCGTGAAGCTGCTTCTCGAGCGTTTCGAGGGCAAGGTCCGGTTCGCCTATCGCCACTTCCCGCTGGAATCGATTCACCCGCACGCGCTGCGGGCGGCCGAAGCCGCCGAATGCGCCGGAGCGCAGGGCCGGTTCTGGGCCATGCACGATCTCCTCTTCGCCAATCAGCCGCATCTCGACCTGAAGCACCTGATCGCGTACGCGGAACGGCTCGATATGGACCACGCGAGATTCGTGGCCGAGATGGACGACGAGGTCTATCTGCAGCGCGTCCGCGAGCACATCGACAGCGGTCTCAGCAGCCACCTGCGCGCGACACCGGGCTTTTTCGTGAACGGGGTGATCGTCGACGTATCGTTCGGACTGCAGTCGCTGTTCGATGCAGTAGAAGCAGCGCTGTAATTCACTCGGCGGTCTGCGACCTGAGCAAGCGGACCTCTCCCGGCTGTACGCTCGACGCCACGCTCCCAAAACGCCCTGTAACGTAATTGGCGACGGCTGCGATCTCGACGTCGGAGTAAGCGGCACCGAAAGCCGGCATGGCCACCGTTTCGCCTCCACTCCTGCGCTTCATACCCGAAATCACGATCTGCGCAACATTCGTGGCGGTCGGATCGTTGACGGCGCGTGCTCCGGTCAGCGTCGCGTAAGGCGTGAGCTTGCTGCGTCCACTCCAGGAATGACAACTCACGCAGGCACCTTCGAAAACCTGCTTGCCGAGCGGATCGAGGGCCGCCGACATCCCCTGCGCGTGGGAGTCGGGCGCAGCGCTCACGCGCACGGCCGGCTCGCCGGGCGATGAAACTGCCGGCACGGTGCGCAGATACGCCACGAGCGCCCGGATATCGTCCGGCGCGAGGTACGACAGGCTGCGGTCGACCGCCTCACCCATATTGCCGGAGGCCGTGCCGTGATCCGCGGCGTGACCTGTCGAGAGATACTCCGCTAGCGTCGCATCGCTCCAGGATCCGATTCCGGAGCGGTCGTCCGCCGTGATGTTGTAAGCCTTCCAGCCCGCGGCGGCGGCGCCGGAATACTTGTCGCGGTTGTTCAGCGCCTGCATCGGATTCCGCGGCGTGTGGCAGTCGCCGCAATGGGCCATCGCCTCGGCGAGATACGCACCGCGGTTCCACTGCGCGCTGCGGTCGCTCCTCGGCTGGAAACGGGTGTCAGGGTCATACAAGGCCTGCCAGAAGACCATCAACCAACGTTGATCGTAGGGAAAGGCAAGCGTATCCGGTGGAATCGTGGCCCGCACCGGCGGAAGGCTGAAGAGATAGGCCTTGATGGCGAGGGCATCCTCGTCCGTCATGTACGCATATGCGGCGTACGGCATGGCCGGGTAAAGCCGAGTGCCGTCGGGCATCACGCCCTCGCGCAGCGCTCTCAAGAAATCGCGGTCGGTGAAATTGCCGATGCCGGTCGCACGGTCCGGTGTGATGTTCGGAGAGTAGAGCGTCCCGAACGGGGTCCGGATGGCGAGTCCCCCCGCAAAGGGCTTGCCGTCTTCAGTCGTGTGGCAAGCTCCGCAGTCCGCGGCGCGTGCGAGGTACTCGCCGCGCACGACCGGGCTCGCTCCCGCCAGGCTCGCCGGTACGCCGGTGGGGTTCGGGCCGCGGTAATCGGCGAGTGGCACGTGCTTACCGCCTGCGAATGCCATCGGGCCCGGCTCGAAGACCAGCCGGAAGCAGGCGATCAGCAAGAGCGCTACGATTACCGCAGCGCCGACGAGAGTGTTACGGGCCCGACGAGTCATGCATCACCCCCGCCATGGAGCCTTTCGGCCCGCCAGCACTTCACGATCGATCGGCAGGCGTCGCAGGGCGATTCCAGTGGCTGCGTACACGGCATTGCGCAACGCCGGCGGGCCTGCGGTGGTTCCGGTCTCGCCGATACCGCCGGGCGGCTCGCCGCTCGGGATCAGGTGAATGTCGATCTTCGGCGCCTGATCGATACGCAGCATGCGGTAGTCGTTGAAGTTGCTCTGCTGCACCCGGCCCTTCGCGATCGTGATCTCGCCGTAGAGCGCGGCGGTGAGCCCGAAGATCAGGCCACCCTGCAGCTGCGCCACGATGGTGTCGGGATTGACCGCGATCCCGGTGTCGACCGCGCTGGTCACGCGCCGCAATATCACTTCGCCGTTCGTATCCACTTCGGCCTCGACGACGGTGGCGATGAAGCTCGCGAAGGAGACCTGGCAACAGACTCCGCGACCGGTGCGCGGCGGCAGAGGGCTTCCCCACCCGGCCTTCTCCGCGGCGACGTCGAGCGCATGCTTCAGACGCGGCGTCTTGTCCAACATGGAGCGGCGGAAGGAGACCGGGTCCTTGCCCGCCGCCTTCGCCAGCTCATCCATGAAGCCTTCCGTGGCAAAGACATTGTTATTGGGGCCGACTCCGCGCCAGAAGCCCGTCGGTACACCCGGAGGCTCCTCGCGCACTGCCTCGACCCGAAAATTCGGAATGTCGTATGGCATGTCCACCGCGCTGTCGACTTCATCGATATCGATGTGCGTCCCCGCGTAAGCAGGCGGCAGCCAGCGTGCGATGACGGCAGAGCCCGTGACGCGATAACGCCAGGCGTCGATCCTGCCGTCCTTGAGCGTAGCGGCTATGCGGTCGTAGTAGACCGGACGATAGGCGTCGTGCTGAATATCCTCTTCGCGCGTGTAGATGACCTTCACCGGTCCATCGACCCGCTGCGCGATCCGGACAGCTTTCTCGGTCGCGTCCGTTTCCAGCCTGCGACCAAATCCACCGCCGAGAAGCTGGTTGTGGACGACCACCTTCTCCAGAGGCAGTCCCGTCACGCGCGCGGCGGTATCCTGTGTGCGTGCGCAGACCTGGGTGCCTACCCACACCTCGCATGATTCGGGAGTCACATGCACGGTGCAGTTCATGGGCTCCATGGTTGCGTGAGCGAGGAAGGGCAACTCGAACTGCGCGTCGTGCCGGTCGGCGCCCGCAACCGCCTTGTCGAAATCGCCGACTTTGCGGGCCACGAGCCCGGGCTTCTCGCTCGCCGCGCGCAGCCGCTCCAGGATCAGGGCACTGTCCAGCGTTGCATTCGGCCCTTCGTCCCAGGTGATATCGAGCGCCTCGAGCCCTTGTTTTGCGGCCCAGAAGTGATCGCCCACAACGGCGACCAGATCATCGAGGATCACCACCTGACGCACGCCCGGTATCTGCTGCGCGGGGCGGGGATCAACGTGAGCGACCTTGCCGCCAAATACAGGGCACGCGGCCAGAGTAGCGATCTTCACGCCTGGCGGCATCATGTCGATGCCGAACTGGGCCTTGCCGTTGGCCTTGTCGGGCGTATCGAGTCTCTTCATCGGCCGCCCGATGAGCTTGAATTCGGCCGGTGACTTCAGAATCGGATTCTGCGGTGGCTTCTCCCGCGCCGCGGCCTCGACCAGCGCACCGAAGGGCAGCTTACGCCCGCTCGGCTGGTGGATTACCTCGCCGCTCTCGGCAACGCATGCCGCCGGATCGACTCGCCACCGGCGGGCCGCAGCGGCGACCAGCATCGCACGCGAAGCTGCGGCAGCCCGCCGCAGCGGGAGCCAGAAGGCTCGGACTGAATTGGAGTTGCCGGTCGCCTGTACCCCGAACACCGGGTTCATGTAGAGCGCGGTGTCGGGCGGCGCGGCCTGCACGGATACCGAATCCCACGCCGCATCGAGCTCTTCCGCAAGCATCATCGCATGGGCCGTGTAAATGCCCTGCCCCATCTCGACCTGCGGCATGATCAGCGTGATCCTGCCGCCGCGGTCGATACGGATGAAGGCATTCGGCGCGAAGGGCGCGCCCGAAGCTCTTGCAGACCCCCGGCCGACAGGAACGTGGAACCCGAACAGGAATACCCCGGCACCGGCTGCCTGGAGGACCGCGCGCCGAGCCGGGTCTGCCGGGGCGGTTTCGGGTTGGATGGCATCGGACTCGGGAAGTGTGGGCATCGCAGGCCTACTCATAGCTGGCAGCGCGCTTGATGGCGGCACGAATCCTCACGTACGTCCCGCAGCGGCAGATGTTTCCCGCCATGGCCGCGTCGATGTCCGCATCGTCAGGGTTGGGAGTACCGCTGAGGAGAGCGGTTGCCGACATGATCTGACCGGACTGGCAATAGCCGCATTGCATGACCTCGAGCTCCAGCCACGCTTTCTGGATTTTGGCGCCGGCCGGTGTCGTGCCAACGGATTCGATCGTAGTGATGGCGCGGCTACCCACCGAGCCGACAGCAAGCTGACACGAGCGGACCGGTTGCCCGTCGAGGTGCACGGTGCACGCGCCGCACTGGGCGATGCCGCAACCGAACTTGGTGCCCGTCATACCGAGAAGATCGCGCAGCACCCAGAGCAGAGGCATGTCGCTCGGGGCGTCGACGGTGCGCTCGAGACCATTGATGTGCAGCGTGACCATTGTCGTTCTACTCCTCCCGTTGCCGGATGCGTCCGCTCGTTTAGCAGCTCGCAGCTCTCGGATATTGTCTCTCCCTGCTGAAACTTGTACCAGAGGCGCGGCGGCCCGCATGTCACGCGAATGACACACTCGCGCGCACCGCCGTCGCCCCTGCGCGACGACGGGCGGCCCGCGCAGTCCTGGCGGCGCGGTGTAGACTGCGTGCGACCCCTGCGGGAGGATGCCATGACCACGCGCTGCCATCATTTGGATTTCGTCCGTACCGACCAGGCGCACAGCCGCGGCTGCGAGGAGTGTCTCAAGCTCGGTGACAGCTGGGTGCACTTGCGCTTGTGTCGTACCTGCGGCCACGTCGGCTGCTGCGACGACTCCAAGAATCGCCACGCCACCAGGCACTTCCACGCCACGCAGCATCCGATCATGAGCTCCATCGAGCCGGGCGAGGACTGGTCCTGGTGCTACGTGGATGAGGTGGTACTGCAACTCGATTGAGCGGGAGAACCTCGTGCCCATGACTCTTCTCGAAAAGCGCCGCGAGCAGATGTTCCCGAAGCTCACGCCGGCACAGCTCGTCCGTTTCTCCGCGCACGCGACGCGCCGCGAAACGACAGCCGGCGAGATCCTGCTCGATGTCGGCGAGAGACCCACATGCCTGTTCATCGTGACCGCCGGCAGCATCGAAGCGCTGGCGCCGACGTCGGACGCTCGCACCGCGACCTGCGGCTACAACCTGTTGAATCTGCTGACCGTCGGCGACTTTAGCGGCGAGATGAGCTCATTGCGCGGCACGCCGGCACTGGCACAGTTGCGTGTCCGCGAGGCGGGCGCGGTCCTGCAGGTCGGGCTGGATGAGGTCAGGCATCTGGTGCAGAGCGATGCCGAGCTGAGCGAGCTGATGATGCGCGCCTTCATCCTGCGGCGCATGGGCATCGTACAGTCCGGCTCCGGCGATGTCACCGTGCTCGGCTCGAGCCACGCCGGCAATACGCTCAGGATCCGCGAATTCCTGACGCGCAATGCGCGCCCCTACGCGGACCTCGACATCGATCACGATCCGGACGCGCAGGCGTTGCTCGAGCGCTTTCACGTTCAGCCGCACGACCTTCCCGTGGTGCTGTGCCGCGGCAAGGTACTCAAGAATCCCGACAATGGCAGCCTCGCCGACTGTCTCGGCATCAACGGCCAGCCCGACGACAGCGGCGTGCACGATGTGATCATCATCGGCGCCGGCCCTGCCGGGCTCGCGGCAGCCGTGTACGCAGCCTCCGAGGGACTGGACGTGCGCATCGTCGACAGCTTCGCGCCCGGCGGCCAGGCCGGCACCAGCTCGCGCATCGAGAACTATCTCGGCTTCCCCACCGGAATTTCCGGCGCCGCGCTCGCCGGCCGCGCGCTGTCGCAGGCGCAGAAATTCGGTGCACAGCTCAGCGTCGCCTGGCGGGCGGTGCGACTGCATTGTGACGACTGGCCCTACGCGGTGGAAATGTCCGACGGCAAGCGGTTGCGGGGCTCCATCATCGTCATCGCGAGCGGCGCGCAATACCGGATGCTCGGAGTGGCCAATGCATGTCGTTTCTTCGGCAGCGGCGTCTACTACGCCGCCACTCACCTGGAAGCACGACTTTGCGAGGGCGAAGACATCGCCATCGTGGGCGGCGGCAATTCGGCGGGACAGGCCGCGGTGTTCCTCGCGGGTTCGTGCCGCCACGTGCACATCCTGGTGCGATCCGCCGGCCTGGCCGAAAGCATGTCGTCCTATCTGATCCGGCGCATCGAAGACTCCCGGAACATCACCCTGCACACGAGCACCGAGATCACGGCACTCTCCGGCGCGAAGCGCCTGGAGCAGGTGGAGTGGGCAACGGCAGGCGGCGCACCCGAGTCGCGCCCGCTGCGCCACGTCTTCCTGATGACAGGCGCGTCGCCGAACACGGCTTGGCTCGCAGGTTGTGTGGCCCTCGATGGTCACGGCTTCGTCAAAACCGGTCCCGACCTGACGCGCGAGGAGCTTACGGGCTGGCGGCTGGCGCGACAGCCGTACCTGCTCGAGACCAGCGTGCCGGGCGTATTCGCGGCCGGCGACGTGCGCTCCGGCAGCGTCAAGCGTATCGCCTCGGGTGTCGGGGAAGGCTCGATCACCGTGCAGTTCGTCCATCGGGCGCTGCGCGATCTGACGGTGGCTCAGCCGCAGGCCGTAGCGGCCGCATGAGCCTCAGCCGGCACACTCAACCCGATCGCGCCCGTTCGTTTTGGCCAGATAAAGGGCCCGATCGGCGGCGCTCACCAGACACACCTGCGTGGCATCCGTGGGCGGCAGATAGATCGAGAACCCGATGCTCACCGTGACCACTCCCTGATCGGCGAGCGCATGGGGTATCTTCAGGTCCCTCACGGCGCTTCTCATCCGGGCAGCGACGACCTCCGCACCGGCTCGGTCGGCATTCACCAGAATGGCGGCAAATTCCTCGCCGCCGTAGCGGAACAGCAGGTCAGTCGATCTCACTACCGCCGAGCTGAGAGCCAGCGCGATTTCCCGCAAGCAGCGATCGCCCGCCTGATGGCCGTAGTGATCGTTCAGCTTCTTGAAGTGATCGACATCGATGAGGAGCAGGCTCAGGGGTCGTCCCGAGCTCGCCGCGCGATGCCACTCGGCCTCCAACGTCATGTCGAAGTAACGGCGGTTCGCCACGCCGGTGAGCACGTCGGTGCGCGCAAGCTTCTCCAGCTGGTCGTGAGCTTCTCGAAGCTCGCGCTGCGACCGCATGAAGCTCGTCTGTAACGCGGTAGAGCGGATTGCGTAGGCGATCAGCGCCAGGACTATCGCCGCGATGCCGATCCAATAGCGCTCCCTTGCGACGGCGACGCCGAGAATCACCAATGCGACCGTGTAAAAAACCGGGCTCGCGCTATCGATGAAAATCTCGAGAACGCTCCTCGAAGCGACAGCTTCCCCCGGCTGCTCCACCGGAGCACCGAGACAGGCGACGGCAAGCACGAGAAAGGGCACGGCAGCGAGGATCTCGTATTCGCCGATGTATCCCTGATACGCAACGACCAGATGGTTGTAGCAGGCAGCGCATGCCGCATAGATCCAGAGGAAGGCGAACATGATCGAATAGAATCGGCGTGCCTCTCCGCGCTGCGCGTAGGCCAGCAACCTCAGTGTTCCGACCGTTGCAAGAAAGACGTTTTGCACGTTGTAGACGCTCTCGACGAACGAGGCCGGGGCCGGTTGGGATGGGCCGGCTTCGAGCGGCAGGACCGAGAACAGAATGAGGTAGATGACGGCAGCGCTGGCCAGAACCTGGATACTGTCGAGCCAATCGTACAGCCGAAGTTGGCGCAGCTCCGTGCCTCGGGAGAATGCGAGCAGCATCGGGGCCCCGTACATGAAGAATATGAAGTCCGGGAGATGCGCGATGGTGACATCGTCCTGCGGCTCCAGCTGGTAGAAGACGTTGATGGAGAGAGCGGAGGCCCAGAGGAAAATCGCGGCGGTCGCGCAGATCCACGCCCGCCTGGTCAGTGCCGGGCCGCGGATTGCACGCCGCGCACAGCATGCAAACGCAGCCCAGGGAGCCGCGAGCTGCATGGCATAATCGATACCCGGGTGCGCCGCTCGCAGGTAGTGGATCACCAACCCATACAGGCAGAGATATCCGGCGGCCGCCGGCAGAACCCATTTCAATGCGGGATGACGGTCCAGGAACCGCTTCATACGGTGCTCGGGAGGTTGCATCGACTCTGTATCCCTCAGTCGTGGCCGAGAGCCTAGAGATCAAGCGTACCCCCATGTGTGACGACGCAAGCGCTTTGGGCAGTTGACTCGAGACGGGGACTGCGGCGCCACCAAAAACCGACGCACGTC
>Ga0335072_10016488_pt1 | contig 10473 bp, 9 predicted proteins | sample Lox_Sample_21_FD_206725 | JGI IMG/M metagenome (GOLD analysis project Ga0335072, IMG submission 206725) | Soil microbial communities from Loxahatchee National Wildlife Refuge, Florida, United States - Lox_Sample_2.1 | ecosystem: Environmental > Terrestrial > Soil > Wetlands | place: USA: Florida... | reverse complement strand
AGAGAGCACCGATCTCCCAGCCCTGTCTGTCGAAGTCCTTGTAGATGCCATAAAGCTCGTCACCGTCGATCTCAAAGCGCTTGCGACTGGCCCACTTGTTCTCGGCACGACGGACCTCGAGTGCCCGTCCGTTGCCGTCGGGCGCCAGATCCTGATAGGCGATGACACCACAGCACTCAGCGTCGTACTCCGCACGCGCGTGCGCGATCACGTCATCCAGCAAAGCCCGCTCGATGTGCACCGACTACCACCAGACGGTGGCATCGAGGTTGGCCACCTCGTCGACGGGCAGCGTGTAGACGCCGCTGGAGAGGTACTTCCAGCCGTCGTCGGCGACCAGGAAGACGACGTTGCCTTCGTCGAGCTCACCGGCGATGCGCACCGCAATGGAGGCGATGGCGCCGGAGGAGACGCCCACGAACAGGCCCTCATCGTCGAGCAGGCGCCGCGTCCAGACGATCGCGTCGCGGTTGGTCACGAAGATCTTGCGGTCGAGAAGGGAGAGGTCGATGATCGGCGGGATGAAGCCGTCGTCGAGCGAGCGCAGGCCCTGGACGGGCTCGCCCTGCATCGGCTCGGCGGCGACGATCTTGCAGGCGTCGCCAAAGGCCTCCTTCAGCCGCCGCCCGTTGCCCATCAGCGTGCCGCCGGTGCCGAGACCCGCGACGAACGCGGAGACCTCGTCCAGCTCTTCGAGGATCTCCAGGGCGGTGCCGTTGTAGTGGGCGCCCGGGTTGGCCGGATTGCCGTACTGGTAGGGCATGTACACCGAAGGATCGGCAGCGGCCATCTCCAGCGCCAGCTCCACAGCCCCGTTTGAGCCGAGCGAGCCCTCGGAGTAGACGATCTCCGCGCCGTACATGCGTAAGAGCTGGGTACGCTCGGGGGTGACGTTCTCGGGCATCACGACCTTCAGGCGGTAGCCGCGGCGCCCGGCGATCATGGCCAGCGAGATGCCGGTGTTGCCGGAGGTGGGCTCGAGGATCGTCTGTCCGGGGGAGAGCAGACCGCGCTCCTCGCCGTCTTCGATCAGGGCCCGGGCGACGCGATCCTTGACCGAGCCGGTGGGGTTGCGCGACTCGAGCTTGGCCCATATACGCACCCCGGGCTTGGGCGACAGACGCGGCAGCTCGATGAGCGGCGTGTTGCCGATCGACTGCACCAGGTCTCCGTAGCGCCCGCCGCACGGACGATTTCTCAGCGGCTGGACGGCCATTAGCGTGCGCCCCTGCGAGCCATTACTTCACGGAATATAGCGAGCTGAACCGAGGAGGCTGTGAAGCATTAGGATGGACGGCAGGGATGCGCGACTACGACTACGACTGGCTGGTGATCGGCTCGGGGTTCGGGGGCAGCGTCTCGGCGCTGAGGCTGTCTGAGAAGGGCTACTCGGTCGGGGTGCTGGAGTGCGGGCGACGGTTCGCCGACCACGAGATGCCGAGCTCGACAGCGGACTACCGGCGCTACTCGTGGAATCCGTACCTGGGGATGAAGGGCATATTCAGGCTGACGATCTTCAAAGACGTGTCGGTCGTGTCCGGGTGTGGAGTCGGCGGTGGCAGTCTGGGGTATGCGAACACGCTATATGTGCCCCCGCGCCGATTCTTTGAGGACCCCCAATGGGCGGATATCGCCAATGATCCCCAGAGCGAGATCGAGGATTGGGAGACGGAGCTTGCGCCCCACTATGCCGAAGCGCAACGCATGTTGGGCGTCACTCAGAATCCCTATGACGATCCCGCCGATCAGCTGCTGCGCGAGCTGGGCGAGGAGCTGGGGGTCGGAGACACCTACAAAAAGACTCCGGTTGGCGTGTTCTTCGGCGAGGAGGGCCAGGCGGGTCAAACCGTTCCGGATCCGTTCTTCGGCGGTGAGGGTCCCGATCGCACGGCGTGCAGGCTGTGCGGGCGCTGCATGGTCGGGTGTCCGCACGGGGCCAAGAACACGCTGGTCAAGAACTACCTGTACCTGGCCGAGCGCCGCGGCGCGCAGGTGATGCCCGAACGCACGGTCATCGACATCCGCCCGCTGGGCGACGGCTCGGGCACAGACGGATATGAGGTCGAGTCGGTGCGCTCGGGGGCATGGGTGCGCAAGGAACGTCAAATCCTGCGAGCCCGCAACGTGGTCGTCTCGGCGGGTCCGCTGGGTACGAACAAGCTGCTTCAGCGCTGCCGGCTGAACGGCTCGCTGGGGCGCATCTCCAGTCGGCTCGGCGAGCTGGTCAGAACGAATAGCGAGTCGATCCTGACCGTGACCGTGCCCGAGGACTACCCCGAGGATCTGATCAAACGGGTGGCGATCACATCCAGTGTGTACCCGGACCCGAACACCCACATCGAGACCGTGACCTACGGAGACCACGGGGATTCGATGCACCGGTTCTATACGTTGCTGGTCGGCGATGGCACGCGCGTGACGCGCCCGCTGAAGCTGTTGGGGCAGATCGCGCGGCATCCCAAGCGCCTCGCGCAGGTCATGTGGCCCAAGCACTGGTCGCGGCGGACGATCATCATCCTGGTGATGCAGACACTCGACAACGCGATCGCGCTGCGCCCGCGCCAGGGACCGTTCGGGACGCTCAGGCTGACGACCGAACAGGACCCCGAGAAACCGAACCCGACGTTCATCCCGATCGCCAACCAGGCCGCGGAATGGTTCGCCAAGCGGACGGGAGGGATCGCGCAGAGCTCGATGACCGAGGCGCTGTTCAACATTCCCACGACCGCTCACATCCTCGGCGGGGCGGTGATCGGCTCAGACCCAAGCCGTGGCGTGGTGGACGCCCGCCAGCGCGTGTTCGGCTACGAGAACCTGCTGGTGTGCGACGGCTCGGCGATACCGGCCAACGTCGGCGTCAACCCAAGCTTGACAATCACCGCCCTGGCCGAGCACGCGATGAGCCACGTGCCGGCGGCGGACCGGGCCATGGACGCACCGGCAACTACGTCAAAGACGATCGCGGCCGCCTAGCCGCCGGCCATCGCCGGCAGGATCACAAGCGTGTCGGTCTCCCCCACCGCCGTGTCCAACCCGCCGAGAACGCGCACGTCCTCGTCGTTGAGATAGACGTTGACGTACCGGTTGAGCTCGCCGTCGGCGGAGAACAGCTGCTCGGCGGTCGCAGGGTGGCTGGAGGCCAGGTCGCGCAGGATCTCGCCGACGTTGGCGCCAGAGGCACTCACCTCGCGCTCGCCGCCGACCGACGCGCGCAGAACGGGTGGGATCTTGATCGTGGCCATGACGCGGCAGAGATTAGCGGGCGGGTGGTCGGGTTGGGGCCGTGCTCGCCGGCGCGGTTGGTAGTGCCAGCGAGCCGCTAACCCGCGGCCGCGCAGAATGCCTCGTAATCGGGAAACACGCCCATCTCCTCGTCGGCGATCTCGCCGGGAGGGCGCGAGCAGATCGGGCAGTCGGGGTCGCGGTGGACTTTGACCTCGGTTAGGGTGGCCGCAAGCGCGTCGTAGAGCAAGAGGCGCCCAATCGCCGGATCGCCTATGCCGAGGATCAGCTTGACGACCTCGGTGGCCTGCAAGAGGCCCATCGTCCCGGGCAGCACGCCGAGCACCCCGTTGGCGCCGCACGAGGGCGCGAGCTCGGCCGGTGGGGGCTCGCGGAACAGGCAGCGATAGCACGGACCCTCGTAGGGGGCGAACACCGACAGCTGTCCGTCGAAGCCGAGGATCGAGGCCGAGACGACCGGGATCTGCAGCCGTACGGAGGCGTCGTTGAGCAGGTAGCGCGTGGGGAAGTTGTCGACCCCGTCGACGATCACGTCGTAGCCGGAGATGATCTCCATGATGTTCGACGCGTCGATCCGCGTCGGGTACTTGACGACCTGCACGTCGGGGTTCAGGGCGTGGATCGACTCCTCGGCCGAGTCGACCTTGGGGATGCCCACGCGCTGGGTCGAATGGATCACCTGGCGCTGCAGGTTGGATACGTCCACCACGTCGTCGTCGACGATCCCCAGCGTGCCGACGCCGGCCGCGGCCAGGTACAGCGCCGTGGGCGAGCCCAGCCCCCCGGCGCCCAGCAGCAGCACGCGCGCGTCGAGCAGCTTCTGCTGACCCTCTGAGCCGATCTCGGGGATCAGCAGGTGGCGGGAGTAGCGGTCGCGCTGCTCGGGCGAGAGCGTGCGCGGCATCACGACCTCATAGCCGCGGTCCTTCCACAGCGTGATGCCACCGGCCATCGAGGACACGTTCGTGTAGCCCAGATCCTCGCTCAGCGTGCGGGCGCCGTACGCGGAGCGGTTGCCCGACTGGCAGTACAAAACGACGTGGGCGTCGCGATCGGGAACCACACCCTCGATGCGCGTCTCCAGATAGCTGCGAGGCACGTGCTTGGCGCCGGGCAGGTGTCCGGTGGCGAACTCCTCGGTCTCGCGCACGTCGATGATCGCCACACCCTCGCCGATCAGCTCGCGCACCTCGCCGGGATCGACCTCGTCTATCTGCGACTTGACTTTTTTGAGCAGCTCCGCGCCTGACGGCATCTCTCAAACTCCTAAATCATGGTCAGCTTTCAAGGACTTCACTTAGTATAGCGGTCGTGGGTCAGGGGTAGCGCCTCAGTTGCAACACCACCCAGAGCACCGGTCACCCGGCTCGTCACCGCCATCGTCGGGACCATCGCCACGGCCATCCGCACCCGGCTCGCACCCCGGCTCGCACCCCGGCTGATACCCTAGCTCCCAGGTAGGTATTCAAGGCGATGATGTTCTCAACCAAGGCCGAGTACGGCGTGCGCGTGATGGTCGAGCTGGCTCGGCGCGACGGCGCAAACGCCGGCGAGCCCGTCCCTCTGACGGAGATCGCCGAGCACGACGGTCTGCCGCTGGCCTATCTCGAGCACCTGGTCGCGCGGCTGCGCAAGGCCGGGCTGATCGACTCGCGCCGCGGCTCGCGGGGCGGCTATCTGCTCGCGCGTCCGGCCGGGGAGATCACGATGGCCGAAGTCGTGGAGGCCCTGGAGGGCTCTATCGCCCCGATCGAGTGCATCTCCCAGACAGCCGACGGATCGATCGTGTGCTCGCGCGAGTCCGGTCCGGCAGGGGGCGGGCGGGCGGGCTCTGCATACAACGTGTGCCCCACCAAGCTGCTGTGGACGCGCGTGCGCGGGGCGATCGTGCGCACGCTGCGGGACACCACTCTGGCCGAACTCGCGCTCGGGCCGGTGCTGATGACCGATTCCGCCCTGTCCGCCGGCGTGCCCCTGCCGACGCTGGACGCCGAACCGCTTACGACAACGACTGGAGCTTGAGCATATGGCCGACCTGGAGATCAGAGACCTGCACGTGCGCATCGAGGATCGCGAGATCCTGCGGGGCGTCGACCTGGACATCTCGCGCGGCGAGATCCACGCCCTGATGGGGCCCAACGGCTCGGGCAAGTCCACGTTGGCGAGCACGCTGCTGGGGCATCCTACGTACGAGATCACGCAGGGGACGATTACGTTTGAGGGCGAGGACATCACCGAGGCAGAGCCCCACGAGCGCGCCCGGGCGGGGTTGTTCCTGGCCTTCCAGTACCCGGTGTCGATCCCGGGCGTATCGGTCGCGAACTTTCTGCGCATGGCGATCAACGCGCAGCGCGAGGAGCCGATCAACGTCAAGGAGTTCCGCGAGCAGCTGCAGCACGCGATCGAGCTGCTGGACGTCGACCGCGCGTTCACCTCGCGCCACCTCAACGACGGGTTCTCGGGCGGCGAGAAGAAGCGCGCGGAGATTCTGCAGATGGCGATGCTCAAACCGAATGTGGCGATTCTCGACGAGACCGACTCAGGTCTTGACATCGACGCGCTCAGGACGGTCGCCGAAGGGGTGCAGAGGCTGCACGACGAGCAGGGCCTCGGCGCGCTGATCATCACCCATTATCAGCGCATCCTGCACTACATCAAGCCTCAGTTCGTGCACGTGATGATGGACGGGCGGATCGTGCTGGAGGGTGGTGTGGAGCTGGTCGAACGGCTCGAGCGCGAGGGGTACGACCAGATTCGCCAAGAGGTTGGCGCGAGTGTCTGAGTCAGTAGCGGTCAAGCCCGGCCGTCACCGCGAGGCGACGCTGTATCAAGCGCTGCACGGCGCGGGCGCGCAGGGCAAGTCCCCCGAGGAGATTCGTGAGGCGGCGCGCAGGTTTTACGAGGCCGCCGAGCTGCCCACGTGGCGGCGATCGGGCTTCTGGACGACGAGCTTCGCGGGGTTGGACATCGACGCGCTGGAGATCCGCACCCACGAACCCGTCCCGGGCGATAGCGGTCCGGGCGCCCTGCCCGAGGTGGTCACGCGCACCCTGCCCGAGCGCAAGCGGGCCGGGCGGATCGTGCAGTTGGACGGCTCGGTCGTGCACGTCGAGCTGGATTCAGAGCTGGCCGAGCGCGGGGTGGTGCTGTGCCCGCTGGAGCAGGCGCTCGAAGGCGGCGACGCCCACATCCGCGAGATCGCGCGCGCGCACTTCTCCAAGCGCCTGACCTACGACCGCCACAAGCTCGAGGCCGCAGGCGCCGCGTTCTGGAGCGGCGGGGTGTTTGTGTACGTGCCCCCGGGCACGCAGGTGGAGGACCCGTTCGAGATCGTCTACGCGATCGGTTCGGCCGGGGTGGCGCAGTACGGGCGCACGCTGATCGTGGCCGACGAGGGAGCCGACATCAAGGTGCACGAGTACGACCTGGCCGAGGACTTCTCGGGCCAGGCTCTGCACGCGGGCGCGCTGGAGCTGTATCTCAAAGACGGCGCGCGCTGCCGTATGGCGCAGGTGCAGGATTGGGGCTCGACGAAGGACAGCAAAGTCCACGATGCCTCGACCCGGTTCGTGCAGGTGGGACGCGACGCGTATTGCCACTGGCTGCCGGCGCTGCTGGGTGGGCGCCTGGTGCGTCAGCATCTCGAGCTGGCAGTGTCAGAGTCCGGCGGGGACATGGCGTTCAGGGGGTTGTTCTTCACCGAGGGACAAGAGCAGCTGGACGCGTTTGCGGTGGATCTGCACGAGACCGGACCGTCCGGCGGGGACGTGCACTGGCGCGGCGCGGCGACGGGTGAGAGCCGCGCTTCGTTTGAGGGGTTGATCCAGATCGACCCGGGCGCACAGCAGACGCACACGTATCTGCAGATCCACACGATGATGCTCTCGCCGAAGGCGCGGCTGGACGCGATCCCCTCGGTGCTGGTGTCCGCCGACGACGTGTCGGCATCGCACGGCGGCACGGTCGGCGAGCTGGATGAGGCGGCGATCTTCTACATGCAGTCCCGCGGCCTGGACCGCCCGGCGGCGGTACGTGTGCTGATCGAGGGGTTCTTCGAGCCGGTGCTGGGCGAGGTGCAGGACGAACCGCTGGAGGAGTTGATCCGGGCCAAGCTCACAGCCAAACTGAGCCGCGCGCGCGAGGACATCGAGACGTATGCCGTCAGCCGTTAGCACGGCGAGTCCGGAGGCCTCACTGGATGTCAGGGGCGACTTCCCGATCTTCGCCCGCCGCCGGCGCGAGGACGGCCGCGAGCTGATCTACCTGGACACCGGCGCGACCTCGCAAAAGCCCCGGGTCGTGATCGACGCGCTGGCCGAACATCTGAGCGACCACAACGCCAACGTGCACCGCGGGGTGTACGCGCTCGCGCAGGAGGCCGACGCGGCCTATGACGGCGCTCGCCGGCGGATCGCGGACTTCGTGGGCGCCAGCCCGCGCACGACGGTGTTCACGAAGAACGTGACCGAGGCGATCAACCTCGTCGCGTATGCGTGGGGTCGCGGCCGCGGCGCCGATGGGCAGGCGAATCTTGGGACGGGCGAGGCGGTGCTGATCACCGAGATGGAGCACCACGCGAACATCGTGCCGTGGCAGGTGCTGTGCCGCGAGCGCGGCGCAGAGCTGCGCTATCTCGAGGTCGACGAGCGCGGCGAAGTGTCCCTGGCCCAGCTCGACGCGGAGCTCGCCCGGGGCGATGTGCGGATGGTGGCGGTGGCGCACGTGTCCAACGTGCTCGGCACGATCCTGCCGGTGAGCGAGATCGCCGCGCGGGCGCGGGCGGCCGGCGCGGTGTCGCTGATCGACGGCGCCCAGGCGGTGCCGCACATGCCGGTCGACGTGGAGGCGGTCGGCGCGGACTGGTACGCGTGGACCGGCCACAAGGCGCTCGGGCCGACGGGGATCGGCGTGCTGCACGGGCGCGCGGAGGCGATGGAGCGGATGGAGCCGTTCATGACCGGCGGGGACATGATCGCCTCGGTCGACTTCCAGAGCGCGACATGGAACGAGCTGCCGTACAAGTTCGAGGCGGGCACGCCGCCGATCGCCGAGGCGGTCGGGCTGGGGGCGGCTGTCGAGTATCTGTCTTCGCTGGGCATCGAACGCGTGCGCGCGCACGAGCGCGCGTTAACGGCGTACATGTTGCAACGCCTGGCGCAGGTGCCGGGACTGCGCATGGTCGGCCCACCCGAGCCCGAGCGCCGCGGGGGCCTGGCGTCGTTCACGATCGAGGGCATCCATCCGCACGACATCGCCGAGCTGGCCGATCGCGGGGGGGTGTGCATCCGCGCCGGGCACCACTGCGCGCAGCCGCTGATGCACCGCCTGGGCGTGGGCGCGACCGCGCGGGCGAGCGTGGGGGTGTACAACGAGCCGGCGGATATCGACGCGCTCGTGGACGCGCTGCTGGCCGGACGCGAGGTGTTCGGCCTGTGACACGAGCCCGCGGATATAGACGCCCTCGTGGACGCGCTGTTGGCGAGGCGCGAGGCGTTCGGCCTGTGAATGGAGGATGGGGAAGTGGTGCCGAGGTGTTGGGATGCCCTGGCCGGCCGTTCGAGGAGTTGGCGCGCTGATGGACGACCTGTATCGCGACTACATCCTCGACCACTACAAGCGCCCCCATAATTTCGGCGAGCTGGAGACTCACGACCTGGAGGGCCACGAGCACAACCCGCTGTGCGGCGATGAGCTGGGCGTGCAGATCCGGGTCAAGGACGGCAAGATCGCCGATCTGAAGTTCAACGGGCACGGCTGCGCGATCTCCCAGGCCTCGGCTTCGATCGCATCGGACGAGCTGATCGGGATGGAGCTGGAGGAGGTCGGCGAGCTGAACGCCGACTGGATGCTTGAGCTGCTGGGTATTCCCGTGTCGGCGACACGACGCAAGTGCGCCCTGTTGAACCTGAAGGTGGTCAGAGGCGCGGTGACCGGCGATAACGACTGGCCGGCGTGAGTCCGAATTCCGACCGATCCCACCCCGAGCCAGACCGCCGCCCGCGATACAATTCCTAGCCCCGAGGACGGGATTCGCCTAAGTAACCGTCCAGTCCAGGAGAGTCATGGCCGCCACTGACACAACCACCGCTCCCGCACCCACCAGAATCGCCAAGCAGAGCCCGATCGTGGAGGACGATCAGGGACAGCTGCTCGCACGCCAGGGCATCTCGCGAGAGGTCGTGAATGAGCTGTCGAAGATCAAGGGCGAGCCAGGCTGGATGGCCGAGAAACGACTGAAGTCGCTGGAGATATACGAACGCAAGCCCGTGCCCGACTGGGGTGTGGATCTGTCGGGGCTGAACCTGGACGAGCTCGTCCTGTACTCCCCCCCGACGGCCGGCCGGTACGACAGCTGGGACGAGGTGCCCGAGGAGATGAAGCAGACCTACGAGGACCTCGGAATACCGCAGGCCGAGCGCGAGCACCTGGCGGGCGTGGTCGGGGTGTGGCGCCAGGAGCCGGTGTATGAGGGCCTGAAGGAGGAGTACCGCAAGCTGGGGATCCTGTTCTGCTCGATGGACACCGCGATCAGCGAGTATCCGGAGCTCGTGCAGAAGTACTTCATGAACAAATGCGTCCCGCCGCAGGACAACAAGTTCTCAGCGCTGCACGGCGCGGTGTGGTCGGGCGGATCGTTTTTGTATGTCCCCAAGGGCGTGAAGGTCGACCTGCCGTTGCAGGCGTATTTCCGCATGGAGGGTGCGGGCGAGGGCACGTTCGAGCACACGCTGATCGTCGCCGACGAGGGCAGCGACGTGAACTACATCGAGGGCTGCACCGCGCAGACGTACAGCGTCAACTCGATGCATTCCGCCGTGGTCGAGATCTTCGTGCACGAGGGCGCCAAGGCCCGGTACACGACCGTGCAGAACTGGAGCAAGGACGTGTACAACCTGAACACCAAGCGCGCGGTCGTCGACGCCAACGGCACCGTCGAGTGGGTCGGCGGGTCGATGGGCGCCAAGTACGTGATGCTGTATCCCGGCTCGTACCTGATGGGCGAGGGGGCGCGGGCGGACCACCTGAATGTGGGCGTGGCCACGGGCGGCGTGCACAAGGACACCGGCGCGAAGGTCGTGCATTTGGCGCCGAACACGACCTCGAACATCCTCGCCAAGTCGATCTCCAAGGACGGCGGGATCATGGGTTATCGCGGCCTGGTCAAGATGGGCGCGCATTCGCAGGGCTCTAAAGCCCGCGTGCAGTGCGACGGCCTGATGATGGACGGTC
>Ga0335072_10016487_pt1 | contig 10473 bp, 4 predicted proteins | sample Lox_Sample_21_FD_206725 | JGI IMG/M metagenome (GOLD analysis project Ga0335072, IMG submission 206725) | Soil microbial communities from Loxahatchee National Wildlife Refuge, Florida, United States - Lox_Sample_2.1 | ecosystem: Environmental > Terrestrial > Soil > Wetlands | place: USA: Florida... | reverse complement strand
TGTGAATCGGCCCGAGATTACTGGGGAACCACACGTCTCCGCTGGCGGTGATGCATCCCGCAGGTTGGGTTCCGCCGTAGATCTCGGTGTTCGGCGCAATATCGGTAGTGGGATAAAACGTGAGCGACAGGCGCCGCGGCGACACATCGGCTTGCGCGTCGAGTTCGCGCCGGCTGGCCAGCGCAACACCGTTCGGTCCGCTGATCCAGAGATGGCCGGCGCTATCCTCAAGGAGTTGATACACCGCATTGCCGGGCAGCCCGTCGGCCTGTGTGTAATGTGCGAGATTGCCGTCGCGATAGCGGAAAAGACCGTTGTCGCGGGTTCCGAACCACAGTCCGCCGTCCGCATCCTGATGAATGGCCCACACTTTCAACTGCGCCAGGCCCATGGTGGCTGCATCGCTGATGAACGCGCCATTGCGCATGTGGCTCAGGCCGCGTTCGGTGCCGATCCACAGATCGCCGTTGCGATCTTCAAGAAGAGCGCGCGTGCTGAAGTACGCCAGGCCGTCTTTCATCTGGTAGCTTTTGATCTTCGGCCGGCCGCCCTCCCAGTCGATGCGATTGACGCCCTCATCGGCGCCAACCCACATCGTCCCGTTACGATCCTGTATCATCACGCGCACAAAGTTGTTTGACAACCCGTCGCGCGTGGTCAGGTGCGTGGTGTGTCCGCTTGCGATCCGGTACAATCCGTCGCCGTCGGTTCCCACCCACAGCGCGCCCGAGAGATCGCGATAGACACTTCTCACATGAACGTTTTCGAGCCCCGGCAGATCCCCCTCGGTCACCGTTCCATTCTTCAAGTGGTAGAGCCGCGTAGAGCCGATCCAGAAGCTGCCGTCGCGATCCTGGTAGATGGTACCGAAGTCAGAGTCGTTGGCCTTGGGCAAGGGAACGATGCTGGCCTGCGCGCGAGTGAGCCGCAGCATTCCCGATTGGGTGCCGATCCAGAAGTTACCCTCGTCATCTTCGAAAAAATTAAGCACGGTATTGCTGGGCAGCGATGCCGGCGCGGTGATTTGGGTCAGTTTTCCGTTATCGAATTGCCATGCGCCATGGCCGATCGTTCCAATCCACAGCGTGCCGTCCGATGTCTGCCGCAAAACGCGTACCGTGCCCGCAATTCCCGTGACTCGCTCAAACCGTCTTTGGCCTGGCGGCAGCCTGTTCAGGCCTGAAACCGTGCCCACCCATATTGTGCCGTCCACCGTTTCGATGATGGACTTGACGCGGTTCTGGCTGGCCTCGCCGCTCATCGCGTACTCGGTCACTCCGCCGGCGCTGATTCGGATCAGTTTCGAGCCGCCCACCCACAAGTTGCCTTCGCGGTCGGCAAAGATGGCGTGCACCGCCAGCGAGGGAATGCCATTGGCGCCATCCACGCGCACAAAGTGGCTGCCATCAAAGCGCAGCAGACCGTTATCGGTCCCCACCCAGATACTTCCTCGCGAGTCTTCGGCTAGCGCCCTTACGAAGTCGTCGCTCAGCCCTTCGCGCGTGGTCCACGAAGTGAACGCGCCCCCGGCATACCTCGCCAGCCCGCCGCCTTCCAGCCCGATCCACAGGTCGCCGTTGCGCGCCACGAGCAGGCAAAAGACGCTGTTCTGATGAATTGCGGGAGTGTTCTGGCGGTCGAAGACGGTGAAGTGTACGCCGTCGAAGCGCAGAAGGGCGCCGCTGGTGCCGATCCAAAGATACCGGTCGGGCGTTTGCGCAAAGGCCTGCACGGTCGGTTCAGGTAAACCGTCAGATGCCTGCCAGGCGTGTCGCGTGTATCCGGCGAGCGGGCCGGTCTGCGGGAAGGCACACAGCGCCGCGCCCGTGAGTAGAGTCAAAACCAAGCCGGCATGCAACCTGCATCGTCTTTCCATTGCGGCGCTATCGCGGTTCTCCAGTTGGTGCATCGCGAAGCTCAAACTTTGAAGTGGCGTTTCCCTCAGGAAGACACCACCCCGCACGCATCTCAAGGCGCCGTGGGACAGGAGGACCGCCGTCAGTATAAACCCGGGCAATTCCGAGGTCGAATGCGACGGCACAACAAATCTCGCCCCGATCAGACTTTGGACGGATCAAAACAAATGCGCGCGGGAATAGAGTTGACTTTCTCGAATTGCGGGGTCTTGAGCCGCGACAGAGAAACGCCTCAGGGCACGGTAAATACTGCAATGTCTTTGTTTATTACTCATTTATTCAGGCAGTCTCCGGTCTCCTCCGTCGCGCGCTTTATTCTGCCCGCAGCGCTGTCGTTCGCTCCCGTCCTTACCGCCGCTCCTACGCTTGCCCAGGGCTCGTCAACGCTTATCCATATCGACGCGAGCCGGCCCTGGCAACAACCCGGCCCCGCAGACTACGACCTGAAATTCGCGAATGCGCCCAACGGAGACACTGTCGGGCTGAACGCCCGCACGCTCACGCTCGACGGCAAACCCTGGCTGCCTGTGGCAGGCGAGTTTCACTTCTCCCGTTATCCGCGCGCGCAATGGGAAGAAGAACTGCTGAAGATGAAGGCTGCGGGAGTCAACATCGTCTCCACCTACGTCATCTGGATTCATCATGAAGAGATCAAGGGCCGTTTCGATTGGGAGGACCAGCGCGATCTGCGAGCTTTTGCGAAGCTCTGCGCTCGCGACGGCCTGTATATGATTGCGCGCATCGGCCCCTGGGATCACGCCGAGGTGCGCAATGGCGGCTTGCCCGACTGGGTAGTCAAGCAGGGTCCGATACGGGTCAACGATCCGGCTTATCTGGCGGCCGTTCGCGAGTGGTATGGGCAAGTGGGCGTGCAACTCAAGGGTCTTCTCTGGAAAGACGGAGGGCCGGTCATTGGTATTCAGCTTGAGAACGAGTACTCAAAGACTGGGCCGGGTGCGGGTGAGGAACACATTCTCACGCTCAAGCAGATCGCTCTTGCCAGCGGCCTCGATGTCCCGGTCTATCTTGTAACGGGTTGGGATAACGCGGTCGTTCCGCCCCATGCAGTGCTTCCCATCTACGGCGGAGGTTATCCTGACGAACCCTGGGACAGCTCGATCGTGAAGTTGCCGCCTGCCCAGGTTTATGCATTCCGCTTCCACAGCCGAGTGAACAGCGTCATTCAGGCGGGCGCCGCCGGTGATCCCCCCGCGACGGCTGCCGATCCGGGTTCGCTGCCTTATCTCACCATCGAGATCGGCGGCGGCATTGAAGACACCTACCATCGCCGCCCGTTGATTGCCGCTGACGATATCGGTGCGCAGGTTCCTGTCATGCTCGGCTCGGGCGTCAATCTCTACGGAACGTACATGTTTCAGGGCGGGGAAAACCCCGATGGAGCGCTCACCACGTTGCAGGAGTCTCAGGAGACCGGATACCCCAACGATTTGCCCATCAAGTCTTACGACTTTCAGGCTCCGCTCGGTGAATTCGGCCAGGAGCGCGCCTCTTTGCGCAAGCTCAAGGTCTTCAATTACTTCATGAATGACTTTGGCGCGGAGCTCGCGCCCATGCAGGTTCACGCCCCTGAATCAACGCCGAGAGATCCCGCCGACTTGTCGATCCCGCGCGCCTCAGTGCGTTCGCGTGGCGACTCGGGATTTATCTTTTTCAACAACTATGTTCGCGGATATGCCATGCCGGCGCGGCCCGCGACCCAATTCGAGATTCGACTGCCGTCGGGAACTCTCGAGGTGCCGCGACGCCCCATCGATCTTCCTTCCGGTTCCTACTTCATCTGGCCCTTCAACATTGAGCTAGGGAGCGTCACTCTGCGTTACAGCACCGCGCAGCTATTTACGCGCATTGAGAATGCCGGCCTGCCGACGATCTACTTCGAAGCGCTGCCCGGGGTCCCGGTCGAGTTCGCCCTCGACGCTTCAAAAGTGCAAAACATCACTGCATCGACCGGCCACATCGATCGCGATGCAACCACAATCTATGTAAACGGCATCGCGCCGGGCCCGGATGCATCCATTGACCTGGCCGCGAGCGACGGCCGTCATCTGCGCATCGCCGTGCTCACCCGGCAACAAGCCGAGAATGCGTGGAAGGTGGAAATCGGCGGCACTGAACACCTGCTGATTACCGAGGCCGATTTCTACACCGGCCCCGATGCGCCGCAAACCCAGATCCGCTTGCGTTCCCGCACTTCATCACAGTTCACCTTCACGCTGGTTCCACCGCCCACCGGCGAAATCAAAGCAAGTCTTCCGCTCGTTTCTTCGGCTTCGACCGCGCAATCGATCACTTATAGCGCCGATGCGGCGGAGTGGAACGATCCCCTCGAAGTCCATGAGATCAAGGCTGCCGGCATCGCGCCGGCTGTGAAAACCGGCCCGGCGCTCGACTGGCGTCCGAATGGAGTTGCCCAGGCGCCGGGCTCCGGCCCACTTGCGGATGCGGCCCGCTGGTCCATTACCGTACCCGCAGACGCCATGAAGGGCCTGAACGATCTTTATCTGCGCATCAGTTACACGGGTGACGTTGCCAGACTTTATTCTGGCGGCCATCTTCTCGACGACGACTTCTACAACGGGCGACCGTGGAGCATCGGTCTCAAGCGCTTTCTCGCTGCGCAGGGGGCTTCTAACTTCGAGCTCAGCATCCTCCCGTTGCGAAAAGACGCACCGGTCTATTTTGAGACTGCGACTCCTGCGAATTTTGGGGACAACGGCCAGGCCATCAGCCTCGATCGGGTCACTCTGGTCCCCGAATATCAGCTCGAAATTACGGCAGCGGCGCGCTGAGCGGGCGGCATCAACGCGTAAGCTGTTCTATTTCAACGCAGTTTCTCCCGCAGGTATCGATTTCTCCCGATCCGACTTTCGTCGGATTCGCGCTGAATCCTTACGGGGCTATTATCCCTACTTGCGTGTTGCCGGGTTGTGCGCGTGGTGCTACGCACGCACGCCGCGGTTCGGCTCCGGCAGCCCGCTGGGGGGAAGGCCAGGGGGAAACTATGACAAAAAGAATGAGCCTCATCATCGGGGCGCTCGCAGTCTTTGCATTGATCATTGCTTTGGACGGCACTACCGCGTTGGCGCAGGGAAACACTGCCACGCTAACGGGCACCGTGAGTGACCCGGCACACGCGGTCATTCCCGGCGCAACCATCACCGCAACCGATGAAGCCTCGGGCGTGGTCCGCGCCCGCACCAGCGATGGCGCCGGTTTCTTCTCGTTCGTTGGGTTGCCCGTGGGCACCTACGACGTCAAAGTTTCCGCTGCAGGATTCAACAGCCTGCTGCGCAAAGGCGTCGTGGTTCACATCAACGACCAGATCGAACTTAAGGAGATCACGCTCTCTGTCGCTACTGCGGCGGCCTCGGTCACCGTCACCGCATCAGGCGCCGAGCTTACGCCCACTACCTCAGGCGAAGTGAGTTACACGCTGACCGATACGCAGCTCCACAACATGGACATTGAGAGCCGCAGTGCGATCGAGTTGCTGGGGCTGATACCCGGCGCCGGCAATACCGGCAACTTCACGCAGGCGCAGTACAACACCGGGCAAGAAGGTTTCACGCAGAACGCCAGCACCTACACCGTAAACGGCAACCGCTTTGACCAGGTGCAGATTGAAAGCGAAGGCGCGACCGTTACCGATCTCAACACCGCAGGCAGCGTCGCCGTAACGCCCAATGTCGACATGATCTCTGAGCTCACCGTTCAGTCCGCAGCCTATTCGGCCGCAGAGCCCAACGGCCCGGTCGTGGTTTCTACCGAAACCAAATCTGGCGGGCGTAACTTCCACGGCGAAGGCTACCTGACGGCGCGCAACTACAACCTGAACGCGAACGACTGGCAGGAAAAATCTGTCGGCTTTGCGAGGCCGGAGAGCGCCCTTTACTATCCCGGCGTGAACATCGGGGGCCCAGTGCTGTGGCCCGGTGTAAGCCGCGACCACGACAAGCTCTTTTTCTTCGCGGCCACTGAGATTGCCCAGCAGCACGTTGATCAGGGCGTTCGCAAGGCCGCGGTGCCAGCCGAATCCGGTTCGCCGGGTTATACCGGCGCGGGCATGGCCAACGGCGACTTCACCGATTCGGCGTACATCAGTTCATTTTCGACCGCCGGCAACAGTTATCTCTTCTGGCCGGTCGGCATCCAGCCCTGCAGCGGAAGCTGGTACAGTTCAGCTTGCGCCAATCAGGTTTACGGTTCGAATTCGTGGGGTCAGATTCAAAAAAGCGCCATCGATCCCGCCGGGCAGATTCTGCTCAACGCCTTCCCACTACCGAACGTGAATCCTGCCGATGAAGGCGGCTATAACCTCATCACCGATTTCACCACCTCTAACCCGCGCAACCAGGAAGACCTGAAGCTGGATTACTCAATCAGCGACAACGCGCACCTCACGGGCCGCTACAATCACGAGAACGAGAGTGTGCCCTGGCCGTACGGGCCGTACAACGTGTGGAACCAGGTCCCCTATCCCGCGTATCAGACTGGCAAGAATGCTTCCAACTCCATCGACCTCGTGTTGACCAACACGTTCAGCTCCTCACTCACGAATGAGGCGGCGCTCGCTTACACGCGGTTCACATTGATGCAGGCACTCAGCAATTTGAATGCAGCGTCCACTTCCGCGCTGAATTATCCCTATCCGCTTCTCTTCAAAAGCAAATCGGGCCTGATCCCCAACGTGCAATTCGAGGGCGGCAACACTGAAATCGCCAACGATCAGCTGTACATTTCTGGCGGCGAAGCACCGCCGTTTCTGGGCGCGCAAAACGCCTACACCTTCAACGACGCTCTCACCAAGCTGCTGGGCAGACATCTGCTCAAGGCCGGTTTCTACACTGAGATTGCGCGATTCAATAACCTCACTGGCGGCAACGACAACGGTCAGGTATCGATGCAAACCTACTGCGGGACTTCGGGCAACGACTGGGCCGATCTGCTGATGGGCCACACATGCGAGTGGTCGCAGAGCTCAAGTAACATCATGGCCGATATGGCGGCGAATCGATTCGACTTTTTCGGCCAGGACACGTGGAAAGCGACCTCGCGCCTGACGCTCAACTACGGCCTGCGCGTAGATCACATTGGCTGGTGGTACGACCGCAAAGGACGCATTGCTGTATTCAATCCTGCAGCCTACGATCCAAAATCCTCCTATACCGATTACAGCGGCATGGAGAGCAGCGCGACAACCTCCGGCGTGCCAGAATCCGGATCCAAACCACTTGGATTCCAATGGGCGCCGCAACTCGGCTACGCCTACGATCTTTTCGGCAGCGGCAAAACCATCATGCGCGGCGGCTTCGGGATCAACTACTATATCGATCCCGGTATCAACGCCTACTCGGCGATCGAGGCCCCACCGAACTTCGATGTTGTCACTCTCTATGCTTCAGGCTCGCCGGGTTATTCGCTTTCGGGCATCTCGAATATCGGTTACTCGGGCTCGTTGCCGACGGTGTGGGGTACCGCATTCCCCAGCGACCATCATGCGCCGGTCACCTACTCCTGGAACTTCGCGGCGTCGCACATCTTCCCCGGTTCCAACAAGGTCGAAGCCGATTACGTGGGCAACAGCAGCCACAACCTTGTCGGCTACGGTATCCAGAATGCGGTGCCGGAAGGCAGCGAGACCGGCCCGTATTACGGCACATATTATGACCAGCTTTACCGGCCGTATGCCAACTATGCAGACATCTCGACGCACTTCCACAATCTGAATTCGAACTACAACGCGCTGCAACTGATGGTGACGCGGCAAAAGGGATGGCTCAATTACTGGGGAAGCTATACCTTCGGCAAGACCATGGCCTACAACGCTGAAGACCCCTTCGAAATGCGGCGCTGGTACGGGCCGGCGCCCTTCGACCGCTCGCAGATGGTGAGCTTCTCCTACTACCTGAAACTGCCGGCATTCAGCAAACATTTGGGTGGGAGTAAGTTCGCGAGTGGCGCTCTCGACGGTTGGCAGTTCTCGGGCATCTTCCAGGCCATGACCGGAGGGCCGATCAGTTTAAACACGTACAACGGAAATGAGTACGCAGCCAACCGCAACGTGGTCGGCATCTATGGCACCGTGCCGATGAGCGAGGGCGGTTACACCGACAATATTTCGCTGAACGGCGCCTACACAGATGGAACTCCCGATGAAGTCACGGCGCCAGTCCTGTTGTGCGATCCACGCAAAGGGCTGAAGAACGGCCAGTATTTCAACGCAAGCTGCTTTGGCGCGCCGGGGCACCTCGAGAACGGAGATTACCGCTGGCCTTACATCCACGGTCCGGCCTTTATCAACGACTCGACAGGTATCTTCAAGTCTTTTCCAATGCGAGAGGGACGGAGCCTGGAGATCCGCGCCGAGGCCTTCAACCTCTTCAACCATCCCTGGAACGAGTTCATCGCAACCGATTCCAATATGTACATTGGCTACGAAAATATCACGGGCGGAACCGGGTCAAACTATCCGGCAGGCGGAACGCCGCCCAGTACGCCCAGCGCAGGAACCATCGACAACAAGACCGGCCATCGCGAAGTGCAGCTGGCCGCGAAGTTTTATTTCTAACTCGTCACAGGCTTCAATCGCGCCTCCGGCGGCGGAAACAGCAGCGGCTGCTTCTGCCGCCGAGCCTATACCACCCAGCTATGCGTAAGCTTCTCCTTACCGTTCTTGCAATCCTCGGCACGCTTGCCATGGCGGCTCATGCCGCTGCGCAGGATTATGCGATCGGCGCCGACGTCTCGTTCCTCGCCAAGTGCGAGCAGGATGGAGTTGTCTTCAAGGAGAACGGCAAGCCCATCGACGTGCTTGTCCTGCTGCGCGAGCACCATTACAACTGGGTGCGTCTGCGGCTCTTTCACGATCCCGAGGCCAGCACGGACAAGCTACCCAACGATCTGCCTTACACGATTGCACTTGCGAAGCGCGCCAAGGCGCTCGGCTTTCGTTTTCTGCTCGACCTGCATTACTCCGACAGTTGGGCTGACCCCGGCAAGCAGCCCACCCCCGCCGCATGGAGCAAGCTCAAGCACAAGCAACTCGTGGAGCAGGTCTCGAATTACACCCGCGACACCATCGCCGCTTTCGCCGCGCAGGGCGTGATGCCCGACATGGTACAGATTGGGAATGAAGTGACAAACGGGATGCTGTGGCCCGACGGCAAACTGCCCGATAACTGGGACAACTTTGCCGACCTGCTCAAAGCCGGAATCGCAGGCGTCGAGGCAGGCCGCGGTAATGCACCGCGCCCGCGCATCATGATTCACATTGAGCGCAGCGGCAACTACGACGCGGCTGTCTGGTTCTTCGACAACCTCATCGCGCACCACGTTCCCTTTGATGTGATCGGTCTCTCTTACTATCCCATCTGGCATGGGAACATCGCGAACCTGCGGGGCAATCTCCACGACCTGGCCCTGCGCTACCGCCGCCCGATCATCATTGTGGAGGCGGCCCAGAACTGGACGCCCAGCGGCGAGGCGCCGAAGAAATCCGACTTTCCCGAGACTCCAGAAGGCCAGCTCGCCTTCCTGCGTGCCGTCGATGCCGCGGTGCGCGCCATCCCGGACGGTCTCGGCCGGGGAGTCTTCTGGTGGGAGCCCGCAGCCGAGGGCCCCATCGCCGGCCGTGGTTTCTTCGACAGCAATGGCAATGTGCTGCCCGTCATTACTGCCTTCGACCCACCTGCGACGCCCTGAAACGGCGTTTGCACTCAACTTGAAAAACGCGCAAGCTTAAGGGAGAACAAGGTGGAAGAGTTCGAGGAGATGAAGGAACAGGCACGGATCAAGGTCCTGATTGTCGACGACCACCCCATCATGCGTGTGGGCATTGCCGCCATCGTGGAGGCCACGCCCGATATGACTGCCGTCGCCCAGGCCGGGAGCGGCGAAGAGGCTGTGGAGCTGTTTGAGAAACATCTGCCCGACATTACGCTCATGGACCTGCGGCTGCCGGGCATGAGCGGCGTCGAAGCCATCCGCACCATCATGGCCCGCCATCCCCATGCCAAGTTCGTTGTTCTTACTACGTATGAAGGCGACGAAGACATTCACCAGGCCCTGCAGGCGGGCGCGCGCAGCTACATCATCAAGGGCATGCCGCACGATGCGCTGGTGAACGCGCTGCGCCGTGTCCAAGCCGGCGGACGTTTTTTGCCGCAGCCGGTTTCGCGGGCCCTCAACTCGCGCATCCCCAACTCCGATCTCAGCTCGCGCGAGCGCGAGGTACTTGACCTGATCGTCCGCGGCAAGAGCAACAAAGAGATCGCCTATGACCTGGGCATCACCGAGTCCACGGTCAAGTGCCACGTGAGCGTCATTCTGATGCGCCTGAACGTAAGCGACCGCACCCAGGCCGTGGTGACCGCGCTTCAGCGCGGACTCATTCACCTTTGAGCTATCTGAAGTTCATTTGCTCGCATGCCATTCTATTGGTCGCGGTAGGGACGAGCCTCACGGCTCGCCCCCCGCACAGATCCCCACAAGCGGAGCTACCGCATGGGGCTCTTACCAAAGGTAGGATGTGACGCTT
>Ga0335072_10016486_pt1 | contig 10473 bp, 13 predicted proteins | sample Lox_Sample_21_FD_206725 | JGI IMG/M metagenome (GOLD analysis project Ga0335072, IMG submission 206725) | Soil microbial communities from Loxahatchee National Wildlife Refuge, Florida, United States - Lox_Sample_2.1 | ecosystem: Environmental > Terrestrial > Soil > Wetlands | place: USA... | reverse complement strand
CGCAGCGCCGCCAGCGGCAATTCGCCAGGCTCGATGCCGCCGCCGGGGGCCGCCCATACGACCGTTGCACCCGCTGGCACAGCCGGATGCGGGAAGCCGAACCGGCACAGCAGTACACGGTCATCATCGTCCAAGATGATCGCCCGGACCGCACGTCTTAGCCTCGCCGGGGCAGGAGTCTCGCTCATACACCGATGATCAGGGCGCCAGCGCACGGGCCGCAATGCGGTCATCGTGACTGCTCGCATTCGGCGATCGGCGTGCTCCCTACCAGACGACCTGGCCGAATTGAAGGTCGCTGGGATCGGTCTCAAACCGCCACGAGCAGCATCTGGCTGGCCAGGGCGGTCGAGGTGGCCAGCGTGTCGAGGAACAGCCCGCGCGCGATTGGGCCATCACGCGTTGCCCACAGCAGCAGGCAGTTGTTCCATGCCAGATCCCTGGCGCTGTTGATCGTCCAGGTGGCGATCAGGTTGGCGACCGCGGCCATGTGTCGGTCGGCGGCCAGTTCAGCGGCGTTCTCGAACGATTGGCGGACGGACTGGTCGGCCGCGTCCAGCAGCTGGTCAACCTACTGATAATCCGCGTAATGAGAGTCGGCATCGGGTGGGGTGGACAGCGCCGTGCAGGTACTGACCACCGCCAGCGGCAGGTCGTGGTTGATGTGGGCGTTCATGCCCGCCAGTGCGAACTGGACGGGTTCGATCCACCAGCGGCCGCCACGCCAGCGGCACTGCCGCCGGGGTGCCGGCGGTGCCGGCGGTGTCGGCGGCGGCGGCGAAGTACAGGTTGGCGAACGATATGTCCAGCTCAGTCATGAACGCCGGATCGGCGAAAAAGCCCTGGCCGATCCGGTTGTTCACCTGCACGGTCACGTCCAGGTACATGCGGTTGAAGCATCCCAGCCCATCGGCCGGCGGAAGTGCCGACCCGATGGCCTCCATTTTGGCGATCGCGGCGGCAATCGAGACCACTGGCGCGTCCGGGGCAGGCAAAGCGATCGACATGGCCGTCACTATACGATCACCACACGCGCACCGCCTCGACGCCACCGCCCTGCCTGGCAGACTACCTACGCAGCTGACTTTGGCCAGTTCTCCGCGATCCGTATCCCTGCCGATCTGGTCGACCGCTTGGTCGCCAAGGGCACCGGCCACACGCCACGCCGAACCAGGTGTTCTGCGTCCGACTGTATGCCTGGCATGACGTCCGGATCTGCCGATGAGGGCACGGCTGCCTCCTCCTTCGCAGCCGGACACCCGCCGCCGTGACCGGAGACCAGCTGAACGACATTTACGACCTAGACGACGTCGCTGCCGTAGAGCAGCGGGACAGTCCCTGCCCGCCCGGGGCGCTGGCCCGGGCATCTCACTGGTTCGCGCGCTACGAGGGGCTGTCGAGGAGACTGCGGGCACCGGACACCGGGTGACGCGCCCCCGGGTCCACGCCCATACTGGCACCGGCGGAACCATGCTCGCTGGAACCGGAGTGGCGCGAACTGGGGTTGCGCCTCCTGGGCATTCCACCGGTTACTGGAAACGATTGCCGCATTCGTTAGACTGGGACCTTCCCAGCATCCGGCTCGGGAGGTGTCCCGCGTGTCGCACGTGCCTGCGCGGCTGTCGCCGCAGGAGATGGCGGCGGCGCTGCACGGGGTCCCGCAGACCCCCATCGTCTCGCTGCTGGCCCGCCACCTTGCCAGCAGCCGGCCTGACCCGATCATCAGCGACCCGGCGGCCACCGCGCTGATCTGCCAGCTCGGCCTGGCGCACGTGGGCGGGGACTGGTCCTTCCGGGCGGTCGAGGCTGCGGCCGCGGTGCGCACCGGAATCCTTGACGCCGCTGTCCGCTCCTTCGCCGAGAGCAGCGGGCATCTCACGGTCATCACCATCGGCGCAGGGCTGTGCACCCGCTGCGTCCGCCTCGCGGACATCGATGCCGACTGGATCGACATCGACGTCCCGCAGGTCGCGGCGCTGCGCGCTGCGCTACTGCCTCCCGCGCCGAATCGTGTCATCATCGGCGAGTCAGCGCTCGACAGGGGGTGGCGCGATCGCGTTGCCATCGTCGGCGGGCCGCGCCTGTTCGTGCTCGAGGGGCTGACGATGTACCTCGGGGAGAGCGCCGTCCGGGACCTGGTCACCGGACTGGCCGACCGCTGCCCCGGCAGCCACCTGCTCATCGAGACCGCCGGGCCCCTTCCGCAGCCGCGCGGACGCTACCGGCAGCTCGGCTGGACCGGGCAGGACGAGGCCCGGTTCCACTGGGGCGTGCACCGCCTGTCCGAGCTGACCGGATGGCACCCGCGCCTGGAACTCACGGAGAGCTGGCACCTGATGGACTACTACCCGGCTGCCTGGCCAGCCCCCATCCGGGTCCTGCGGCACATCTCCAGTGTCCGCGCGCAGTCCAAGATCGGCCACTTCCATGTAGCAACCGACCCCGCCGGCACAGCGACCTCCACCTGGGACGCCTGACGTCCCGGCTCGCCGACTGCCTGAAGTCGGTCGCTTATCATCTGCATCCCGCCGAAGCGGCTGGCCAGGTCGCGCACCGCAGGGTCGCGGTGTGGCCGCCGCACGGGGCTCGGTGTCGTGGCGGCTCCTGATGATGACGGTCAGTCCTGCTCGAGGCCACCGCCGCGCTCTACCCGGAGAACGGGCAGACGGTCCCGGCAGGCCCTGCCCGCGCTGACCTCCAACCGCACGCTGCTCGTGATCGCGCACCGCCCGCAGACCGTCATGGCCGGCGACCAGATCAGATCCTCGTGCTCGAGGAAGGCCGCATCGCCGAGCACGGCACCCACGACCGGGCTCATCGGCCTCGGCGGGCGGTACGCCGCCTTCTGGGCCGAGCGGGACCGCGCCCGCGGCTGGCGGCTGACCGGCAAGCCTGCCGTCCGGCGCGACGCACCCGCCTGAGCCGGTTCCGGTGTCGGGCCGGCTGCCCGCGGTCGTGAAGTCAGCCGTCAAGACGGGTAACGTGGAGAGCGTGGGCACTCCGGCGAAGACCCGTCACACTGCCCAGGCCGACGCGGTTCGCGACGCGCTGGAACGGGCCGGCGGTTTCCGCAGTGCGCAAGAGGTCCACGATGCATTGCGCGGCGATGCCCAGGGGGTCGGGCTGACCACCGTGTACCGGCACCTGCAGAGCCTCGCCGCCCGCGGCGTGGCGGACGTCATCGTCTCCTCGGACGGGACGGCGGCCTATCGGTACTGCAGGGCGCCGGGCACTCACCATCATCACCTGGTGTGCCAGTCTTGCGGGCGGGCCGAGGAGGTCGAAGGTCCAGCGGTCGAGCGGTGGACGAGCGCGGTCGCGGAGAAGTTCGGCTACACCGACGTAAACCACACCGTCGAGATCTTCGGCCTCTGCTCGTCCTGCGCCCGCTGACTGCCGGCGTCTGAAACACCGGCCTGAGCCGGACACTCCGGCCCGGGCGCGATCCCGGCCCGCGCGCCGGCAGCCGCCTGAGAGGCACTGCCGCTGACCAGTCGAGGCTAGCGGTCGGCGCAGCAATGCCGGCGGCCCGCAGCATCTCCTCCTCGCCGGGCCGCGCCGGTGACGAGGCGCCCTCCGAGCGATCTCACCAGCCCGCCTTCGATGACGGCGACGCGTCCCGTGCTCCTCGGCCAGGAGCTGGCTGACGAAGGCGGTCTTGCCCGATCCCGGGACCCGTGTCAGGACTTTCACTGGCACCCAGCCGTCCGTGTCACCGGGGTGCACGGCTGGCTGGATCGTGGGGGCTGGCTCAACCGTCCCGTGTAACGAGGCCGCGAGGCGCAGCGATCGCCTTGTTCTCGGCCAGCGAGGCCTGTGCCGCCGGGACCTGGCCCGTCCCCGGGGTCCGAGCCGCTGCGGCCGGGCGCCCGATGCTGCCACATTAAGGGGATGCGGGTTGGCGTGTTCCTGCTGGCGGCCCGGTTCCCCGGCCAGTCCGACGAAGAGGCGCTCGCGGCGACGGTCCGGGCGGTCGCGGCCGAGCGGGCGGCTTCGATGACGTGTGGCTGGCCGAGCACCACTTCATGTCCTACGGCATCTGCCCGTCCGCGGTGACGCTGGCCGGGTACATCCTCGGGCAGACCCGGCGGGTCACCGCGGGCACGGCGGTCAGCGTGCTGTCGGCGCGGCATCCGGTGGCGCCGGCCGAGCAGGCGGCGCTGCTCGACCAGGTGTCGGCGGGACGGTTCCGGCTGGGCGTAGGGCGCGGCGGCCCGTGGCTTGAGCTCGAGGTTTTCGGCAACTGCTCTGCATGGTCGAGGGCAGCGCCGACCCCGCCACCGTCCGTCTGAACATCGCCCGGCTCGGCGCGGAGGTCCTTGCCCCTCCTGCCCGGACGGGACTGCGCCAAGCCGGATTCAGCTGCCGGCATGCGAGCCGACCCTGCGGGCGGGTAACGCTCGGGACGCGATCGCTCTCCGGGGTTCACCGGGCGGGCCGCGACGGGAACCGCAGCCGTGGTTCGAGGCGCGCCGCGTCCAGGCTGCCGCCGGCGAGCCAGTCGGCCACCGCGGCGGCGTCCGCGTCGCTGAGCACGGGGCCGATGCCGATCGCGGTCCCCTGCGGCTGGCGGTCCAGGTCGCAGGGCTGCACCAGCGCGTAGGCGCCGCTGTCATGGCCCGGTGCCCGCAGGCAGCGGGAAGCGCGCAACACGCAGCCCGTCCTGATCAGCACTCCGTGCGGGCAGCGCCGGGTGGCGGCGCCCAGGTGGCGCAGCAGCGGGTCCGCCGCCGCGGCGCACGGCCCGGCCTGGCAGACGACCGCGTAGAAAGGCTGATCGCTCACCGCTTGCTCCCACGTCGAGACCGGCAATCGCTTCATCAGAAATGATAATCATTTTCACTGAGATGCGCCATCAGATGACGCGCACCCGCGATTGAATGCATAGATTGCTATATGTTAATGTTCTTATGACCGATGAAGCCCGGACATGAAGGACAACCGCAATGCCAGACATCCAGCACGCCACGCATAACGACCACCAGCACGCCCACGGCGAGGGCTGCGGCCACGTCGCGCTCCCGCACGACGGGCACACCGACTACGTGCACGAGGGGCACGTTCACCGCGTCCACGGCGACCACGTCGACGAGTGCGCGCCGGCCGGCCACGTGACGCACGAGGGCCACGCGCACGAGCACGGGCCGCAGTGCGGCCACGTGGCGGTGCCGCACGACGGCCACACCGACTACGCGCACGACGGGCACCGGCACGCGGCGCACGAAGGGCACTGGGACGACCACTGACCGGCCGGCCGCGGACGAGAGGGACGGCCGCGGCCCGGGAGGAACTGCGGGCCCGTCCGGAATGACGGCGGCCAACGGAAACATGGTGAAATCGCCATATGCTAACTTGCGCACATGACGACACCCGGCCAGCCCGATCCCTCGCTTGAGGCCGCCAGCGAGCTGCTGCGGGCGCTCGCCTCGCCGGTCCGGCTGGGGATCGTGCGAGAGCTGGCCGCCCGGGGCAGGGCCGTGCACGAGCTTGTCGCGGCCCTCGGCGTCAGCCAGCCGCTGGTCTCCCAGCACCTGCGGGTGCTCCGCGGCTCCCGCATCGTGACCGCCCGGCGGCACGCCCGCGAGATCGAGTACTCGCTGACCGACGAGCACGTCGCGCACATCGTGCTGGACGCAATCAGGCACGCGGCGGAGGACTGACCGTGGCGGGGAACGGCGCGTGTTCCGTTCACGGTCCCTCGCCTTCCCCGGTTTCGCTGCCTTCACGGACTGCCGCGAGGGCGACGCCGGGCGCTGCGGCCGGGTCGAGCCACCACCATCCTCCCGGCGGTGTTCGCCAGCAGCGCGGCCAGGACCGCTGCGGCCAGGCCGGCGCAGATCAGGTTCTCGGTGCCCTCGCCGCACCCCGGCCGAGCCGAGGCGCTACTTGGCGACGCCAAGCAGCGGCACGACGATCAGGCTGGCGGCAGACAGGCAATGCCGGGCCAGGGGCGGCGCTGCTCCGCGGTGATGTGATGAGGGGGCGGGTGCCGGTTAACTGCCCTCGGCGTCGGCGAGGCCGAGGGTTCCCGGTGCCGACGCGTCCCGGGCGGCTCCCGGGTGGGCGGCGCACACGCCGGTCAGCTCGACCGTGTGCCCGGTGAGGGTGAAGCCCGCGAGGAAGGCGACCTCGCGGGCCCATTCCCAGACCACGTTCCCGTCGACCTCGGCCGTGCGCCCGCAGACGCGGCAGGTGAGGTGGTGGGTGAAGCCGTCGGGGCGCAGCCGGTAGAGGGTCTGGCCGCCGGCGCCGTGGATAGTGTCCACGTGGCCCTGCTCGGCGAGTACGCGCAGGTGCCGGTAGACGGTCGCCAGGCCGACCCGGCCGCCGGCCCGGCGGACGGCCTCTCGGATGTCGCGGGCGTCGCTGAAGGCGGGCATCCCGGACATGACCGCGATGACCGCCGCGGCCTGCCTGGTGCGGCGGACCCTTGTTCCCTGCGGCTGCGGCATCCGGCCTCCCCCGCGACTGGAGTTCCTGCGGTGCCGGCTGGCCGCGCCGCGCGAGACGCCGCCGGCGGCGCCGGCCTGGCCAGGTGATCGCGCCGAGCCCTTGCGCCGGTTTAATGGAAATGATTACCATAACGGTGTTCGTTTTCAATACCCTGCCGCTCAGGCGGCGCTTTCTCCATCTGGGAGTACCTGGTCATGCGAATCCGCTCCGGCGCCCTCGCCGTTGCCCTGCCCCTGGCAGCTGCGCTGCTGGCGAGCGCCTGCTCCTCGTCGTCGAGCGCGGCGGGCGGCAGCTCGACGGCCGCCGCCGCGTCAACTGCCAAGATCGTCGCGATCGGCGCGGAGAACGAGTACGCCGACGTGATCGGGCAGATCGGCGGCAAGTACGTGAACGTGTCGGCGATCATGAGCAACCCGAACACTGACCCGCATACCTTCGAGGCCAGCCCCGCGGTCGCCCGGGAAGTCAGCGCGGCCCAGCTCGTCGTGCAGAACGGCGTCGGCTACGACACGTTCATGAACACCATCGAGTCCGCCGCGCCGAATTCCAGCCGGAAGGTGATCGACGTCCAGACGCTGCTCGGCCTGCCGGACAGTACGCCGAACCCGCACCTGTGGTACAACCCGAAGACGATGCCGGCCGTGGCCAACGCGGTCGCGGCCGACCTCGGGCAGCTCGACCCCGCGCAGGCGTCCTACTTCAAGACCAACGCGGCCTCGTTCATCGCCAGCCTGTCCGCGTGGAATAACGCCATCGCGGCGTTCAAGACCGCCCACCCGGACGTCCCGGTCGCGACGACCGAGCCGGTGGCCGACTATATGCTGCAGGCCGTGGGCGCGGACAACATGACGCCCTGGACGCTGCAGGCCGACATCATGAACGGGGTCGACCCCTCGCCGCAGAACACCGCGCTCCAGAACTCTCTGTTCACCGAGCACAAGGTCAAGGTTTTCCTGTACAACCAGCAGGTCACCGACTCGCTGACCGAGTCGTTCATCAAGCTGGCGCAGGAGAACGGCATCCCGGTCGTCGGCGTCTACGAGACCATGCCTACCCCCGGGTACGACTACCAGTCCTGGATGCTCGCCGAGGTCAACGCCTTGAACAAGGCCGTGACATCCAAGGTCTCGACGGTACACCTCTGATGACCGGGCAGGCCGGGCACGAGCTCCTGCAGCTGGAGGGGATCGGCGTCCGGCTCGGCGGCCGCCAGATCCTGCGCGACGTCTCCTTCACCGTCAAGGCCGGCGAGTTCACCGGGCTCATCGGCCCCAACGGCGCCGGCAAGACCACGCTGCTGAAGGTCATCCTCGGCCTGCAAGCCCCCACGTCGGGCCGGGTCCTGCTCAACGGCAGGCCCCGGCCGCGGCGCGGCGGGCGGCTGATCGGGTACGTCCCGCAGAAGCTGGCCATCGACCCGGACATGCCGCTGCGGGCACGCGACGTGGTCGCGCTGGGGATCGACGGGAACCGGCTCGGCTTCCCGCTGCCCTCGGCGGCCAGGCGGGACCTGGTCACCGAGGCGCTGCTGGCAGTGGGCGCCGAGGCGTATGCCGGTGCCCGCGTTGGGGAGCTGTCCGGCGGGGAGCAGCAGCGGGTGATGATCGCGCACGCCGTGATCAGCCGGCCACGGCTGCTGCTGCTGGACGAGCCGCTGGCCAACCTGGACCTGCGCAGCGAGCAGGGCATCGTCGCGGTCCTCGCCCGGCTCGCCCGGGAACAGCGGATCGGGATACTGGTCTCCGCCCACGACATGAACCCGCTGATGCGGGAGACCGACACCGTGGTTTACGTCGCCGGGGGCCGGGCCGCCGCCGGCCGGACCGATGAGGTCATCCGGTCGGAGGTGCTCACCGCCCTGTACGGGAGCCACGTCGACGTGCTGCACGTCCACGGCCGGGTCCTGGTGGTCGCGGGCGAGGAGGCCGACCAGGCGCATCATCCGGTGGAGGCCGGCCTCGCCGCGACGGACGGCGGGAGCTGAGCGCGGTGGGCGGCCTTCTGCACTACATCGTCGAGCCCGGGCTGCTGAGCAGCGGCCCGGTGCGCACGGCGGTCCTGGTCGGCACCGTCGTCGCCGTCACCTCCGGGGTAGTGGGCGTACTCACCGTCATCCGCAGCCAGTCGTTCGCCGGGCACTCGCTCGCCGACGTCGCGACGACCGGCGGGGCCGGCGCCTTCCTCATCGGGGTCAGCCAGTTCTGGGGATTCCTGATCGCCGGCATCGCCGGGGCCGCGGTCATGGAGCTGATCGGCGTACAGCGCCGCCGCGGCCGCGACGTCGCCACCGGGGTGGTGCTCGGCGCCGCGCTAGGCGCCGCCGCCCTGTTCCTCTACCTGGGCACGCAGACCAGCAGCACCACCGGGGCATCGTTCACGATCCTGTTCGGCTCGATGTTCGTGATCAGCCCGGACACCGTCCCGGCGCTGATCGCGTCCGGGCTGCTCGCCCTGGTCGTGGTGGCCGTGCTGTCCCGGGTGCTGCTGCTCACCGCGCTCAGCCCGGAGATCGCCGCAGCCCGCGGCGTGCGGGTGCGTGCGGTGGGCGTCGCCTACCTGGTGGCGCTCGCCGTGGCGGTGGCGCTGTCCGCGGTGGTCATCGGCGCGGTGCTGTCCACGGCGCTGCTGATCGGGCCTGCCGCGACGTCGCTGCGGGTCACCAAGCGCCCGGGGCTGGCGATGGCGGCCGCGGCGCTGACCGGCACCGCCGCCACCTGGCTGGGCATCCTGCTGGCCTACGACAGCTACTACTGGACCTCCGGCGGCCGCGGCTTGCCGGTCAGCTTCTTCGTGGTCGCCCTCGTCGTCCTCGGCTACCTGCTCACTTATGCCCGCCTGCCCCGGCGCGGCCGGACCGGGCGCGGCCAGGCCGCACGCGCCCCAGAGAACCAGGAGGCGCCGGAATGTTCTCCAGCCTGATGATGAACACCTGGATCGCGGCGAGCATCGTCGCCGTGATCGCCGGCGTGACCGGGTTCTTCGCGGTCCTGCGCGGCCAGTCGTTCGCCGCGCACGCCATCCCGAACGGCGCCTTCGCCGGCGCGGCCGGCGCGGGACTGCTCGGCCTCAACGTCATCTGGGGCCTGGCCGCCTTCGCGCTGGCCGGCGCGCTCGGCATCGGGGCGCTCGGCCGGCGGGCCCGGCAGGACGTGGTCACCGCGCTCGTCCTCGTTCTCATGCTCGGCACCGGGGCACTGTTCCTCAGCCTCAGCACCGAGTACGCCGAGGTGACCTACTCCCTGCTGTTCGGGGAGGTGTTCGGGGTCAGCCCGAACGTGCTCGTGCCGATCGCCGCCCTCGGCGCCATCTCCGTCGCGGCCCTCACGGTGGTCTACCGCCCGCTTCTGCTCGCGTCGGCGCTGCCGGAGGTCGCCGACGCGCGGGGCGTCAGCACCCGCCGCATGGAGCTGTGCTTCCTGATCGTGATGGCCCTGGCCGCCAGCATGACGGTGCCGGTCGTGGGCGCGCTGCTCATGTTCGCGCTGATGATCGGCCCGGCCGCCGCGGCCCGGTCGTTCACCAGGCGGCCCGGGTACGCCATCGCCGTGGCCACCGGCATCGCGCTGGTCACCGTCTGGGCCGGCATCGCGCTGTCCTACCGGACCAACTGGCCGCTCGGGTTCTACGTCGGCGTCATCGCCGCCGGGTTCTTCCTCCTCGGCCAGGCCTGGGCCGCTGTCCGCCGCCGCGGGTCCGCGCCGCGCCCGGTGCCCGCGCTCAGTGCTGTCCAATAATCCCGAACGAGAGCGTGGTGCCTCATCAGGCCGCCTGCTACCCGAACGGGCGGCGGGCGGCTCAGGCCGTCCACCGCCCGTTCGGACGGCTGATTTTGATCTTTCTAGCAGTTGACGAGCTCGGGACTCTGGTTCAGGAGCTGAGAGCGGCTGGAGGTGAACTCGGCGAGCGCGGCCGTCGCGGCCGGGCGGAAGACAGCGGCCCGGTGGCAGTTCTGGAACGCCAGCCGGACGCCGTAGTGCCGCTCGACCGCGGCGCGCATCGCGTCGCTGGCCATCAGCCGCA
>Ga0335072_10016485_pt1 | contig 10473 bp, 8 predicted proteins | sample Lox_Sample_21_FD_206725 | JGI IMG/M metagenome (GOLD analysis project Ga0335072, IMG submission 206725) | Soil microbial communities from Loxahatchee National Wildlife Refuge, Florida, United States - Lox_Sample_2.1 | ecosystem: Environmental > Terrestrial > Soil > Wetlands | place: USA: Florida... | reverse complement strand
CTGCTGGCCGGGCAGGACGGCGCAGCCGGCCTCGATCCTGCCCCGTGGCGGGCCATCGCCGGCTGCGACTCGGTCGTCGTCGACCCGCACAAGCATGGCCTGCAGCCCTACGGCTGCGGCGCGGTGCTGTTCGCCGATCCGGCCGTCGGGCGCTTCTACTTGCACGATTCGCCGTATACCTACTTCACGTCCGGCGAGCTCCACCTGGGCGAGATCAGCCTTGAATGCTCGCGGGCAGGGGCAGCGGCTGCCGCGCTCTGGCTGTCGTTCCGGGTCCTGCCGCCCTCGCCAGACGGGCTCGGCCAGGTACTCGCCGCGGGCCGCCGGGCGGCGCTGGACTTGGCGGGGCTGCTCAGATCGTCTGCGGACCTCGGTCTGTACCAGCAGCCGGAGCTCGACATCGTCTGCTACTTCCCGGCAGCCCGCAGCCACAGTGCCGCGGCCATTGACACGGCCTCGGCGCGAGTGCTGCAGGCCGGGATGACCGACCCGGCCGAGCCCGTCTTCCTCAGCACGCTGCGGGTGACCGCCGATGCCTTCCGCCGCCGGCACCCGGCCATCGCGGCGGACGCGGGCGAGGCCAGGATCCTGCGCAGCGTACTGATGAAACCCGAGCACGAGACGTTCGTGCCACGGTTGCACGCACGGCTGGAGCAGCTCGCACGGCAAGCCGACTGACGGCCAGCCGCGTGCAGATGCCGGACGGGAGGCCGCGGGCTCGCCTGTTCACGGCCTGGCAGTCGGATATGTTGGCGCGGTGATCCCAGGGGACTACCGCGACATGCTCGTGGCAATCGCAACCTCGGCCGGCGCGCTGACGGGACTCCTCTTCGTCGCGCTGTCAGTGGCACCGCGCCGGGAGCGTGACCTCGGCCCGCGGGGCATCCGGCAGATCCGGGCTGCCGCGGCACTGCTGTCCTTCAGCAATGCTCTCGCGGTATCGCTGTTCAGTCTCGTGCCTGGCACGAACATTGGCTACCCGTCGATTGCGCTAGGCGTCATCGGCGTCGCCTTCACCGCAGCTGCGATGCGCTCCGTCCTGACCAGCTCAGCGACGCCGGCCCAGAAGCGCGCTCAGGTTGGCCTGATAACCCTCTTGCTGCTGATCTTCGGTACCGAGCTGATCGCTGGGATCGTGGCCCTCGCCCTGCCGATCAGCAAGCCCCCGAACGCGATCGGCTACGCCCTGGTGGCCTCGCTGATTCTCGGCATTTCCCGCGCCTGGGAGCTTGTCAGCGACATCGACACCGGCCTGATGGCATCGATCGCTGTGCTCACCGGGCGCGGGCTGCAACTCCACTCAGGCGACTCGACTGCAACCGCGACCGAAGATGAAGTAAGCCCTGATGCCTGATCCAGCGCTACGTCAGCTCACCTTCGGTGTGGCCCGGACACCGAAGTGCACGTACTGCTCACCGGTCGGCAGCTCGTAGAACATGACCGGGGTCCAGTTCTGCGCTGACGGTTCGCGCACGACGAACAGGTCCCGGCGGACGGCGACCATGGCGTGCTCGGTCACCGGATCGGGCACGACGGATGCAAGCGGCCCGGTCACGGTCGTCCGCAGTACCGGGCCGTCGTCCCCGGCGAGCACGTCGATCCGCGCGCCGGCCCGCTCGTAGCGGCCGAGGTAGGGCTGGATATCCAGCTGCACGGGGTCGGCGGGCGGGGCCAGCGGGCGCGGCATTTCGACGTCGGCGAGCTCGGCGAAGATTTCCCGGTACAGGTCCTCGTACAGGTCGCGGGAACTGCCGCCGTTGGTCAGCATGACCACTGCCACGCCCTGGTCCGGCAGCAGCCGCAGGAACGCTGACTGGCCGATCGTGTTCCCGTCATGGCCGATGAGCCTGCGGCCGCCCCAGCCGAACCTGATCCAGCCGAGACCCCATGAGTCGCCGAGGGTGTGCTTGTCCGGCAGCTCCGCCTGCAGCTCGGTCATCGCGGCGGCGCCGGTCTCGCTCAGCAGCCGGGTGCCGTCAGCGGCAAGTCCGCCGGTCAGGTGCAGCCGGGCGAAGGCGAGTACGTCGGCCACGGCGGCGTTGATCAGCCCAGCCGGCCCGACGGCGCGCGGCAGTGTCCAGACGGGTGCCCGCCTCGGCTCATCGGCGCCCTCCCTGACGTGCCCGACCGCGGTCCGGTGCAGCAGTGCCTCCTCGGGCAGCGTGACAGTCCGGCTGAGGCCAAGCGGGGTGAACAGGCGGTCTTTCATCGCGCTGTCCCAGGTGGCGCCTGTCAGCTTCTCGATAACCCGGCCGGCCAGTACGAAGCCGGAGTTGCAGTATGACCAGGTCGCGCCCAGCGGATGGTTCTGCGCCACCTCGGCGAGCAGGGCGACGTACTTCTCCACGCAGTCGTCGCCGCGGCCGGTGTCGGTGAACACGTCGCCATCGATGCCGCTGGTGTGAGTCAGCAGGTGGCGCATCGTCACCTGCTTGGCGACGTCCGGGTCGGCCAGCCGCAGCTCGGGTAGCACGTCAACGACCGGCGCGTCCAGGTCGAGGAGCCCCGCGTCGACGAGCTGCATGACGACTGTCGCCGTCCAGACCTTGGAGATGGATCCGATCTGGAACAGTGAATCCGTTGTCGCCGGAACCCCGGTGTCCTTGTTGAGCACTCCGTGGGCGGCCTCGACCAGTTCGTCTTCGGCGCCGGGCCGGAGGCGCAGGATGCCCAGCGCGGCCCCCGGCACCCGGTGCCGTTCCGCCAGCGCCGTCAGCCGTCGCTGCCAGTGAGCGGCGTCGATTCGTGGTCGGCGAGGTCCCGCGGTGTCGGCCGCGTACTGCTCGACCCACTCGGCAACGCGCCGGTTGAAGTCGATCCGGTGCGACGGCTTGCCGGTCAGGATGAACAGATGTGAGGCATCCGGGTAGAGCACCAGCCGGGTCGGCACGCCCCGCTCGCGCAGTGCGGTGTGCCACTGCTCGGCCTGACCAATCGGGCAGCGCACGTCCGCCGTTCCGTGCACCACGAGAGTGGGTGTGCGCACATTGCTGACCTGCGCCAGCGGTGAGAGGGTCGCGTACCGCCGCGGGTCGGCCCACGGCTGGCCGGCGAGCTCGTACTCACTCAGGAAGTGGCCAGCGTCCGATGTCCCGGCGATGCTGACCAGATCGGCGACCACGCCGCCCGCAACCGCGGCCGCGAACCGGCTGTCGCGGCTGGTGAGGTAGCAGGTCATGAAGCCGCCGTAGCTGTAACCGGTGACGGCCAGCCGCGCCGGGTCCGCCACCCCCTCGGCGACGAGCTGATCGACCGGCTCGAGGAAGTCGCGCGCGTCGGCCTCGCCCCACTTGCCGAGCGCCGCGGTGTAGAAGCGCTCGCCGTAGCCGTCGCTGGCGCGCGGGTTCAGCAGTAGCACCGTCCAGCCGCGGGCGGCGAGCTCTTGGTGGTAGAGGTGTACCGGGTCGGCGGCGCCGTTCCAGGCATTGTGCGGGCCGCCATGGATGTCGAGCAGCAGCGGACCCGGCTGCCCGCCGCGATCCGGATCCCGGACGAGCCAGCCGTGCACGACCGTGCCGTCGGAGATCGTGAACTCACGTTCCTCCCTGGTGAAGAGCTCCACATCGGCCAGGCTCGCACCGTGGCCGGTGCGTACCGACTCCGAGCCCGCGGCCATGTCCACGACCACGACCTCGCCGAACGACGTCGGCGTCGCCAGGACGATCGCCGCCACGGTGCCTGATACGGACATGCCCATGACGTTGCGGCCAGCCCCGGTCACTACCGGCTTCGGGGTGCCGCCCGCGGCGGGCACTGAGTAAACATGCGTGCAGCCGCGATCCCGGACGCAGAACAGCACCGTCTGCTTGTCGTGGCTGAACTGCGGCAACGCGCCCGGGTAGCCGGGCCCGCCGGGCATCACGTTCCGGTCAAGGGCGGTAGCAAGGTCAGTGACCGCATCGCGGTCAAACGGGATTCTCAGCAGCCTGTTGTGGCCGGACGGGGCGCCGGTCGTGCCGACGACCAGCAGCGCTGTCCCGTCTGGAGTCCACACGACGGGACCGCCGATGCCGTCGGCCAGGCCGGCCAGTTCCGGCTCAGCGGGCCCGCATGTCACGTCGAGGACGTACATAGGCGCCCGCTCGGTCAGGTCGGCGTCCGGTGCGGTCGCCGCGGCGAACGCGAGCTTGTCCGAGCCGGGCGACCACGCTGGATCACCAGCGTGCCAGTCGCCGCTCGTCACTTGCCGGCATTGCCTGCCGTCGAGGTCGAGCACGTGCAGATGCTGGCGGATGGTGCGGAGCAGCCCGGCGCCGTCAGCCTGGTAGTCAAGCCGCCCGGTCTCGATCGGCGCTCCAGCGCGGCGGGCCCGGGCCTTGTCGTCGTCGCCGGCCTCGGCGTGCTGATCCACCGGGGCGGCGAACGCGATCTTCGAACCGTCCGGGCTCCACCGCGGTGCACCCGCACCGAGCGGAAGCGTTGTCAGCTGCTCGGCCTCGCCGCCAGCGGCAGGGAGCAGCCAGAGCTGCGAGGGTCCGTCCTGCGCGCGCAGGAACGCGATCTTGCTGCCATCCGGCGACCAGGCCGGCGCCACATCCGCCGGGCCACGCGTCAGCTGCTCAGGCTCGCCTTCCCCGGCGCCGACCCGCCACAGCGCCCGCACATCGGAGTCGGTGGTGGCGTCGCTGGTGCGCAGCACGTAGACGACATGGCTGCCGCCGGGACTCAGTGCGGGCTGCTCGGGCACGACAAGCGTGGTCAGGTCGTCGATGCGCTGGCGTCGCGTCACCGCTGTCCTCCTGTCGTCGGGTACGGATGGCCGCCGCCATCACGCTACTCAGGACAGAGCTGGTCTGCGAGCCTCGCAGTGGCTCCCTGCCAGGTGCGGCCAGGCGCTCTTTCGTCACTGAATCCACCCGCCCGATCACGGCCGGCTATCGCCCGAGGTCAGGCAAACTTCACAAAGAACTGGACGTTTGCCCGGGTCCGCCGCGCCGGCGACAATACCCAGAACATCTGCGCGAGGCTGGCCGCCACACCGCGCACGGGCCGGACCGGAAGGAACTCCCCATCGATGCCCCAGCCCGACGCCGAGCCGGACCGTGACGGACTCGCAACCATCACGGCAGGCGAGCGCTCTGGCTGGACCGCAGGAACGTCAGAGTGCCTCGAACTGCCCCGGCCGATTCAACTGGCGCGAACTATCGGCTGGAACGCAGCCGAATCGTTCGGGCTCCCGGTCGGCGCCTATGCCGTGGCCGCAGGGCTGGACGGACGCGATGCCGGCCTGTGGGCGATGCTTGCCACCATCTGGCTGACGGCCATCGCCCGCAAGCTCTTTACCGGGTCCGTTCCCAGCCTGGTAATGATCTCGATTGCCGTGCTGACCGTCCAGACCGTGGCTGCGATCGCGACCGGGAACCTGCTGATCTTCCTGGTGCACTTCCCGATAGCGAACCTCGCCCTGTGCATCCTGTTCGCCCGCACCGCGCGCGGGCGCAGCCCGATCGCCGCGCGACTGGCCGCCGAGGTAATCGGGCTGCACTGCCCGGCGGTCCATCAGCCGCGCCTGCACCGCTTCTTCCAGCATGTGACCGTGTTGTGGGCGGGCGTGTTCCTGCTGCTGGCCGTCAGCCTGGGGGTGCTGCTGGCCACCGTCCCGCTCGCCAGCTACGTGCCGGTCTGGGCCGCCACCACTGTCGTGCTCATCTCGGCCGGGATCGCCGCGTCCGCCTGGTGGTTGCGATCTGTGCTCCGCAGGCTCAGCATCAGCTTGCGCTTTGCGCCGGCCATGACGGCGTAGGTCCTGCGCCGCCCGCTTACCTCAGCAGCAGCTTGCCGATCCGGCGGCCGGCTACCGCCAGCCCGGTCGTGGCCATGACGGTCAGGTACAGCACGTGCCAGAGCAGTCCGGGACTGACGACACCGAGGTTCAGGCCGCGCAGCAGCGCGATTCCCTGGTACAGCGGCGTGCAGTCCACCACCAGCTGGATGGGCCGGGGATAAACGCTCAGCGGGTAGAACGTCGCAGAGAACAGGAACATCGGCAGCGTCGCCAGCGTCACGTACTCGAAGTCCTGCCAGCTGCGGATGAACGTGGTGGCTGCCATCCCGGCGCCCGCGAAAGCGAAGCCGATCAGCAGCGCTACCGGGATGTCGAGCACGCCCCAGACCGAGTGCACCAGCCCCATGGCCAGCATGATGACCATGAACGCGCACGCGTAGAGGCCGCCCCGGATCAGTGCCCAGCCAACCTCGCCGAGCGCCACGTCGCCGGCGCCCATGGGCGTTGCCAGCGCCGCGTCGTAGAGCTTGGCGTACTTGAGGCGGAAGAAGATGTTGAAAGTCGAGTCGAAGATCGCCCCGTTCATGGCAGATGTCGCCAGCAGCGCGGGCGCTACGAAGCTGGTGAAGCCCACAGAGTGCCCGGCGAACGTGACCTTACCGACGAGCTCGCCGATGCCGACGCCGATCGACAGCAGGTAGAACAGCGGCTCGAAAAAGCCGGACGCCAGGACCAGCCAGGTGTGCCGGTACACCCGCGCGTGCCGCTCGATCAGGCGGGCGCTGCCGCGGCCGCCAAGGCCAGCGCGCCGGGCCAGCAGCAGCGGCGCGGGAAGAATGCGCAACGGCAGCTGCCGCACCGCCTGCCCGGACAGCGACTGCTCAGACATGCAGCCTCCGCCGGTAAGCCCGCTCCCCCGCAATCAGGCCAAGGATCGTGATGGCGCTCAGGTACGCGATGTGACCGAGCGAACCGACCAGGTCCGCGCTTCCGAGGCTCAGCGCCCGGCAGAGCGCAACGCCGTGCCAGAGCGGCGTGGCGTACGCGACCGGCCGGATCCAGCCCGGCAGCTGCGTCACCGGGAAGAACGTGCCGGAGAACAGGAACAGCGGGATCATGCCGAACCTGAAGATGACGTTGAACGACTGATCGTTGTTCTTCCGGGTGACGGCGAACGCGTCCAGCGGCGTGGCGAACGCGAGCCCGGTCAGCAGCGCGACCGGAACGGCAGCCACTACCCAGGCCGATCTGACCGCGCCGAACGCGGCCATGATCGCCAGGAAGACCACCATGTTCATGGCCAGGCGCATCGTGGTGAACAGCAGGTGGCCGCGGAAAATGTCGCCGGGCGTCAGCGGGGTCGCGGCCGCAGCCTGATAAGTCCGCTGCCATTTCACCGCGGAGAACACCGGGTACAGCGACTCGCCGACAGCCGTTTGCATCGCAGTCGCGGCCATCAGCCCGGGCGCGAGGAAGTCCAGGTAACTCACTCCGCCGAGCCCGGCGGTGCCGTGCTGATTGACCAGCGTGCCGAGGCCCAGGCCCATGGCGCCCAGGTAGACCACGGGCATCAGGACACTGGAGTAGATCGTGCCCCGCCAGGTGCGCCGGTAGTTCACCAGCCAGGATTGGAACGCCCGGACCGCCATCTGCCAGGGCCCGGCTACCGCGGGGCCCGGCTGCGACCGAGAGATTCGCAGCGCCGGGACGGTCATCCGTCCTCCAGCCGCCTGCCGGTCAGCCTCAGGAACACGTCCTCCAGCGAGCTGCGGCGCACCAGAGAGGTCAGCGGCTCGAGCCCGAGACCGCGCACCGATGCCATCGCCGCGTCCCCGTCGGACACGTACAGCAGGACACGGTCAGCGAGCACCTCGGCCCGCTCGGCGGGCACAGCCGCCAGCTTCTCAGCCGCCTGGTCGTGCTCGAACGTGCTGAACCTCAGCTCCAGCACCTCGCGGCTGGAATAGGTATCGATCAGCTCCCGCGGCGATCCCTCCGCGGCGATCTTGCCGCCGTCCATCACCACGAGCCGGTCGCACAGCTGCTCGGCCTCATCCATGTAGTGAGTTGTCAGGATGAGCGTCACGCCCTGCTGCTTCAGCCGGAACAACCGGTCCCAGACCACGTGCCTGGCCTGCGGGTCAAGGCCCGTGGTCGGCTCGTCCAGGATCAGTATCTCCGGCTCGTTGATCAGCGACCTGGCGATCGTCAGCCGGCGCTTCATCCCGCCCGACAGCGGCTCGACGTGATCATCCGCGCGCTCTGAGAGCTGCACGAAGTCCAGCAGCCGGCTGCTCCGCTCGGCGATGACAGCCCGCGCGAGCCCGAAGTAGCGACCGTAGACCAGGAGGTTCTCCCGCACGGTCAGCTCGACGTCCAGGGTGTCTTCCTGCGGCACCACTCCGAGCCTGGCCCGGATGGCCGCGCCATCGGTCACCGGGTCGAGGCCGAGTATGGTCAGTTCTCCCCCGCTTGGCGGCGACACGCATCCGATCATCCGCATGGTCGAGGACTTGCCAGCACCGTTGGGGCCGAGGAAGCCGAACGCCTCCCCGCGCCGGAGTTCGAAATCGATCCCGTCAACTGCGGTGAACTGCCCGAACCGCTTCGTCAGGCCCTGGGCACGGATGAGGATCTCGGGATCGGGCACGTGCGTGACCCTACCCAACGGGTCTGACAGTTCGAAAACGATTTACCCGGCTGTCAAGGTATTTTGGCAGTCCAGGCGGGCACCCCATAAGTGACGGGCAGCACGCGGTAGTCTCACATGGTCACGAACCCCGGAGAGGTCAGGAGGCTGGTCGGAGCGGTGGGCACCATCAGCGGGCTCTACGAGCGGTTCCGCCATCTGATCCACGAGGGCGCCAAGTTCCTCGTGGTCGGCCTCATCGGCACGATCGTGACCTTTGGCGTCGCTAATGCTCTGTCCGGCATTGGCCGGTACAAGGCCATTACGATCGCCACGATCCTGGCCACAGTGGTCACCTACCTCGGCAACGGCCGCTGGGCCTTCCGGAACCGCCAGGGGCAGGGCACCGCTCGGGACTGGATAGTGTTCTTCGTCCTGAACGGGATCGGCCTGCTCATCTACTACGGCTGCATCGGACTGACCGACCTGGCCGGCGTCGGGAAGAGCAAGCTCTGGTACAACATGGCGCTGATCGTCGGCACCGGCCTCGGCACCCTGTTCCGGTTCTGGTCCTACCGCAAGTGGGTCTGGACCGCCGCTGACACTCCGGTCCTGGCCGGCGACGAGCCGGCCGAAGATCGCGCGCAAGACCTGGCCGCGATGGTCGGCGCGGCGCCGATTACTCACCACGCCTCCGCAGCCAGCGCCGACGATGTCCCTGGCGGTCCGCGCGGGCCAGGAGCGCACCGGCGGCCCTGACGCGCCGGCGGCAGGCACGCCACGCTAGCCCGTGCAGGCCCCTGCGTTCGCGAGCAGTGTGCCTAGCGGAATCTGCAGGTAGGCATTAGCCCGGGACTGGCTGACCGCCCCGACGTCCACGAGCCTGCCCATGACATGCTGCTCACGAGCCAGCCCGGCGGCGGGATGAGTAATCGGGTCATCCGCGCTCGGCCCCTGGACAAGCCCGGCCAGCAGGGCTGCCTGCGGCCATGACAACTGGTCCGGCCGCACCCCGAAGTAGCCGCAGCTGGCTTCGTCCAGCCCGTAGAACCCGTTGCCGAAGTAGGCCACGTCGGCATACATCCTCAGGACCTCCGGGCCGCTGTAGCTGTACTTGAGCTTGATCGCGAGCGCTACCTGCTCCGCCTCTGCAGTCAGGCTCGCTCGCCCGGGCGTATACAGCATCTTGGCCAGTTGCTGGTAGAGCGTCGCGCCGCCCTGGTCGCCCCGCCTGGTTGCCGCTCCGTAGATGACGCGAAGTACCGCGATGGGGTCGACGCCGGGCTCCTCCTTGAACCGGTGATCTTCCGTCGCTTCAAGAGCCGTGGCGAACCGGTAGGGCACCACGACACCGGGATAGGGCGCGCCGTGCTGCTGGTCAAACGTCCGGGCAAGCTGCCTTGCATTACCCGCGGTAGGCGTGGCAAGCATGAGCAGCCCGAATGCGAGGGCACCGGCGAGCACGACCGCCATGGCGGCCAGCCCGGCCTTCTTCGCCGTGTGCACCGCACGCCGGCGGCGGTCTGAGGGCTCCCAGCCGGGCGGCTGCCCGTACGCCGGGACGTCGGGCTCCCCCGGCGCCATCGACCACCCTGATCCAGGCTTTGACGTTGACCATCCCATCGTCTAGCCAACGGCCGTGCGGGGCCTGGAGTGCCAGACGTGGCCAGGCCTGGGCGGACGCTGGCGCACCGACTAGTCGGTATCGGATAACCGAAAGCCGCTCAAGGCCACATCGACCGATCTCGCGACAGGCGGGTGGCCGCCACAGAGCGCCGCGCTGAGGCCGGGCCCAGGAGGCTCAGCTGCTGTTCGCTAGGCCAGCGCCATGGCAACAGCCGACGCTGCATGACCGGCCAGCGCACCGGACCGCCAGCGCACCGGACCGCCAGCTCACCGGACAGCCAGCCCGCCGATCAGCAACTCGGTGAAGAGGTCGCCTACCTGAGCTGGCGACAGCGAGCCATCGGGCTTGAACCAGGAACCGAGCTGGTTCACCACGCTCAGGAAGTAGTGCACGACGATATCGGACGAGATGTCGCCCCGGAACGTGCCGGCCGCGACGCCCTCGTCGACCAGTGCCTTGAACTTGTCCTGGTAAACACGGCGCTCGGCCCGC
>Ga0335072_10016483_pt1 | contig 10474 bp, 9 predicted proteins | sample Lox_Sample_21_FD_206725 | JGI IMG/M metagenome (GOLD analysis project Ga0335072, IMG submission 206725) | Soil microbial communities from Loxahatchee National Wildlife Refuge, Florida, United States - Lox_Sample_2.1 | ecosystem: Environmental > Terrestrial > Soil > Wetlands | place: USA: Florida... | reverse complement strand
AAAGTTCATTCCCCCTTCCGAGCGCAATCTCATGCCCGCCATCACGAACGCTCCCAGCGAAGCCGGGATGGCGAGATCCATGAGAAGACCGAGAATGGCTCTGAAGACCAGTGGCGCCTGCATAACCGCCTACCCCACTGCCTGACCTTGCGCGATGAAGTACTCGATGAGCCGAAGGATGCCGGATACGCAGATGAGGCCTCCGGCGGTCATCGCCGAAGGGAGCCAACTGCGCCCGCTCCGCCATTGCAGGATGGTTGCGACGACGGCGATACCGGCGCCCACAGGACAAATTACGTTGCAGAGCCAGTTGACTGCATTCAAGAATGCGCCTTCCGGTTGCGATGCGGTTTGCCCCTGGACGGCCTGTCCCGTCGCCGGCGTTGTGCCGAGGTTTTGAGCCAGGCTGGCGCAGGGCGCCAGCACGGCCGCTCCAATTGTGGAAGCGAGCAGGAACGCCTGCACGTGCTTTTGCCAGGCGCGCACTGTTCGCACGAACGACTGATCCATGAACTTGCCTCCTTGACGGGAATCCGTCGCCGAAGAAAATCACATGGTTTGTCGATTCGTGCAAACGGGCAACTACGACATGCCCAAATATCGAAATGGGCCGATGTCACGATGCGCTAATCGAGGACATCGACCTTCTTCCCTCCATAGAGGTGATCCGATTTCGCTTCTTATAAGGATGGTGTGCGGTGCATCGAGCACGAGGAGAGGTAATCACCTGACTCTTTCGACAAAAGCCTGGTACGCAGCTTTTCTTCTTTCGAAAAACCCCATCACCAGCCCGCAAGTTTCTCAAGCGGTCCTGCTGTTTTGTCAACAAAAGCCTGGTATGCAGCTTTTCTTCTTTCGAAAAACCTCATCATCGGCCCGGAAGTCTCCCGGCCGGCTCGGCATTGCTTGATTGATACCAGTTCATAGCCGTCTTTTTGTGCAGACGCTCGACCCTTTGGATAATGATAGGTGCAGTGAGCCAACTCACGTTGGGTTAGAGTTGCCGACGAACCGGCCGGAACCATGTCAATGAGTGGGTTGGGCTGAACGCAACACTTCATACCCCGAACTCGAAGACTGGCATTGATATGCCCCGCTTGAGGCCGCGGCTGTACGCCCACGCAAGTATCAGAGCGGAGCTTGAAAGAAGTGAGATTACCAAGAGTCTGAACTTTTGGCGGCAGCTCACAAACGGAACACAGCCTAAGCGTAAAGGCTCGGAAATACCTGTAGCGCACGGCCCTTTATCCCGATGTCCAATTTTGTTCTCACATTGACAGCGTGGCTGACAGAGCGCGGGCGCTCCTCTCGGCGATCACGCCCAGAGCGATGAAGACAACGAGAGCAATCAGTTGAGCTACAAGAAACGGAGGTTCTGATTGTGTCGGCGCAAGAACTTTGAGGGCCTTAATGTGTTCGAAGCACTGCGCAATCGCAACGAAGACATTGAAATAGAGAGCAATAACCGAGGAGATAGCGAAGACGCGCTTCCATCCTCCGTCGAGCCGATGTTTGTATAGAGCGAAATAGGCGAACCCGAGGTCGATCACAGACAGGATTCCGACTCCATGGGACGGCATGAATCTGTGAACCGGGAACATAAACCCCGTGACACTAGTGGCGAGTGTCGTCCAAAGAAATACTTCTGTCCAAGGGTCGGTTGGCTTGGCCTTGATGAGGCTGGAGATCGCCACGAAGCCTGCGGCAAGGCCGATCAGACTCAGTAGGACATGAAAAAACGTAAACGCACCCAAGATCATAGTCTGTACCTTTATTTTCGGGATCAAGACAACTACAGTATGCTGCGGATGCTCTCACGGAGGTTGACGGACCCACTCCGAGACTCTCGATATGCGCGACATACTGCTGAGGTTGAACATAAGGTTAGACGGCGGGCTAGACACGCCCTAAAGTGGGTTCGCGGGAACAGCCCTTTCGGGGCGTGGCGAACGATAGGAGTGAAGAGAATCGAGGGCGGTCAACCCGAAATGGGGATGCGAAGTGCCAGAGAATTTCGTAGCGTCAGAACAGTGAGAGAGATTGTAGCTAGCCTCGGGGCCTTACGTTAAGCAGGCCCTTGGCTTCCTTGGTGAACATTCGACGATCCTGGTTTAGTCCGAAAAGACTGAGTCGTTCTCGAACGAAATTCACGTCCCACTTGTATTGCTGCTTAGAAGAGTCGACCACTTTCATGACTGATCCTCATCGCAATACCCCTGTTGTACAGCTTGGCTGCGACCTGTCTTCTGCGGAAATTGCACTTGTGCTCTTGCACGAGCGCGGGCGCACACCGGAGGACATTCTTAAACTCGCGCAGGATATGCATGATGAGCGGATCAGCTATTTCGCACCACAGGCAGCCGGAAATAGCTGGTATCCATATTCATTCCTTGCTCCCCTAGAACAGAATGAGCCATGGCTTTCTTCGGCCATCGCAAAGGTCGATTCTGTGGTTCGGATGTGCGTCGCTGAGGGTCTCTCGCGTCAGAAGGTAGTCATAGGGGGCTTTTCTCAGGGCGCCTGTCTCGCCACGGAATTCGTTGCAAGGCATCCGTCACGGTATGGAGCATTAATTGCATTCACCGGAGGACTCATAGGAGCGCCCGGCACCGATCTTCGTCATACCGGGTCTCTGAAGGGGACTCCAGCGCTCTTGAGTTCGGGTGACCCAGATCCGCTGGTGCCGTGGGCTCGTGTTGAGAGTTCGGCTCGAGAACTAGAGCGTATGGGGGCATGTGTCCAATTGAATCGGCATCCTCGGCGACCTCATTCAATACTGAAGGAGGAACTGGAGGCTGCCAGAGGCATGATTATTTCGTTGCTGAGTTAAAGAAATGGAGTTCCTGATTGTCGGATTGTCGCGGACAATACTGAAATAAGTATTCGCTTCTCTTTGCGCGACTTCCGTCCCTAGCGGGCTGCCGCAGACGCAACGCTGCTGATACCTGAAGCGCTGGAATAGGCACGCATAGGTGTCCTTTCCCGCTGCTGGCTCAGGTAAGCATGTACGGCCGCGATTGCAGCCGACCCTTCGCCGACTGCAGAAGCAACCCGCTTGGTTGAACCCGCCCTGACATCTCCCACCGCGAAAAGTCCAGAAAGTGTGGTTGCGTAAACCGACCCTCGCGTGGAGTCAGTTTGAACAAATCCCGCAGCATCCAGCTCCACGATACCCTTTAGCCACTCAGTATTCGGATTTGCGCCGATCATGACGAATACGTTGCGAATCTGTCGGGTCGTGCATCCTTCTGCACCTCTGGCTTCCCACGTGACCTCCCGCAGAATGGAATCGCCCGATAGTCGGATAATTGCCGAATTCGCATGAACAGTGATCTTCGGGGAATGTGCGATGCGCTGGATAAGGTAGTCCGACATGGTTGAGGCCAGGTTGTCTCCGCGGATCAGCAGGTGGACATGGTTCGCGGCTTGAGAAAGGAAAACTGCTGCCTGTCCAGCGGAGTTGCCGCCGCCGACTACGACCACCTCCTCATCCATGCAGATCGCGGCCTCCATCGGGGTTGCCGCATAGTGTACGCCCTGAGTCTCGTAAAACTCGTAGTTCGGAAGATCCAGCTTGCGATAGCGAGCGCCAGTCGCAATAACCACCGCGCGGGCGGCGAAGCCGGTCCCATCTTCGAGAACTAGGTGGAAGACATTCTCGCTCTTGCAGAGCCCCGTCACGTTCCGCGACACCGCGAGCCGCGCTCCAAACTTTTGCGCCTGTATCTGTGCTCGTTCTGCGAGTTCCTGGCCGGATATTCCGGTTGGGAAGCCAAGATAGTTTTCAATTTTGGAACTGGTTCCGGCTTGCCCTCCGGGGGCGTTGCCTTCAATCGCGATGGTGGTCAAGCCTTCGGATGCCGCGTATACCGCCGCCGCGAGGCCCGATGGACCGGCCCCAACGACAGCAACATCATAGATATCTTTGACGTCCGCAGGCTCATTCAGCCCGAGATTGTCAGCGACGGTGATGATGTTGGGGTGATGGAGAATCCTGCCATCCGGTAGCACCGCTACCGGCAGTTGCTCTATCGATAAACCGAGGCCCTCAAAGAGGTCCGAGGCCTCCGCGTCGAAAGTAAGGTCCAACAAGCGATGCGGATAGCTGTTGCGCAGGAGAAATCGTTGCAGCAACATCGTAGCGCCACAGGTTCTCTTTCCTATGAGGAGAACCCCTCCAGTGGCCTCTTGCAGAAGTTCATTCCGACGCTTCACGCAGGCTGTGGTAATGATCTCCGCGATTTCAGATTCGGCACGCATCAGTCTTCGCAATTGTTCCCTGTGAATGCAAAGCACTCGTGTGGGTCGAACAGAAACACAATCGAGGAGCGTTTCGCGAGTGCTCAATAGGTCCATCTCGCCGGTAAATTGGCCTTCTGCAAGGCGCGCAATTACGGAAAACAGACGTCCAGCCTGTTTTTCACGGATTTCTAGTTCTCCATTCAATACGATGTAAAGGGCTACACCGCGAGCCCCGCGCTCAAATAAAATGCCGTCGGCAGGGACTGCAAGTTCCGCACCATAGGTCGCAAGCTGGTTGAGCATTGGTTCGCTCAATCGGGGAAACATCTGATCGATTCCCGGTTGTGAGTAGCTTGTCCTGGGCTCATACATAACCCCCTCCTGTATGCCGCCTTGCTTTTCTAGAAGACACCAGGTCCGGCTTGAGCACATCCCCCGATCATGGGGAACTGGGCCGACTCGAAAGAGTCGTGTGCCTTTTGCGGTCCTGTTATTTACTGGCGTCAGTAATTGCAGCGATCCCCGAGGTTTCAATGACATCCAAGACACAGTCCGTCCAGCCAGATGCGAAATCAACGGCAGCTTCCCTCACTATTCCGCGCCAGGGAGTTGAAGTGATCGGTGACTCCTTGCACTCCCTGATTGCCGATTTCTTCACGCTCTACCTGAAAACCAAGAATTTCCATTGGCACATGCGAGGGGCGCACTTTCGCGATTATCATTTGCTCCTCGATGAGCAGGGAGACCAACTCTTCGAAGCAACGGATGCGATTGCCGAAAGAGCGCGGAAAATCGGGGCGACAACTCTGCGGTCAGCCGGCGATGTGACCAGAAAGCAGCGTCTCGACGACAACGATAGAGAAGACGTGCCGCCGCTTGCCATGCTGTCAGAACTCGGATCTGACAATCTAAAGCTCGCATCGTTCATGCGGGAGACGCACGCGATTTGCGATCAGAACGGAGACCTCGCAACGGCGAGTCTACTTGAAAATTGGATCGATGAAGCGGAGCGCAGAGCATGGTTCTTCGCCTCCACCACCGCCTCCGATACATGAGGAAGTTGTGCACGCAGAATGAGCCCCGCGAGACGTGGTCAGCATGAAAGAAGACTAAGAGCACCCTGATCTTGGGAGGAGAACAGTATGAGCACTACGAACCCCTCATTGCACCGCATGAGCCGCCGTTGCTTCGTGGCCGCAGCGGCGGCTTCTACCGCAGGGCTTATGCTGTCGCACTCCGCAACAGCGGCAACCCTCGAACAAGTTCCAACACAGCAACCCTCAAAGGAGAATTCCATGGACACGATTACAACGAAAGATGGCGTAACGATCTATTACAAGGATTGGGGCAACGGTCAGCCCATTGTATTCAGCCACGGCTGGCCCCTTTCCGCCGATGACTGGGACGCACAGATGATGTTCTTCCTTAACCACGGCTATCGCGTCATAGCCCACGACCGCCGCGGCCATGGACGGTCTACCCAAACGGCTGATGGGCATGACATGGATCACTATGCCGATGATCTCGCGGCGTTGACGGCGCATCTCAATCTCAAGAACGCCATACACGTCGGTCATTCCACAGGCGGCGGCGAGGTAGCGCACTATCTGGGGCGGCATGGAGAGAGCCGTGTGGCGAAAGCTGCACTGATCAGCGCAGTACCGCCGCTGATGGTCAAGACAGCAGCCAATCCGGGCGGCCTTCCCAAGGAGGTCTTCGACGGGTTTCAGGCGCAACTCGCGGCCAATCGCTCGCAATTCTATCGCGACGTGCCGGCAGGTCCGTTCTATGGATTCAATCGGCCTGGCGTGAAGCCCTCCGAGGCGATTATTCAGAACTGGTGGCGCCAAGGCATGATGGGAGGCGCAAAGGCGCATTACGACGGTATCGTCGCCTTTTCGCAGACCGACTTCACCGAGGACTTGAAGAAGATCACAGTACCAGTGCTGGTAATGCACGGTGAAGACGATCAAATTGTCCCATTTGCCGACGCCGGCCCCCTGACAGCGAAGCTGCTCAAGAACGCGCAGACGAAATTCTATCCAGGCTTTCCGCATGGCATGCCGGTCACTCAAGCGGAGACGATCAACGCCGACCTCCTGGCGTTCATTCAGGGATAGTGGACGAGCTGTGGGGAGGCTAGGCAAGCTCTCCACAGTTTTCTTCTTACGTCGTGCGAGTGACTAGGTTTGATTACGCGCGATGCCTTCATACCATTAAAGCCCAGCTTTGTACGGACGCGCATCCTTCACGTGGGAGAGCCCCGGAGTCCGATTCTCAGACCTGGGCTTTCGTGCAATACTACGTCCAGTTCTCGGACCTCGAAGCTGAACCCGGTCAGCGAATTCCCAGTCTTTCCAATTTGCTTTTTGCAGATCGAGTCCAATTTCCCGTCCGGCGTTTGATGGCTGGAGGATTGTGCGGATATCTGTCAAAATGCCGTGGGCGACGAAGATCATCTTGCGTCTGGCGTGGCTCGCGATGGTCTGGTTTCAGAGCCCCGTCCTGCAGTGTCAGTCGCTTGATGTTTCGCAATTTGGCCATACCTCTTGGACAACTCAGGAGGGCTCGCTTCCCGATAGTCCCCTATCCGTCACCCAGACTACCGACGGTTATCTTTGGATAGCAACCTCCTCCCATTTATTCCGCTTCGATGGCATTCGATTTGTGGAACAGCTGTCGCCACAAGGCAACCCTCTGGGCTCCTTTAAGATTCTCGGCACCGGGGACGGGAGCCTCTGGATTGGTGGTTATCATTCAGGACTTTGGCAACTTAAAGATGGCAAATTCACCCGCTACCCCGAGCTGGACCAGGTTGATGTCCTAGCCATGCTGGAAGACAGGGAAGGGTCTCTATGGGTCGGGGGATTTCGAATAAGCGGTGCACGGCTCGACGGACCTCCAATCAAGAATCTTTGTCGCATCCAATCCGAAAAGACACAGTGCTACGGTGGCCAGGCATTTCCTGGCATAAGCGTAACCTCCCTCTTCGAAGACCGAGAAGGCAATATGTGGGCTGGAACGAGAAGTGGCCTTTGGAGGTTTCGACCTGGTGTACAGCAGCTGTTTGAGGACAAGAATGCAATGCAAAACACTGACATCTCGGAAGATTCTGCGGGAAGGTTGCTTCTTGCAGACAGTAATGAGATCGAGGCGTTGGCGACTGACGGTAAGCTGCACATGTACAACTACACTCTTGACGGAAAGCAAATCGGAGCAACCCGATTTTTTAAAGATCGCGACGGTTCTCTATGGATAGGAACCCAGGGACAAGGAATCGTACATATCCACGATGGAAGGCTGGATACGTTCACGAAGAAGGACGGCCTATCATCCGATATGGTGTACGGTCTTTTCGAAGACCAGGAAGGAAACATGTGGGCAGCCACTAACGGTGGGCTGGACCGGTTCCGAAGGCTCGCCGTTACGGTAATCACCGAGCGACAAGGACTGTCGAGCGACATAGTCAACTCTGTGCTTCGTAACTCCAATGACCTTTGGGTTGGTACAGATGGCGGACTCGACTTGATCTATGGATCTGCCATTACCTCCTTTAAAGCGCAGCAGGGATTGCCGTCCCGGATAATCACCAGCATGTTCCGAACCTCTAGCGGACGCCTGATGGTCGCGACGAACACTAGGAACGGCATGACATGGTTTGAAAACGGGCGCGCGATTCCGATGCCCACCTCTGGGGGAGAGGACATTCTTTCAATTACGGAAGATGCCCAAGGCGATTTTTGGGTTCTGAACCTCGAATCTGGGCTGATGCATCTCCGAAGCGACGGTCACCTGATTGAAACGATCCCATGGGCCCAAGTTCGAGTGCATGGAACATCCTTAACATATGATCACGAGCGCAATGCAATCTGGATCACCGGAGCATATGGCGATCTGGGCCTGGCCAAAAATGGCAAAGTCATTCAACGATTTGGGGAAGCAGATGGCTTGGGAACGGGAGTGATCCAGGATGCTCGCGTCGAGCCCGACGGCTCATTATGGCTGTCCACTTCGGTCGGACTCGCACGGCTGCAAAATGGGAGGGTCTCAACCCTAAATCGCAAGAATGGACTTCCCTGCGATGCGATGCACTGGATGGAAGAGGACGGCAAGGGCGATGTCTGGCTTTATTCCGAGTGTGGCCTGATCCGGATATCCAAGGCTGACTTGAACGCCTGGGAGAGGAATCCTGGTTACAAAGTGAGGATTCTCAACCTCTTCGACAGTACGGACGGGGTTCAACTTACGAAAATAAATGGCTGGTATACCCCTCAGGTTGCTGTCACCAGTGACGGACGCGTCGTCTTTTCGATGACTACAGGACTCGGAGTAATCGACCCTAAGCACCTTGCCCAAAATGTGATCCCACCGCCGGTACACATTGAGGAGATCACTGCGGACGGAAATCAACTGCCATTCTCAGGCGCCCTCAAGACGCCCAAGCGCGTGCATACCCTGCACATCGATTACACAGCGTTGAGTTTGGTTATGCCACGAAAGGTTCGATTCCGCTACCAGCTAGAGGGGTATGACCGGGATTGGAGTGAGCCCGTCTCCACACGGGAGGCAACGTATACCAATCTTCCTCCGGGGCGCTATCGCTTTCACGTCATCGCAAGCAATAACAACGGCGTATGGAATATGGAGGGGGCGTCCCTCGACTTTCGAGTGCCCGCTGCATTCACCCAGACCTTGTGGTATCCATTGCTTTGGGCTTTCGCCGCATGCGCATGCACCCTGCTGTTCTTCATCTGGAGACTTAACCGGGTAGCAGCTCTGGCCCGCGAACAATTCGCGGTTCGTATCGCGGAGCGCGAACGAATTGCCCAGGATCTTCACGATACCCTCTTGCAAGGCGTTCAAGGATTGATCCTGCGCATTGGAACTGCCGTACGTAAATTCCCAGAGACTGAGCCTGCTCGAAAGAACATGGATGAAGCCCTTGATCTCGCACGTGAGGTGCTGATCGAAGGTCGAGATCGCGTGAAAAACCTCCGCGAGTCATACCCCCCAGTGGCAGATCTTGTGCAGCAATTGCGGGAGTTCTGCGGCACTCTCGAACGAACTACGATAAAAGTCACTTTCGCTGTTGAGGGAACTCCGCGGCCGATCACCGGCGTTGCAACCGAAGACATCTTTCAAATTTGTAAGGAATGCCTGGTCAATGCCTACCTTCACTCGAAAGCAACTGAAATCACATGTACTGTGAGTTTTGAAGAGCGGTTCCTCTCTGTTTCCTGCTGCGACAACGGGTGCGGCATCGCCGAGGAAACGCTATCGAAAGGTTACGCTGAAGATCATTTTGGGCTCGTGGGCATAACGGAGCGCACCGGACGATTGCAAGGCGTCTGTACCTTCAAGAGCAAAGAAGATGTGGGCACAACGGTTGAAGTTCGTGTGCCGGGCGCAGTAGCCTATGCTCCGTGCGATTGGCATTCCCGTCTCCGTGCACGCATGATTTCCATTTGGCGCGCTGCTCGTGAGATTCTGGCGCTTTCGCGCACGCGTACGGCGAAGGTAAGATGAAGGCCGCAAGCTAGTGAATCCATGCCGATGATGGAATGTGGGAGGGAGGCAAATATGGAGGCGCAATCCCGTATACGGGTCCTCTGCGTGGACGATCATCCACTCATCCGCAACGGGATCGCTCATGATCTTGAAGATGCTCCGGACTTGGTCTTAGTCGGGTTGGCTGCGACCGGCCTTGAGGCTGTGGCTGCGTACCGCAATCATCGGCCTGACGTCACCTTGGTCGATCTTCGCTTGCCCGATATCGATGGGGTTGAAGTGATTCATCGTATCAAGGCCGAATATCCTCATGCCCGATGCGTCATGCTGACTACATTCAGTGGTGATGTTCAGGTATCGCGCGCTCTCAAGGCTGGAGCGGTGGGATATTTGTTGAAAAGCACGCTGGATAAGGATCTGATAGACACGATACGCCGCGTTCACGCCGGGCACCGTTGCATTCCGAAGGAGATCGCTTCTGAACTCGCCGAACATTTACATGTTGATGATCTGTCGCTCCGCGAACTCGAAATCCTCAAAGTCGTCGCAGAGGGAAATTCGAACAAGATTGTGGGGGATCGCCTGAATATTTCCGAAGAAACCGTGAAGGGCCATATGAAAAACATCTTGATGAAGCTAAATGCCAATGATCGGACTCACGCCGTTATGATCGCCCTGAAGCGCGGCTACTTCGATGTTCGCTCTCAATGAGAGCGTTATCGCC
>Ga0335072_10016482_pt1 | contig 10474 bp, 8 predicted proteins | sample Lox_Sample_21_FD_206725 | JGI IMG/M metagenome (GOLD analysis project Ga0335072, IMG submission 206725) | Soil microbial communities from Loxahatchee National Wildlife Refuge, Florida, United States - Lox_Sample_2.1 | ecosystem: Environmental > Terrestrial > Soil > Wetlands | place: USA: Florida... | reverse complement strand
GTCACCACGCTTTGAGCGGTTTGCAGAAAGCCGCGATTCTTATGGTGGCGGTTGGCGAGGAGATTGGGAAGAAGATTCTGCAGAACCTCGCAGAGCCGGATGTGCAGCGGCTGACGGAGGAGATCGCAGACCTGAGGAATGTCCCCCCGGAGTTGTCGCTGTCGGTGGTGGAAGAATTTCACGAGATGACGGCGACGCAGCAGTACATGGTGCATGGCGGACTGGACTATGCCACCCGGCTGCTGACGGAGTCGTTCGGCAAGCAGCGCGCGGAGGATCTTCTGGCGCTGGTGAGGCGGGCGCAGGAAGCAAGCCAGAGCGACCTCTCGATGCTGCAGCGGGTGGACCCGCAGCAGCTGGGGAAGTTTCTGGAGAGCGAGCATCCCCAGACAATTGCGGTGGTGCTGGCGCATCTGGACCCGAAGCGCGGGTCGACGGTGATCGACAGTCTGAGCGAGGAGCGGCGCGTGCAGGCGATCCAGCGGCTCGCGGCGATGCGGCAGTTTTCGCCGGAGATGGCGCAGCGGGTGGCGATGATCCTGCACAAACGGCTCGAAAACATGGGGGACACGGGGCGCAAGGCATACTCGGGATTCAAGGCAGTGGCAGATTTGCTGAATCGCATGGAGGCCGAGGAGACGAAGAAGATTCTGGAGGAGATTGAGGCGGCGGACGTGCCGATGGCGCTGGCGATCCGAAATCTGATGTTCACGTTCGAGGATCTGGTAACGATTCCGCCAGCCAGCATTCGGGAAGTTGTGGGTGCCGCGGACAAGCGGCAACTGGCGCTGGCGCTGCGGGGTGCGCGCGAGGATTTGCGGGCGCACGTGTTTGCGGCGATGTCGTCGCGAGCTGCCGACATGCTGAAGGAAGACATGGAAGTAATGGGGCCGGTGCGAGGCCGCGAAGTGACTGCAGCGCAGGGAGAAATCCTGGCGCTGGCGCGAACGCTGGAGGCTGAGGGGAAGGTAATCCTGAAGCTGGAGCAGGGGGACGACTTTGTCGAGTAACGGGGCGCCGATTGCAGGCGCCGGGCGGCCTGCAATCCGGACGATGGAGTACCCGCCTGTGCCAGGAGGGGGGCCGCTGCTGACGGTTCTGCCCGAGGGCGATGCCGCAGCCGATGGAGCGGCCGATCTGGAAAAGAGAATTGTGGAACTGGAGAAGCGGCTCGAGGAGCGCGAACAGGAATTTGCGCGGCACCTCGAGAGTGGCCGACGCGAGGCGGCGGAGCAGGGCCGGCGGGCTGCTGCAGGCGAGTATGAGGCCTGGCGCAAACGCTGCGAGACAGCCCTGGGCGGAGCGCTCGAGGCATTGCGAAATGTGCGCGAGGAGTTTCTGGCGCGCGTGGAGCGCGAGGTGGTGCGGCTGGCGCTGGCCATTGCCGAGCGGATTTTGCAGCGGGAGGCGGAGATGGATCCGCTGCTGCTGAGCGGAGTGGTGCGTGTGGCGCTGAGGCGGCTGGCCGAGTCGACGGCGGTGCGATTACGGGTGCCCGCAGCGGAGCGGGAACTCTGGGCGGAGATGCTGCGGCTGATGCCGGGGCTTCCGTTGCAGCCGGAGGTGGTTGGGGATGGAGCGCTCGCAATCACGGAGGCGGTCCTCGAGGCGGATATCGGCTCGGTGGATCTGGGCGTTCGCGCGCAGATTGCGGAAATCGAACGCGGCTTTTTCGGTGCTCCGGAAGCCCCGACGGTGAATGATGCAGCAAAAGGCGCAATAGCCGAAGCGAGCAGAATCGACAACCGCTAGCGAAAGGAAAACGGAACCACATGGACATGCTGGGCACTTATTTTTCACGGCTGCGTGACAACTCTCCGGTGCGGTGGCGGGGACGGGTCGTGGAAGCGAGCGGGCAAACGATCGAGTCGGTCGGGCCGCCTTGTTCTGTGGGCGAGTGCTGCGAGATTCGCGACCGCCTGGGGGCCGTGCACGCGGCGGAGGCGATCGGCTTCCGCGATGCCGCGGTGATTGCGATGACGCTCGATGCAGCCGATGGAGTGCGCTATGGCGATGCGCTCTTCGCGCTGGGGAATACGCCGCGCATTGAAGTGGGCCCGGGGCTGATTGGGCGGGTGATGAACGCCGTGGGGCAGTCGCTCGATGGCGAGAGGCGGCCGGTCCTGCAGGCGACGGCCCCGCTGGAGCGGGCGGCTCCGTCACCACTGGAGCGAACGCCAATTCGAGATCCGGCGAGCACGGGGATTCGCGCCATAGACGGCGTGCTGAGCGTGGGGCGGGGGCAGAGGATTGGGATCTTCGGCGGGTCGGGCGTGGGCAAGAGCACACTGATCGGCATGATGACGCGGAACAGCGATGCCGATGTGATCGTGGTCGGGCTGGTAGGAGAACGGGGACGCGAGGTGGGCGAGTTTCTGGAGGAGAGCCTGGGTGTCGAGGGACGGAAACGGGCGGTCGTGCTGGTTTCGACATCGGATCAGTCGCCGCTGTTGCGCATGCGGGCGGCCCTGGGGGCGACGAGCGTGGCGGAATATTTTGCGGGGCTGGGAAAGCACGTGCTGCTGGTGTTGGATTCGCTGACGCGCTTTGCCATGGCGGCGCGCGAGGTGGGCCTGGCGGCGGGCGAGCCTCCCACGACCCGCGGATATACGCCGTCGGTCTTCAGCCGGCTGGCGCGGCTGGTGGAGCGGGCGGGACAGTTTCGAACCGGGAGCATTACGGCGTTTTATACGGTGCTGATGGAGGGGGACGATCTGCAGGATCCGCTGGTGGATGCGGTGCGCTCATATCTGGATGGCCATGTTGTATTGTCGCGGCGGCTGGCGGCGGAGGGGTGGTATCCGCCGATTGACGTGGTCGAGTCGATCAGCCGGCTGATGCCGGTGATTGTGACCGAGGAGCACGCGAAGGCGGCCGCGACGGTGCGGCGTCTGATCGCAACCGGTCAGCGGTCGGAAGATCTCGTGCGGATTGGCGCTTATAAGGCGGGGACAGATGCAGATCTGGATCGGGCGCTGGCGTTCCGGTCGGCAATTCGTGCGTATCTGGTACAGAGGTCGGCAGAACGCGAGACGTTTGCTGCGGCGGAGGCGGCATTGCTGCGGCTGGCGGGGTCCGTTGAGTCAGGCGGAGCCGCGACGGCATCATGAGGACGCGGAATTTCGAGCAGGTGCTGCGGGTTCGGGGCCTGATGGAGGATCTGGCGCGGGCGGAGCTGGAGACGCGGGCTGCTCTGGTTCGGCAACTCGAAGAAGCTGCGGCGCAGCAGCGTGCCGAAGCGTTGACGATGCGTCGAGAGGGTTGGGATGAACTGGCGAATCGCGAGCCGGGACAGCGTGACCTCGGGCAGCAGAGCGCATGGCTGCTCGGCCTTGCGGACGCGGAGATCATGGAAGGAAAGAGCGAGCGGCTGCGTTTGAAGGCGGCTGCGGAGAAACCGGCGGTGGATAAGGCGCGCGAGGCGCTGCTCGAGCGGCGGCGCGAACGGCTGCAGATGGAGACACTGGTGGAAACGGCGAAACGCACAGAGGAACAGGAGCGCGTGCGGCGCGAGCAGCAGCAGGTGGACGACTGGTTTCAGGGACGAGGGCACGGCAGGAGGGTGCGGGAGGAAAGTTGAGAATCCTCTCACCGTTTGGGTCGGTGAGCGGAGTTTGGTTTGCACGATTCCCTGACAGAGGCGAGAGAATTGCAGACTGCCGTCCCATCCATGCTGAGCGGAGCGTCGCTGAACGGAACGCCGGGGCGAGTGGTCGCGGGGAGCGGGGCTGGGCAAATCGATACCGGGAAGGCTGAGGCCCGGGTGAGCGATCTGTTCGGGGCATTATTGCGGCAGCAGTTGGGGCTGGGCGGAAAGACTGCGTTCCTGTCGGCGGCTGGCGGCGTGCCTGCGAAGAATGCGGAAAGCCCGGCAGGGGCGATGGGCAGCGTGGATTCGTCGGATGCGCGGGCGGCGGATGCAGGCGCCGCGGTTCATGAGAGAGCGCGCGAGGATGCGATTGCGTCTTCTCCCGGTGCCCCGGGGCTGGCGCCAAATCTGCGCCAGGAAAGTGGGGAGAACGCAGATGCCCCGCGCGCGACGGAATCTGCGATTGCAATCCAGGGTGGAGCGCGGCCGGTTGCGGTTTCTGCACAGACCGCGGAGCCCGTGAGTGGGACGACTGACAAGACCCCGGGCGCCATCAGCGGAAGAAGCGACGGTGCGTTGAACGACGCGGAATATCGATCGGGGCCGTATGCGCGGGAGATGCATCCGACTGCGGCTGAGACGGGAGCTCCGATGCCGGTCGCCGCCACTGTTGGGGCCGAGGGAAAGAGCTCCTCCGGCAGCGATGCGACGTCGAGGTTGCCGAGTTTCGTGACGCCGAATTTCGGATTACAGGATTCCGGAAGGGCGCAGGCGGCACTGATCAGGGGAGCAGTTAGTCATGGCGTGCAGAATTCGAAATTGAGCGGGCATGGCGTTGGGGAGCCGGCGCAGAAACCCGCGGTCGCACATCATGCAACGGCGAAACCGGAGGATGCGGCTCCGCCGATCTCCTGCTCTGGAAGCACGGCGACATCTTCCGGGAGCGAAGCCGCGGCAGGCACGGTGGGCGCAACGGCCGGCGCCGTGAACAGACCAATCGTGGCGGAGGAGCAGGTCGGTAAAGGACGGAGCATTAGTCCTCTGCGGATGAGCAGCGCAGGTGCATCGGGGATGGATGGCGGAAGTCGAGCCGAGGCGAGTGCGGTAGGCGTCGAGGCGAAAAGTAACGCAGCGCCGGAGAGAAAGGCAGGCGCTGCGAGCGCCTCGGATGGAATGCCGGCGTCGGTGGCCGCCGCGAACGAACGCGGGGAAAACGATGGGAGCGCTGCCCCGCTTCGTTCCGGAGAAGCAACGGGCGAACGCGGTGCGGAGTTGCGGAGCGTAAGGCCTGTTGCAGTGCATGCGGAGTCCGGTTCGAGTGCGGCGGCCGCGCTGACTGGCACATTGACCACCATGCCGGCGATGGCGCATGGGACGCCGGCTGCGACAACTGCTGCCGCGGGGACGGCGGCCTGGTCAGATCGGAGTTCTGCCTCTGTGCATCCGGCGGATCTCGCTGGTGGCGCTGCGTTTGAGCAAATGGATGGAGCGATGGCTCCGCGGGTAATCAAAAGCGCTCCTCAGAGGCTGGCGGTGGGCGTACGCGACGGGGGCCTCGGTTGGGTGGAGATTCGGACGAATGCGGCTGGCGGAGAGGTCGCGGCGGTGATCGGGACGACTGCGGCTGCGCATCCGGCGATGGCAGCGGAGCTGCCATCGATGCGGGAGTTTCTGGCGGGCCAGCAGGTGCGGGTGGATCATCTGGCGGCGGAGGATTTTTCGGCGTTGGGTAGGGACGGAGGCGGGAATGCTTCGGGTGGTCGGGGCTCGGGCCGTGAAGATGCGGGGAGTCAGGCGGGGGATGCGGAGCGGGGCTTGCGCGATGACGCTGGCGCGGTCGCGCTTTTCACGGACGAAGGAACGGGAGACGCGCTGTCGTACATCAGCGTACGGGTTTGAGGGAGTTTGGGCGAGGAGGAGCGATGCAGGTTCTTGCAAACGCGGTATTGCCGCGGGAGATGGCGGCTGCACCGGCAGGCGGCAGCGGGAGTGACAACACGAACAGCGCCACAACGAATTCTGCGAATATCACGGCCAACGATTTTCTTGAGCTGCTGGTGTCGGAGATGAAGAACCAGGATCCGACGTCGCAGCAGGATCCGAACGAATACATCAATCAGCTGGTGCAGGTGAACAGCCTCGAGCAGCTGGTGCAGATCAACTCCGATCTGAGCGGTTCCTCGAGCAGCGGAGACACAGGGAGCACGACGCATACGGTGGCGGGCGCTATGCCTGCAGGCGGGACAGGGGCGAGCACGGCTGGCACCGCGCCGCCGTCTGCATCCGTGCACAAGCCGGCGGCGGTGAACGGCAATCTGAGCAGCAGCTCCGCCAACAGCGCAGCGATGCGGGTGGCGAGCGCGATGGGATTGCCGGGGGCTTCGCCGAGCGCGGCTTCTTCGCCAGGGACGGGAACGGGAGCCGGAGGAACGCTTCCTCAGGGCAATTCATTCGACGCCATTGTGAGCGCTCTGCGGCATCGCAACAACGCTGTCACTCTTAACCCGCTGCGCTAAGGCGCTCGGCCATTTCACGGAGGAACTATGTCATCTTTTTCGATTCCGCTGACCGGGTTGAAGGCTTCGAGCGAAGCGCTGAACACGATCGCCAATAATCTGTCGAACATGAACACGACCGCATTCAAGAGCCAGAGCGTGACCTTCAGCGATTTGTTTTATCAGCAGATCGGGACGACAGGTTCTGGCAATCCGCTGCAGGTGGGCGCGGGCACGCAGGTGGCTTCGACCGAAACCGATTACTCGCAGGGCGGGATTCAGGAGACGGGGAACGCCGCGGATGTCTTTTTGAACGGAGCTGGATTCTTTGTGGTGCAGAACGGCAACACGCAGGAGTACACGCGCGCGGGGAATTTTACGCAGAGTCCGGACGGGCATCTCGTGACGCAGGACGGCCAGGATGTGATGGGGTATCCGGCGGTGCAGGGCGTGGTCAACACGAATGCGCCGCTGGTGCCGATCGTGATTCCGACGAATGCGGTGGAGCAGCCGCAGGCGACGACAACCATGTCGCTGACGGCGAACCTGGATGCGACGGCGGCCCTGGGGACAACGGTTCCGGCGCAGGTAACGGTGTATGACTCGCTGGGCGTATCGCATGTGGCGACGGTCGATTTCACGAATCAGGGCGGAGGGAACTGGACGTACGGGATCTCGATGCCGGATACGCTGCCGTCAAACTCGTCCACCAGCACAACCGGCGGTGTGACCACGACCACGGACACGTACACGTTCGCGACCAGCGGCGGTTCGAACGGAACGGTGGATCCGACAACGAGCCTGACGATTTCAGGTCTGACTTCGGGAGGCACGACGGCGACGATCATTGCGCCTACGGTGACAGCGGGAGAATCGATCAGTACGTATGCGGGAGATCTGACGGCTGCGCTGACGGCAGCGGGGATCACCGGAGTAACGGTGACGCCGACGGGCAACACGCTGGCGATCTCCGGCACCGGCTTCTCTACGTCGGGCAGTGTGGTGCAGGAGCCGGTGACAGCGAACACAACCGGAACGCTGAGCTTCGACGGCAACGGGAATCTGATTGCCCCCGCGGGTGATGCGAGCGGCGTCAGCTTTACCGGATTATCTGACGGCTCGACGGCCATGAGTTTCAACTGGGATCTGTACGGATCGAATGGGCAGCCGTTGATCAGCCAGGTGGCTTCCGCATCGGCAGTATCGGGGACCAATCAGAACGGCTATGCGGGCGGGCAGTCGAATGGATTCACGATCGATTCGAGCGGCGTGATCTCAGCGCAGTTCACCAACGGCATGACGACGCCGATTGGGCAGCTGGCGCTGGCGAACATCACCAACCCGCAGGGGCTGCTGGTGTCGGCGGGGAATAACTACCAGACGACTCTGGCCTCCGGGCAGGCGAGCATCGGCGTGGCCGGATCGGCGGGGCTGGGCACGATTCAGGATGAGGCGCTGGAGGGATCGAATGTGGACATCTCGACGCAGTTCTCGAATTTGATTGTGGAGCAGCAGGCGTTCGATGCGAGCTCGAAGGCGATTACGACTTTCGATACGATCTCGCAGGACACGCTGAACATGATTCATTGAGTACAGACGAGAACGGAGCGCGGGGCGCAGAGGCCAGCATGATGGATCCCTGCATGCTACGCGCTCTCTCGGGGTCACTCGCTTCGGTGATTGTTGAGGATCTTTTCGTAGAAGCGCTCATAAAGCGGCAGAATTTTGGAGGCGCAGTAGCGGGACTGCGCGGTCTTGCGGGCGGCTTCGGCCATCGCCTGGTAACGGTCGGGGTCGCGGAGGAGCTCGACGGCTCCGGCGGCCATGGCGGCGACGTCGCCTACCGGAAAGAGGCGGCCGTTGACGCCGTCTTCGATCAGCTCGGGGATGCCGCCCACGTTGGTGGCGATTGAAGGGACGCGGCAGGCCATGGCTTCAAGAGCGACGAGGCCGAAGGATTCCTGTTCGCTGGGCATGAGGAGGAGGTCGGCGAGGGGCAGGATTTCGGAGACGGTACTTTGCTTGCCGAGAAAGTGGACGCGATCCTGGATTCCCTTGCGGTGGGCGATCCATTCGGCTGCGGAGCGGTCGGGGCCGTCGCCGATCATGAGCAAGCGCGCGGGGATCTCCTGGGCGACGCGGGCGAAGATGCGGACGACGTCGGCGGTACGCTTGACGGGACGGAAATTCGAAAGGTGGACGAGGATTTTCTCTTCCGGCTGCGCGTAGCGGGCGCGGCCCTGTGCGCGCTGCTCGTCGGAGAGCGGCATGTAGACGTCGCAATTGACGAAGTTGGGGATGACTTCGATGGGGCGCTCCGGGTGAAATTCCTGGATGGTTTTTTCGCGGAGATAGCTGGAGATGGCGGTGACGCCGTCGCTCTCGTCGATGCCGAAGCGGGTGATGGGCAGGTAGGAATGATCGAGGCCGACAAGGGTGATGTCGGTTCCGTGGAGCGTGGTGATGAAGGGGAGACGGCGATGGCGACGGGCGAGCATTTCGCGCGCCAGGTACGCGGAGATGGAGTGCGGGATGGCATAGTGGACGTGCAGGAGATCGAGCTCGTAGTATTCCGCAACCTCGGCCATGCGCGTGGCGAGGGCAAGGTCGTAGGGCGGGTACTCGAAGAGCGGGTAATTGGAGACGGGGACTTCGTGGAAGGCGATGTCCTGCTCGCGGCCGCGGAGGCGGAAGGGCTGCGAATAGGCGATGAAGTGGACCTGATGGCCGGCCGCGGCCAATTCAATGCCGAGCTCGGTGGCGACGACGCCACTGCCGCCGTAAGTGGGATAGCAGGTAATGCCGATCTTCATAAAGGGGCCAGGTACAGGGTACAGGTGCCAGGTTTCAGGTGATACCCGACAGGTTATGGATGCAGCTCAGATGCAAAGGACGCGGCGACCGTCGTTTTGAACTCAGGCCTGGGTCTGGACTTTGGAACTGGACGCTGCGCCCGGTTGAGGCTTGCGCAGCGCGCCCGCGATGAGCGCGGCTAAGAGAAACGCTCCGGAAGTGAGGCAGAGGGCAGCGCCGAGGCCGGTTTGCTGCGAAACGCGGCCGATGAGCCAGGGGGCGGCTGCCGAGGTGAGGCGGCCGATGTTGTAGACGAATCCCATGGCGGAGCCGCGGAGGGCAGTGGGGAAGAGTTCGCTGGAGATGATGGCGAATCCGCTGAAGTAGCCTGTGCCGAAGAATCCGACGAGGGGACCGATGAGGAGCAGTGTGTCTGGATTGCTGACGTATGCGAAGACGGGGACGAGCGCGGCGGCGACGACGAGGTAGGCGATGTAGGCGCGTTTGTGGCTGAAGCGGTCGGCGACGAAACCGAAACTGATGTAGCCGAGGAAGGTTCCGGTCTGCATGACGACGGTCCAGACGGAGGTGCTGACGATCGAGAGGCCGCGGCCGCCCTGGGCTACAGGAAGCGAGAGGAAGCGCGGAACCCAGGTAAAGAGTCCCCACCAGGCGAAGAGAGTGGCGGCGTTCATGGTGGCGCAGATGAGGGTACTGCGGCCGAGGGGTGCGCGAAAGAGCTGGGCGGGGCGGAAGAGCGCGGGGCGTTCTTTGCGCCAGACTTCCGGTTCGTGGAGGCGGCGCTGGATCGAGAACGCGATGAGTGCGGGGATGACTCCGATGAAGAAGACGGCGCGCCAGCCGTAGTGCGGCATGATGAGGGCGACGAGAGCCGCTCCCAGGGCATAGCCGATGGCCCAGGAACTTTGCACGAGGGCGAGGGCTTTGGCGCGATGGCGCTCGGGCCAGGTTTCAGCGACGAGCGCGGCGCCGGCGGCCCATTCGCCGCCCATACCGAGGCCGAGCACGATGCGGCAAAGCATGAGCGCAACGGCAGTGTGCGTGAAGCCGCAGGCGGCGGTGGCGATGGAATAGATGAGGACGCTGGTGGTAAGGGCGCGAACGCGGCCGGAGCGGTCGGCGAACCAGCCGAAGGCGATGCCGCCGATAGAGGCGGCGATGAGGGTGGCGGACATCATGGCTCCGCTGAGGGCGGCGGAGAGATGCATTTCGCGCGCGACCTGGCCGAGGACGAGTGCGTACAGCATGACGTCCATGCTGTCGAGCATCCAGCCGAGAGAGGCGGCGACGAGGGTGCGCTTCTGCTCGCGCGAGGCTTCGAAGAGCCAGCCGTAGAGGGGATTCATGCGGTGCTCCGATGGTACTGGTGTTTATGGGAGAACACCAAAACGTCCGGGCAGCGTGCGGGTGCTTTAGAGTGCTGAGAGACGGCGATTTGGTTTTTCCTTTCTACCCATGCGAAAAAGCGAAACTTTGCGGGCGGCGATCGATACGGGCGGTACATTTACGGACTGCGTTTCTTTGCGGGACGGGCGGCTGGAAGTGCTGAAAGTGTTTTCGACTCCGGCCGATCCGG
>Ga0335072_10016481_pt1 | contig 10475 bp, 10 predicted proteins | sample Lox_Sample_21_FD_206725 | JGI IMG/M metagenome (GOLD analysis project Ga0335072, IMG submission 206725) | Soil microbial communities from Loxahatchee National Wildlife Refuge, Florida, United States - Lox_Sample_2.1 | ecosystem: Environmental > Terrestrial > Soil > Wetlands | place: USA... | reverse complement strand
CTTTAAGGTAAAGGTGCGGACCCGGGGAGGGGCGGTCGGGTCCGCGGCGGCTCCCGTCGCGGGAGCCGCAAGCTTTGGAACGTTTAGATCTTGCCGACCAGATCCAGCGACGGCTTCAACGTGGCGGCGCCTTCTTTCCACTTCGCCGGGCACACTTCGCCCGGATGGGCGGCCACGTATTGCGCGGCCTTCACTTTGCGCAGCAGCTCGGACGCGTCGCGGCCAATGCCGTTGTCATGGATTTCGCACAGCTTGATCTGGCCTTCCGGATTGATCACGAAGGTGCCACGCAGTGCGAGGCCTTCTTCTTCGATCATCACCTCGAAGTTGCGGGTCAGCGTGCCGGTCGGATCGCCCACCAGCGGGTACTTCACCTTCTTGATGGCGTCGGAGGTGTCGTGCCATGCCTTGTGCGCGAAATGGGTATCGGTGGACACACCGTAGATTTCCACGCCTAGCTTCTGGAATTGGGCGTAATGATCGGCCAGGTCTTCCAGCTCGGTGGGACAAACGAAGGTGAAGTCGGCCGGATAGAACACGACTACAGACCACTTGCCCTTCAGCGAAGCGTCGGTTACGTCGATGAACTGGCCATCTTTGTACGCGGTGGCCTTGAACGGTTTGACTGCGGTGTTGATCAACGACATCTGTATCTTCCGTTGGTTGAGTGATGGGGCAGGGACCAAGATTACGGGGGCGCTATCGAAAGAGCCAATTGATTGTTGGGATGAAACTGATTTATCAAACCTATCGATCAGCAAGCGCACCTAGCTCCACTCAGGCGAGTGGAGCGCGATAGGTGGGGGTGCATCGCCTGGTTTCAAAGCGGCCGATGGCAGCGGTGCGGCGGGCGGGCGACCTGAAACGATCTGCCGCGGGAAAACGTTATTCGCGTTCTGCCAGCGCTTTATTGATGCGCAACGCAATCAGCGTGCATGCCACGCCGGACAGCAAATACAAACTCACCGCAACCAATCCGAATCGCGACGACAAGCCCAGCGCGACCAGCGGCGCGAACGCTGCGCCGATCAGCCACGCGAAATCGGACGTCAAAGCGGCGCCGGTGTAGCGCAGGCGTATATCGAAATTCGACGTCACGCTGCCGGCCGCTTGTCCGTATGACAGCCCAAGAAGCCCGAAACCGATGATGATGAAGGCATCCTGTGCCGCCTCACTGCCACCCAACAACCAGGGCGTGAAAAGTGCGAACACGCCGATGAGTGCGGCGGCGGTACCCAGCATGGTGCGTCGCCCGATCCGGTCGGCGATGAGGCCGGATGCAACGATACCGAGAATGCCGACCAACGCGCCGATGATCTGTATCGTCAACACCGAGTCGGCCGACTGCGTGGTGCCGAGCGTGATCCAAGACAGCGGGAAGATCGACACCAGATGGAACAGCGCATAGCTCGCCAGCGCCGCGAATGCGCCGACGAAAATGTTGTAACCCTGCAGCCTCAGCATGTTGAAAATGCCGATGGGCGCCAGTTCGCGCTCTTCCATCGCACGCGTGTATTCCTCGGTGACGACCAGGCGCAAGCGCGCGAACAACGCCACCACGTTGATGGTGAAGGCCACATAGAACGGATAACGCCAACCCCATTCGAGGAAGTCGTCGTTCGCCAGTTGCGTGTGCAAGAACAGGAACAAACCGGCCGCGATGATGAAACCGATGGGCGCGCTGAGCTGCCCCAACATCGCGTACCAGCCGCGGCGTTGCGGCGGCGTGTTGAGCGCAAGCAGCGAGGGAAGACCATCCCACGAACCGCCCAATGCGAGACCCTGCAGAAAACGGAAGAACGTCAACAAACCGATCGCCCAACCGCCGATCACGCTGTAGGCGGGCAGAAACGCCATGCCCGCCGTGGCGCTACCCAACAGAAACAGGGCGATGGTGAGTTTGGTGCCGCGGCTCCAGCGCCGCTGGAACGCCATGAACAGCGTGGTGCCGATGGGGCGCGCGATGAACGCCAGCGAGAAAATCGCAAACGACAGCAGCATGCCGTCAAGGCGGCTTTCGAACGGGAAGAACACCGACGGAAACACCAGCACGCAGGCGATGCCGAACACGAAAAAGTCGAAGTACTCCGACGTTCGTCCAACGATCACGCCGACGGCGATTTCGCCGGGGGCGAGTTTGGCATGGGCATGAATGCGCCCAAGGTCTTCCGGGGAAAAGCCGGCGGGTTCGCGCTGATCCTGAAACGTACTGGACATCGTCGTTACTCGGATAAGGGTGCGGCGCCTACAGCATGGCACCGTCGCGCCGCGAAGGCTAGGGCGTGCGTCATATCGACCCGCCGTCCGTACCCGGAAGAGGGGCTTGGGTGCGCGCCAGACTTTAAGGAGACGTTACGAACACAAGCATTTCATGTCGCGGCTGCGGATCGATCTTCATCATGGCCCGTCTTGTCCTTGCCATACACCCCAAAGAGAACAGGCCGCGTGCGGCTCTCTACACAGACATGACAACTAGATGGCCAACAGGCGAAATGTCGCATCGAGTGCCCAATCGCGGCCGAACCATTTGCGCATCGCCCGCCGATCGGCGTACCTTGTGGACACAGTAGTACCTCTTCCCTTTCGGTTGCGTCGTCGGTTATGTCCATGAAGGCTCTCCGCGGACTGCTACTGCTAGCCCTTGCCCTGGCGCTGACGGGCTGCCATACGGTGCTGATGTCGCCGTCCGGCGACGTCGCGCGACAGCAGCGCGATCTCATCATCATCGCGTTGGTTCTGATGCTGATCATCGTGGTGCCCGTTATCGTGGCCACGCTGGTTTTCGCATGGCGCTACCGCGCGTCGAACGAGAAAGCGGCCTACGATCCGGAATGGGATCACTCCACCATCGTGGAGCTGATGATCTGGTCGGCGCCGCTGCTGATTATCATCGCGCTGGGTGCGGTGACCTGGGTGAGTACGCACAAACTCGATCCTTACCGTCCGCTCGATCGTTTGTCGAACGGGCAAGCGGTACCTGCCGATGTCAAACCGCTGGAAGTGGATGTCGTCGCGCTCGACTGGAAGTGGTTGTTCATTTACCCCGAGCAAAATGTCGCGGTGGTGAACGAATTGGCGGCGCCCGTGGATCGGCCGATTCATTTCAATCTCACCGCGTCGACCGTGATGAATTCTTTCTTCATCCCTGCGTTGGCCGGCCAGATCTACGCGATGCCGGGCATGCAAACGACGCTGCAGGCCGTGATCAACAAACCCGGCGATTACTGGGGTTTTTCCGCCAACTACAGCGGGGCCGGGTTCTCGTACATGAACTTCACCTTCCACGGCATGAGCGAGGATGATTTCGCCAAGTGGGTGGCCAAGGCCAAAACCCAGGGCGTTGGCACGCTCGATCAGGATACGTACGCCAAGCTGGAAGCGCCCAGTCAACAGGAGCCGGTGCGTTATTACGGCAGCGTGGCGCCTGGACTTTATCGCTCCATTCTCAACCGCTGCGTCCAACCCGGCCCCCATTGCATGAACATGCTTCGCGTGCCGGAATCCGACGGAGGCGGCGAAGCGTCTTCGACGTCCGAAAGCCATGCGGCCATGCCGATGGCTCATCCACAGTGAATTCAAGCGCCGGTGCCGCGATGACTTTTCAACATCCCGATCTCACCAAGCTGCTTTTTGGGCGTCTGACGCTGGACGCGATTCCCTATCACGAGCCCATCCTGATCGTGACCTTTATCGGCGTGGCGATCGGCGCCGCAGCGGTGCTGGGCCTGATCACGTATTACCGCAAGTGGGGTTATCTGTGGCACGAGTGGTTCACCAGCGTGGATCACAAGAAGATCGGCATCATGTACATCGTGCTGGCCCTGGTGATGCTGCTGCGCGGTTTCGCCGATGCCTTGATGATGCGTGCGCAACAAGCGGTGGCGTTCGGCCCGCACGAAGGCTATTTGCCGGCGGAACATTACGACCAGATCTTTACCGCGCACGGCACGATCATGATCTTCTTCGTCGCCATGCCCTTCATCACCGGCTTGATCAACTTCGTCATGCCGCTGCAGATCGGCTCGCGCGACGTGGCGTTTCCTTTCCTCAACAATTTCAGCTACTGGATGACCGTGGCCGGCGCCATTCTGGTGATGGCGTCGCTGTTTATCGGTTCCTTCGCGCGCACCGGATGGCTGGCCTATCCGCCGCTTTCGGAGATCGCGACCAGCCCCGACAGCGGCGTGGACTACTGGATATGGGGGCTGCAGATAGCAGGCGTCGGCACCACCCTCTCAGGCATCAACATGATTGCCACCATCGTCAAGATGCGTGCGCCCGGCATGACCATGATGAAGATGCCGATCTTCACCTGGACGGCGCTGTGCGCCAATGTGCTGATCGTGGCGGCGTTTCCGGTACTCACCGCTACGCTGGCGCTGTTGACGCTGGATCGTTATGCAGGCACCCATTTCTTCACCAACGATCTGGGCGGCAACTACATGATGTACGTCAACCTGATCTGGGTGTGGGGACACCCGGAGGTGTACATCCTGGTGCTGCCGGCGTTCGGTGTGTTTTCCGAAGTCACCTCCACGTTCTCGCGCAAGCGATTGTTCGGCTATGCGTCGATGGTGTATGCCACGGTGGTGATTACGGTGCTTTCGTATCTGGTATGGCTGCACCATTTCTTCACCATGGGATCGGGTGCGAGCGTCAACTCGTTCTTCGGCATCACCACGATGATCATCTCCATTCCAACCGGGGCGAAGATCTTCAACTGGATGTTCACCATGTACCGCGGGCGCATCGTGTTCGATGTGCCGATGCTGTGGGTGGTGGCGTTTATCGTTACCTTCGCCATCGGCGGCATGACCGGCGTCTTGCTGGCGGTGCCGCCGGCGGATTTCGCTTTACACAACAGCCTGTTCCTGATCGCGCACTTTCACAACGTGATCATCGGCGGCGTGTTGTTCGGCATGTTCGCCGGAGTCAACTACTGGTTTCCCAAAGCGTTCGGTTTCCGGCTCGATGCGTTCTGGGGCAAAGTCTCATTCTGGTTTTGGGTGGTGGGCTTCTACTTTGCCTTCATGCCGCTTTATCTGCTGGGATTGATGGGCGTGACGCGTCGCCTGCGCCATTTCGACGATCCGTCGTTGCAGATCTGGTTCGAAATAGCTGCGTTCGGTGCGGTGCTGATTCTGATTGGCATCGCCGCCATGATCGTGCAGATTGCCGTGAGCATCATGCGCCGCGATCAATTGCGCGACGGCAGCGGCGACATCTGGCATGGACGCACGCTGGAGTGGTCAACCTCCTCGCCGCCGCCGCCATACAACTTCGCTTTCACGCCCGTAGTGCATGACGTGGATACGTGGTGGCAGATGAAGCAGCACCATTGGCGTCGGCCGGTGCAAGGTTTTCTGCCCATCCACATGCCAAAGAACACCGGTACGGGCGTGTATCTGGCCGTGCTGAGTTTCATCTTCGGCTTCGCCATGGTCTGGTACATGTGGCTGCTGGCGGCCGTGTCGTTCGTGGCGGTGCTCGCGGTGGGAATCCACCACACCTTCAACTACAACCGCGATTATTACATCACCGCCGATGAGGTGAGCCGCGTCGAAGCGGCTCGCGTTGGAGCTTGATCGCCATGTCCGACATGACCATGACTGCAAGCGGCGACGGCGCACAAGAGGCGCTCACGTTCCATGTGATCGACGATCGTCATCCGGAAAACGGCACGCTGCTGGGTTTCTGGTTATACCTGATGAGCGACTGCCTCGTCTTCGCGTGCCTGTTCGCCACCTATGGCGTGCTGGGGCGCGAATACGCCGGCGGGCCTTCCGCCAAGGAAGTACTGGAATTGCCGATCGTGGCAGTGAACACCACGCTGCTGCTGCTTTCGTCGATCACCTACGGCTTTGCCGTGCTGGAAATGCAGGTGAATCGCCGAGGGCCGATGATGGCGTGGCTGATCGTCACATGGCTGCTCGGTGCCGGGTTCATCACGCTGGAACTGACAGAGTTCGCGCATCTGGTGTCGATCGGCGCGGGGCCGCAGCGCAGCGCGTTTCTTTCCTCGTTCTTTACCCTGGTCGGCACGCACGGCTTGCACGTCACCTGCGGTCTGATCTGGATGATCGTGCTGCTGGTGCAGGTGGGGAAAAAAGGCCTGACTCACGCCAACAAGCGCAGGCTGATGTGCCTGTCGATGTTCTGGCATTTCCTGGACGTGGTATGGGTGGGCGTGTTCAGCTTTGTTTACCTGATGGGAGTGTTGTCATGAGCGAACACGCCACGCCACACGATCATGACGACGGTCATCACGAAGGCGCACACGACGGCGTCGACGCCATCCACGTCACGCTCAAAGGGTATCTCACCGGTTTTACGGCGGCGGCGTTTCTCACCATTCTTCCGTTCTGGCTGGTGATGTCGGGTGCGTTTTCGAAAACCGGCCCTGCCGATGCCTTCATCCTGCTGCTGGCCGCTGTGCAGATCGTGGTGCACATGGTGTATTTCCTGCACTTGAATGCGAAGTCCGAAGGTGGCTGGAACATGTTGGCGTTGATCTTCACCATCGTGCTGGTGGTGATCACGCTGAGCGGTTCGATCTGGGTGATGTATCACCTCAACCAGAACATGATGCCGTCGATGATGAAGAACGTGCAGAATTTGCCGTGACGCTTGAGGCCTCCTGGCGAGGTCTGCAACCGTTTCCGTGTCGTCGTTTCGGCCTTCGCCGGAATGACGGGCATCAGGCTGAGACATTTTGCAACGCGATGCGTCGCCCGACTCGTGCGATCATTCACGCATGCCTCCTCAAGACACCACTCCTTACGATGTTCCGCGCGCGCCGCGCGGCCCCGTTGCCTTGTCTTTGCTTGTCGTCTTTGCGATAGCTCTTTTCGCGGGTTTCGTTGCCCTGGGCAATTGGCAAGTACGCAGGCTTGCGTGGAAGCGCGATCTGATCGTCCACGTCGATCAGCGCGTGCACGCGCCGCCGATCGCCCCGCCAGCACGCGATCAGTGGCCCGGCGTCAACGCCGACAAAGACGAATACTTGCATGTGCACCTCCGCGGCGAATTTCTCCACGACAAGCAAACCCTGGTGTGGACGGCGTCGGATGAGGGCAGCGGGTTTTGGGTGATCACGCCGCTGCGCATGGCGGATGGCTCCATCGTGCTGATCAATCGCGGTTTTGCGCCGGAGGATTGGTGCGGACGCGACGCGCATTGCGCGCCCGGACCCACGGGCGAAACGGCAGTGACTGGATTGCTGCGTATCTCCGAGCCCTCGGCCTTTCTGCGCCGCAACGATCCTGCGCACAACACCTGGTACACGCGCGACGTGCCGGCGATTGCCGCCGCGCGCGGCCTTACCGATGTCGCGCCGTATTTTGTAGATGCCGATGCCTCACCGAGCGTTGGCGATCGGCCGCAATGGCCCGAAGGCGGCAAAACGGTGATCCAGTTTCCCAACAACCATCTCAGCTACCTGATCACCTGGTATCTGCTTGCCTTGATGGTGCTGGGCGCCAGTATTTACGTGGGTTACGACGAATATCGCCTGCGGCGCAATCGTAAGCCGTAAAGGTGGAATCAGTCCTGCGAGCCGAAAAACGTCGCGGTGAAAATCGTACTCAGCACCGATGCCGTGGATGCATCGGGCATCTCGCTAGGCATGCTCATATTGAAATACAGCATGCCGTCGATCAGCGCCATCATCGCTAACGCAAGATCGGTGGCAGGTCCCGGCACGGGCTTGTCCATGCGGCGACAGAATTGCGTGATGTAGTAAGCGATCATGTCGCGCTTTTCCAGGCACAGCGTGTTCAGCCGCTGGCGGAATTTGGCATCGCGCACGGAATGCAAGCGCGCTTCGGCCCACAGCACATAGCTGGTGTGATCGCGATAGCACTGGCTGTAGAACTGCGCGAGCTGCTTCTGCAGATCTTCGGTGGACAAATCGGCGTCCAGCAACTGCTGCATGTCTTGCTGGATATCGGAGTGATCGCGCTTGAGCAGTTCGATGAACAGATCGGTCTTGCTTTTGAAGTTCGAATAGAACGCGCCGCGCGTGTAGCCGGCGTGGCCGGCGACGTCTTCCACGCTGGTGGCGGACAACCCCTTTTTGGCGATGACGACCGCTGCCGCGTCCAGTAGGCGCAGGCGGGTTTGTTCGCGGCTTTCTTCCCGGGTCAATCGTTTGCGTGACATGCGCCATGGTACCACGCCGAATGGCACATGTATTCGGATTCCATATTGCATTCAAATACAGTACTGAATTAGAGTTCATCGTCGTATTTATAGTGCTTCCCCCTTCTCTTCCCCAGGAGCGGTCTGTGAGTGATTTACCTTTCCCCAAGCCGCACGGGCTGATGCGGCGTGACGTCAGGCCGCCTTTGATTCTGGCTATATCCTTGATTTTGCTTGCCGGATGCGGCAAGAAGCCGGCGGAAACCGAGGTGGCGGTTCCCGTGATCGCGCTACCTGCGAAGGCCGTCGACGGCGCGCAGGTCGGCCGTTTCCCCGGCGACGTGCACGCCCGCTACGAAATGCCGCTCTCGTTCCGTATCGGTGGCCAGCTGTCGGCCCGTTATGTGGATCCGGGTCAGGCCGTGAAGCAGGGCCAGGCGCTGGCGCAGCTCGATCCTGCCGATACCAACAAGCAATTGGCCGCGGCCAAGGCGGCGCTGGATGCAGCCGAGCATCGCCTGCTCTTTTCGACCCAGCAGCGCGACCGCGACGAAGCGCAGTTCAAACAAAACCTCATCAGCCAGCTTCAACTGCAGCAAACGCAGGATGCCTATGCATCCGCACTCGCTGGCCGCGATCAGGCCAGGCAGCAGTACGAGCTGGCGCAGAATCAAGCGCATTACACGACGTTGGTTGCCGATCACGATGGCGTCATTACCAGCCGGCAAGCCGACGTGGGGCAGGTGCTCGCCGCAGGGCAGTCCGTATTCGGTTTTGCGTGGTCCGGCGAGCGCGAGATCTATCTCGACGTACCGGAGAGCCGTGTCGACGGCATCGCGATCGGACAACCCGCAACGGTGACGTTGCCTGCCTTGCCAGGGCGCACCCTCTCCGCGCATGTGCGCGAAATCGCGCCGGCGGCGGATGCGCAATCGCGTACGTACCTGGTCAAGCTGAGCGTCGATCATCCCGGCGCCGCCCTGCAATTGGGCATGACCGCGGACGTCGCCTTGCAAGGCGGCGCATCGTCCGCCACCGCCGTGACAATTCCGGCAACGGCGCTGTTCCACCAGGATGAGCGCCCCGCCGTGTGGGTGGTGCGTCCCGTCGATTCCACGCTGGAACTGCGCCCCGTCACAGTCATCCGCTATGGCGAACGCGATGTGTGGATCAGCGGCGGTTTGAAGGCTGGCGAGCGCGTGGTGATGCAGGGCGTGCATACCGTATCGGCAGGCGAAAAGGTTGCGTCGATCGCGCCGCCGCATCCTGAGGATGCGCCGCGATGAACCACGAGGAACGCTTCAATCTCTCCGCGTGGACGCTGCGTCATCAGTCGCTGGTTTTCTTTTTGATGGCCTTGATCGCGTTGTTCGGTCTGCTGTCGTACAAAAACCTGTCGCAATCGGAAGACCCGCCGTTCACCTTCAAGGTAATGGTGATTCAAACGTATTGGCCCGGCGCCACCGCCAAACAAGTGCAGGAAGAAGTTACCGATCGCATCGCGCGCAAGCTGCAGGAAACGCCGAACATCGATTTTCTGCGCAGCTATTCGCGCCCGGGCGAATCGTTGATCTTCTTCAATATCAAGGATTCCGCACCCGCCGCGGTGGTGCCGGAAACCTGGTATCAGGTGCGCAAAAAAGTCGGCGATATCGCCGCGCAATTGCCGCAAGGCGTGCAAGGTCCGTTCTTCAACGACGAATTCGGCGACGTCTACACCAACATGTACGCGTTGGAAGGCGACGGCTACACGCCGGCACAACTGCACGACTATGCCGATCAGTTGCGCGTGGAACTGTTGCGTGTGCCGGGCGTCGGCAAGGTCGACTATTTCGGCGATCAAAACCAGCACATCTATATCGATGTGTCGAACGCGAAACTGGCCAAGCTCGGCATCAGTCCGCAGCAGATCGGGCAGGCGATCAACGAACAGAATGCGATTGCCTCCACCGGTGTGCTGACGACGGGCGACGATCGCGTCTACGTGCACCCCAGCGGCCAGTTCGACGACGTCGATGCGTTGGCGGACACGCTGCTGCATATCAACGGCAAGAGCTTTCGTCTTGGCGATATGGCCACGATCCGTCGCGGTTACGACGATCCGCCCAGTCAGACCATGCGCTTCATGGGCAAGCAGGTGCTGGGCATCGGCGTCACCATGCAACCCGGCGGCGACGTGGTCCATCTGGGCAGCGCGCTGGACGAGAAGATGAGCGTCTTGCAGAAGCGCTTGCCGGCGGGCTTGAAGCTGTCGGAAGTGACCAGCATGCCGCATGCGGTGTCGCACTCCGTCGACGACTTTCTGGAATCGGTGGCCGAGGCCGTCACGATCGTAC
>Ga0335072_10016480_pt1 | contig 10475 bp, 10 predicted proteins | sample Lox_Sample_21_FD_206725 | JGI IMG/M metagenome (GOLD analysis project Ga0335072, IMG submission 206725) | Soil microbial communities from Loxahatchee National Wildlife Refuge, Florida, United States - Lox_Sample_2.1 | ecosystem: Environmental > Terrestrial > Soil > Wetlands | place: USA... | reverse complement strand
CCCGCCGCGCCGCACGGCAAGGCGACCCAGGAGCACGTTCACGTAGGCGGCCGCTTGCCGCTCGCCAGTCCCACTCCAGACCCGGCCAGCTCGTTGCAGATGCACCTCGGCGTCGTCCAGGTGACCCTGGTCGGACATGATCTCTCCCACATTGCAGTCGATGAACGCCGAGTCAGCCGGTCGACCGGCCCGTTCAGCGCACCCGCCCGCGCGCAGATACAGCGCGACTGCCTCATCCCAGCGGTTATCCCAGTACGCAATCGCACCCAGGTTGTTGAGCACTCGGAACTCATGCTCGGGATCTCCAATCTGCTCGTAGATCTCCAGAGCACGCCATGAGTTCGTCGCCTCTTCTGGTCGCCCGGTTTCGAATAGCGCCATGTCAAGGGCATAACAGGCGTGCGCCAGCGCTGGCAGCTCGCCGACCGATTCAGCGTCAGCTATTGCCTTGCGGCACTCGGCGATCGCCTCCGCCCAGCGTCCCTGTCGGTTGCGAACACCGCCGAGATCTGACCGGATCCGGGCTCGCCAGACCGTTGCCTGCGAACCTTCAACGGCATCGAGACACCGGAACGCTCGCTTCAACCACCGCACCGCGGCCGTCGACGCACCGGTGTCAGCGGCCGTATCGGCGTGGCGTTGGCAAAGTCGCGCCTGCGCGATCGGATCGTCGCGGACTAGGCGCCGCGCCTCGGTCAGCGCTTTGGCCGCCGCCGCCGGCTCGCCGACGTTCCGCAGCGCCTCGCCGAGCTCCTCCCAGGCGTCGGCCAGCGAGCGCGAATCGGCGCCGGCGCCGTCCGCCCGCCCCGCGTCGATCGCGCGCCGGTACAGCCGCGCCGCGTCGACGTGTGAGAACCGCTCGGTGGCACGCTTGGCGGCGGCCATTGCGTATCGGTGCGCTCGCGCGTAATCGCCGCCCTGCGAGAAGTGGTGCGAGAGGATTGCGGGATCGGTGTCGGGCTCGTGGTCGGTGCCGTCCTCGAGTCGCAGCCCGACCGCCAGGTGCAGCTCGCGGCGGAGCTTGAACGGCAGACTCGAGTAGGCGACCTCCTGAATCGCCGGGCGCCGGAACCGGACGTGCCCGTCGGGCTCCCGCGCGAACACGCCAGGCAGCCTGTCCCAGAACGCGTCTTCGGGCACCGGGGTGGCGGGGTCGAGTACGTCGGCGAGACGGCGCGGGTGGAAGTTGACCCCGAGCACGGCGGCCCGCCGGACAACCGCGCCGTCGCGTGGATCGAGGGCGTCGATGCGCGCCATCGTGGCCGCGCCGACGCTCTCCGGGAGCTCGTCGCGATCGCCGGCAGCGGCCGCCGCGAGCAGGTCGAGCAGGAACTCGGGGCTCCCGCCCGATCGCTCGACCGCGAGCTCGAGCACGTGCGGAGGCACTTGCGCCGCCTCTGGCGTGCCGTGCGCGAGCTCGAGGGCATCATCGCGCGACAGCGGACCGAGCTCGATCCGGACTCCGGAGCCATCCACGACCGATGATCCACCGGCAGCGTCCTGGCGCGTCGCGATCACGATCCAGGACGAGGACTCGATCTCTCCGGCCAGGCTCTCGAACAGCGCCGCGGATGCCGCGTCCATCAGGTGGGCGTGCTCGACCTCGACGATCGTCGGCTTGACAAGCGCACGGCCGAGGAACCGGAGGACGACCTCGCGGAGCTTGGTGGCGCGGGCCTCGGGCGCCAGTTGCTCGACCTCGGTGGTGCTCGGAACGTTCACGTCCACCGCGATCGCGATCAGCGGCAGCCACGGCCGGAGGCCCGGCTGGCCCAGTCCGATCTCGGCTTCGAGCCGCTCGACCACGCGCTCCTCCGGGTCGTCCGAGCCCACGCCGAGCGCCTGTCGGAGCAGCTCGCGCCATGCGAAGTAGGGCGACTCCCGCGTGACCACCTCACACGTCGAGCGGAGCGCGGTCATCCCGTTCGCGAGCCTGCGCGCCTCGGCGAGCAGCCGTGATTTGCCGCTCCCGGTCTCTCCGACCAGCTCGATCATCGACCCGGAACCGTGCCGCGCGGCCTCGACCGCGGATGCCAGCTGCTCGAGCTCGCGCCGGCGCCCGACCAACGGCACCTCCGAGCGGGCCGCCTCTTGCCCGGACGAGCGAAGCGGCGACCCGACGTCCCAGGCGTGCACGGGTTTCGCCTTGCCCTTGACCGTGAACGGCCCGACCTCGTCCTGGCGGAACGGGCGGCGGGAGTGCCGCAGGACATCCCGGGTTGCGTACACATGACCCGGCGGCGTCTTGCCCATCACTCGCGCCGCCAGATTCACGGTGTCGCCCATCACCGCGTACCAGCGCCGGTAGTCGGGCCCCACCTCGCCGGTGAAAACCGGGCCGCGATTGACTCCGGCCTTCACCGGCAGTGGCAGATCGGCCTCGACGATCTGACGCAGCGCAAGGAGCATCCGCTCCTCGTCATCGCCCACGACCCGTGGGGCGCCCGCGCTCAGGCGAATCTTGGCGCCGTCGGCGGAGATATCCGAGTCAAGGAAGGTGACCTCATAGCGCTCGCACGCGTCTTGTACAGCGTTGACCAAGCGATCGAGGTTCTCGGCGGCCGCCTCGGGTCCCTGGCGCGCGATCAGATCATCCAGCCCGGTGAACTGGAGGAAGGCGACCGAGGCCGTCCGATGCTCGGGCGCGGCGTGTCCGCCGAGCAGGTGCGAGCGCACCATCGCCGGCAGACAGGCCGCGATCGCGTCGTCCGCGGGCATCGCCTCCTCGGGGTCGGGCGACCATCCGGTCGGGGCCGGCGCACGCGCCAGCAGCATCCCCGACCCGAGCGGGGCGCCGACGCTGCCCCGCGGCATCAGCCCGGCGGTGTCGGCGCTCAGCAGGATCTGGCCGGCCGAGGCCAGTCCCTCCATCTCGACCACGGCGCCGCTCGAACGGCCGCCGATGAGCAACTCGCGGTGGGATTGGCCAACGAGGAACATCGCGTAGGAGCCGCTGTGCACGCCGACCGACATCCGGAGGATGACGTCGCTGGCCCCGGCGCGGATGCGTCCCACGTCGCGCAACGTCGTACGCATCGCGCTGGCAGATGCGCACGCACGGAGCGCGTGGTCGTGGCCTTGGAACCACAGGAGCATCGCGTCGCCGCCGAACTTCAACAGCGACCCACCGCGCGCATAAGCATCGGTCAGCAGCGCCGAGAAGCACGTGTTGATCGCGTCGACGAGGTACTCCGCCCCTTCCTTGCCCTTCCGCGCCAACCGCTCGGACAGCCGCGTGAAGCCCGACACGTCGGCGAACACCATCGTGCCGTCGAGCGTCTCGACCAGCCGATCGTCGGGCCTCGCCAGCCGCGCGAGCAGCACGCGCGGCACGTAGGAGTTGCTTCTCGCGGTGCCGGTGGTCACTTGCCGTTGGCGCCCCGCTCGACCAAGGCGTCGATGATCTCGCCGTACGAACCAACCGAAAGCGAGAGGTGCCCGTCGTCCGGCCGTAGGTGCGCGTCGGCCTGGAGGTGTCCGGCGAGCCATTCGCCGTGCGCAATCGGGACGAATCGATCCTGCCCGCCGTGCCACAGCGACAGCGGTGCGGCGACGCCGGCCAGATCGAAGCCCCAGTCCCCGAGGATCGCCCGATCGTCGTCAAACCAGCCCCACACGCCGCCCGACAGCGAGTGGTTGAGCTCTCTGACGATGAACTCGCCGAGCGCGCCGCTGAGCGCACGCCGATCGACCGCAGAGATTAGGTCTCCGAGCGCGGTCGTCACTTGCTCGGGAGATGTACCGAGCATCGACCGCGCCTCGCGCTCCAGGTACTCCTCGAGCTCGCGGTCGGTACCGCGCACCGCGGCGAGCTCGGCCACGTTCTCCTTCCCCATTCCCTCGGTCCAGACGAGGCCCTCGGCGTCGACCGGCGCCGGCGAGGCGATCGCAGCGGCCGAGATCACCCGTTCGGGCAGCAACGCTGCACACGCGATCGAGTGGGGCGCGCCGCCGGAACCGCCCACCGAGTAGAAGCGGTCGATTCCGAGCGCGTCGGCGATCGCCGTCACGTCACCTACGCAATCGGCCACCGACCGCCCCGGCATCCGGCCGGAGCCGCCATACCCCGGCCGCGAGTACGTGATGTGCCGTAGGTTCCGCTCCGCGCCGGCGTCGACGAGCGGATCGAACATCTCCGCTGCACCCGGCGTGCCGTGGTGCGAGAACAGCGCCACACCGTCAGGAGGCCCGGCGATGGCGACCTCGAGCACCCGGCCGTCACCGGCCGATACCGACGTTGCCTCCGTCTTCCATGCGCCCACGCGGCAAACGTATCCGACCGCGCGGCCTCTGCGGGAGGTTTCCGGGGGCGCGTCGCGCGCCCCCGGGACCCGGTCTGTCTACTTCAGGTCGACGGTGGCGCCGGCCTCTTCGAGGTCGGCCTTGAGCTTGTCGGCCTCGGCGCGGTCGATCCCTTCCTTGACCGGCTTGGGCGCCTCGTCGACGAGCGCCTTCGCCTCCTTGAGGCCGAGGCCCGTCGCCGCGCGCACGACCTTGATCACCTGGATCTTCTTGTCGCCGGCGGCCTGGAGCACCACGTCGAACGCGGTCTGCTCCTCCGCTTCCTCGCCGCCGCCGTCGGCCGCCGGGCCGGCGGCCGGGGCTGCTGCCGCCACGGCCGTCGCGGAGACGCCGAACGCCTCCTCGAGCGCCTTGATGCGCTCGGACAGCTCGAGCACGGAGATTGACTTGAGCTCGTCGATCCATTCTTGGGTGCTGGGCATGGTTCCTCCTTATGCGTCCGACGGCTGGTCGTCAGGCGCTGATTCTTCTTGTTCAGGTTGATCTGGTGCCGGCTCGGGTTCGGTGGCGGCCTCCGGCTCGGGGCTCGCAGCGGCCTCGGTTTCCGGCTCCGCAGCGGCCTCAGGCTCGGGCTCCGGCTCCGCAGCCGCCTCGGGCTCAGGCTCAGCAGGAGCAGCCGCCTCAGGCTCCGCAACCGCCTCCGGCTCCGCAACCGCCTCCGGCTCCGCAACCGCCTCAGGCTCCGCAACCGCCTCAGGCGCAGCAGCCGCCTCAGGCTCCGCCGCCGGCGCGGTCCCGCTCACGAGCCCGTTCTCCGCGATCTGTTGGAGCTGGATCGCGACCCCGGCGATCAGCGCGTTGAGCGTCCGGACGAGTCCGGAAATCGGCGCCGCGATCGTGCCGACGAGTTGCGCGTGGAGCACCTCGCGTGCGGGCAGTCGCGCGATCGCACGGACGTCGTCCGCGCTCAGCGTCGTGCTGTCCATCAGCCCGCCCTTGAACTCGAGCGTGTGCATCGTCCGCGCGGCCTCGTTGAGCGCCTTGGCCGCGAGCGCGGCGTCGCCCGAGACGAACGCAAGTGCGGTCGGTCCCTGGAGCAACACCTTGAGCGCCTCGGCGCCGGCCTCGTCGGCGGCACGCTCGGACAGCGAGTTCTTGACGATCCGGAACTTCGTCCCGGACTCGCGCAGACGAGCCCGCAGCTCAGCGGCCTGCGCGACGGAGATCCCGCGGTAGTCGACGGCGAACACGGCGTCCGCCGATCTGATCTGGCCGGCGATCTCCTCTACGACTGCTGCTTTTTGGTCTCGGTTCATGGTTCCTCTCGAAACGTGAAACGCCCGCTCATCGGCGGGCGTCGAACGCGGAACCGGAACTCGGCTCCAACTCTCGAGGCTCCGCCTGGCCCGGACTTACGAAAATCCGCCGGGGGTCTGGGGCGATCGTCTCTCGGTTTAAACAGGCAGTTTAGGCTGCTACGGGCTCCTCGACGATGTCACGCGTGCGCGTGGGATCGACCTTCACGCCGGGCCCCATCGTGGTGGCGACGGTCACCGTCCGGATGTAACGGCCCTTGGCCGCGGAAGGCTTGGCCCGGATCAGCTCGTCGATCACGGCCGCGTAATTCTCGAGCAGCTTCTTGTCGTCGAAGTCGCGCTTGCCGATCACGAGATGCACGATCGCGTTGCGGTCGGTCCGGTACTCGACCTTTCCGGCCTTTGACTCCTCGACCGCGCGCGCCACGTCCATGGTCACCGTCCCCACCTTGGGGTTAGGCATCTTCCCCGCCGGACCGAGGATCCGGCCGAGACGGCCGACGACCGGCATCAGGTCGGGCGTCGCGATCGCGACGTCGAAGTCGTCGAAGCCGTCCTGGATCCGCTGGGCGAGGTCCTCGGCACCGACCACGTCGGCACCGGCCTCCTCGGCCTCGCGGGCCTTGTCGCCCTGCGCGAACACCGCGACCTTGACGTCCTTGCCGAGCCCGTTGGGGAGCGCGATCGTCCCACGCAACTGCTCGTCCGCGTGGCGGACGTTCAGCCCGGTACGGACGTGCACCTCCACCGACTCGTTGAACTTCACGCGCGCGAGTTGCTTGATCAGCGCCACCGCCTCCGCGGGCGAGTACTCACGCTCGCGGTCGAACCGCTGCTTGGCGTCCTCGTATGTCTTTCCGCGATGTGCCATGAGCCCTATACGACCTCCACACCCATCGAACGAGCGGTACCGGCGATGATCCTCGCAGCGGCGTCGATGTCGCCGGCGTTCAGGTCCTTCATCTTCTTCTCGGCGATCTGGCGCAGCTGATCCTGCGTGATCCGCGCCACCTTCGTCCGGTTCGGCTCCGCCGACCCCTTCTCGATCGAGAGCGCCTGCTTGATCAGCACCGCGGCCGGCGGGCTCTTGGTGACGAACGTGAACGAGCGGTCCTCGTAGACCGTGATCACGACCGGGATGACCGTGCCCAGGTCGCCCTGCGTCTGCGCGTTGAACGCCTTGACGAACTCCATGATGTTGACCCCGTGCTGACCGAGCGCGGGGCCGACCGGCGGCGCCGGCGATGCCTGCCCGCCAACCGCCTGCAATTTGATTTGAGTCAGAACTTTCTTTGCCATCGACTAGATCTTCTTCACCTGATCGAACCCAACTTCTACCGGCGTCTCACGACCGAAGATAGACACCAGCACCTTCAGGCGCTGCGCGTCCTCGTTCACCTCGGAGATCTCGCCCGAGAAGTCTGACAGCGGACCGGAGATCACCTTCACCGACTCACCGATCGTGAACGTGGCCCGGCTGCGCGGACGCGCCTCCTGCTCGCGGTGGAGCAGGCGGTTGACCTCGTCCTGGGTCAGTGGGACGGGCTCGTTCGAAGCGCCGACAAAACCGGTCACTCCGGGCGTGCCCTTGACCAGCGACCACGAGTCCTCGTTGAGATCCATGTTGACCAGCACGTAGCCGGGCATGGTGCGCTTCTCGACCGTGATCTTCTGGTTGTCCTTCATCTCGGACACCGACTCGGTGGGCACGACGATCTGCCGGACCGCCTGCTGCTGACCGAGCGAGATGATCCGGTGCTCGAGGTTGTGCTTGACCTTGTTCTCGTGACCCGAGTATGTGTTTACGACGTACCAGCGGAACATTCTGTTGTTCGATTGGCCTCTCTAGCCTGCGGCGCCCGGGTGGCGCCTACTTCAAGACGAAAGTGACGATCTTCTGGGACACCCAGTCCGACACGCCCAGGAAGACCGCGGCGATGATCACGAAACCGATCACCACTCCCGTGGCCTGCATCACCTGACGGCGATCGGGCCACTGTACTCGTTGCAGCTCTCGCCAGCTTCCTTGCAGGAAGCCGATCAGACGGGTGATCGTATTCGGTTCCCGCTCGGCGACCGCCGCGCCGCGCCCGCCACGGGGAGCAGCTAGCTCGCCGCCACCGCCGGAGCCACCGGACCCGCCTCCACCATCGTAGCCACCGCGCCGCCGGCGCCCGCCGCGTTCGGAGATCGAGTCCTCGACCTCGCGCTCGAACTCCTCCTCGTCCTCCTCGTCGCCCGGCTCGGGCTCCGCGGGACGGCCCACCTCGAGTTGCTCCTCGGCGAGCTCGGCGTCGGGCATCGCGTGCCGCAGCGGTGCCGGCGCGCCGTGGGGATCATCCTCGATCGCGTCGTCATCGATATCGACGGGCTCTAGCTCCGCCCCGCCGTTTTCGTCCTCGAGCTCGGGCGCCCCGTTCTGGTCCTCGAGCTCGGCGTCGCCGTTGTCGAACCGATGCGTCGCGGTCGGCAGGCCCTGGCTCGGATCCACAGGCGTGCCCGGCTGCGCAGGCCGCCGGTCTCTGGCGCGTTTGCGGTTACGGGCCACGGAACAACACTCCGGTCGAGCTCAGCGCGTTTCGCGGTGCGGCGTGTGGCACCTGCACCAGCGGCAGTACTTCTTCAGCTGCAGCCGCTCCGGGTTGTTCCGCTTGCTCTTATTCGTCTGGTAGTTGCGTCGCTTGCACTCTTCACAGGCGAGAGTCGCAGCGATCCGAACGTCTCCACGAGCCATGGTGGGCGCTTCCGTCTGGAATGGTCAGGGTCCGGCTACCGGACCGCGGGCGCGAGAACGAACGCCGCCCGGCGCCAAGAGCCCAGTGTAGCGGCAGGCTCGTGACCTGGAGATGGCCCGCAGCTATTCGACTAACTCGATCGGAGAGACCTCCAAATCGAGCCAACGATCGCCACGGAGGATCCGAATCGGCAGCGCGTGGCCGATCGCATCCTGGCTCATCAGCCGCTGCACGTCGTCGACCCGCTCGATCGCCTGCCCACCGAGCTCGACGATCAGGTCCTCGGCGCGGAGTCCGGCTCGCTGGGCGGGACTACCTTGCGACACCTCGACGACCTCGACGCCGGCGCTGCGGCCCACGCGCACGCGCGCGTGAGGTGGTAGTGGGCGCGGGCCGGCGGCGATCCCGATCCAGGCGCGACGCACGCGACCGTCGCGCATCAGCGTGCCGACGATCTGCCGCGTCGCGGCGTTGATCGGCACCGCGAGCCCGAGCCCGACGCCGGCGACCGCGGTGTTGATCCCGATCACCCGCGCCGAGCTGTCGACCAGCGCGCCGCCCGAGTTTCCGGGGTTCAAGGCCGCGTCGGTCTGGATCACGTTGTCGATGTGTCGCACGGTTCGCCCCGCCCGCGCCGGCAACGAGCGCCCGAGCGCGGACACGACCCCGGCGGTGACGGAGCCGGCGAACCCGTTGGGGTTGCCGATCGCCACCACCAGCTGTCCGACCCGCAGGTGCTCGGCCTCGCCGAGCGTGGCCGGGGTCAGGCCGTCGCCGTCGGCTCTCAGAACCGCGAGGTCGGTCAGCCGATCGGTGCCGACGACGCGCCAGCTGAGCTCGCGGCCGTCGACGAACGTCGCCTTCCCCGAGCGACCTGGACCCGCGACCACGTGCGCCGAGGTGACCAGGAAACCATCGGGCGTCAGCGCCACCGCGCTGCCCGCGCCCGCCGGCACCTGGCCGCCACGCCCGCGCCGCATCACCCGCAGGTTCGCGACGCTGGGCGCGACGCGCTCCGCGACGTCGACCACGACCCTCGAATAGGCGTCGAGCGCCTCAGCCTCGCGCCGCTCGGCCTCGTTCTGTTGATCTTGGTTTTGCTCGGCGGTTGTACTCATCATCGACCTCCCGGACTACAGGCCGACCGACACCGTGCGCTCGTCGGCGCCACGGACGATCGTCAGCTCGAGTTGGCCGCCCTCCTGAGCGCCGTCGAGCGCCTCGTACAGCGCCTCGATGCGGTCCACGTCCTTGCCCCCGACCTGAACGATCAGGTCGCCGCGCTCGAGCCCGGCCCGGTCCGCCGCGCTACCGCGCTCGACCGCCCGCACCAGGATCCCGTCGCGCTCGGGCAGCCCGACCGCCCGGCGCAGCCGGCGTGCGACCCGAGGCGGCGCGATCGCCACGCCCAGGCGCGCGCGCTTGGGCGACTCGCCGCGCCCCAGCTGCTCGACGCGCTCGCGCGTGGAGCGATCGGCCGGCACGGCCAGGATCAGGCCGCCGTCCGCGCGGACCGCGTTGATCCCGAGCAGGCGACCCGAAGCATCGACGAGCGGGCCGCCGGACGATCCACGCGGCAGCGGTGCCGTGTGCTCGATCGCTCCGCTGATCCGCCGCCCGCGGGGGCCTCGGAAGCTGCGCGCGGGCGATGACACGAACCCGGGCGTGACCCGGAGCCCGCGCCCCCCCGGATTCGCGAGTGCCAGGACGGACCGTCCAATCGACACCACATCGTCCGAAGCGTCCTCGGCCCACTCGATCGGCTCGATGTCGCCCGTGTCGGCCTCGATCACCGCGAGATCGAGGTCCTGATCGGAGGCCAGGACCTTGCCGGTCTCGCGCCGGCCGTCGTGGAAGGTGACGGTCACCTCGTCGCCCCGCAGGTTGTGGGCGTTGGTGAGGATCCGGCCCTGTCCGACCACGAACCCGGAGCCTCTTCCCCATCCCTGGCCGAGCCCGATCACCTTCGGACCGGTCCGCTCCGCCGCCGTTTGAATCGCGTTCTCCAACTCTTCAAGAACAGTCATTTCCGGCCACTTCTCCTTCAGTAACTACTGACTTGCAAAATGCAAGTGACAAGAATACCACCGGCGCGGCCGACCGTTCCGGACCACATGCGCGACGCGCCATTCGAGTCGAAATGCGGTGACCGTGGCCTGCTACGCATGCCCCACATGCCAGA
>Ga0335072_10016479_pt1 | contig 10475 bp, 8 predicted proteins | sample Lox_Sample_21_FD_206725 | JGI IMG/M metagenome (GOLD analysis project Ga0335072, IMG submission 206725) | Soil microbial communities from Loxahatchee National Wildlife Refuge, Florida, United States - Lox_Sample_2.1 | ecosystem: Environmental > Terrestrial > Soil > Wetlands | place: USA: Florida... | reverse complement strand
GCAGCCTGGGAATCGCTCCGACCGCCAACCTAGATCCGGAACGCCGCTTTCCTTCCATGTTCGAGCCCATCCACGGCGCCGCTTTTGACATCACCGGCAAAGGCATCGCCAATCCCATCGGAGCATTCTGGACCGCCGCGTTAATGCTTGCCCATTTAGGTGAGACGGAGGCAGCCCAACAATTGATGCATGCCCTGGAACGGGTCACAGCTTCCGGTCTTTATACTCCCGACCTCGGGGGCAATGCCACGACGCGCGAAGTCACTTCTGCCGTTTGCGGCGCCATTCACAGTTCGCATGTGTAAGCGACAAAACAAGAGAACACGTTAACTTAAACCGCGACGCCGCTTGCCTTCCTGCAAGGCGCGGAAATCTCTCTCTCATGTGTAGGCGATGATCGGAGCAACTTGTAACGCAGTCGCGCATGCTGCGATGGCGGCATTCGGAGATTGGGAAGACTTAGGCTGACAGCTCACAGCTGAAAGACGGAACACGCATGACGGAAAGACGCTGTTGTCTGTGCGGCCGGCAACGAAGGATGCCGAGACGCCAGCTTGTTTCCCCGACGCCGGCGCTGGATCTAATCTTGAGCTGAACGATTAACTGGTGAAAAAAGTCAGCGATAGGCCGCGACAAACGCTTTGTAGGCGGCTTCGGTAGCTTGTGGAGTGAGAATCGCCGACGAAATCAGGATGCGATAACGGAAGGTGACGCTGGCTTGCGGGGCCAGGGAGAAATTCAACTCCTCCTTGCCATTGCTGAAAATTTTTTCGCCGAGTGGATTGGCGGCAAAGAGCCCATAGCCGCGGGCGTGCCAATACGTGGGGAACCCGGGATTCTTCGGGTGATCGAAGATGCTGATGGTAACAGGTTCGTCGCCGACCATGCCGCTCAGATTGCACCAACGTCCGCGTGTGCCCCAAGCATCGTTGCCCTTCCTGCCTTCGCTGGTGAGATAGGTGCCGTTCACGCCGGTGTTGTCCAGTTTTGCCACGGTTGTTGCCTGACCGCTCGCGTCTAGAAATACCTCAGGCTTGTCCGAAGGAATCTCGAGAGCGCGGATGACACGAAGGCCCAGCATGCCGTCTTTTGCGTCGGGGAAGGAAACCTTTTCATCGAGCGCTGTCAGAGTCGTGATGCGGTCGACGCTGCGGAAACCCGGACCGCCGCGAAAAACGAAACGCGTATTTTCATGCAGCAAGATTTTTTTGTAAAACGTGATCCAATCGGCCGCGATATCGAGTGCGCCTTGTTGCGAGCCGCTCTTTGCGGAAAGGATGGCGCGCTGGACGATGGTGCCCATTTTCGGGGCCCGTTCGGGTTTGATGGCATCCGAATTGTTCCAGAAATCGATGCCGTTGACGTCTTCGTAGTTGAACCATAGGCCCGCGTGATGCGGATGATCGACGCGTTCGCCGGGACGGGGCTCGAGCGGATAGCCTCGAGTGATGATAGTGCCGTTGGCGGTACGCAGCGGAAAGAGAACCGGTTTCTTCAGCGTAGTAGGCCAGATGTAGGAAGTGAATGGTTTTCCATCGATCGAGATATCGACGCGGCGGGCTTTTTCATTGACGACGACGGAAACGGGCTGGTTCGTTCCAGCGTTGGCGAAGACGAGAGAAGTCAGAAACATTCCCACAGCCATGAGTATAAGAGACGCGTTTGCGGTTGGACTACGCATGATTTGCCGCGGCCTCCTGTGAAATCCTACCGTTAAATAGTAAGCCAGCACGGAGGCAAGCGCACGTGGTTCCGTTCAAATTCGGTTCGGTGATCGCGTTTTACTCCCATAGCGAAAATTCGAGCGCGAGCATTCGCTTGTTACGGCCAGAGCAGCTAACAAGTATTTCGGCACTTCTGAATTCAGCACGGGCGGATCGCAACAGCCGCTGGACGCGGCCGCTAACTGGGACGTCTCGAGTCGGCACAAGTCGCCACCTGCGCACCGAATGCGCGGTGGCGCGAATCTTGGATCGATGCGCGCGACTTGTGGCCGTGCTAAAGTCGGCTTGCAGGAGGGGTTCATTCCCTGAGCCCATCACGGAAGCGAATGAATTCTGGAATTCGTGGAAATGCTTTAGAATGAATGAGGCTTCGACTGTGGGCGTGTAGCTCAGCTGGGAGAGCACCTGCTTTGCAAGCACGCCTTCATCTCACCTAAGTCGTTGAATCGGCGTCTTTTCACAGTGCACATCCCTCTGCAATTTGGGCTACTAATTGGGCTACAGAAACTAAAAGTATTTTGTGATTCGATGAAGCACGACGGCCTGGATGTTCGCGAGAGTATCCGGGCCGTCATGGCTACCACTCGGGAATGCTGGCGCCTGGATGGCAATTAGCCTCACTCAGGGCCGATTCACCTTCACTTCCTCGAACCCGACTTCTGGCCTGTCATGCTCACCATGCTTCACTTTCCGGGTTGCTCGGGAACAATCACCAGAGATGTCCAAGTTTCGCATGCCTACAAGGTTGGATTTCGGACCGCACGCGGCAGCGGAATGAAAGTCGAACCTTTGCGACTATTCGTGTCGAAGCGCTCGTAGAGGGTCGATTCTGCATGCGCGAATCGCCGGAACTCCCAGAGCGCAGAGCGCCGTCAAAAGCATTCCAAGAACGCAGGCCACTGCCACGACCGGTTCGAGAGGCGCCATCGCTTGCAGGTAGTGCGAAATCGCGCGAAACGATGCCAACGCTATCAGTAATCCCGCGGCGGAGCCAAATCCCACAAGAGCAAACGCCTCCCGTGCGACCATCCACAACACCGACCCGGGCCTTGCGCCCAGCGCCATTCTGATTCCAATCTCCCGCGCTCGACGCGAAACTGAGTACGCCAAGATCCCGTATAGTCCCACCGCGGCCAGCGTCAGGGCCACGATCCCAAATGCGCCGGACAGGTTCGCCACCATCCGCTCGCCAGCAAGAGAGTCCTCGATGCGGTCGGCCATCGTTTTGATATCAAAAACCGGAAATCCTGTGTCGACTGCGTTGAATTGCTCGAGAACACGCGAAACCATCCCAGCGTTACTTGCAAGTTTGTTTCGAACAAAGAGGGTCGGCATGTACGGCCCATTCTGCCACATTGCAATCCACACGAACGGCCCTTCGGGCTTATGAACGTCGTAGTAGTGAGTGTCAGCTACGACTCCTATGATTCGGTAGCTTTGGTTCTGACTTCCTATTCGTATGTTCAGTGTCTGGCCAAGAGGTTTCTCGTTCGGATATAGCAGCCGAACCAATGATTCGTTGACGATTGCTGCCAGCGGCGCACCTAATTTGTCTTGCGCATTGAAATCGCTTCCGGAAATGCGCCGAATGCCGATCGCGTCGAAAAACCCCGGGCTCACCGCGTCTCTACTGGCATCAATCCACTCGCGCCCCGGCCGCGCGATCGCAGAGTCAGCCGTGCGGGCCCCGAGCGGGCCATTCTCCGCCAACGCCGCCGATGCCACGCGCGGCAGGTCCGATATTCGCTGAAGCAATTCACGCGAGATCTGAAGTTTGCGCTGGCCAGAATAAATCTCCAGCTGCGGCTTCATGGTGAAGAGCAAAACGTGCGCCGGGTTCACGGAATAACCAGACGGCCGGAGTTTCGAGACGGTCTCCACGAACACGCCGGCCGCAATCAGCAGCGCCAGGGAAAAAGCGACCTGCGCCATCACCAGAATTTTTCGAAAGCGCGCGCGCCTCCCGGTCGTCGATGTCGGAGTGTCGCTCTTCAACATATTTGCGGTGCTGCTGCTTGTCGCCTGAAACGCCGGCAACAGACCGAACAGAATTCCCGTGAATAGTGCGATTGAAAATGTGAACACCAGCGCGCGCCAGTCCACATGCAAATCGATGGCAAGCCTTACATTGCTCTGCGGAAGGAATCCGAATAAAGCTCCGGCAGTCCAATTCGCCAAAACCAGGCCCAGGGCTCCTCCCGCGAACGAAAGCAGAATACTCTCCGCCATCAATTGCCGCGCCAGTCGCAAACGTCCCGCGCCCAACGACGCGCGCAGTGCAAATTCACCCGCCCGTGCCGCCCCTCGCGCGAGCAACATGTTGGCCACATTAAAGCATGCCGTGATCAACACGAGGCCCGCAAGAATCATCAGCACAACGAGAGGCGTATGAAACGCCGCCACATAATCATCGAAGCCCCAGGCTCCCGGCACCAGGCGCACAGCCCGCACACGGTCGCGAAATCTTTGGTCCGTTGTCGTGCGCAGAAACTCCTCAAACTGTGCGTCTAACGCGCCCTGTGCCTGCGCTAGAGTACTTCCCGCTTTCAATCGGGCAACTGGGCCGAGCTCCTGCTGCGGATCGCCGCTGATTAGTTCGATTTGCTGAATCTCACGGCCCTGCGGAAGAATCGGTACGCACAACTGCTCGTCGACTCCGCGCTCGATCCCGAGAATGGAAGGAGAGGACACTCCCACAATTTCAAACGGATAAGTGTTCAGGTAAACGGTACGTCCGAGGACTTTAGGATCTCCGCCAAACCTTCGCTTCCAAAAGCTGTATGACAGCACAGCCTCCGGTGCCCATTTCCCGCTCCGCATGTCCGCCGAAAACCCCTGGCCCAGGAATGGCTTTATACCAAGCACTTCGAAATAGTTCGGCGAGGCAACTTCGCCCATGATTCGCTCGGCGCGCGGCGTCTCATCATAAGAGAAGCTAAGCCCATCGTCACCCTCCCCGGTTATGCCCGCGAAAATGCCAGCTCTTTCCAGCTGACTGATGAATTCGAAAGGCAGACGGTGGCTCGGCTCTCCTGTTTTTTGCACGGCGGAGAAATTCGCGAGTCGCTCGGGCTTTTCCACTGGAAGTGGTTTCCAAAGGACAGCATCTACGGCGGTGTAGATTGTGCTGGTCGCACCGATGCCAAGCGCCAGCGAGAGCACGGCTGTCAATGCGAAGGCGGGAGTGCGCCGAAAAGAGCGCAGGCTATAGCGCACATCGGCTAGGAAGTCTTCGAGCCACCTGAACCTCCATGCTTCGCGCGATTGCTCTCGCGCGAGCGCGTCCCTCCGAAATTCGCGCCGCGCTTGCGTCACCGCTTCCGCTTGCGAAAATCCCGATTCCTCCAGGGCCTTCAGCCTCATCTCGAAGTGGAACCGCATCTCGTCTTCGAGAGCCCGATCAAAACGCCTTCGCCCTATCAGGTGCCGCAGCCGGTTAGTCCATTCGCGAAAGGACACGCGCCTCTCCTTCACACCGTGCGCATGACCAACTGAATCGCGCGGATAACCTTCTCGAACTGCTTTGTCTCTGCCTGAAGCTGCCTCCGGCCTGCGCGCGTCAAGCTGTAAAAGCGGGCCCGGCGATTGTTTCCCGACAGACCCCATTCAGCCTTCAGCCAGCCCTTCACCAGCATCCGGTTGAGCGCCGGGTAGAGTGAGCCGGCCTCGACCTGCAATCCATTTTCCGACGCTTCGTGAATGCGCTGGGCGATGGCGTATCCGTGCAGCGGCCCCTTTCTCAGGCTGCGCAGAATCATCATGAAAAGCGTTCCGGGCAAAAGCTCTGGAGTTGTCTGTGCATCCATAAATGTCAGCGATCTTCCTTCCCCTGTCGCAACTGTATATAGGAGAGAAAGCGTGAGAAGTCAATCCTAAGCTCTCATCCTGCAAGGTTGCCAACGTAAAATCAGTCTTGGCGGGCTCCACAAAATGGCGATTAACGGAGTTCCTGTTTCCGGCTTGTCGGCCATCCGGACATTGGCCAGAAACGGGGTTCGTGGAGATCCGAGAGCGAGTAGGAACTAAGCAGCACCCCATTTCCTCGAACGGGACTTCTGGGCCGGAATGACTTCCGGGTTGCCCGCGACTCAGGGTTTATGCTCTTGAATCACACGCGCGGCATCTCATCTGGTCGGTAAACACCCTCGGTACATCGCTGTGACAGGGCTAGTCGACCCGCAGCATGGAAGCAGGATCGATTCGCACGGCGCGAATAACTCCGGGAAGCGCGGCGACAACCGCAGTGCTGGCGATGACCAGGATCGGCATGATCGTCACGCCGGGATCCGTAGATTTGACGTCGTAAAGAAGGCTGGCAATGAAGTGCACAGTGGCGAATCCAACAGCGAGCCCAGCCGCAATACCAATTGCAGCCATGACCGACATTTCGCCCGTGACCTGTTTTGCAATGTCGACAGCCCGTGCTCCCAATGCGAGACGGACGCCGATTTCTTTCTGTCGTTGCACCACGGAATAGTGAAGCACGCCATAGACCCCGACGGCCGCCAGCAACAATCCCACTGCCGCGAAAAATGCCGCGAGTATGGCTAGCAGACGTTCCCGCACCGTGTGCGTGTTATTGATTTCAACTTGAGTGCGAATGTTGCTGACGCGCAGCTCCGGCCGAGCGTGGGAAACTTCGGAGCGTAGAATTCCAATGAGGGAAGCCGGGCTGTCGCCTTTTGTGCGCACAATGAAAGAGGCGGACCCTTTGGGTTCCCGCCGACCAACGCGATCTGTGCCGAAGAACGGAACATATGCGGTCGGCGTCATGGGTTCCCGCAAATTTCGATAGTGCGCGTTTCCCACAACACCCACGACTTCGAATCGCCAGCGAGTTACGCCGTCGCCGGTTTCCTTCTCAAACCACTTTCCGATGGGATCTCTGCCGCTCAAGCACTGCTGCACGAACGCCTCATTGACGATCGCTTTTCCAGGGAAGCTCTCATCTTCACGGAAATCGCGGCCTTGAATATAGGGAATCCGCATCGTATCGAAGAAGCCGGGTGAAACCGAGAGGAAATAGGCCAACACCTCCGTAGGCTGTCCGTTCACCCAGATGAAGCCGTTCCATCCATTTCCATCGAGGAGTGGCCAGCCGGCCATGGCTACGTTCTCGACGCCAGGCATGTTGCGGAGCTGTGCCGACGCCTCATCCCATGCCTGTGGTGGCTGGGGCTCTCGCGCGGAGGCCGTCAGAATCACGAGATTCTCGGAGGAATATCCTGTAGGTTGGTGGGCGAGACGTTCGAAGGTCTTTACGAACAGTCCCGCGGCGAAATAAATTACAAAGCAAAACGCCGCCTGAGTGGCGACGAGCGTCAACATCAGACGCCGCCGAGATTGCCGTTCCTCACCCTTGAGCGCCTGGGCAGGCTCGATCTGCGAAACGCGCAGGGAAGGGGCAAGAGCACAGACAAAAGCCACCGCGAAAGTCAGAAGTGCGGCAAAGAGTGTTACTCGCCAATCCAATGGCAAGGCCAACTGTGCTGGGCTGTTCGGGGGATTGATGCGCGCCACGACAAAGGGTGCCGCCCACCAGGCAAAGATACCGCCCGCTGCGGAGGCCGCTACGGCGGTCCAAGCGCTTTCCAAAAGCAATAGCTGAACTAGCCTCAGCCGGCCGGCGCCGATCGAAATACGCAACGCCATCTCGCGATGGCGAGATGCCGCCTGCGCGGTCATCAGGTTCGCCACATTCGCACAGGCAATCAGAAGAACCATTGCGATGAGCAATCCAAGCACAAGAAGAGGGCGCCTGTACTCTATTTGCATCCCCGATAAGCCGCTGGAGGCTGGCTCCAGCAGCAATTTTTGATCCAGAAAACGGGCGAGGAACAATTTGGATTCTGTTTTGAAGCCCTTGGCGCGCTCCTCGTTAAATCTCTGCATCACCGGCTGCAGTTTTTCTCGAACCGTGTCTACGCGAACCCCGGGCTGCAAAATCGCGAGGGTGCGGAACCAGCTCCAGTCGGAGTGTGTGACGCCTTCATGCATCATCGTTGGCACAAAAACGTCGATCATCGTGCCTGGTTCTGTACCGGTGAAGTCCTTCGGGGAAACTCCAATCACCGTGAAGATTCGGTTGTCCATTCGGAAGGTGCGGCCAACAGCGCTTGGGTCTCGCCCAAATCGGCGCGTCCAGTAAGCGTAGGAAAGGACCGCGTATGCCGGCTCGCCCCGGGTCCGGTCGTCATCCTCTGTAAATAACCTCCCTGCCGCTGGGCGCAGTTCGAATGCAGCGAACATCCAACCTGAGACGTATTGGCGATTCACCTTCTCGATTTCGTCATCGGTTTTGAAAGTTAGTTCGGCGCGATCCGAGAATGAAAGGGCGACCAGCTCTGCTTCCCCACGCACTGCGGCCCGTTCGCGGACGAACAGCGGATATTCGTTGCTGTCACTGATACGAAAGTCTCCGCTCGGTCCTAGTCCTTGACGGACGACCGCGTATAAGCGGTCTGCATGCGCGACAGGCAGAGGACGCCACAGGAATGCATCAAGCAGCCGGAAACCCGCGACGGCCAGGCCCATAGCGAGCGCCAGAGAGAGAATCGCAGCGGCCGAAGTGATTTTGCTTTTTCGGAGCTGACGAAGACCGAAAACCGCGTCAGCGCGGAGGGAATCGAGCCAGGTAATGAGACGTGCGTCGCGGCTGGCTTCACGATGGCGCAAAGCGGAACCGAAGGCGCGGCGCACTTCGCCGGGATCACGTCCCTGGGCGAGCGCTTCGTCGAAATGCGATTGCAGCTCTTCGTCGATCTCGTCGGTGAGCTGCTTAATGCGAAATAGATTCATAGCCCTGCGCCAAATCGACACCTTAGGCCTCCACGAGGACGCGATTCACTGCAGCCGCCACAGCTTTCCAGCGTGATTCCTTCATACCCAGCTGTTTTCTACCGGCGGAGGTCAGCTCGTAAACGCGGGCGCGCCGGCCGTTCTCCTTGTTGACCCATTCGGCGCGAACCCAGCCGAACTCTTCCATGCGGTGGAGAGCTGGATAGAGGGAACCCTCCTCCACTCGGAGAACATCGGCCGAAATCTCCTGAATAGTGGACATGATCGCGTAGCCGTGCAGGCGGGAGCGGCGGGAGAGGACTTTGAGCACCAGCAAATCGAGCGCGCCCTGCAGCGCATCCGCGTTCCGCGACATACTTAGACCTCCATATATATAGACGTCTCAGTATGGAAAAGGTTCCGTAGAACTGGACCAGCTTTTTGGCAAGCAAGGCTAGGTCCCGGATCGTCGGCTACACGGAGGTTATCCCGAAACGGGGTTCGAGGAGGTCACTGGTCATGTCCCCGAACCGGACTTCCGGCCCGGAATAACTTCCGGTTTACCCGTGACTCGGGCAAAGCCGGTCAAGCGTTGATCGTGCCCTGCAAGCCCGTGCGTTCACACCGCGATGGGTGCGATAATTCGGGTGATAATCGTCCGGGAACTTATGAAGCGCCACGTGCTCATGTTCGGGTTGATCGGTGGAACCTTGATCGCACTGCTCAGGTGGACCGAGTATCAGTTCCTGGTAGTCGAACATTCGATCGAAATCTACGGCGGACTGATCGCGGCGACCTTTGCCGTTCTTGGCATCTGGCTCGGCCTCAATCTAACAGGAAAACGAAAGACAATTGTCGTAAAGGAGGTCCCTATTCCTGCCGGGGGACCGTTTGTCCCGGACGAAAGAAAACGAGAGGACCTGCATATCACTCGCCGTGAGCTTGAGATCCTTGAACTGATAGCCCGTGGACTGAGCAACCGCGAGATCGCCGAGAAGCTTTTTGTGAGCGAGAGCACGGTTAAGACCCATTCTAGCCGTGTTTTCGACAAACTAGGGGCTAGACGAAGGACGCAAGCGGTGCAGCTCGGCAAGGAATTCGGCCTTCTCCCCTGATTTACTCGCGCACAAGCATGGCTCGCACCAAGAACTACTCCCCCAAACGAATGATTTTTCTCTCCGCCGCCAAAATAACCCGAAAGGATGACGACAGAAACCCCGCCTGATGCGGTATGTTGAGCCGCTGAAAGGAGAGACCATGAAGTCTTCGAATTGGATGAAGTTTTTTGTGGTGGGTGCCCTGTCGATCGGGTTGTTTTCACACACGGCGCTCATTCAAGCAGTGGCCCAGGAACTTCCCAAGGTTTACGACGCCACCATGCCACGTGAGCAGCAGATCACACTAGCCGAGAGCGCGGCTCCGGCCGAGGTATCGAGTAAGGCTACAATTTACGTTCTGGGCCCCAAAGGCTACGAGAAAGCGCGCGAAGGCACCAACGGCTTCAGCTGCTTCGTTGGTCGGCATTTCGTAAAGCCCATGGAAACGACGATTGAGCCGCAGTGCTTCGACGCCGAAGGCAGCCGCACTCTTTTGCCTGTCTACCTGCACGGCGAAGAGCTGCGCACAAGCGGCAAGTCGGAGGCAGACATCAAGGCAGACATCGCCAACGGATATAGGGAAGGCCGCTTCAAATACCCCAGCAAGCCGGGATTTCTCTACATGATGTCGAGCCACAACCGCCTGAGCGCCATCCCTGACCACGGCACCGGCATTTTCCCTCCGCACTTGATGTTTTATGCTCCGAACATGACGACGAAAGACATCGGCTTCGACACCCAACCCAACCTCGATTATCTGGGGATGACGCACCCCGGAGCGGGGGATAACCTTATCGTGGTAATCCCAATGGCATCGGCCTCGCCCGCTAGCCCGGCCAGTCGCTGAAATCGTATGAGCACGGGACCGGCATCGTAC
>Ga0335072_10016478_pt1 | contig 10476 bp, 7 predicted proteins | sample Lox_Sample_21_FD_206725 | JGI IMG/M metagenome (GOLD analysis project Ga0335072, IMG submission 206725) | Soil microbial communities from Loxahatchee National Wildlife Refuge, Florida, United States - Lox_Sample_2.1 | ecosystem: Environmental > Terrestrial > Soil > Wetlands | place: USA: Florida... | reverse complement strand
AGAGGGCGTCGGCGCGATGGTTCATCTCGGCCATGGCATCGAGGATGTATGCGCCGTAGTAGGGCGTGGTGATGTCGGGACGATACGTGGGCTTGCCGACGCTCGCGAGGACGTTTTGCCAGATGGAAGCGTACTGATCGGGCCGGGCTACACCAGAGAGGACGGCCATGGCATTCGTTTGCCAGCGGGGGCCGAAGGAGCCATCTTTGTAGTCGGCCGCTGTACTGGCTTTGGCAACGGCGTCGGCGCGCTGCTCGAAGTGCTCGGCGTTCCTGTTATCGCCGAGCTGGCGCAGAATCCACGCGCCGTCGCGATAGGCACGGACGTACTCGAGAGCAGTGGCTTTTTGCGGCTCGTCGCCGTAGCCGTTGAGGCCGATCGCCCAGTCCACGAATAACCACTGATGGGCGTGGTTGATGAACTGATTCTGCGCGTTGAAGTCCTGGTCCATGAAGTTGAGCAGGCCGACGAGCTGGTCGTGCATTTTGCGCGCATAGTCGAGGCCGCCGGTGTGGCGGACGTAATGGGCGAGCTCGGTGACCCAGAACGAGGAGTAGCCAGGGATGCCGTTGACGTGCGACTCGATGGGGAGCGGGCCGATGAGGCGGGTCATGGTGTCTTCGAGGAGGAAGTGATCGGCGAAGACGTCGTCGATGACGCGGCCGCTGACGTCGGTGTCGCCCATCCAGCGGCCGCGGTCGCGCTTGGGTGCGTCCCAGATGTCGTCCTGCATGCAGAGGTGGGAGGTATAGGCGCCGGTGGCCCAGATCTGGTTGAGGAGGGGATCAGAGGACTCGAAGGAACCCTGGTAGCGGACCGGGTAGTAGATGTCTTCGGCACGGATGGCGCGGAGCATCACGACCGGAGGCCCGGAGAGGAACCGAATTTCGGCGTAGCGGAAGGCGGATTTCGGCCCGACAGCGGTGCCATGCGGCGTGTCGTGGATGACATCGACGCCGAGGTAAGGCTCATTGTGGGCTTCTTCGACGGATTCGCCGTAGGCGACCGAGACGGTGATGGGCGAATCGGTATCGGAAACGATCCGGATGCGACCGGCGACTTCGCGCCCGAAGTCGAGGGTGATGGCGGGGATGAGCTGGCCGCCGGGACGGTCCGCGAGGTGCACGGCGAATTCGTGCGCGGGGTCTGCGCGCATGGTGGTGAGGGCATCGATGTTGTCGTAGAAACCGAGGCCGGCGTAGACGTCGCGAATCTGCAGCGGGGGCAGATCGACGTGCGCAAGAAAGGGCGATGCTCCTTCGTATCCGGGCCATTCATAGAGGCCGGCGTCGCGATTCCACTGGAAGAAGTCGATGTTGCCTTCAATGGAGCCACGGGCGTCGACTGCGGGCCATGCGGCGGCGTCGAATGCGGCGGTCTGCCAGCCGTCGGCGGCGTTGGTCGTGGCTTTCCAGGAACCGTTGCTGATGAGGATGGGCGGCGCGATGACACCGGGGGGCGCGGGCAGGATTTTTGCGACCATCATTCGGCCGTGGTCGGCGGCGATGGCGAGGACATTGTCGCCGGCACGCTGGAACTTCGTAAGGTCGGCCCGCAGGACGACCATCTGGATGTGGGAGAGGGGATCGGATTCGAGGTGCGCGGCCGGAGTGCCGTTGACATAGACTTCGGCGCCCCGCGGTCCGGCGAGGTAGAGCTCGGCGGGAGTCGAAGGGTCGTCGACGTGAAAATGAGCGCGGAAATAGCGGGGCTCGTCGCGCTGCTCGCGGGTGAGCTGCCGGGAGTCGTTCGTCCAGATGTACTGCTCCGGGAGGGGCTGGTGGAAGGAGGAAAAGAGGACGGGGTCGGTGATATTGCGGGTGGGATCGAGCTGCGAGGGGGAAGGCACAGAGGGGACGGGCGGGGCCTGGGCGGCTAACGTGCCGACAGAGAGAAGCAGAGAAAGAAGAGCGGCAAGGGGCAGAACGGAAGACAGGCGGGGACGGCGGCTCATTCCGGGAAACTCCTTCAATAGAGAAATCCAGGCAATTGCCGAAGGTATGCGCTGCGGGGTCGGTTGTCAATGCGGGAGCGGGTGGTTGCGGCGCGGTGTAGTGTTTTTGGATCGACGATTCCTGATCGGAACGTTCGGGAGGGCGGGTCGAAACCGGGCGTCCCGCAGCGAGGAAGGATAGCCCGAAGCCTGCGACACCGGGGCGTGCCCGGCTTCGGACCGGGCACACTGCGATCCTTGCCAGGATTCGCACTGCTTGTGCTTGTTGTTGCCGGCGTCGCTGGCGACGCGCAAACGAATGCGGAACGGCTGGCGGATTAGCGTTGCATTGGTGGGGCCGGTGTCCCATCGGACCAAAGGTCCACCCAAACGAGGAAAATCGTCGCTCGCTCTTCGGGATCGTTCGCGGCCATGATCGGCGAGCCTGGCCGATTGGCGCCCCAGCTTTTCGCTGCGTCCCCGGAAACGAAAAACATCAGATGGGGATGCCAGCTCTTGTCCCTGTCGCTCAGGTATTGTTGTTTCGACATCATGTAGCACATGGCTCCGGGCGCAATCGCCGGGAGTTCCTTTTTGTCCAGAGCCGAAGCAGTCGCCGTGACGATCTCCGCCCTGGATTTCCCCGAAAGCACGAGTTTGGTCTTCATCAGAAAGATGGGAGCAAATGTCCTCGCCGCCGGGGGATTAAAGCAAATGGGGGAGCGAACTCGCGGATTCCAGAACTGGGGATCGTCGGTGGCAGCACCCCAGGAACGTTCGACGATGCAGAGAAAGCCATTTGCGCCTTTCACTGCGGTTGTGTAGCCATCCCGTCCGAGTACCATCACTTCGGCGCCATCTGCAACAGACGGTGGAGCGGCACTGCGAGCCAGCTCGATTTCAGCGGCCTTATCGGGGATCAAATACTGACTGAGCGGAGCCATGGCAGGATATGGCGCCTTATCCGCCTGCGCTCGAAGCTGAGGTACCAGGCAGAACAAGAGCACCTGCGCAACGAAGCCTGAGGCGATGATGCTGCCGTTCCTCTTTCGCATCTGATTCTCCGGTACGCCGTTTGCCTGGTGTCACGAATCGTGATCGCGATATCACCTGCGAAAGTAAATCAGGCGGAACGGCCAGTCAAAACATGATTCGCCCGCGGGGATCGAATCGTTCCTGTCTCATTCCGGTCGGTCGGAGTTGTGCTCCTGGATCGACGATTCCTGATCGAACCGTTCAGGAAGGCGGGACGAAACCGGATCTCTCACAGCGAGGAAGGCTAACGCGAAGCCGGCGGCAGCGGGGCGTGCCCGGTTTCGGACCGGGCACACTCTTTCGGGCACACTGTTTTTGGGTAACGACAGAGTCAGGCCAGACGCGACTGTTGCGACTGAACCCAGGCTTCGTAGGTGGCAGGCGCGGCATTTTTTACGCTCTGCACTGTATCTCTCACGAAGGCCATTTTGCCTTTGCGAATGTCCTCATACGAGCGCGATACGGCCGTCGCGACGAAGGGAGGGAAACCAGCCTTCAGGAGCCCGGCTTCTGCTTCTTCCATCCTGAGTTCCACGACACGGATCGACTTCCCGGTAACGCGAGAAAACGTGTCGACCTGTTCGCGCAGAGTCAGCAATTCTCCGCCGGTGACCTCATAGATTTCTGCTGCATTTGGGTCGGTCAGCGCCCGGACGACCACAGCCGCAATGTCCTGCGGAGCGACCGGGGCCGTTTTCCCTTCGCCTGTTCCGTTATAGACGACGTTGTCGCGCCTGATTGTCTCCAGCCACTGAAACGTATTCGTCATGAAGTTTCCCGCACGAACGAAGCTATGACGCAGACCCGAAGCACGGATGACATCCTCTTTGTCTTTATGGACCCTGCCAATCGGCGAGTCGGGATCCGCTGCAAAAAGAGTTGAGAGAAATACAATGCGAGGACTCCCCGATGTCTTCGTTATTTCGATCAGGCGCCGAAACGCGTCGCCACCGAGAACGCCGTTCATCATGAAGACCGCTTCCACGCCCTCAAGGGCTTTCGCAAACGAATCGGGCTGCATGAGATCGCCGATTGCGACCTCGACGCGGTCCCCATCGGTGAGTTTTGCGGCATTCCTGGTGAAGACCCGCACCTGTCTTCCGGCTGCCAGCAGCTGCTCGGCTACCTGGCTCCCGACGTTCCCTGTTGCTCCAACGATCAGATCCATTTTGTTTCTCCTTTTGTCCTGCACGGGTCTATTGATTCGCGGGTGAGGAGGGTGGTGCAACAATCTACCGCGCTGCAATACACTGTTGCGTGGATGGAACAATCGGACGATGACTAATCTCAACGAGCTGCAATTCTTCGTGCTGGTGGCTCAGACCAGGAGCTTTACGGAGGCGGCAAGGCGACTCAGCCTGCCCAAATCGTCGGTAAGCCGCGGCATTGGCCGTCTTGAGAAGCGCCTGGGAGGGCAACTGATCGAACGCACCACGCGCAACGTTCGTCTGACCGAGCTTGGCAGGCTCTATCTCAGTCACTGCCAGAGAGTGATCGAAGAGGCGGAGCAGGCAGACCTTGCCGTTGGCGCGATGCTGGCCGTACCTCGGGGAAAACTGCGCGTCGGTGCTCCCGTCGCCTTCGCCCGATTTGTGCTTGGCCCTCTCCTGGACGAGTTCCTTTCCCTCTATCCGGAGTTGCGGGTTCACATTGAACTGCTGAACGGAAGGGATCGCGGCGAGGATCAGGATCTCGATCTGGTGGTACGCGCAGGCCCACTGGAGAGTTCGAACTGGCTGGTTAAGCCGCTGATGCGCGTTCGGCTGGGGCTCTACGCCAGCCCGGCTCTTTTAAAACGGCACCGGCGACCGGAAACGCCAGGGGACCTGCAACAGTATCCCTGCATTGTGACCAGTTGCGGCCCGAATGGCGAGGCCGAGGACTTCGCGACTTGGCGGCTCCGGCGTAATCACGAGGCGCGAGAGGTCAACGTTGTTGCGCGGGTTTCGGTTCCGGATCCTTCTGTGCATCGGCAACTGGCTTTAGCGGGAGCCGGGGTTGCCACGCTCGGGCAGGCCGAAGTGACAGCGGATTTGCAACAGCGGAGGCTGGTACGCATTCTGCCCGACTGGGAGCCTGATGACATTGAGCTTTACGCTCTTTATCCGTCACGCCTGAGCGCTTCGCCGAAGGTGCGCGCGCTACTCGAGTTTCTGCGCGAGCGGTGCGACGACGCTTATCGGCTGGAAGGACGGATTCCGGAAGCCGAAGACGAATTGTCGCGGTCGCTTGCCGGAAAAGACGCGCGCCGGATCGCCAAAGAGATGTAAAGCCGGTTGCGGACGCCGGTCATGCTCGGCGATGAGGATGCCGGTGGAAGAAGCGCGCGGAGGAAGTCCTGATTGACCTGTCTTTCGCTGCGATGCCTTGAGGCGGATGGCCGCCCTGGCGGCACCGTATGGTAAGCTCATGGCTCTCAGCGGTAAGAACGATCCTGCAGCGCGGACCGAACCCCTTTGATCGAACCCCTTTGAGAGCGGGCCCTTTTTGCGAGCGGCTGCCGGATGCACCTGGCTGCAGACCGCGTTTCCCTTCATTGAAGGAGATGTCCGGGCCCCGTTTCTGCGCGAGGCGCAGAGTTCGACTCACGGCGCGCACGCGATCACGCAAACCCAACCCCAGGAGGACCCCCCATGATTCTCGGCATGAGCGTCGCCGTTTTCACGCAGGTCCATGTGGCGATCAGCCTGATCGCAATTGCAGCCGGATTTGTCGTGGTCTTCGGGATGATTGCGGCGAAGCGGCTTCCGCTTCTGACTACGCTATTCCTGATTACAACCGCGGCTACCAGCGTGACCGGATTCCTGTTTCCGTACCACGGTATGACGCCGGGGATCGTGATCGGCATTCTGTCGCTGGTGGTGCTGCTGTTCGCGGCGGTCGCTCTCTATGGCGGGCATCTGGCGGGAGGCTGGCGCGTCACCTATGTGATCACGGCCATGATGGCGCTGTATCTGAACTTTTTTGTTCTGATCGTGCAGTCGTTTGAGAAAGTGCCGGCGCTGCACGCCCTGGCCCCGACGCAGAAGGAAATGCCTTTTAAGGCGGCGCAACTGGTGACGCTGGTGATTTTTGTCGTTCTGGCCTCTCTGGCGACGAAGAGATTCCGGCTGCATCCGGGTGTCTGAATGTTTTTCCTGCGAGCGAGCCGAGGGCGGAGTGGCAGGATGCGAGTCGTGCTGCAACAATGCCTGACATGCACACTGTTCAGCCCGCTCGCCGCTCTCGCATGCGATTCGCAACCCGGTTCGCACTGTCCTCCGCGCTCGCACTCCTGACGCTTCTGCTCGCCGGGATCGGCGCGCGCGCACAAACCACTGCCGACGCCGACACGGCGGGGACGCACTGGGTGGGGACGTGGGCTTCGTCGCAGCAAATTCCGGAGCCGCGCAACACTCTGCCGATGACAGACCTGCGCAAGGCGACGATGCGGCAGATCGTTCACGTCTCGATTGGCGGCAGCATGCTGCGGGTGCGGCTTTCGAATGAGTTCGGCGTGGAGCCGCTGCACTTTCTTTCGGTCCACATCGCGAAACCGGTCTCGGCGACGGTTGCGGATACGCGGGCGGCGATCGATCCGGCGACGGACCGCGCGCTGACGTTTGGCGGCAAGCCGGACGTGATCGTTCCTGCCGGCGCGGAGTACTGGTCCGATCCGATTGCGTACGATCTGCCGCCGCTGTCGAGCGTGACGATCAGCTTTTATCTGGATGAGCCGCCAGCGGTGGAGACGAGCCATCCCGGATCGCGGGAGACGACGTGGTACCTGGACGGAGACCGCACCGGCGGGGCGGATATGCCGGGAGCGCTGACGATCGAGCACTGGTACCAGATTTCGGGGATCGATGTGGAGGCGACACCGCAGGCAGCGGCGATTGTGGCCCTGGGAGACTCGATCACGGACGGGCACGCGACGACGACGAACGGGAACGACCGGTGGACCGATGTTCTGGCGGAGCGGCTGCAGGCGAACGATGCGACGAAGAACCTGGGCGTGCTGAATGAAGGAACGGGGGGAAATCGGCTGCTGAACGATGGGCTGGGGCCAAATGCGCTGGCGCGCTTCAATCGCGATGTGCTGGCGCAGAGCGGGGTGAAGTATCTGATCGTATTTGAAGGGGTGAACGACCTGGGGACGCTGCGGGGATTCGGGTTCGGGCAGCCTCCGACGCCGGCGGAGCATACGGCGCTGGTAGCGCGGATGGAGTCGGCCTACGAGCAGATGATTGCGCAGGCGCGCGCGCATGGGATCGAGGCGATTGGAGCGACGATCACTCCATTTGGGGGATCGGGGTACGGGAAGGGAGATGCGGCGAGCGAGGCGGACCGGGAGGCGTTGAATGCGTGGATTCGTGCGGAGGGACATTTTGACGCGGTGATCGACTTCGATGCGGCGGTGCGGGATCCGCAGCAGCCGCAGCGGATGCTGGCCGCCTATGACTCGGGCGATCATCTGCATCCCTCGCCGGCGGGGTACCGGAAGATGGCGGAAGCGATTCCGCTGCGCTTGTTTTCGCGGTGAGACGCGGGTCGACGTCAGCGACGGTGACTCTGGTACTGAAGCGGCATAGCCTTGTGTCGCGTTACGATAGACAGTGATGCAGGAGCGCCGTGATCGCGCCGTGGTATGCCTCTCCGGAGGCATGGACAGCTGTGTATGCGCCGCGCTGGCGGCGCGGGACTACGACACCTATGCGCTGCACTGCAGTTACGGCCAGCGGACCGAAGAGCGCGAACTGCACGCGGCCCGGGGCGTAGCCGAGGCGCTCGGCTTCTGCGACTTTCTTCATCTCAGGCTGGATCTGTTCCGGCGCATCGGCGGGTCGGCGCTTACCGACCAGCGCATTGAGGTCCCGGAGGTGCCGGCGGACGGCAGCACAATTGGCGCTGAGATTCCAGTCACTTACGTTCCCTTCCGGAACGCGCATTTTCTGTCGGCGGCGGTGAGCTGGGCCGAGGTGCTGGGCGCGCGGGCGGTGTTTATCGGCGCGGTAGAGCAGGACAGCTCGGGGTATCCGGACTGCAGACCGGCGTACTACGAGGCGTTCCAGGAGCTGATTCGCCGGGGAACGAAAGAGGGCGACATCGTTGTGAAGACGCCGCTCATCCATCTGCACAAGAAGGAGATCGTGGCGCTCGGCCTTGAACTGGCCGCACCGCTGGATTTAACGTGGTCATGCTATTCGGGCTCGGAGGAAGCCTGCGGCGTATGCGAGAGCTGTGCGCTGCGCCTGCGCGCCTTTGAGCAGGCCGGTGTGAAGGACCCCATCCGCTATGCTGACGCGCAGGGGAGGGGAACGGACCCGGGAAAGACAAAGGAGGAGGGCGTGGCAACCCATGGGCTGACCGCACACTCCACGAGAGAGGACTGAAATTTATGAATAAGACCTATTTTTTGCCGCGCCTGGCGTTGGCCGCTTTGCTTGCCGCACTCTTACCCCTGGCGATGTTCCAGGCCCACGCCCAGACCGGCGCCACCGGCTCGGGGAAAGTCCATGGTCAGGTCCTGAACCCCACGGGAGCGCCGATGACGAGCGGGAACGTGTCGCTCTACCTGGGCGGCATGACCTCGCCGAACCAGGAAGCGAAATACACGCTGCCGGTCGACGCCAACGGCAACTTTAAGGGCGACGATGTGGCGGCCGGGACGTACACGATCGTTTTTCGGCAGCTCGATACACCGAAAGACAAGGTTGTGGACCAGATCGACGGCGTGAAGATCACGGCGGGCCAGGACACCGATCAGAACATCGACATGTCGCGGCCGGAGTACATTGCCAAGCTGACGCCGGAGCAGAGAAAGGCACTGGAAGAGACGAAAGAAAAGAACGCCAGCATTCTGAAGGAAAACGCGCAGATCAAGAATCTGAATGCGGATCTGAACGAGGCGCGCCAGGACCGGGCCAGCAAGAACTACACGGCGGCCGAGACGCTGATGCAGAAGGATGTCGCGATCAAACCGGAAGAGCCGCTGCTGTGGGTGGAGCTGGGACAGGCGCAACTGGAGCTGAAGCAGTATCCCGATGCGGAGACGTCGCTGACGAAGGCGATCACGCTGGAGCAGGCGGCGAAGAAGCCGAACACGGATGTGGAAGGCGCGGCTGGCAACGCTCTGGGTGAAACGCTGGCTGACGAAAACAAGATTCCCGACTCGCAGGCTGCGTATGACGCAGCGGCGAAAGCCGATCCGGCGCAGGCGGGCATGTTCTATCAGAACGAGACGATCGTGATGTCGCGTACGGGGCAGACCGATGCGACGGTTGCAGCGGCCGATAAGGCCATCGCGGCCGATCCGACGCGGCCGGTTCCGTATTACCTGAAGGGACAGGCGCTGATCAACAAGGCGACGGTCGATCCGAAGACGCAGAAGATCATTGCGCCTCCGGGGACGCAGGAAGCGTACCAGAAGTATCTGGAACTGGCTCCGAACGGACCGTTTTCCAACGATGCGAAGTCGGTGCTGGCGGAACTGGGACAGACTCAGGCGACCAGCTACAAGGCGGGCAAGAAGCACTAACGCGAAACGAGTCCAAAAAGAAAAGAGCGCCGTTCTGCGGCGCTCTTTTCTTTTTTGCGACAATCGATGCGATGAGTGAGACGGATCCATCGCGCGTGGTGAGCTACGAGGAAGCTGATGCTGTGGTGCGGAAGGAAGCGGCGCGCGCGATCGCGGGCGCGCGTGCTGCAGAGAGCCTTCCTCTCGTGTCTGCCGCAGGGCGCGTGCTCGCGCGAACGGTGCGCACCGATCGCGACCAGCCGCCGTTTCCGCGATCGACGCGGGATGGATATGCGTGCCGGGCCGCGGATCTCGCCTCCGGTCCTCTGCGCGTGATCGGCCAGGTGCGTGCCGGCGAGAGCTGGCCGGGTGGCCCGGTGGGACCGGGAGAGGCAGTGGAGATCATGACCGGCGCCGGTGTGCCTGCCGGAGCCGACTGCGTGGTCATGGTCGAGCACGTTGTTCTGTCGGCCGGGCACATCAGCATGATCGGGCCACGCGAGTTGGGGGCGGGAGAAAACATTGTGCCGATCGGAGCGGAGGCACGCGCAGGCGATGTTGCGATCGCGGCCGGGACACGAATCGGTATCTCCTCGATTGGCGCTGCGGCAGCCTCCGGCGCTGCCGAGGTGACGGTGTTTGAGCGGCCGCGTGTGGCGATTCTGGCGACCGGCGATGAACTGGTTGAGGTCGCGCAGGATCCACTGCCGTACCAGATTCGTAATTCGAACAGCTCCTCCCTGGCAGCACAGGTTGCAGCGGCGGGCGGCGAGGCCGTTCTGTTTCCGATAGTACGCGACGATGCGGGAAAGACGCGGGATGCGATTCGGAGTGCTGCGGAGTGCGATCTGCTTCTGCTGACCGGTGGCGTCTCGATGGGGAAATTCGATTTCGTGGAAGAAGCGCTTCGGGCGGAAGGAGCGGAGTTTTTCTTCACCGGAGTGCGCATCCAGCCCGGCAAGCCGGTAGTGTTTGGCAAGCTGCCGGCACAGTACTTTTTCGGATTGCCGGG
>Ga0335072_10016477_pt1 | contig 10476 bp, 6 predicted proteins | sample Lox_Sample_21_FD_206725 | JGI IMG/M metagenome (GOLD analysis project Ga0335072, IMG submission 206725) | Soil microbial communities from Loxahatchee National Wildlife Refuge, Florida, United States - Lox_Sample_2.1 | ecosystem: Environmental > Terrestrial > Soil > Wetlands | place: USA: Florida... | reverse complement strand
ACGTGCCGGACACTTTTGCTCGGGTCATGCACATTCCGGTCACCCCGGACTATGTGATTGCACCGGGCGATGAACTGCTCATCAGAACATGGGGACAGGTCAATCTCAATCTCCATCTGGTGGTGGATCGCACCGGTTCGGTCTACATTCCGCAAGTGGGTGAGATAAGAGTGGCAGGATTGCAATTTGGACAGTTGGAGGGCTTCCTCAAATCTCAGTTTGCTCCGGTGTACCGCAACTTTGATCTCAATGTGAACCTTGGGCAGTTGCACTCCATCCAGGTGTTCGTCACGGGGCAGGCACGCCGGCCCGGAAGTTACACCATCAGCTCTCTCAGCACCCTGGTAAATGCCATCTTCTCCTGCGGAGGCCCCGAGCCGCACGGCTCCTTGCGTCATATTCAGCTCAGGCGTGGCTCGAAGCGGATTGTCGACTTCGATCTCTACGATCTGCTGTTGCATGGAGACAAATCGAAGGACGTTCCGCTCGAAACGGGCGACGTGATCTACTTTCCGCCTGCCGGAGCCGAGGTTGCCGTGGTGGGCAGCGTGTTTCAACCCGCTATCTATGAAATGCGCGATAAGGAGACGATCGGCGACGCACTTGCCTTGGCCGGGGGCACGTCGGCCGTCGCTGATTCTTCCTCGCTCGAAATCGAGCGCAATGCGCTTCAACCGGACGGTCATGTTGCCAGGGTCGCCGTAGATATTGCGATGAGTAGCACCGGGATGGCTTCGCCGGTTCGAAACGCCGACATCATACGTGTCCTTGCACGGGCGCCTCGGTTTGATAAAACCGTGACGCTGCGAGGCAACGTAGCCAATCCGGGACGATACGGATGGCACGAGGGCATGCGCATTCATGATCTACTGCCTGACAAGGAGGCTCTCCTCACGCCGGGTTATTGGCTACGCCGCGAACAACTCGGACTGCCTGTGACCGATTTTCAGCCCATGCTGCCGCCACTTCGTCCAACCTCGGCAAACGGCACAACGCTGAGCCGCCCGCTCGCAGTTCCACAGGACACTCAAACCCTGGGCAGCGGGTTGTTTCCGCAACTCACCAAAGGTGTTCCGGCCAACGTGAGCCCCACGCCATCTAACTCCACCCAGTACTCCTCACTGGCAGCATCAACCGAGAACTCAAGAGAGTCGGGCTTGTCTTCGAACCCCCAGGCAGCTCAGGAAAAGGCCACGACGTCCGAGGGAACTCCGGCGACCCTGGGAACAGGAGCGCGCCTGGTCACAACTCCACAGTTCCCCATCGAAACGCAGGTCGTAAAAACATCGCCGGATATTGATTGGAACTACGCAGTCATTGAGCGCGTCGATCGCAGCACCCTCACCACGAAGCTGATTCCGTTCAATCTCGGCAAGGCAGTGAACGACCGCGACACAGACGACGACGTCGAACTTCGGCCTGGCGATGTGGTCACAATTCTCTCCGAAGCAGACATTCGCGTGCCGCGCGAGCAGCAGACCAAGTATGTCCGGCTTGAAGGCGAGATTGCGCATGCCGGCGTATACAGCGTTCTTCCTGGAGAAACCCTCCGTCAACTCGTAATCAGGGCCGGCGGCCTCACTCCGCAAGCCTATTTGTATGGATCGCAACTGACCCGGGAGAGCACGCAGCGAGAACAACAGCAGCGGCTCGATGAATACGTGGCTGCGCTCGCCTATGAAATCGAAGCATCGGCCTCGAATCGGGCCACCTCTGTAGTCAGCGCGACGGAAGCGATGACGACCAACGCATCGGTGGCGAGCCAGCGCGAGCTAGTAAACAACTTGAAACAGGCGCGCGCGACCGGACGCATTGTGCTGCACATTCCGCCGGTCCATGCCACGATCGACTCCATTCCCGATATGCCGCTCGAAGATGGAGACCGCTTTGTGGTGCCCGCGATGCCGGCTACGGTTGGGATCGTGGGCGCCGTCTACGATCCGAATTCCTTTGTCTTTCAGCCCCATCGCGACGCGGGCGCCTATCTGCGCAACGCCGGCGGCCCCAATCACAACGCCGATCGCCGCCAGATCTTCATCATTCGTGCCGACGGCACAGTCATCAGCAAGCAGTCGATATCCCACAACCTCTGGAGCAGCGACCAGTTTGATCGTGAGCCGATTTACCCGGGTGACACAATCGTTGTGCCGGAAGAAATCAATAAGACCTCGGTTCTCCGGGGCCTGACCGACTGGTCGGCGGTGTTCTCGCAGTTCGCCTTGGGTGCGGCCGCCATCCAGGTCATCAAGTGATGCGCGTCGTTGGCTGAAGTGTGAGCTGGCGGCGCTTGTTTCTCTCTGACGCAAAGCTGGGGAATTACGATGAATCCGCCCCGTCTTGAAAACCCATTGATTGGCGCACAGACCAAAACCGCATTCAGCGGCGTGGCTGAACAGACAGACGACGAGTTTTCCTGGCTCGACTTCTTTCTCATCCTTGCTCAGCGCAGGAAGTTCATTCTCGCCTTCACGGCAATCTGTACCGTAGTGGCTGCTTTGGTTTCCCTCATCCTGCCCGTGGAATACACGGCGACTGTGGTCATTCTGCCGCCGCAGCAAAACTCGTCGTTTGGCGGGTCGCTGGCGATGCAACTCGCAGGGCTTGGGTCGATGAGCGGACTGGCGGAGAGCACGCTAGGCCTGAAGAACATGAATGACATGTACGTCTCAATGCTGAAAAGCCGTACCGTGGAAGACGCCGTCATTCGCAAGTTTGGTCTGATGCGCGAATATCACAAGAAGTATGACGTCGACGCGCGCAAGGCCCTCGAAAAACACACTGAAATCGATGGCGCAAAGAAGGACGGGCTGATCAAGCTCTCCTTTGAAAACCGCAACGCCGAGCGCGCTGCGGCGATTGCGAACGGGTACGTGGAGCAGTTTCGCACCCTCTCGGAGCACCTTGCCATCACCGAGGCGGCCCAGCGCCGCATCATTTTTGAACAGCAGTTGAAGAAAACCAACGACGACCTGGCCAACGCTGAAGAGGCCTTGAAAGAGACCCAACTCAGCACGGGAATGATACAAGTTGACGCACAGTCGAGAGCGTTCATTGAGGCGGCTGCGCATCTGCGCGCCCAGGTAGTTGCGAGGCAGGTCCAGATTGAAGCCATGCGCAGCTACGCCGCGGAAGACAATCCCGCACTCATCGAGGCGCAACGGGAACTCGACGGTCTCAATGCACAGTACAATCACCTGGTCGGGAGCCAGGGAAACTCGTCAGACGACCTGTTCCTGCCTCGTGGAAAGATCCCTCAAGCCGGCCTCGAATACATCCGGAAACTGCGCGACGTAAAGTACTACGAAGCCATCTTCGAAATCCTCGCCCGCCAGCTTGAACTTGCGAAACTGGATGAGGCGAAGGAAGGCGGCTTCATCCAGGTCGTCGATCCGGCGATGGTTCCGAGCAAGAAGTCCTTCCCGAAGCGCATCCTAATCACGGTTGGCGCCGCAGCGGTGGCGTTGTCCCTCGCAATCCTCTGGGTCATGTTCCAGGCGGGTTTGCAGCGAATGGCCGCCGGTGATCCTCGTAAGGGCGCGAAGTTGTTGCTGCTCCGCGAAACACTCGGCTTGCACAAAGATCATTCGCAGCCGAATGTCATTCGGAGCCGAAAAGATAAACGGGAAGAAGAGCGTCCGGTCCGAACGATCTAAAGAGAAACCGCGCAGCGCAGCATCGTCCAGCGACGCGCGGGAATTGAAAAGGCTGATGATTTCGGGAACCAACGATCCAGTGCCATTGGTTGTAGCAGACTGCGCGCCCGCTCCCGTCGGATTAAAGCGCCGCATGACCACGGCCATCGGGCTCGACCGGCCCATTGCATTTACAGTGATGGGCCGCGTGATCCAGGGGCTTGGCAGCGCGGCAACGGTCCTTCTGATCGTCCATTTCCTCACTGCTGAACAACAGGGCTACTACTACGCGCTCTGGAGCCTGGTTGCGCTTCAGAGCGTCTTCGAGCTTGGGTTCTCATTCGTGATTTTGCAGGTGGCTGCCCATGAGCGCGCTCGCGTCCAGATCCACCCGGACGGGACAATCACGGGCAGCCCGGCGGCGCACTTTCGACTCGCTTCGGCGTTGCAGAAAGCGGTGAAGTGGTATGTCTGCGCCGCCCTGCTGATGGGCCTGACGCTGCTGATCGGAGGAACCCAGTTTTTCTCACTTCACCACGCCGCTGCTACACGCTCGATGTGGATCGGTCCTTTGCGGGCTACCGTCGCTGCCTGCGCCTTGACGTTTTCTATAGGGCCGGTGATTTCATTTATCGAAGGCTGCGGCCAGGTCGCCACTGTCTGCCGCATGCGCTTCTTCCAGTCGCTCGCGGGTACGCTCGCCGCCTGGGCAGCTCTGCTGAGCCATCACGGGTTGTTTGCTCCCGGCATGGTCCTCGTCGGGCAGGGAGCAGTCGCACTCGGGTTGATCTACACGCGCCGGGCTCTCTTGCTTCCGCTGTTCCGTCTGCGCGTTGCAGGGCAGGGAATCAGCTGGGGCCGCGAAATCTGGCCATTCCAATGGAAGATTGCTGTCAGCTGGATATGTGACTACTTTGTCTTCCAACTGATTACTCCCGTCCTATTCGCATTCCGGGGGCCGGCCGAGGCTGGGCGCATGGGGCTCTCGATGAACATCGTCACCCAGGTAAGCGCCGTGATGCTGGCTTGGATGACGACCAAGGCTGCTCCGTTTGGGCACCTCATCGCGCGTAAACAGTCGCGGGACCTGGACGGGCTCTTCTTTCGCACGATAGAGCAGTCGCTGTCGCTGTTCGCAGCCGTTGCAGTCATCCTGGTTGCCGGCGTGATCCTTGTTCCGCACATTGCGCCCAAGCTTAGCCACAGAATTGTTGGATGGCCCATTTTCCTGCTTCTTATTCTCACCGCCATTGGAAGCCACGTCATTCAGAGCGAAGCCATCTATCTCAGATCTCACAAGTGCGAACCCTTTCTGGTGCAATCGATTGTCATCGCGCTCACGATGTGTCTGTCGGTCGTTTTCCTTGCGAAGACTTCCGGTACCCTCGGCGTTGCGTTTGCCTATTTTCTCGTGCTGGGCCTGGGCGGAAGCATTTCGGCTACCGCGATCTTCGTCCACCAGAGAAACAAGTGGAGATACGCGAAGGTGGCATGAACCAGACTTCGAATCATAGCGGCTCGTTACCCGGTATCTCCGTGGTCATGTGCACCTGCAACGGAGCCAGCTACCTGGAGGAACAACTCCAGAGCATTCGTCGCCAGACACGGCTTCCGGCTGAGCTTGTTGTGTCCGACGACGCGTCGACCGACCAGACGATGGCGATCCTTCAGGAATTCGCCCACAGCGCACCGTTTGCAGTGCGGATCGTTCAGAACCGGGTTCGCCTCGGCTCTACAGCAAACTTTGACCAGGCAATCAGGCTTGCGCAGGGTGAGTTGATCGCTCTCTGCGACCAGGATGACCGCTGGAGGTCGCAGAAACTCGAACGGCTTTCGGCAATTATCGAAGGCGATCGGAATCTCGGAGGTGTGTTCTCAAATGCCTCGCTGATCGACGGTCATTCCACGGCCATCGAAGGTGATCTCTTTACAGCGCACCGCTTTCTGTTGGCCAAGCAGAAGGCATTTCGTGATGACCCGGTTTCTGTTCTCCTCAAGCATTGCGTCGTCTGTGGCGCAACACTCATGTTCCGGTCATCACTCCGTCAATACGTTCCGGCGATACCTCGCTCGTGGGTGCACGATGCGTGGCTGGCCTGGATCATCGTGCTGCATTCAAACCTCGACTTCACAACCGAAACCCTCACAGAGTACCGCCTGCACGCCGGCCAACAAATTGGCCTGGGAGGTGCGCCCGCGTCCGTCGTTTCGCCAAAGGCACGTGAACCGTGGCGCGAGCACTATCGCCGCGTCGCCGGACAGTTCATAGATTTACGTGAACATCTCAGAACGTCGAGCGCGGCCGGACACGAAAAGACACTCAAGCACATCGACAACAAGATCGCGTTCCTCGAGATGGAAGCTGGCCTCTCGACCATCATGGCTGTGCGTACATTCGAGATCGTACGGCGCTTCCCGGAGTACCTTCGCTACACCAGAGGCTTCGGGGCGATTCGAGATGATGCGTTGATGGACTAAGAATGTCGTGCAGAAGAATGAAGAGTGCAACACTCGTAAATAAGGATTTGACGTGGCGCGAATCTGCAAACTGAGCGAGAAGACAGTTCGTTCGCGAAGTGATCTGCCGTTGTTCTGCAACCCGGTGTTCCTGTTCTTCGTGAACTGGGTTGCGATGCTGGTTACGCTCGCGATACAGGTCACTTATGTCAGTTATCCCGACCTTTGGCTCCCGGTGGGGCTCTTTGTGCTCTCATCGCTGGCGATGCTGGCTGGATACTACGCCACGAAACTTCTACTGAACCGGAGAAACGGGGAAAGAAGCTAGCCGGCCCGCTTCCTTCTGGACGTCCGCCAACTGGCACATCTCAACATGATCTTTTGCGCGGTCGCTTTGCTGATCATTCTCTTCAACTGGGTCAACGAGGGCCCGCCTCCAGCGGTGGGCGATCCGACTTCGTACCTTACCTATGGAAGATTCCGGCAGCTGCTTTTCCCTCTTCTCACCGTGATTACGGTGAATGCGTTTCTAGATACCTCACGCCTGAGGAAGCTTTTCTTCGCGGGATTCGGGATGTTCTGGCTGGCAATCTATATCACGCGCGGGCTGATGGTTCTTACCTTCCTCGAGGTGTTCTTTGTATTCGCGATGACCACGAAGATCAGCCGGAGAAAACTCTATCTCCTGTCTCTCGGCGGCGTTGCCGTCATCATTGCCGGCGCAACGCTGATTGGGAATATACGAACCGCCCACGCCGTGTTTCTCGCTTTCCTCCAGATTCGTGAGAAATACGTCGACTGGCCCATGGCGTCATTGTGGCTCACGTCCTACGTTTCCATTCCGCTGTCGAATCTCTGCTGGATGCTGAAGACAATTCCGTACCACGGACCAACGTTTGCGTTTGTCTATCCGCTGTTGCCTTCGTTCCTCGCTCCCGTTGATCCTCACCTGGCAATTCACAGCGATCTTCGGATCATTGACGGAGCGAGCACTTATCTATCGGAGTACGTTCTCGATTTCTCCTATCTTGGGGCCTATATTCCGAACATCCTGATCGGTTCGGCATCTGCATGGGTAGTGGAGCGTGGCCTGCCACGCCAATTCCTAGTTTCCGCCATTTTTCTTACGTGCATTTCGTTCATCTGTTTCAGTGATATGTTCGCGCCACTTTCCACTCTTATCCAGGTTCTCATTCAATCCGTGGTCCAAAAAAGGTGCCTTCATTGGGAACCGGTGACACCAGGAGAGGTGTAGCCTGATTAACCGTTTCGAGTCTCGTCGTGAAAATGAAGTGAGGCCATTTACGGCCACTGCGGTGATTGTGCTGTATGGAATCGACCTGGACAAGTCTGCCAGCATTGGCACGTTCCTCGAAGCCAGGAAGCGCTTTCCCGCTGACGCTGGGAACGTCAATCTGATCATCTGGGACAACAGTCCCGTTGCCCAGCCGGTTGCCATCATACCCCCAGGCGTTGAATACGTTCATGACGCGCGTAACCTTGGCCTTGCGAACGCCTATAACCGCGCGCTTGAGGCGGCTATGCAGTACGGCTCGGAATGGTTGATCACTTTGGACCAGGACACTGAGATTCCGCCGAATTTCCTGGTTGAAATGTCACGCACGGCCTGGGATGCGGCCCGATTTGCGGGTGTTGCCGCCATTGTTCCCCTCGTTTACTCAGGGACGCAGATACTATCCCCCAATCGATTCATTCTCGGGGCAATTCCGCGATGGCATCACGCCGGTGACCCCAAAGTACCTCAGGATCATTTGTTCGCCTTCAATTCCGGCGCCATGATTTCCGTCAAGACGCTTGAGCAGATAGGCGGATACTCGCCGTGGTTCTGGCTCGACAACAGCGATTCAAGCCTATTTCGCACATTGCACCGGCACGGCAAGCGAGTCTTGGTTGCGGAGAAGATCGCGTTGCAGCATAACTTCTCGTTGAAAGACATCGAGGCGCGTATGACCCCGCAGCGGTACCGGCACGCTCTTCTGTCGGAATCTGCCTTCTGGGACTGGAATATGAATTGGCTCGCGGGGTGCGAGCGAACCGCACGCCTTGCATTGCGAAGTGCGCGGCAATGGCTTCGCGGCGAGTCGCGAGAACTTCGCAGGATCTCCTGGAACGGATTCAAGACGCGCATTTGGTCTACCCGGGAGGAGCGATTGAGACAGTGGCGGAACTCCACCGTGAAACAGATCGGCGCCGGCCTGGATGAGTGCGCATTTCATGCACAACGGAAACGGGTATCGGTCTGCATGGCTGCCTACAACGGCGCAAAGTACATCGAGCAGCAGCTGCGTTCGGTACTGGAGCAATTGGATGAGCGCGACGAGGTCGTGATCGTCGACGATCGATCGACCGACAACACGGTCGGCTTGATCGAGAAGATAGACGATGGCAGGGTCAAGCTTCTACTGCATAGGTCAAATCGCGGCGTTTCTGAGACCTTTGAAGATGCGCTGCGGTCCGCTTCTGGCGAATTCCTGTTTCTGTGCGATGACGACGACATCTGGCCCTCCGGGAAGGTAGAACGGTTTCTGAAGACCTTTGAAGAGAACCGGGATGCAGAAATCGTGATCAGCGGCGTACGGGTGATCGATGAGAGCGGCGCCTTGGTATCGGCATCGCCCTTCGTTCGGAGATTTGTTCCAGGTTTCTGGAAAAACCTGATCAAGAATCACTATCAGGGATCGGCTATGGCAATGCGCGCCTCGCTGTTGGGGCGCATATTGCCATTCCCCCAAAGCCGGTGGTTCGTGCATGACGCATGGATAGGTACGCGTGCCGAACTGGTTGGGAGCCGCGTCGTCTTTCTTGATGAGGACCTCCTGCTGTATCGACGGCATTCACAAAACGTCACGCGCCGGCATTCAGTCCTGCGAGCAATCCAAGCTCGAATGGAACTTCTTGCCGCGCACGCCGGTTATCTATTGCGTCACGCAGCGCATTAGTCGCTTCGTTGCATAGAAATCTACTCCTGCATCAAATAGCCGGATCCTCTCATTCGACAGAACGAGAGGTTATTATGACTCCCAAGTTCCCGTCGTTTTCGCTCATCGTGCCGACTTACAACGCAGCACCCTGCTGGCCAGCGTTCTATGACGGCATCATGTCGCAAGATATGCCGCCCAATCAGGTCATCATCCTTGATTCATCCTCGACAGATGGAACGAGCCAACTGGTCCGGGATGCCGGTTTTGAACTGATCACGATCCGCAAAGAGGACTTTGATCACGGCCGGACGCGCCAGGCCGGCGCACAAGCGGCTTCTCACTCTGACGTGCTGCTCTACATGACCCAGGACGCGGTTCTGGCCCACCCCGAAGCATTCAGGCGTCTTCTGGCTGCCTTTTGCGATCCGGATCTGGGTGCGGCGTGTGGGCGTCAGTTGCCTCGTAGTTCAGCGCGTTCCATCGAAGCACACGCGCGTCTGTTCAACTATCCACCGGAGTCGCGCATACGCAGCCTCGATTCGAGGCATCGGCTGGGGTTCAAGGCCATCTTCCTCTCGAATTCCTTTGCGGCTTATCGGCGAAGCGCATTGATGAGCGTGGGCGGATTTCCGGAAGGCACGCTCTTTGGCGAAGATACCTTGGTGGCGGCGCGCCTTCACGATGCCGGTTGGAGGACAGCGTATGTCGCCGAAGCCCAAGTCTGCCACTCCCACAATTACACGTTGGCCGAGGAGTTCCGAAGGTATTTCGATATTGGCGCATTTCACGCGCGCGAGCAGTGGCTTATAGACCGATACGGCGTCGCGACGGGTGAGGGAAGGAGATTCGTCATCTCGGAGGTGCGCTTCCTCCTGCGCAATGATTGGCTCGCTATTCCCCAAGCCCTTGCCCGGACGATGGCCAAGTACGTTGCCTATCAGGCAGGGAAGCGTGAGCATCGCCTGTCCGCGAAGCTCAAGTTGCGACTCGGCCTCAACCGCGAGTTCTGGAAGCGTGGGTTGATTCTGAAACACAGAGCATCGAATCCTTAAATGGATTGCAAGAAACACGTTCTCAATGGCCTGAAACCCATCGAATGAGCTGATTCATTCGTCACCGGCCACGCCTTTCATGTAATAAGCGAAGTAGTTGGCCTGGCTTTTCGAATCACGGATTACGACGATCAGCCCAGTGAGAGGACCATTATCTGGAATGATTCCTCGCTCGCAATTCCATGGCCAATCGATGCCGATCGGGCGATTCTATCCGACAAGGACCGCAAGGGAGCACACTTGAAGGACTCTGAGGTTTTCGCGTGAGCTCAAAACCACGATTTCTACTCTGGGGAGCATCGGGCCAGCTTGGTCATGAGCTGCACCACATGTTTGTCGGCCGGGGCGATGTGATTGCCTGGAGTCGAAGTCGAGTCGATCTCACCAATCCCG
>Ga0335072_10016476_pt1 | contig 10476 bp, 8 predicted proteins | sample Lox_Sample_21_FD_206725 | JGI IMG/M metagenome (GOLD analysis project Ga0335072, IMG submission 206725) | Soil microbial communities from Loxahatchee National Wildlife Refuge, Florida, United States - Lox_Sample_2.1 | ecosystem: Environmental > Terrestrial > Soil > Wetlands | place: USA: Florida... | reverse complement strand
AAGAGGTCCCATTAGAGGAGAAATATGAATATGTGGAGAGAATCATCGACTTATTGGAAATGCGAGACATCGCTGGAGCGACAATTGGAAGAATTGGTGAGGGTCTTAATCAAGAGCAAAGAAAACGAGTTACCATCGGAGTGGAGCTTGCCAGCAAGCCCGACTTGCTGCTCTTTCTTGATGAACCCACATCAGGTTTAGACAGTCAAGCAGCCTATAACATCGTTCGATTCTTGAGAAAACTGGCCGGTGCCGGGCAGGCTATTCTGTGTACTATTCATCAGCCCTCCGCTGTTTTATTTGAAGAGTTTGATGAGCTCTTGTTACTGAAATCCGGTGGCAGAGTCGTTTATAACGGTCCACTTGGGAAAGACAGTCGTCATCTTATCGACTATTTCGAACACAATGGGGCTAAGAAATGCCCAAAATCCATGAACCCAGCAGAGTATATGCTTGAAGCCATTGGCGCCGGTGATCCCAACTACAAAGGCAGCGATTGGGCAGACATCTGGGAGAACTCGAGCGATTTCCAGGAGCGTGCAAAAGAAATCCGAAGTCTTCTCGAAGAACGCCGCCAGACCACGAGCAATCGCATTACGAAAGATGACCGAGAATTTGCGATGCCTCTAAGTACACAGATTGTCGCTGTAGTCAAGAGATGCTTTACCAGTTATTGGAGGACTCCCCAGTACATGATTGGGAAGTTTGCTCTGCATATTATTACTGGTATGTCTCTAGGTCAATGATTAAGGCTACATCACCCAAGGAATGAAACTAATCAAAATGTGCAAACAGGTCTCTTCAACACTTTCACGTTCTGGAAAATCGGAAACTCGCAGATCGACATGCAGTCTCGCCTCTTCACCGTCTTCATGACATTGACCATCAGCCCTCCTCTGATCCAACAATTACAGCCCAGATATCTTAGTTTTCGGCAAGTTTACAAGTCCCGCGAGTCCAATTCGAAGATTTATAGCTGGGTTGCTTTTGTTATCGGTGCTATTCTACCTGAAATACCTTACAGCTTTGTTGCAGGTATTGTGTATTTCAATTGTTGGGTAAGAAAATACTCTGCTATGTAGAGTAGGTTTTATCGCAACTCTTGCTAATAACTGAATCAGTATTGGGGCGTCGGCTTCCCCACAGGCTCCACGGCCGGCTATATGTTCCTCATGACCTGCATGTTCGAGCTCTTCTACGTCGGCTTTGGCCAAGCCATTGCCTCTTTCTCCGCTAACGAGCTCCTTGCCTCAATCTACGTGCCCTTCTTCTTCCTCTTCGTGGTCGCCTTTTGCGGCGTCGTTGTCCCCTACGCCGCCCTTCCCACCTTCTGGCGTTCCTGGATGTACTGGCTCACTCCCTTCCACTATCTGATGGAGGGCTTCCTGGCAGCCGTCACACACGACGTTCCCGTCGTTTGCGACACCAATGAGCTCGCTCGCTTCTCTCCTCCGCCGGGTCAGACTTGTGGGTCATACACAGATCAATTCATCGCTCAGGTCGGTGGGTATGTCCAGACTGGGGCGGATGGCTTGTGTGAGTTCTGTCAGTATTCGAATGGGGATCAGTTTGCGGCATCTTTCCATGTGTTCTATTCGCATATCTGGCGCGATTATGGTCTCATGTGGGCATATTGCATCTTCAATTTTGCGGTTGTCTTTTTGTGCTCCTGGCTTTATCTCGGGGGAGCGAAGAAGATGTGGAAGGCGTTTAGTCCTAAGGTGATGGAGCAGGCCAGGATGGAGAATAAGGGCCGGAATGGGACTGTCTAGGGGCATTGTATTGTATTTTACACGGGGTGGAGTGATGGGAGGTTAGATGGTACAAATGGCCCGATTTTCAAGACAACTAATTAGATAAGATAGGTTGATATTCCCGTCATGATTCTCACAAACTCAACTCAGAATTAGTAACGAAAAGAACAAATAAAACTGCGTTGTCGCCGCTCACCAAATTTCACAATCCTGTCCCTCAACAAAAATCACGAAAAAAGCCTTGTATAGCAACGAACTCTAATATTGCTGCTATATTCTCCAAGTTCTTACCTTATTGGGAGCTAGAGGTTGGATCATTAGGCTCCAGTAGTATCCATGTAAGCACAAAGTACTGTAGTTCGGCCTTCGCTTAAGTATATAGGAGCTTTGTGCTAAACTTAATAAAAGTAGTACATCCTCTGAATTCTTTTAAAGGGAATACCTCATACCATGCTTACTATGAGCCCCTAGCTTAGTCGACTTATAGTTCTTTAGAAGCCTGCTTCCACTAGGGATGTTACACAAGGAAAACTGGTATATATCTAAGTCTATAGCCAGTGATAGGCAGCGATTTAAGGGTATCCGATAAAATCAATAGCCTTCATTAATGTCTCCGAAATAAGAGGGATTAAACTAATTATGTAGGGAGGAAGAGACGACAAAGTCCGAGACTAGTGTCCGAAAACCCTCAGCATCTGCCAAGCGTAAGTAACTTCACAGCCAAATCTTTTTCATTCGATAACGCCTAGAAAATTTGGCGGTGGTGAATGATAGCTTATAGAAATCTATTCAACTCTCCTAAATATCTGTCAAACTTCCCTGTCCGATCGAAGACCCTTATTACTTTTCTTTGCAAACGAAGCAAATAACCCCTTGCGTCCTGATAATTAAGGCCAAAAATAACTACGACCTAAAAGTAGTAGCAGCGTAAAATTACCCTAAAATCTCAGGCGACGAAACTTTCAGTTCTTGTACTTCAATTCCCTATTTTCCACCCACATCTAGGGGCTTGACATATATTGAACTCCGCCAGCCAGGTGATTTCCCCGCCAAAATCAGATCATCCTGCCGTTTCCCTTGAAAGAACGTTATAATCTCCAGCCTAAGTACATGGACGAAAGTTTCATTGCTTGAGCGGTAGCTAAGATGGTCTGAGAAGCTTCTCACCTAAATTGCCATCAACGAAATGCCACCAGTCATGATCTTAGGACTTCATGAGATATAAACGGAGTCTTACTTCGCTTTCCGTTGATCTGACGCGTACAGACCTGCTTAGTTGATGTAGCCACGGTTGTCTACAAAAGAAATAAAGATGCCGTTCCGGGAACGTGTCGGAAAATTTCTTGGAGGAAGATCTGCCAAGGGCAAAGAGGAGGCTGCCAAAATGGTGACTTGCAACTGCTAATCTATATCTCAGCTGAGATGCTAATGCTCTTGGTGTGGAGATTAAGCCTGCTAGGGAACCCTTGGATCCTAAGGTGCATGTGAGCTCTGCAGATTCTACTCCTCTGACAGTGGAGGACCTGAAAGATGTCCAAAATGCTCAATTAAAACTCGAGCCAGAGCCGACGGACGGATCATTAGCAGTGCACAGCGACCTTGTGGTTTCTTCGTCTGGAGCGGAGTCGGGGCTGAAGAACCTCTGGAACGAAGCTTACAATACCCTTACAGAAAAGAACCCAAAGCTAATAGATGCTTACGAGAAGGATCTGCTAGCATCTCAGAATGCAAATCAGCAAGGTATGTCAGTGCGGACTGGATGCCTTCTAGCTGAAAGGCATTAGATACCATTTCTGGCTATTAACAGGACATCCTAACTGTGAACACACTTATATAGATGCATCTAACAAGCGAGCATTAGCAGGTGGAAGAGATATACTAAACGAAAAAGTCTTAGACCGAGAAGAGCAACTTCGAGAGCTAGTTGATCGCAAACTCCAAGACATACAAAATTCTCGACTAAAGATTACTGTAGGCGGAGAGGAAGTTGTTGTTGAAGAGCTAGTCAGCAAAATCGTCCGTGTAGTTATCTCTGCCAAGAGTTTCATTAGCAATGCAGTTAGTGCAGAGCCACATGCTGCCCTGGCATGGGCTGGAGTCCTAGTCGTCCTTCCTGTAAGTACCTATCTCAATTACCTTCCTAAATTTAGTACTAAAATCTACATTTTAGGTTATCTTAAACCCAGCTACCCAGGACAAAGACGCTATAGAAGGTCTTGGATACATATCAGACCTTCTCATACGGTGCAGAGTTACTGAAGGCACTTACCTTAGAGACTATACTGTTGCACTTTTAGTTCCAAGCCAAAGGCATGTAATGAATTTCGTGAAATGCTATGAATTCATTACGCCAAGCTTTGCACTTTAAGTGAAGATAAGTGTATCATTTAAACTGTGAATCTAGGCTGTGGTGGTCTTAAGCCCTTAATTGATACCCTTCTAGTTGGTAAATACTAATAATAGAGAGTGGTACATCCCAACCATTTCACGATCTAAAGATGTCAATCAGAAGGAAGACCATCAAGCTCTATTCTCAAATTCTAAAGTATCAGATGCTACTAAGCCAACAGTACTCACGTTCTGGGCTCTTTCGATTTTTTTGAGACTGTGTGATTGCCGATGACTGGAAGGTTATGCGAGCAGACTTGATTAGGACTGAAGAAAGCATTAAAACGGATCTAAACACTTTTAGCAGCATTATCTTAAAAGTGATCAATGACGAGGTATCCAGACTCCAAAGCATGGCTGATGAATTGCGGACTTTGCAGATGGAGACAAAAGCCGAGGTTAAGGCAAGAACCCCCTTTTGACAGTTGTTATCTCGTGATTATTGATCTTCATAGATGGCGAAGCAAGATCCACAACTGGACAGACTGCCTCGAGCCGAAGACGCTGCTTTTAATTCTTTTAAGGATCAACACAAACCCCAGTGCCTTGAAGGAACCCAAGTCAATATCCTCCAGAAAGTTCAAGCTTGGGTTGGAGATCCTGGTGAGAAGTGTATCTTTTGGCTTAATGGCATGGCTGGAACCGGCAAGTCTACCATTGCTCGTACAGTTGCCGCCGCTTTTCACGATAAAAGGCACTTGATAAATAAAGAACCCCTGGCCAACCAGACATATCTTGGAGCAAGTTTCTTTTTCACCAAGGGGGATTCCGACCGGAACAATGCAAAGAAATTCTTTACTACCCTCGCCAGACGCCTAGCTGAAGTATTGCCGGACCTGAAAGGCTTCATCTGCAATTCCATAGATAAGTATGGTGACATTGGCGGGCAAGCGCTAAGTAATCAGTGGAGGTATCTCATTTTTGAACCACTCTTGATACTGGGGAAGAATCTTTTGTCGCCTTTGATCTTGATTTTGGTGATTGACGCACTGGATGAGTGCGAAGGTGACAGTGATATTCGAATGATTCTTCAGCTCTTCAGCCAGGTGCAAGACCTAAACGCTATACAACTTAGGGTTTTTATAACCAGTCGGCCTGAAACAAGTCTTCGCCTTGGATTTGGTGGCATGGTTGAAATCCTCCACTACCAAGTACTCAATAAGATTCCCCGTTCAGATACCAAGGACAGCACCAATTTGTGGTCTACAAATGCCAGGTGCTTCTGCTAACGAAGTTATGCGCTCCTGGGTAGATCAATGTCTCCCAAGCCATGTTCAGTATGCATGTCGCTATTGGGTTGAACATCTTCAGCAGAGCGACATTGAACTCTGCGACAATGGACAGGTTCACAAATTCCTCGAAGAACACTTCCTTTATTAGCTCGAAGCTCTTAGTCTCATACGAAAGATGTCTGATGGGGTTGTTGTGATGGGAACTTTGGAATCGATACTTACGGTAAGTGATTCTATAAACTGCATCATATTCTTGCTAGCTAATTAGCAAAGCCTAAATCTAACACAGCGTCGCTACTACTTGCTGTAATCCAAGACGCAAAACGCTTTATTCTTTACAATAGATTTGTTATCGAAAAGGCACCACTCCAGGTGTACGCTTCTGCTATTGTGTTTTCCCCTATGATGAGTTTAATCAGGGAAAAGTTCTTGAGTCAAGGTCCTACATGGATTGAGAGTTGGCCAGACGTTGAAAAATATTGGAGTCCCTCTATACAGACACTGGAGGGCCACACTGGCGCTACTGTCTCATTGGCATTCTCGCCCGATGGGCAGCGGCTCGCTTCAGCGTCAAGTGACAAGACAGTACAACTCTGGGATACCGAAACAGGAGCGCCGCAGCAGACGCTCGAGGGCCACTCTAATCGGGTCGAGGCTGTGACGTTCTCGCCTGATGGTCGGCGGCTGGCATCAGCTTCTGACGACGGCACAGTCCGAATCTGGGATGCCGAGACAGGAGCCTTGCAGCAGACGCTCAAGGGCCACTCTAATTGGGTCTGGGCTGTGACGTTCTCGCCTGATGGTCGGCGGCTGGCATCAGCTTCTGGCGGCGGCACAATCCGAATCTGGGATTCCAAGACAGGAGACTTGCAGCAGACGCTCAAGGGCCACGGTGATTGGGTCCTGGCTGTGACGTTCTCGCCTGACGGTCGGCGGCTGGCGTCAGCTTCTGACGACCGCACAGTCCGACTATGGGATGCCGAGACAGGGTCGCTGCAGCAGACGCTTAAGGGCCATTCCTACTCTATCAACTCTGTGGCGTTCTCGCCCAATGGGCGGCAGATTGCTTCAGCTACTGACAAAACAATACAGATCTGGGATGCCGAGTCAGGGGCGCCGCAGCTGACACTTAAGGGCCACTCCTACTCTGTCAACTCTGTAACGTTCTCGCCCGATGGGCGGCAGATTGCTTCAGCTTCTGAGGACAAGACAGTGCGACTCTGGGATGCAGAGACGCGAGCGCCGCAGCAGACGCTCAAGGGCCACTCTAGTTATGTTCGGGCTGTGGTGTTCTCGCCCAACAGGCGGCTACTAACATCAGATTCAGACGACAGGACAGTCCGAATCTGGGATGCTGAGACAGGAGCCTTGCAGCAGACGCTCAAGGGCCACGCTGATTGGGTCTGGGATGTGACGTTCTCGCCTGATAGTCGGCGGCTTGCATCAGGTTCTAACGACCGCACAGTCCGAATCTGGGATGTCGAGACAGGAGACTTGCAGCAGACGCTCGAGGGCCACTCTAATTTTGTCTGGGCTGTGATGTTCTCGCCTGACGGACGGCGGCTCGCTTCAGCGTCATTTGACAAGACAGTTCAACTCTGGGATGCCGAGACAAGAGCCTTGCAGCAGACGCTCAAGGGCCACTCTAATTGGGTTCGGGTTGTGACGTTCTCACCTGATGGTCGGCGGCTGGCATCTGGTTCTGAAGACTGCACAGTCCGAATCTGGGATTCCGAGGCAGGAGGCTTGCAGCAGACGCTCAAGGGCCACTCTGATTGGGTCCGGGCTGTGACGTTCTCGCCTGACGGTCGGCGGCTAGCATCAGCTTCTAACGACAAGACAGTCCGACTATGGGATGTCGAGACAGCGGCGCTGCAGCAGACGATTTTAATTGAAGGAGATACTTACAATCTGGCTTTTAGTAACGATGGGTTGCATCTTACTACTGACATAGGTTCTATCGACCTAGGATCTCTCTCCTCAAGTTCTATTCAAGCTACGACTTGGTCTTCATTCTTCTTAGACAAGAGTCGATCTTGGATAACGTGGAAAGGTTATAACATTCTTTGGCTTCCTTCAGAGTATTGGCCTACACGCCAAGCAGTCCACGATAATCTCTTTGTAATGGGAAATGCATCAGGTCGAATTACTAGGATTAGATTTAAGGTTGAGGAACTCCAACGTCTGTGGACTAGAGTGCAGCAGTAACACTGCTGGGGGTGTCTACAGGTTCGCTATTGATAAGAGATCGGTCTGCTATTGTTGCCGTCACTTTCAGCGCTACCTTCTCGGTGTCATAGGACAGGAAGAGCGGGTCTGTGTTACGTCCATTCGGAAAAGACAACTAAACTACGGAAGGAAGAGAAGGTTCCTAGAAGCGGGAACGCGAGATAACTACATGAAGGGGTGGCCGATACTGGTAGCAGTGAATACAAGTATGAATGAACCTGCCAAAGAGCCCGCTAACGGGCAGGAGGCGCTTGCATGTTGGCGTGCTGCCGTATAGTAGCCCTAGCCTGCGTCTTGAATGGTAGTTCAGTAATTTATAAAAAAACATATGGAGGGTAGTTCGATAATTTCCAAAAAAAAAAAAAAAAAAAAAAAAAATATAGAAAAAAAAGGGGGGGTAGTTAAATAAATTGCCGTGGAAATTTATACAGAATCTATCTATCGCTTGTTATTCCACAGCGGTAACGCATGGGTTTGAGATCGAGTTCTCGCAGTAGAGAGAACTTAAGGTTATATACAGTATAGCCTGATCTTGAATTGTGATGTCCGTTTTGTATTCTTGGAGGGTTAAGTGATCAGTCACATGTGGAAGAGCAAGACAAGATTCAAGGCAGGCCTTAGAAGAGATCTTTGAACTTCACCAATTTCAGAAGGTAGCAGGCGCAACACAGAAGCTAAAATAGAATATACACACATCATGAGGTGGTAGAAAAGCATATCGAGTCAATTGGGACAACATTGCTAATGACTCCCGGCAGAAAGATCTAGCTGTTTATTTCGGATATAATCTATCAAAATCTCTCGGGCTCAAGACTAATTTCTTCAGCTCTATGCGATCATCTACGAGTGGGAGCGGTAAAAACTCATTTTTTTTTTAATAAATGAGAAAGCAGCTACTGCTTGTCTGCTCGGAAGCATGAAGTATGCAACGTTCACTATGTTATATGATGGAAGAAGCCAGATTGATTGAGGATTCGGGAATCCCTATGGCTATCATGAGATGTACTTGTACAATAGTGATCCAACAAATAGAGCTGGTAAGACAGAGAATTCACGACCCAAACGGACTTCTCCGGACTAATATAGGCTGAAAACCATAGGGAGCCTTAGAACTAAAGGCTGCTTGTAGTATGCATCTCATTGCAGGACATGACTACGAGTCGTCGTAGTGCCTTCATTTCCATAAGCCTCCTAGCTCTCGCCTGGCACTTTCAACGCCCCAATAACGCTCTTAAAAATCTCCGGCACCACCACCCCCGCATCTCCCTCAAACATCCAATCCTCCTCTCTCAAGCCCCCTGTCGCACCTAGATTCTCACTATCCATATTGATAACCGCAACCCTCGCCCCCCTCAGTCTTGCGCGCTGGATATACCCAGCGGCAGGATAAACTTCAGCAGTAGTGCCGATGACGAGCATCAAGTCCATTTTCTCCGACTCGGAAATCCAGGCTTCGATGGCGCCGATGGTGTCTTCCGGGAGCGCTTCGCCGAACCACACGACGCCGGGGCGCAGGAGGGAGGTGGTGCAGCTGGGACAGTGGGGGAGTTGGGATCGAGGGATGGTTTCGTCTTTGATGTAGGGGTCGAGGAGGTTGATCCGCCCTTGTAGAGTGGACTTTGGCTTCATGCCCATGGCATTGTAGAGGGAAGAGGTGGCTTCCTCGCCGGTTTTGTCGGTTTCGGATGGCTTTGGCTCGTTATCGGTTACGGCGAGGGCTGGGACGATGGGGTCCTTTAGGTTGTTGGGCTCGAAGTAGTTGCAGAGAGTGCTAGAGCATTTAATGTCAAACAAGTTGCCATGGAGGAGGTGGAGTTGTGACGGCGGGTGGTCGGCACGTTGGGATAGACCTAGAAGGAAGTTAACTTGCAAGAATTGTTGAACTATTGTGTAATGAACAAAATCAGTTATGAAAAGTAAATATAGCACTATGTAGCCTTTGATATGATGTTGCCACAACATATGAGTCGGACACTAACTAGTAGAGGCACCTGCCATATGTTTTTGCTTTCTCCAAAATACCATCAACTGTCTAATTGTTGACCGCAGTGATGTCCATTATAGCAGGGCCTCCGAATTGACAAAAGAAACATCAAGGTTCGCTCAACATGCTTGGTATACAAGTTGCTATCTTCTGATGTTACAAGAGAAAACTTTGGTAAGAAGTGGAAAATGGAATTTCATCGCCTGGCAGATCTTGGCGTTGGACTCATTGAATATGTTCTGGATCTTGATGATAAAAAGACATCACTAACCAAGCATACAAGAGACTATAATGGGCAAGAGATATGATTGAAAAGAAACTTCTGGTCACCATAAAAACAGACTTACCATCGACATTCTGCGAGAGCGTTATGAAATTCGGCTTTCTTCTTGCCAACTCTGCTAACGCATAATGGGCGGGGTTCGGCTTAGCTTGCAGAGCCATATGTCTCCTATAGCTGTAAAACTGCCATACGAGTCCTGGATCATGTCTGAAAGCTTGAGGAGTAGCTAATGAAGTAGCTTGATAATTCTTCCACATGCCACCAGCCCCTCTGAAAGTGGGCAGGCCCGATGCTGCAGAGAGGCCGGCTCCCAAGAGTGCTAGAATCCGGTCTGATGACTCGAGGTGACGCTGGAAATCTTGGATCTTTTCATCGGAAGCAAACTGCTTCGGCGTTGGTTGAGACATGGCTCTGGACTTTGGCGTGGAGACGGTAGCAAACAGTGATGTTTGACGTTTGGAAATGAAGCAGATATGCCGTAGCATGGACGTTCTGAAAGGAAAAGCAAGGAAGTCTGGTGCCTGCTTATGAGTCAAGCAAGAGGTAGAAATTCATTCGACAGATTCACACGTGGTTGAGGAGGGCGTTGGCATATCTTGAGCCGCA
>Ga0335072_10016475_pt1 | contig 10476 bp, 8 predicted proteins | sample Lox_Sample_21_FD_206725 | JGI IMG/M metagenome (GOLD analysis project Ga0335072, IMG submission 206725) | Soil microbial communities from Loxahatchee National Wildlife Refuge, Florida, United States - Lox_Sample_2.1 | ecosystem: Environmental > Terrestrial > Soil > Wetlands | place: USA: Florida... | reverse complement strand
GTTTACCAGATCGGTGTACCCGCTCACCTCGGAGTTTCCGCTGCCCCACCGGGTCTGGTTGATCGTGAGCCAGTCGTCGTGCCGGGCGCCGATCGAGATTCCCAGGGCCAGGCCGGCGGGCACCCAGCCCGCCATGATCAGCTTGGCGAAGTCCTGGCCGGACAGGTCGGACGTGAACGGCTGCTTGAGTGGGACGCCGCCGGGCGCCCGCACAGCCGTGCCGATCGCCTTGAACTCCAGGCCGCCGGCGGGGAACGAGCCGATCGTCAGCGCCACACCCACCACGCCGTGGCCGCCGAGTTCCTGGCACTCGGCCGTCATCCGGTTGATCGCCTGGCGGCGCGCGGCGTACATGACCTGCACCATCGGGCCGAACGAGCCGAGCATGCCGGTTCCCGACACAGCGGTGACGCTCTGGTACGGGCCCGCGTAGCCGCCGAAGCCTGCCCAGGCTCCCGGGCAGCCGTATCCCCCGCTGTAGCCGATGTTGTAGACCGCGGCGCCGAGGACCTGGCCGGCGGGCTCGAATCCCACGGCCCTGATCGCCGTGAACTCATCAGCCGACAGCGCGGAGCCCCAGGTGCCGCTGCGCCGGATCTCGGCCATCCGCGACTCGGCGGCCGGCGGCAACTCTTGGCCGGGATGGCCGGAATGCTCCTCGCTCACCGCACGCCTCTCTCGGCCTCGTCGGCCGCTGCTGCCCAGGATAACGGGCTCAGCCGTCGTCCTGGGCGTCCCACTCCTCGTTCCGCTCCCTGACGGTGTCCAGGGCGTGCTCGGCCGCCTCTTTTGTCGGATACGGGCCGAGCCGGTCCCTGCCCGGGCAGGTGGGCTCGGACTCAACCGTGTTGTGCTTCAGGCAGTACCACCAGCGCTGCTCACCGTCCATGGCAACTAGACTCCCAGATCATGGCTACCACGCTCCAGCCCGGCCGGGTTTCCCCGATGCGCCAGGTTCCCTCCAGCATCACTGCCCCCGAATATGTGGGCAGGAAACGCCCCCGGCTCGGCGAACCGGACGTGAAGGACCCCGAGACGATCGAGCGGATGCGGGTCGCCGGCCGGATAGCCGCCCAGGCGCTTGCGGAAGTCGGGCGGCACGTGGAACCAGGAGTCACCACCGACGAACTGGACCGGGTTGGGCACGAGTTCCTCGTCTCCCACGGCGCGTACCCGAGCACGCTCGGCTACCGCGGCTACCCGAAGTCGCTGTGCACCTCGCTCAACGAGGTGATCTGCCACGGGATCCCGGACGACACGGTGATCGCCGACGGCGACATCGTCAACGTGGACATCACCGCGTACATCGGCGGCGTGCACGGCGACACCAACGCGACGTTCCTGGCCGGCAACGTGGACGAGGAGTCGCGCCTCCTGGTGGAGCGCACCCACGAGGCGATGATGCGCGGCATCCGCGCGGTGGCCCCCGGAAGGCCGCTGAACGCGATCGGCCGCGTGATCGAGTCGTACGCGCGCCGGTTCGGGTACGGGGTGGTGCGCGACTTCACCGGGCACGGAATCGGCACCACGTTCCATTCCGGGCTGGTCGTCCCGCACTTCGATGACCCGGACGTCACGGTGGTCATGGAAGAAGGCATGACGTTCACGATCGAGCCGATGCTGACGCTCGGCACGATCTCCTACGACATCTGGGACGACGGCTGGACGGCCGTCACCAGGGACCGCAAGCGGACGGCCCAGTTCGAGCACACGCTCGCTGTCACCGCGGACGGCTACGACATCCTCACGCTGCCGTAGGGCCGGCGATCTTGGCGGGATGGTCAGCCGTCGAGATCGGCGAGGAACTGGTCCAGCAGCCCCGTGAACGCCGCGGTTGCCTCCTGATGGGCGGCGTGCCCGGCACCGGGGATCAGCTGCACGCTGCCGCGCCACAGGCTCGGAATGCTCAGCTGCTGCAGGTAGCCCAGGTTCACCAACTGCTCGCCCTCACCCTGCAGGATCGCCAGCGGCCGCCCCAGGGCCACGGCGATCGTCACCTCGTCGGCGAACCTGCCCTCGCCGACGCTGGCGATCAGCCCAGCTCGCGCGGCGCCGTCGGTGCGCAGGATGTCAGCGGTGAACTCGTCCAGCGGCAGCGCGGATCCCGGGGCGGTGAAGCTCGCCGCGAAGTCACGCGCCATGTCCGGGCTGACCTCGGCGGTGAAGCCGACGTTCATCGCCGGGTTGGGCAGGAACGCGTCCGCCATCTGGGACGCCGACGCGACCGGCGGCGTGCCGAAGATGACATACCCGGCCGCGGCCGGCATGGCCGGAGCCGCCTCGAGGGCGATGTGGCCGCCCAGGCTCCAGCCCACGATCACCGCGTCGGCCGCCCCGCGGGCCTGGGCGAAGCCCGCCAGCACCGCGGCATAACCGGGCAGGGAGTAGGCCGAGGGATCCGCCGCGGCAGCGGACTGGCCGTGCCCGGGCAGGTCGAGGGCCAGGCAGCGGTGGCGCCGCCCGAACGGGCCGGTCAGTACCGGGAGCCAGGTCCGCGCCGATGACGAGTTGCCGTGCACGAAGATGACGGCGCGGCCTTCCCCCTCGCTCTCCAGGAACGCGATCTGCTGACCATCGACGCTGATTACCCGCTGATCCACGGGGAGACTGTATCGCCTATCCTGGCGCCAATTCCGGATGTCTGCGACGCTTTGACCCGGGATCTGAACAGGTCATTTGCCCCCCGGCACGTGCAGGAAAGGGTCCAGAATGCCGCACCGCTTCCCTGCCCTGACCGCTGCCCCCGCTCCCGGTGAGGGACGGCTGTGGCTGACCGGCGCCCGGCTGTTCGACGGCACCGGCGGCCCGGTTCGCGACGGCGCGGCGGTCCTGATCGAGGACGGAGTGATCCGGCGGGTTGGCAGCGCCTCCGAGCCATGCCCAGACGGCGCCCGGCAGCTGGACCTGCGGCAGCGCACGCTCATGCCGGGCCTGATCGAGGCCCATACGCACATCCTGCCGGACACCCACAGCCCGGCGACCGCGCGTGGCGCCGAGGCCATCCTCCCCGGGACCCCGGCGCACTTTCTGCAGGCCGAGCTGCGCCAGTTCCTGCGGCTGGGCGTCACCACGGTCCGGTTCACCGGCGCCCAGGGAGAGTGGCTCCAGGAAGCCCGCCAGGCCATGCGCTACGGCGCATTCCGGGGCCCCCGCCTGCTGACCTGCGGCAGGATCATCTCGGCCACGGCACCCGGCGGCCGGTTCTACGGGACCATGTACCGCGAGGCGGACGGGCCCGACGATATGCGGCGCGCGGTCAGGGAGCAGATCCGGGCGGGCGCCGACTTCATCAAGATCATGACCACCGGCGCCCGGTCGAACGAGATGGAAGACCCCGAGCCGCTCCAGGTGACCGAGGCCGAGCTGGCCGCGGTCGCGGACGAAACACACCGGATGGGCTACCGGCTGTCGGCGCACGCCGAGGGTCTGGCCGGCTGCGAGGCCGCGGTCTCTCACGGAGCGGACACGATCGAGCATGGCATCTTCCTGAACCACCGGCCCGACCTGCTGGACAAGATGGCCGGCAGCGGCCAGGTGCTGGTGCCGACGCTGTCCGGCTACTACTGGATGGCCGGCCTGGGCGACGCCGTCGACCCCGCCGCCGCGCAGCGCGTGCCGGAGATGCCGGCCGAACTGGTCGCCCTGGCCGACCTCAACCTGGAGGAGGGCGCGGCCTCGATGAGGGCCGCGCGCGACGCGGGCGTCAAGATCGCGCTGGGCAGCGACATGGAGCTCAGCGTGGCGCTGGAGATCCAGCGGATGATCTTCCACGGGCTGACCCCAGCCGAGACCCTGGCGGCGGCGACCCGGACCGCCGCGCAGGCGCTGGGCCTTGGCGAGCACGTCGGCACCGTCGCCGAGGGAATGGCGGCCGACCTGCTCATCGTCGACGGTGACCCGCTGGCAGAGCCTGCGCTGCTGGCCGACCCCCAGCGCATCTGGCTGGTGCTCCAGCTCGGCGTCCCGGTCACCGGGCGGGCTCTCGAGCAAGACGTCGGCGCGGCCTGAGGGTCCCGTGTCGGGCACCGGGCAGCACAGGCATCCCGGCCAGCTTGCGCGGCAGGTACCAGCACCGCTCGCCGAGCAGCACCATGGCCGCGGGCATGAGCAGCCCGCGCACGACCGTCGCGTCGATCAGCACCGCGAACGCCAGCCCCACGCCGAGCGTCTTGACGTCCACGAACGACAGCGTGGCGAAGATCGAGAACACCGCGACCATGATCACGGCGGCGCTGGTCACCACGCCGGCGCTGCTGGCGATGCCGCCGACCAGCGCGTCCTGGGTGCTCGCCCCAGCCAGCCGCCGCTCCCGCACCCGGCTGAGGATGAACACGTGGTAGTCCATGGACAGGCCGAACAGCAGCACGAACATGAACAGCGGCACCCAGTCCGCGATCGCGCCGTAGCTGGTGAAGCTCAGCAGGCCTTCCAGGTGGCCGTCCTGGAAGATCAGCGTGATCAGCCCGTACGCGGCCCCGACGGACAGCAGGTTCAGCCCGATCGAGATCAGCGGCAGCAGGATGGACCGGAACGCGGTCAGCATCACGCAGAACGCGAGCAGGCAGACCACGGCCAGCACGATCGGCGTGCGCGCGTGCACCGTGGCGCTCCAGTCGTAGTTGGACGCGGTGTTGCCGGTCACCGCGTAGCTGAGCCCGTGCACCGTGCCCAGGGTCGGCGGCAGGACCTGATTGCGGAGCGTCAGCAGGGCGTTCACCGAAGCGTTGTCCGACCCATTCCCGGCCAGCGGGACGTTCACGATCAGCCCCCGGCCGTGCGCGACCAGCGCCGCGGTGACCGGGGTGCGGATCGGCCCGGTGGCGGACGCCTTGCGCTCCAGCGCGGCCAGCGCGTGCGCGACCGCGGGGCCGCTCAGGTCCTGCCCGGTCACGACCACGTTGGCGGGAGCCGGCCGGCCGGGAAACTCGGCGTTGATCCGGTCCAGCGTCTGCACGACCGAGAGATTCTTGGGCAGGTCGATGACCGGGTTGCCGATCCGCATCCCGAGCGCGGGCGAGGCGAGCGCGAGCAGCGCGAGCAGCGCCGCGCCGCCCCAGATCACCGGGCGGCGCACCACGCGGCGGATCAGCCCGGCCCACAGCCGTGACGGCCGGGCCGCGGTGCGGCGGCGGCCGAGGAACGGGACGCGGCAGCGGTCGGCCCGCTCGCCGAGCATCGCCAGCAGCGCGGGCAGCAGCGTGAGCGACCCGATCACGGCCACGCCGACCACGGTGATCGTGCCGACCGCCATGCCGGTGAACTCGTCGATCCCGGTGAGGAACAGCCCGGCAAGCGAGATCATCACGGTCAGCCCGGAGATCACGATCGCCTTGCCCGACGTGGCGCCCGCGATCCGCAGCGCCTCGCCGAATGACCGGCCCGCTGCCCGCTCCTCGCGCTCGCGCCGCAGGTAGAACAGGGAGTAGTCGATCCCGACCGCCATGCCGAGGATCAGCACGACCTCCGAGGTGCCCGAGCCGATCGGCAGCCACCGGCTCGGCACCGCAAGCAGCGAGATCGTCGCCATCACCGCCGCGCCCGCCAGCGCGACCGGGATGCCCGCCGCGATCAGCGCGCCGAACACCGCGAGCAGCAGCACCAGGGTGATCGGCACCGAGGTCACCTCGGCCTTGCGGAAGTCGGCGTCCAGCAGCGCGTTCGAGGCGGCGTCCGTGCTCGCGTCGCCCGCCTCGGCCACCACCAGGCGCGGATACCGGGCCTGGACCGCCGCGACGGCCGCCATGTCCGTGCCGACGGTGGTCTCGGCGCTGGCGTGCGGCCCGGCGACGCGGAACGTGACCAGGGCGCTGCGCCCGTCGGCGGAGATCAGGCCCTGAGCGCCGGGGCTGAGCGACGATTCGACGTCCTCGGCGGCCCGCGGCAGCCGGCGCAGCGCGGTCACCACCGCCCCGGCCGCCTGCCGCATCGCGGGATCATCCCGGAACGTGACGCCAGCCGCGCGCGCCTGGATCAGCACGCTTTCCGACGGTGGCGTGGTCACCCCGAGCGCGTGCATCATCTGCTCGGCCTGCCCGGCCTGGCCGGGGTCGTACTGCGGCCGGCTCTGCGTGCCGAGCAGCTGGCCGGCCACGAAGGCCGCGGCGACGAACAGCAGCCAGCCGATGACCACGGCCTTGCGGTGCCGAGCGCTCCAGCAGGCGATGCGCTCCACGACTGGGCGAGAACGCCGGGCCGGGCTGGTGAGGTTGAGCACGGGCGCCTTCCGGGTCGGGGGCGGGGGGCGGACCTGACACGCGTGTCAGGAGCAGGGTAGCCTGACACGCGTGTCAGGCGCCACGGCTTCGTGGATATAGGGCAGGGTTTGTCACATGGCATGCAGGGCGGCACGCAGGCCCGGACCGGCCGGGGCCTCCTCCGGCTGCGCCTGGTCATCAACCACGGCGCCGCGTTCGGGCTGGGCGCCGGCCTCGAGCCCCTGCTCTCGGTCGTCGCGCTGCTTGGCGTGGTCCTGCTCGGCGCCTGGGCGGTGCGCGCGGCCGGCCGCGCCGAGGGGGTTGGCGCCGCGCTGGCCACGGCCGGCGCGGCAGGCAACCTCTTCGACCGCCTGACCCGGCCGCCCGGTGTGCTGCACGGCGGGGTCGTGGACTGGCTGCATGTCTCGTTCTACGGCCCGACCTTCAACCTGGCCGACGTGTGGCTGCGGGCAGGCCTGCTGATCGCCGCGGCCGGCTGGCTGTGGCGGCGCCGGCGTACGGGATGATGGCGAGCATGGGAGAGCTGATCGTGCTCCGGCACGGCGAGACCGAGTGGAGCGTCTCCGGCCGCCACACGGGCCGCACAGACATACCGCTCACCGCCCGCGGCGAGGCCGCAGCCGCCGCGCTCGCCCCGGTGCTGGCCCGGCGCCAGATCGCGGCCACGTTCTGCAGCCCGGCGCAGCGCGCCGTGCGCACCGCGCAACTCGCCGGCCTGAAGGACATCAAGCTCGACCCGGACCTGTGGGAGTGGGACTACGGGGGCTACGAGGGTCTGACCACCGCGCAGATCCAGGCCGAGCGTCCGGGCTGGTACCTGTTCCGCGACGGCGTGATCCCTGGCGACGCCGAGCATCCCGGCGAGACCGTGCAGCAGGTCGGGGCGCGCACGGACGCCGTGCTGGCCCGGGCGAAGCCGCTGCTCGCCGACGGAGACGTGGCGCTGGTGGCCCACGGCCACGTGCTGCGCGTGCTCACCGCCCGCTGGCTGGAGCTGGATCCGGACGGCGGCCGCCTGTTCCGGCTGGACACTGGCACCTACTCCACGCTTGGCACCGAGCACGGTTACCCGGTGATCTCGACCTGGAACCTGCCCCCCGATTAGTCATTCGGGCCGGGTTTCGTCCTCCAGCCAGCTCAGGTAGGCGGGTGAGCCCGCGACGATCGGTGTCGCCACGATCTCGGGCTCGTCATAGCTGTGCCGCTCGGCCAGAAAGTCGGCGAGCTGCTGGTAGCGGTCGGCCGGGAGCTTGAGCATGACCAGCCACTCCTCGGCGCGTTCAAGGCCGTCCTCCCACCAGTAGGTGCTCGCGATCGGGCCGGCAACCTGCGCCACGGCCGCGAGCCTGGCCGCCACCGCGTCATGGGCGAGTTCCATCGCCTCGGCGCGCGAGTCGGTGGTCGTCTGCACCTGGAGGTAACGCGCGTCGGCGTCGGCTGCGCCGCCCTGAGCCGCCATGGCAAACGATGGTACGCCGGGCGCTGTGGAATGGCGGGCGGCTGCGGCTTATCGCGGGTGTCAGCCCGCGGGCCAGCCCTCGGCCAGGCCCGCCGCGGGGGTGAACACCGGGATCGTGACGGCGGCCGTGGCCTCGACCTGCCCGGCGCGGGCGCCGGGCATTGCCTGGTAGCGGGCCTGGAGGGTGAGCGTGTCGGTGCCGGGCTGCGCGGTCACCGCCACGGCCACCCGCAGCCGCACGGTCACCGCCTGATGCGGCGCCAGGACGGCGGGCAGGGGGCCGAGCGGGGTGACCGTCCAGCCCGCCGGGACGTGCAGCGTGAGCCGGGTGCCCGGCATCGCGTAGTCGCCGTTGTTCACCACGGTCGCCGTGACCGTGTCCGACGACCCGGCGCCCATCGCCGACGGCGCCCGGAGCGTGGCGTACCGGGCTCCGACGCTGCGGGTCACGGTGAAGCCGCCGCGCAGCCGCAGGTTCGCCAGAGCCGACGAGTCACCGATGTAGACCTGGTAGCGGCCGTCGGGGACCACCCAGCCGTCGGCCGTGTCGTCCCAGTAGGACAGGTCGTGACCGTTCAGGGTGAAACGCACGGTGGTGGACTGGCCGGGCTTCAGCGTGACCTTGGCGAACCCCTTCAGCTGCCGTGGCGGCTCCCCCGCGGGCGCCGGGTCGTCCAGGTACAGCTGGGCCACGTCCGACCCGGCTACCTTGCCGGTGTTGGTCACCCGCGCGGTGACCGTGACCTGGCGCCCCGACTGCCCGTTGCACCCGCAGCTCGTCGCCCCCGGGTTCGAGCTGGCGTTCTGCACCCGGCGGGGCGTCACGGTCAGGTCGCTGTAGGAGAAGTGGGTGTAGGACAGCCCGAACCCGAACGGGAACAGCGGCGTCTCGTTCTTCGCGTCGTAGTACCGGTAGCCGACGTCGATGCCCTCGGAGTACAGCACCTGGCCGTTTTCCCCGGGAAACTCGGCCGGCGTCGACGCCGGCACCTGGGACAGGTCGGTGGGAAACGTCACCGGGAGGTGGCCGCCGGGATCGACCCGGCCGTACAGGACCGCGGCCAGCGCCGTGCCGTTGCTCTCCCCCGGGTACCAGGCGTCCACCACCGAGGCCACCTTGCCGATCCACGGCATCACGACCGGCGCGCCCGCGTCGATCACCACGGCCGTGCGCGGGTTGGCCGCGGCGACCGCCGAGATCAGCTCGTTCTGCGCCGACGGCAGGTTCAGGCTGGCCCGGTCCGCCGCCTCCGACTCGGTGTCGTCGGACACCACGACGACGGCGGTCCGTGCCGCCCTGGCCGCCGCCACCGCCCGGGCGATGCCCGGGGCCAGGTCCGATGGCGTGGCCCAGCTCAGTCTCGTCGAGGCGTCGCTGCCCGCGATCTTCAGCGTGTAGGTCTGGCCGGCCCGCAGGTTCACGCCCACCGAGTCGGTCGGCGGCGTACCCGCGTCGGCCAGGATCTCCTTGCCGTCCAGGGAAAGGCTCGCGCGGGAACTGGGGCTGGTCAGCGCGATCACGTACGTGCCCGTCTCCGGCGCGGTGAGGGTCCCGGACGAGGTCAGCGCCGAGGCAGGGATCGGCGAGAGCGACGTGTCCGCGGGCAGCCCCTGGGTGTACGTGACCGTGGTCCCCCGCTTCGCGGCGTCCTTGATGCCCTGCAGCGGGGTGACGCTGAACGGAGCGGTCACGCGGGCGCTGCCGCCGCCGCTGTCGGTGGGGGCGGCCGAGGCCCCCGGCCCGATCACCGCCACGGCGCCCGCGCCCGACGCCGGCAGCGGCAGTGTTGTGCCGGTGTTCTTCAGCAGAACGGTGCCCGCCTCGGCGACATCGGTGGCAACCGCCTGATGCGCCGGAGTCGTCGCGACCACGCCGGCAGCGCTTTTGACGTTGGGGGGGTCGCGGGGGGTGTCCCTCAGCGGGTACCGGAACATCTCGGTGAGGATCCTAGACACCATCTGGTTGACCGCCGACGCCTCGACCCTGTCCGAGCCGACCGCGGCGGCCAGCGCGGCGCCGTAGTAGCCGGCGTCGGGCATCTCCTGGTCAAGCCCGGCTTCGACCGACTGCTCGGTCGTCTTCGTGGCCCCGTAGTCCGAGCTCACGAAGCCGGCGAAGCCCCACCGCTGGTCCAGGGTCTCGCCGATCAGGTACTGGTTCTGGCAGGCGGGCTGTCCGTTGACCGTGCTGTACGCGCACATCACCGACGCCGCGCTGGACTTGCTGACGGCCGCCCAGAACGCGGGCAGGTAGATCTCGTGCAGCGCCCGCTCGCTCACGATCGCGTCATCGGCGGGGGTGTTGCGGTTGGTCTCCTGGTTGTACACCGCATAGTGCTTGACCTGGGACATCACGCCCTGGCTCTGCACCCCGCCGATTTCGGCCCCGGCCAGCGCCCCGTTCAGGTACGGGTCCTCGCTGTAGGACTCGAACGTCCGGCCCCACCGCGGGTCCCGGTCGATGTTGATCGTCGGGCCGAGGTTGACCATGATGCCCTTGCTGCGCTCCTCGGCGCCGACGACCTGCCCGTACCGCCTGGCCAGCGACGAGTCCCAGGTCGCCGCCAGCGACACGCCGGCGGGCAGTTGCGTCACCCCGGCCCGCCCGTCGCCGACCCCGTTGGGCCCGTCCGCCAGGGACAGCGCCGGTATGCACAGGCTCGGCACCGCGGTGGTGGTCACCGCGCCGTCCGCCAGGCCGGTGGCGCCCGTCCCGGCCAGCATGTCGATCTTGTCGGCCAGGGACATCCTGGGCAGCAGCATGCCCACCCTCTCGCTGACCGGCAGGGACCGTTTCAGCCA